>Ga0180009_10008434_pt1 | contig 10214 bp, 7 predicted proteins | sample OS_PC_MetaG_FD_123537 | JGI IMG/M metagenome (GOLD analysis project Ga0180009, IMG submission 123537) | Groundwater microbial communities from the Aspo Hard Rock Laboratory (HRL) deep subsurface site, Sweden - OS_PC_MetaG | ecosystem: Environmental > Aquatic > Deep subsurface > Groundwater... | reverse complement strand
GCACCGGCTGGCCGAGCTTCTACCAACCGGCAAACGCCGAGCACGTGACGGAGCACACCGACAGCTCGTACGGAATGGTTCGCACGGAAGTAACGTGCTCGAGCTGCGGCTCGCACCTAGGCCACGTGTTTCCCGACGGCCCGAAACCCACGGGGTTGCGCTATTGCATCAACTCGGCGTCGCTTGCCTTTCGGAAAGAATAGGTTCGCGGACGCGGTTCCATTCGACGCTGGCGAACGTGGTTGCTCGGCTTATTCGTGATAAGCTTGTCGGTTGATGGGACGAGCAGCGAACGAATCGCGGCCACGCGCCGGAAGCCGAACGCAATCGCGTCGCGTTGGGCGTCTCCTCAACACCCGCTTCTGGGGGGCCTTCGTGGCGGCGCTCGCCTCGGCGTGCGCTTCGAGCGCGCCCGACGCCCCGGTCTCAACCCGCTCCGTAGGCGATTCGCTGGTTACCGCACAGGAGGCACGGCTGACTCGAAACTCCCCGCAGACGTTCGGGGGCGCCGTCGCCATCACCGGGAACCAGGTGCTCGTGGCCGACGCGTTCGGCTACAACGGAGCCGGTTCCGTCACAGTCTTCGAGCGCTCCGGGGCGGACTGGACCAACGAGCAGACGCTCCACGCGAGCGACGGGCAAAGCCAGGACCTTTTCGGCAACTCGATCGCAGCGGAAGGCAGCACCGCAATCATCGGAACGTTCAAGTACAGCGGCGATACGGGGGCCGCCTACGTTTTCGAGCGCAACGGGTCGACCTGGTCCCAGTCGCAGAGACTGGAGGCTTCGGACGGTACGCCCATGGACGGCTTCGGGATGTCGCTGGATATCTCGCAGGACACCGCGGTCATCGGCTCGTTCAATCTGTACGGCGACGGGTCCTGGGTCTACGTGTTCCAACGGACCGGAAGCAACTTCGAAGAGAAATCGAAGCTCGGGACCGTGGACCCAACCGATGGGTTCGGGCTGAGCGTCGATATCGAAGGGGACACGATCGCGGTCGGCGCTCCTTTCGCCAACAACGAAGAAGGCGCCGTCTACGTCTACGAGCGCAGCGGATCGAACTGGAACGAAACAAAGCTCGTACCCAACGCCGTCGACAACGGCGACATGGTCGGCGCTTCCGTGGCGGTTGCCGGGGACACGCTCTTGGCTGGCGCGACACGCGAATACGTATCGTCTTCAGGAGCCCCTGGTGCGGTCCACGTCTTCACGCGGAACGCTGGGGGATGGACGGAAACGGCAACGCTCCAACCCGCTGACGGGACGGATGCCGACTGCTTCGGCGACTCCATCGCGCTCGTGGACGGCGCAGCGCTCGTGGGGGCTTCGCACGCGTGTGACGGGGCCTTCCCCGGACCGACCGCCGGCGCGGCGTACTGGTTCGTGAAACGAGGGTCGACCTGGGAGGAAGGGCCCAAGGTCCAGGCATCCGACGCGCAGGACGGCGACTTGTTCGGCTCGTGCGTCGCAGCGGGAAACGACCGCGCCGTCGTGGGCGCAGGCCCTTCAGCACTGCAGCTCCTGTTCGGGTCGGCGGTCGAAGGCAACCAAGCAGCCTACGTGTTCACCACCATGAGAGAGTTGGGAGACCCGTGCTCGAGCGGCTCACAGTGCACGACGGCCGTGTGTACCGGGGGCGTATGCGTAGATGGTGACGCAGGCGTGGGCGGAAGCGGCGGCGTGGGCGGAAGCGGCGGCGTGGGCGGAAGCAGCGGCGTGGGCGGAAGCAGCGGCGTAGGCGGAAGCGGTGGCGTAGGCGGAAGCAGCGGCGTAGGCGGAAGCGGCGGCGTAGGCGGAAGCGGCGGCGTGGGCGGAAGCAGCGGCATAGGCGGAAGCGGTGGCGACGGAGGTGCTGGAGCAGCGGGAGCCTCGGGCTCTGCAGGCACCGCTGGTTCTGCCGGCGGCTCGGGTGGCGCGACAGGTACCGGCGGTTCAGGAACCGGAGCAACCGGCGGCACGAGCGCAAAGCCAGGTGCGCCGGGAGACGGCGAGACGTCCGGTTTCTACGCGTGCACGATGAACCACGGTCCATCGGGAGGTTCGACGGCGCTCATCGGGTTCCTCTTGGGCCTGATCGGGCTGGATCGACGACGCAAGCGACGCGGATAGCGATCGTCGCGCGTCGTCCCGACGACCGAAGTCACTTCGACTTCGTTTCGATGAGGCGCACGAGCGCGTCGACCATGCGCGCGATGCAAGCCTCCCACATGTTGGGAGCCGCTGGTGGGTTGACCAGGAGGTTCATGGTGGCGTTGGCCTCGAACAGAAGCAGCTCGCCCTGCGGCGTGACAGCGCAGTCGATACCGAAAAACTCGAGGTGCATGCGCGCGCAGATCTCACGTATTCGGTCTGCGATTTCGAGTTTCATCCCCCGTTCGAAGCCATCTAACGCCGCAGCTTCCTCCTGTCCGTGCGCCTCGTGCTGTTGGTAGGCGCGGCTGGCCGCGTGGATCTTCCACTCCTCGCTGATGATCAGGTGGCGCACGAAAGGTTCGCCGTCGATGACGGCTAAGCGGTACTTCCGATAGAACCCATCGACTGAGCGGTAGTCGACGAACTCCGTCATGTAATAGTCCGAACCGTCGAGAGGGAGGGCGTGCAGCTTTGACAACTCGCTTGGTTGAGAGAGAAGGACGGTATCGACGCCCCCATGTTGCCCGGCACGCCTCAACAACACCTGTGGACCAAAGGCCTTCCGCCAAGTCGCGCTCACATCGTCAGGCGATCGCGGCTGGAACCGGAGTGTCTTTGGCACGTTCAGTCCGTCGATGCCCAGCAGCCGCTCCGCAACACGATCGCGCGTTGATTCCTGCACGTACGTCGGCTCGTTGATGCAGTGCAGGTTGGGAAATATGTCCCGTATCTGCGCGGCCCGCCGCAGCGCCGCCTTGTGGGTATCCCCATCGCTGATCTCATTGAAGAGGATGCTCGGACGTTCGAGGTGGAGGTTCTTCCGCTGGTCGACCGGCCCCAGCAGCAACGCCGTGCCTTCCACCCCCCTGCCCCGAAGAAATGCCTCGGCGTTCACCCCACCCGAGAAGATCAACTGCAGCTGACCGGCCTGGTCGATGAGCACGCGAGCCTGGGATTGGTCATCAATTCCTTTCAGAAAGAGCACCCCACAACGCATCCGGACACCTTACACACAGGTCAAGCCGATTGGCGAAGCAACCTAAGAGCGTGCGCCGAAAAGGACGTCCGCCAGCTCTGGGTGGCACGGCCAAGCAAGAGTGCAGGCTTCGCCAAGTGCCCGCTTGGCCGTGCTTCATCGACTGTGCAGCCCTCGCCCGCCCACGGCCAAGCAAATGCTTGGACGCACTTCGAGGCTTGCTTGGCCGTGCCACCCGTCTTTCGCCACAATCGGCGGGACACGACCATTCGGGCCTATCGTACGGGTGGCCTTGCCAAGCCGGTCATCCTGAAGCAAATGACCCGGCGAACATGTCATTCCGCATCGGCTCCCTCGCGTTCGACGGTGCTGCATGGCTCGCCCCCCTGGCGGCCATCAGCAGTGCACCGTTTCGCCAAATCTGCCTGGAGCTCGGATGCGGGCAGGCCGTCACGGAGATGGTCTCGAGCGAAGCGCTCATTCGCGACGTGCAGAAGACCGCCCGCCGCATGAACCGCGCACACGGCGAACGAACCCTGGTGGTGCAGCTCTTCGGTGGAACGCCCGAAGTCATGGCCCGAGCCGCCACCCTCGCCATCGAGCGCGTCCATGCCGACATCATCGACATCAACATGGGGTGTCCGGTGAAGAAGATCCTCGGCGCCGGGGCGGGCGTGGCCCTCATGCGAGACCCGAAGCTGGCCGCCGACATCGTCGAGCACGTCGTGCGCGCCGCGGGCCCATCGATTCCCGTGACGGTCAAGATGCGCGCCGGATGGAACGACGAAGTCAACGCGGTCGAAGTCGCCAAGCAGGTGGTCGAGGCGGGCGCCCAGGCGATCGCGGTGCACGGACGAACGCGCGAGCAGTTTCACCGGGGCGACATCCGATGGGATGTCATCGCGGAGGTCAAGAGCACCGTCAGGGTCCCGGTCATCGGCAATGGCGGCGTGCGCTCCGCCGAAGACGCGAAAGCCATGCAGCAACAAACCGGTTGTGATGCGGTGATGATCGGCCGGGCTGCCATGGGCAATCCCTGGATTTTCAAGAGCGTGGCGCTGGGTGAGGACTACGAGCCGTCCGTGGAGGAGCGCTTCCGGATCATTCGCAGGCACGTGGACTTGTACGCGGAGTTCGTGGGGGAAAACGCGACCGCGCGCGAGATGCGCAAACATCTCGGATGGTATCTGCGCGGGCTGCCCGGCAGCTCGATGGTGCGAGGGCGGTTGCAGACGATGCAAGACGCGCAGGACATACGCGACGCGCTCGCGGCCTATGAGGAAGCGTTGACCCGCGGACACGCGACGTCGTCCGAACATGACTTCCAGCCGGATGCGATGGAGCGATCGCGCTACGGGGTTTGAGCGAGAGCACGCTGGAGGGACGCGACGCTACCCACATCGATCGGGAAACCCTATGCTCCCGACCATGACGAATGCCCGGAAGCGAGCCCTCGACCTTCTGACCTTCATCGACGGTGCCCCCACCGCGTTTCACGCCACCGAGCAGACCGCCAAGCGACTGGAAGAGGCGGGATTCGAAGAGCTGCACGAGCGGGATGGCTGGAAGCTGTCGCCCGGGGACCGTCGTTACGTTGCCCGCAACGGCAGCTCGATCATTGCCTTCGTGGTGGGCTCCGAGCCGCCCGAGGAGGCGGGGTTCATCATGGTGGGCGCCCACACCGACTCTCCGGTTCTCAAGCTCAAGCCGAACGCCGCGGTTCGCAAACACGGCTATCGGCAGCTCGGGGTCGAGACCTATGGCGGAATCCTTCTCTCCACGTGGCTCGACCGCGACCTGGGTCTCGCCGGCCGCGTCGTCGTCGACAGTCAAGGCAAGCAGCTGGAAACCCACCTCGTACACATCAACCGGCCCATCCTGCGAATCCCGAACATCGCCATCCACCTCAATCGAGAGGTCAACACCAAGGGGTTGATCCTCGATCAGCAGAAGCATCTTCCACCCATCCTCGGCATCGCCGCCCCGGATAGCGACGAGGAAGAAGCGCTCCGCAAGCTCTTGGCCAAGGAGCTCGAGCGCGACGGCGTGCGCATCAAGGCGGCTGACATCGCGGACTTCGACCTGGCGCTCGTCGACGTTCAACCCGGATGCCTGGGCGGCCAGAACGAGGAGTTCCTTTGGGCGCCTCGCCTCGACAACCTGGCGTCGTGCCACGCGGCCCTCAGCGCGCTGCTCGACGCCCTGTCCTACCAGCCGACGACGGCAGCCACGAGGTGCATTGCGTTCTGGGACAACGAGGAATGCGGAAGCCGCAGCATGCAGGGCGCGCAGGGTCCATTCCTTCGACAAGTGCTCGGACGGGTGGTGCAGGCCCGCAGCCCGAAGGTCGCGGAAGCGGTGGACCGTGCGTTTGCAAGCTCTTTCCTGGTGTCCGCGGACATGGCACATGCGGTGCACCCCAACTACCCGGACCGCCACGAGCCACGCCACATGCCGCTGATGGGCAAGGGTCCAGTCATCAAGAACAACGCGAACCAGGCCTACGCGAGCGACGCCATTTCCTCGGCGCGATTTGCGCGGGCGTGTCGCGCTGTGGGCTGCGAGCCGCAGCGATTCGTGGTTCGCTCGGACATGCCTTGTGGTTCCACCATCGGTCCGATTACCGCCGCGCTCACCGGCATCAAGACGGTCGACGTCGGCAACCCGATGCTCTCGATGCATTCGATTCGGGAGATGGCGGCCGTCGAGGACCATGCGGTGATGATCGGCGCGTTGGGGCACCTGTTCGGCACGATCAAGACCATCACCAAGACCTCGAAGAAGAAGCGTTCACGGAAGATCCGTCTGGTGTCGTAGCGTGCAACACAACAACCGTTCGCCGGCTTTGGGTGGCACGGGCAAGCAAGACGGCAGACGTCGCCCACTGCCCGCTTGGCCGTGTTTCATCGACAGCGCGACCCTTCGCAGCCCACGGCCAAGCAGACGCTTACGGTTCTTCAGAGGCTTGCTTGGCCGTGCCACCCGTTTTTCGGCACACGCTGCAATGAGCTTGTTGCCGCCTTTGGCGGTTGTCCTGATCGCAGCCGGGTGCTCGAAGTGCTCCCCACAGGATCACGACCCAAGGCCCGCGGCGAGTGTCGAACGAACGGCTACGTCCTGCGTCGGGTCCGCGGATCCTCAGCGCCGCCATGTCCTGCTGACGGTGGGCTCGATCGAACGCAGCGTATTCGTGGTCCCGCCAACAACGTCGAAGTCTCCGGCGCCGGTCGTCATCGGCTTTCACGGGCGAGGCGGGAACGGCGAAGCGGTGGCACGCGACTGGTCCTTGCACGGAGAGCCCAATGGCTTGCTCGGGCTCTATCCAGACGGCTTGCCCCAACCATGGCTCCACAACCTCGTGGGATGGGACACACGCTCGGAGAGCAGCCAGGACCTGGAGCTCGTGAAGGCGCTCCTTCGTTGGGCGAAGGCAAACTACTGCGTCGATGCAGGTCGCATCCACGTGATCGGCTGGAGCTGGGGAGCAGCGATGGCCAACCTGGCGGCATGCCGAGACGCGAGCTTTCGCTCGGTGGTGTCCGTGGCCGGTGGCGGACCGACCGTACCGTGTGCGGGACCGGTGGCAGCGATGGTCGTTCACGGCAGGGCAGACAAGGAAGAACCGATCGCGAGCGGCGACGCTGCGCTCGATACGTGGGCGTTCTACAACGGGTGCACTTCCCGGCAGGACGAAGCAGACGGTCGGTCAAGGGTCGGTGAACCGGCCCTCGGCGACGCGTGCACGTCTCTGCCTGATTGTTCCCCGTCCCATCCCACGCTTTGGTGCGAGCACGCTGGCGGACACGGATGGCCGAAGTTCCTCAGAGACGGTGGGCTCCTGCGTTGGTTGGAATGGTAGTCTCCAGCGATGTACGCCCGCATCCAACGAGCCGGATTTCCGAACGAATCGATTGACGTCGAATCCTGGCTGGCGTTCCGCGCGTCTTGTCCTCGCTTGGCTTCGTGTGAGTGGCGGTTGTTCCGCGACCCGGTGGACGGTCGATTCTTCGTTTACGAGATGCCCAACAGCGCGGAGGTCGTGATCGAAGGGGAGCCTTTCGGGTTGTTGATGTTCGAGAGGGGCGCGCTATCCGTCCACGGAGAGCCAAGGGTGGTGACCCCGGTTGTTTTCGAGGTCGCGGGGGCATTGCGCTGCGAAGTCGTGGATGAAGGCGGGCAACCCCTGAAGGCGCCGCCGTCCACGGACCTGGTCGCGGTAGCGAAGTCACTTCTGGGAGACAGGGGCAATCTGCCGCTCGTGCCGGTCGCTGTTCACCACCCTTTGAACTTCCGAGAGATGCGCGAGGCCTTTGACTTCGTCCAGCTCTGGCGAGAAAGGGACGATGTCGTGGAAGCGCACGAGGAACCGGTCCCTCATGCCGACTTGGCGGACATCGATGTCATCCACCGGTATCTGACGGAGGACGGCGGTTTGGTGGATGTCTACGTGCGATCCGGCAAGGTGATTCGCGTATCGCACGGTTGGCAGAAGCACGCCGGGTAGGGATTGATCCCGGCTCCGGGCCGTGGGATTTCATTCCCCATGTCCATGCCCTTCCCTTGGCTCCTTGCGGCGACCCTCCTTGCTGCTCAGCTGTCTCTGGCCGGTTGCTGTAAAGGCGCTTCGGACCACGCGCTCCCGGACGCAGCCGCAACCTCACCGGCAGAGGCCCCTTCCGAAGCGGAATGCACTGGTGATATGGCCAATTCCGAGCTGCCATGCACCCTGCCCGACCAACGTACGGGATGGTGCAAGGGCGGACGTTGCAAGAATGTCTGTCCGGCCGGATTCTCCTACTCACCTCTTGATACGCAATGTCACAAGGGCAAGGGGTGTGGGACCGGCTGCTCACGATGCCTCGACAACGTCTGCCTCGACGAAGCCACGACACGTCCCATGCTCGAAGACTGAGCGGATAGGAGCCAGCGTATGGTTTTCGGGTGGTTCAAGAGCCGTCGTCGTCGCAAGCTCGTCGAGCGTCCCTTCCCCGACGATTGGGTGCGAATCCTGGCGAAGAACTTCCGTCACTGGGAGTTCCTCGATGAGCAGGAGCGGGCTCGGCTCGGCGACATCATCCAGGTACTCGTCGAAGAGAAGACGTGGCAAGGATGCGGAGGGCTCGAGCTCACGGACGAGATCCGCGTATCCATCGCCGCCCAGGCCGCGTTGCTTCTGCTCGGGATCGAGCACGACTACTACGAAAACGTCGAAAGCATTCTCGTTTACCCGTCGAGCTACGTCCTTCCCCGCAACCAAATGCAGGAAGGCGGCGTGGTGCGCGACGAAGGCGTGGCCGTGCTCGGCTCGGCGCACCAACGTGGCCCGGTGGTGCTGTCTTGGGACAGCGCCCTCGGCGGAGGGCGTAATCCGTACGACGGAAAGAACGTCGTCTACCACGAGTTCGCGCACAAGCTCGACATGCTCGACGGCATGGTGGACGGGACGCCGGAGCTCGACGACGCCGAGGCTTTCGAAGCCTGGGTGCGGGTCATGACCGCCGCGTTCGAGCAGCTCCAGGCGCGAAGCAGCGCGGGGCGCGAGACCCTGCTCGATGCATACGGAGCTACCGACGTGGGCGAGTTCTTCGCCGTAGCGACCGAGGTCTTCTTCGAGAAGCCGCGGCAGATGCGCAGCCGGCACCCGGAGCTGTACGAGGTGCTGCGAGACTTCTACGGACAGGACCCCGCGGCCCGCATCCGGTGACGACGCGCCACAGCACGATCGACGATGAACGCCCGCGGAGCGGCTGGGTCGAACCGGTAGCGGCCAGGCGCGCGGACGCGGTAACATGCGGCCAGGGGAATACACTCGTGTTCGATCTCCGCTCATCCACAGGGTCGCATGCGTCGTCGCGAAGCAGGTACCTACGCGCGGCTCTGCCGCTGGTGATGCTCGCCTGGTTCGGTTGTCCCAAGGCGGTCCGGGCGCAGCCGCGCGGGGACTGGGAGCACGCGGTGTGCTCGTTCGAGCGGGACATGCGCACCACCGACGACCACAAGCAGAGGAAAGCCCTCTCCAAGGAGCTGCGTTCGGCCAAGAAGCAGGGATTCCAGCGGGAGATGGATCTTGCTCAATCCGAGAGCGACAACGTGAGGGCGTTCGTGGCCGTCGCGAACGCGTGCTGGTTCACATGCTCGGACGACGTTCACGACATGTGCGAGAGCAAGAAGCAGTCTGCGCGTGCCGAAGCGATGAAGCGGGGCAAAGAGGCGCTCGCGGCGGGCGACTATCGTCAAGCGGCGTACCTGCTGAGAGTTGCCGCAGGAATCTCTTCTTCCCCGGAGACCCGGGATGCGTTGGGTCAGGCCCTCGCGCACCTTCAGCAGGGCGATCCTCGACTTCAAGCCCCTGCACAGTTGGTGGCCGCGGATCCACCTCAGCCCATCACGTGCCGCGAGTACCTCACGCAGCCGGAGATCGGTCTGCTCATCGACGAGCCCATGGTTGCCACGAACCGAGAGGCCGATGAGAAACAGGCAGCGTGTCTGGCCACTTGGAAAGCGCCGGACGCGGCCCAGGGCGGTCCGCCGATACCGGGACAAGGCCCGCCCATTCCGCCGCGAGGCAAGCCGGCGGAGCCGTGGCGTCGCACGTTCCACGAGTCCTACTCCTACATTGCATTCGCAAGCATCGACGTGGATCCCGAGTTGCCCGACGGCGCCGCCGCGGCGGAAGGCAACGACGCGGCGCTGGCCCTTGTGGTGCGGGGCGTCAAGGTGTGGCGTCCACGGGACTGGAAGGTCCTGCCGTGGATGGAAGCTGGGGTCGACTTCGGGACGACGCAGTTCAGCAGCGATCCTCCCGAGGGCGGGGATCCTGTGCAATTCGTGGGGCTCGCTGGCGTGTTCGGGGCAGATGTGAGGATCGTGCCGTGGAACGAACAGAAGCTAAGTCTGGCCGCCGGCCCCCTCATTGGAGGGCACCTGGACGGGTTCACCGGCGCAGACAGCGCTTCCTACGGATGGGACCTGGGCGGCCGCATTCGTGGCTTGTGGGAAAAGAAGGCGGGCAAAGCGCCGAAGCTGATGGGCGAGCTACGTGCCTATCGACGCGCGGACAAAGCATCGAGCGCGACCTATGGCAAAATACAGGGCGGGGTCG
>Ga0180009_10008433_pt1 | contig 10214 bp, 9 predicted proteins | sample OS_PC_MetaG_FD_123537 | JGI IMG/M metagenome (GOLD analysis project Ga0180009, IMG submission 123537) | Groundwater microbial communities from the Aspo Hard Rock Laboratory (HRL) deep subsurface site, Sweden - OS_PC_MetaG | ecosystem: Environmental > Aquatic > Deep subsurface > Groundwater... | reverse complement strand
GGTTGCCGATGCTGAAGCATCATTTTTGACCAAGTCTGATAATCCACCACTTGTGGTTGAGGCCGGGGCGTTTTCTGGTGCTATGGTGGTAATCTCATTTGTTGTTGGCATGGTATCAGGAGGATTTTCCTCTTGAGCAGGCGCTTGAGCTAATTGAGCAGGTGTTGAGGCTAGGTTTTGCGATTGACCTAAAGTAATATTAGCTACAGGCTGAGCATCGGTTACGGCAACATTTACTTCTGATGCTAAGGAGATAGTTAAACCTTGGATAAAGATGGTCAAAATATCTGAATCTTGAATTTGAGCATAGGCTGAACCATCAGCCAAGCGAGCATTAGAAAGCGGAATTGCCCAACTCCCTGAGCTTTTGACTAAAGAAGACATTTCACCCACGCTTTGAGCTTTGACATAAACAATGGCGCCATCAGCTGGACTACCTTCTGGACTGACCACACTCCCATAAATCGTTTTAGCCGCAGAAGGCACACCCGTTCGTTGAGTTGTTTTAGTAGAAAATGGTTGGCCATTATTATCAAATCCGCCCGACCCAGTTCCTAAGGTGTAGTAAAAGGCTGTATTTGGCTCTAGGCCTCTCACAGAAATATGATGAGTATTATATTTGTTGACTGCTCCGGAGAGTTGGTCTCGATCATCACTAGCTTGCGAGTCGATTTTTTTAGGATCAGTCCCATATTTAATATGACCGACTGTTTTTTCATCAGTTAAAAATGAAACTGTAAAACCTGAGTCAGTTACATTAGAGATGCGAATTTTTTTAGGTGTAGTTTGGGGTGTGGCTCTAGGAGCGAAAACACCTGTCCCTTGGCCAAATAAAACAGTCCCTGCTATTAAGGCAATGATTAGAACAACTAGACCCACTAGAGTAGGAATCCGCTTCTGCATGAAGGATTTTTTATTGGGATTTTTTTCAGGCATAAAAAACACACAGCTAGTTTTGCACTATATCTCTACTCTAGAGAAATCTAAGAAAGTTGGCAATGCGAAGAAGAACCGAATATCAATTTTATTCTATAGGAACATTAGTTTCAGCACTCGGGGTAGCCACGGGTGATGGATCAGGGGTAGCTGCGGGCGATGGATCAGGGGTAACTGCGGGCGATGGGCTAGGTAAAGATTTTGAATTTTGATTAGGGGAAGGTAGAGGTTCAAGCTTGGTTCCTATTTCCACAATGTGCTCAATTTGCTGTTGGTCTTTGATAAGCATATAGATGGGGAATTTACGTAATTCTTCATTTGAAAAAGATTGTTTTTGCTCTAAATTAAGCAAAACATCTGTATTTATTACTGGAGTCAGGGGTTTTGATAGCTTGAGTTGTTCTGGGCTTATCCCCAGGCGCCGTTGAGAGCTAAACAGACTGGCTGCCACCCAGAGAATCACCGCTACTAAAGTAAAGACTAAAATGGTCATTATTTGCTGATGATGCCTAAAACCTTCTAGTTTTTGTTTGAAGATATTCATAGTTTTTTGTTTGAGTTATTAAATCCAAAATAAGGCATACTAATAGTAATCCTGGCTTCGAGTTTTCTGTTTCCCCGTATTTCTTTAGAGGTAAACACGACGGTATCGATCACAAAGCTACGTCGATAATTTTTCAGATTTTCAATAAACTGTCGAATAATTGGGTAATCTCCCTGTACGCTTAGGGCGACTGGCACATCGATTCTTTCCAAAGTAGTGAGTGGAGTTTTGCCAACATTGGTTTTAACTTCGCCCGGAATTTCAGCAGAATTTGTTTTAATCTCGTCCGGAATTGTGTCAGAACTTGTTTTAATCTCGTCCGGAATTTCAGCTACATTAATACTATTGATGACTAAACCAATCTCACTGGCAATTTTTTCAATAATTTTTAATGAATAAACCAACTGAGGCGTACCAGGAATAGCCTCGTCTATGATAACTAGCCGGTTTTGCAACTGGAGGTAAGTGGGTTGTATGCTAGACAGGGCAGCAATTTTTTGTGAAAATTGTTGGTCGAGTTTTTTCTTGTCTTCGATTTCTTTTAATAAATCAGACATAGTTAATAGGGTGGGTTTAATAGCAAAGATAGCAAAAAATAAAACGGCAGCGATTGAAAAAAATAATTCCAGTGAAACCTTAGCCACCGGGCGTTGATAGAATTTCTGCAAGGCTTCGATTAAATCACGCTGTTTTTTTGTTTGCATAAGTTAAGTTTAATTATTTCATGTATCTAGTTATTGTTTTAGTTCTTTGGTCTGCGCACTAATTAAAAAACTAAAGCCTGGTTTTTGAGCATCACCAGCCTCGATGCGATCAATAGAGACATTAAAAAAATTACTAGAGAGTTGAAAATTATTAATCAAAATGTTTAATGATTGCTGTGATAAGGCTCTTCCTGACATGGCAATTTTAGTGGGTTTAATGGTGAGTTCACTAAGCTCGATACTCTTGGGAGTAATTTTAGTTAGAGCAGGGAAAATATCACTGATGTTAGCCTGCTGTTCTATTTGTTGGTATTGATCTGTTTTGGTTTGAACTAAACGGACTTTTTCTTCTAAATCACCGTAAGATTTAATCACCATCTCTTTTTGGTGAATCCCATCATTGAGATTAGTTAATTGTCTGTCCAGGGTAAATCTGGATACAAAGCTTAAAATAACCATTAACTCTGTGAAAATTACAATGTAACGACCCACAGATAGCGCCCAACGCAAGGTCTTGCCTATGATAGTCTCAAAAAACGGGTCTTTAGGAATAAGATTGATATTAATCTCAGCGTGATGCTGATTTTTAAAAAAGGGCAGGAATGACATCAGATCTATTTTAGCAGAACTGGCTAGCTTTCATTGTGTTAGATTTTGTCGCCTTAAACGCTGGTTCCCACTTAGATTTTGTCGCCTTAAACGCTGGTTCCCACTTAGATTTCGTCGCCTTAAACGCTGGTTTCCACAATGACTTCTTTTGTTTTCTCAAGCGATTTTTTCCAGGGACCAAATTTAGTGATCAAATGAGCAAAAAGCTTCAACTCTTTTATTTCAAAGAGAGCAGAAAAGTACATATAAACTAAAAGACCAATCGTGCCCGTAGTCACCGTCAGGCCAATTAACTCTACGGTTTTGGTGGTATTAAAAACTAGCTCATCAAGAATTTTAAACGGTAAATAGAGGAAGACTGCCATGAAAAAACTAGCGGTTAACATCTTGATTTGCGGTATCCATAAGGCTGATTTAGCAAATTCAGGCAATTTATGGTTTAGCAGTAGTACGCATAAAATTAACTCAAGAAAAGCCGTGGAAGCAATGCTAACTGCAATCCCCATAACCCCCCAGAGGGTGTGAAAGACAAAGTACCAACTGCAGAGTAGATAAAAAGTAGTGGTGGCCAGGGTAATAAAAAATGGGGTGCGAGTATCTTTAAGTGCATGAAAAGCTCTGATCAATAACTGTGCCATGGCTTGAGCGCCAATGGAGATAGAGATGATAGCGACTACTTTTCCGGTGATAATAGTGGTTTCCCAAGGGAAATTGCGAGTACCAAAGATCAACCTCACAAAGGGGATGCGGAGAATTAGAAGTAAAACCGAGGCTGGATAGGCAAAGAAAGCAATTTGGTGGAGCGATTTAGTCACTAGAGTAGTAAAGCTGACCAAGGTTTTACTCCCGGATTGGGCTGAGAGAAATGGCAAGGAAGCTTGGCTAATGGGGACACCAAACAAGCGAATTGGAATAGTCATCAGTCGCAACGCCAAGCGGATCACCACAAAACTAAGATTGCCTAATGAAGTAGCAAAAAAGCCCAAGCTTAAATTTTGCAGCTCAGTCATGCTGATAGTTAATAGTCGTGCTGGCATTAATGAGAAAAATTGTTTTACTCCGGGGAAAGACAATGATAAGGAGGGTTTAAACCTAAATCCGAGCTTGAGCGCGAAAGGCAACTGTATTGCCATGTGAATAAAGGCCCCAATAATTACTCCGACTCCGGCAGAGTAGATACCCAGTTGAGATGAAAAGAGAAACACTCCAATTAAGATACCCAAGTTGTATAAAACTGGGGCGATGGCGGGAATAATAAATCTTTGATAAGCCTGGAGCATACCGGTCAGAAAATTAGAAACAGCAAAAAACAATTGAGCGATGAGCATAATTTGAGTCAAAGTAGCGGCAATAGTGATTTGGGTGTCGGTAAACTCATGGCCCGTTCTCCAGGCAGTTAGAGGATGAGCGAAATAAGCCACCACCACCGAAGCAAGCATGAAAACCAATAACAAAATTGTCATGGTGGTAGAGCTCATTTGTAGAGCTGTGGCTTCATTGTGGTCGCGCTTTAATTGAGTAAAGACAGGAATAAATGCCGCTGAGACCGCACCTAAAATAATGAGTTGGAACATCATATCGGGGATTTGGAAAGCTATTTGAAAAGCTTCATAAGCCTGCTGGGAGCTAGGGGTAGAGAAAAATTCAGAGATTAATAATCTTTCTCTAACTAGACCAGAAAGAGATGAGAGTACATTGGCTACTGTAATCACAGCTGCAGCAGATAAAATCGAATTTTGCTGTTTTTCTAGCCAATTACCATTGCCAGTAAAGTTAGAAAAAAAATCTTTTATTTGAGCAATCATTGGCTATTATTATAGAGGGGGTTGGCTATAGCTGCAGGACTAAATGTTGAAAACCAGCCTTTCTTGAGATACAATCACACCCTATGCCATTATTACCACATGCGAAAAAGGCTCTTCGAGCAAGTTTGCGTAAAGCCAATTACAATCGGCAAGTTAAATCGACGGCGGTGACGGCGATGAAAAAAATGCGTCTTGAATCAACTCAAGACAATTTAAATACAGCCCAAACAGCTATTGACCGCGCAGTCAAAAGAAATATTTTTCATGCCAATAAAGCGGCTCGGTTGAAATCACAGCTGACTAAGCTGTTAAAATAAGCTCTGTGGCAGTAAAAATCCGCAACTTTTCTATCATTGCTCATATTGATCACGGTAAAACTACTTTAACCGATGCGCTTTTACTCATAACTAATACTGTATCTGCGCGGGATCTCACAGAACGTATGCTAGATAGTAACCCAATCGAGCAAGAGCGTGGAATTACTATTAAATTAGCCCTAGTGCGCATGGATTATCATGGCTATACGCTTAATTTAATTGATACTCCTGGGCATGTCGATTTTGGTTACGAAGTCAGTCGGTCTCTGGCGGCTGGTGAAGGAGCGGTACTACTCATTGATGCCTCTCAGGGTGTTCAAGCCCAAACTTTATCCAACTTTGAAAAAGCTAAACGTCTGGGTCTGACCATCATTCCAGTTTTAAATAAGATTGATCTCCCCAATATTGATTTAGAAACAGTCAAACTAGAGGTGATGGAAAGCTTGGGTTTTACAGAAGAGGAAATTTTAACTGTTTCTGCTAAAACTAGTCAAAACGTAGATCAACTGCTCCAGGCTATTATTGATAGAATTCCTCCCCCCACAGGTAATCCAAGTGATTCTTTGCGGGCTTTGGTAATGACCTCTAAGTATGATTTTCACAAGGGGGTAGTGGCTTATGTGCGAGTGGTTGATGGAGTTTTAGCCAAACAAAAATTGCAGTTATTATCTACTACAGCCAACTTCACCCCGATTGAAATCGGAATTTTTTCACCCCAGATGCGACCTCGCCAGCAACTCATGGCCGGAGAAGTCGGTTACTTAGCTACAGGCTTAAAAGATATCAAAAAAGTCAGAGTTGGCGATACGGTCGTTGAAGCTGATCATAAGAAAGATGTTCAACCTTTGCCTGGATATCAAGAACCAACCCCAATGGTATACATGGAGCTATATCCGGTTGATGCTGATGATTTTACTGCTTTGAAAGACAGTATGGATAAGTTGGCACTACATGACTCATCCTTGCAGTATCAGGGAACTCACTCACAGGCTTTGGGCAATGGTCTGCGTGTGGGTTTTTTGGGTATTTTGCACGGTGAGATTATTAGAGAACGCTTAGAGCGAGAGTTTGATCTAGATTTAATCGCCACTGCTCCGTCAGTAATTTATGAAATTACTCAAACCAATGGTCGGGTGACCCAAATTCATTCGCCTTCTGAGATGCCTGACCCGAGTTTAATCAAAAAAATTGCCGAGCCAGTGACAACAGCGATAATTTACGCTCCAGATCAATATCTAAGTGCCATTATTCAATTTGTGAAAGATAAACGCGGTCGGCTCACCAATAGTCATCCCATGGGAGTCAGAACTAGATTGGAGTTTGAAATTCCTTTAGCTGAAGTGATTATTGATCTTCACGATAAACTCAAATCATTAACGTCGGGTTATGCTTCATTGGAGTATGAGGTGACAAGTTATCAAACAATCGATGCGGTCAAGGTTGATGTCTTAATTAGTCGTGAATCAGTGGAAGCGTTGGGGTTTGTGACAGTCCGTGCTCAAGCAGAGCAACGTGGTCGGAAACTAGTTGCCAAGCTGAAAGAAGTTATCCCGCGTCAATTATTTGAAATTCCAATTCAAGCTGCGATCGGTGGGAAAGTTATCGCCAGAGAAACTATTAAAGCCTATCGTAAAGATGTGACAGCTAAACTTTATGGTGGGGACAGAACTCGCAGGATGAAGTTACTTAAAAAACAAGCTAAGGGTAAAAAACGCATGAAACAGGTGGGAAGTGTGGAGCTAAACCAAGAAGCCTTTCTGGCCGTTTTAGAGCAGGATTAGTTTGGTATAATAGTTAATACATGCCTGATATATTTGACGCTTCCAAAGATAAAGTCTACAAAGATAAAGTTAGAGATTTTGTTAAAAAAAGACTTTCACCACTAGAGGCAGTTGATCACTACTCAGAAGTCATGCGGCGTGAGGAATCCTCTAGAAATCCTTTTGATTCTTATGCTCCCAAGCCCTTAATGGTGTATTCTTTTGACTCACAACTTGATGATGAGTGCGTATTGCTACTGCTAAGAAAGCACCCCATCACGCAGGTAGGAAAAGTTTTAATCTCCATTGCACTGCTGATCATGCCCATGTTTTTTTCATATGTTGATTTTTATGGAGCACTGGCATGGAATTTTCAAACCGCTATTAAACTCTTTTGGTATTTAATTACCGCAGGCTATGCTCTTGAGTCATTTTTGACTTGGTTTTACAACGTTTACATCGTCACAGACGAGCGGATTATTGATATTGATTTTTTGTCTTTGATTTATCGCAATTTTTCTGCGGCCAAACTAGATAAAATCGAAGATATTACGGCTGTGAATAGTGGAGTGATCCAATCTTTATTTGATTTTGGCACAGTCCAAATTCAAACTGCGGCTGAACGGACAGAGTTTGAGTTTGAAGATGTCCCATACCCAACTAAAGTCACTCAATTTTTGAATGAAATGTTAGTAGAAGAAGAACGTGAAAAACTAGAAGGAAGAGTTAAATAATGCCAGCAGATTTAACTGAACTATTTTTTAGCTTTCTCAAACTGCTCTTTGTCGTAGCCGGAGTACTATATCTAGTGTTTTCAGCGGTGGTGATTAAACAAATCTATTCTATGCAAAAATCTCTAGTGACTTCATTTTCTAAACATCTGAGAATAATTGGTTTTGTTCACTTTGGTTTGGCTATTTTAGTCTTGTTATTTTTTGTCGTTAGTCTTTGATCTAGTATGATAAAATAAGGTCAATGTATAAAGTCGACGTTACTCCCGTCGTAGGCTTACCACAATTTAGTGGTTGGTCTCAGGTGGCTTCAAGCTATCATTCTTCTGGTCAGTTAGTGTGCGCTTTTTCTATTTCTGGTGATCATGCTGGCAACGTCGGCCGAGATTTAACTGAACAAATTTCACAAGCTCAAGCCAGGTCTTCACAGGAGCTCCACAAATTCATGGCTGGGTTGATTAAAGAAATAGAGCAGTTTGATGTCACCCTCACGTTAGTCTGCGGGGTTTTCAAAGCAAACCGAATTATTTTGGGTGTGTCGGGTGGGAGTGTATTTTTAAAACGTAGTAATAGAACAGGTATATTATTAAGCTCTCTTGACGATCTAAAAATTATTGAAGGGAAGCGCAAAGCCGGGGACATAGTAGTTTTAGCTACAGCTCAAGCGAGCGATTTTTTAAATGAAATCGAGCAAAAATTTATCAGTGGTTTTGATACTGACAGCGTGGTGACCTCAATTATTCCGGGCTTGCATGGTTTAGACGACTCTTCTTTATCTAGTATTGCTTTTGTCACAGGCGGGCGAGAGTTTAAAGAAGATATTGAGATAGTACCCGATGAGATAGGGGTGGTGGAGGAGGTAGAGAAAATAAAGGAGGTAGAGGAAATAAAGGAGGTAGAGGTAGGCGTTAAAGAGGAACAACTCCTAGATATTCCTCCAGCCCTACGTTTAAGAGGGGCGGGTAAGAATCGTAATGCCGATGGATCTATTCTTCACACTCAAAATACTGCACCCCTATCGCTATCAGAGCAAGATTTATCTAAACTTGGTCAAATAAAGCCCCCTTATCCGGCGCTGATTGTATTTTGTAAAGTATGGCAAAAAATCAATAGTTTGTCTGGGAAAATAGCTTTTTTGGTGAAAAGTATCCACTGGCAGCAGTTTTTAATTAAATTGGTGCAAATATTATCTAGACTTAAAAATTTAATGATTAAGACTGCCCAAGCAACGGTAGTGTTAGTGCGAAGACTAATTGCTAAAGATATTTATCTCAAACCTCAATCCCCACGTCATCTCATCAGAGTAGTTTTACCAATTGTGGCAGGAATTATTGTTATGGTGAGTTTGATTGGCTTTATGACTTTGAAAATCAGGAAACAAGTCAAAGCCGCCAATGCCGTTTTAACTCCGATTACTGCGCAAATAGTCTTAGCCAAAAATCAGGTTACTACAGATCCAATTTTAGCTAGAGAAACTGTGAGTCAAGCAATTATCCAACTTATACAGCTAGAACAAGATTTTAAAGATCAAAAACAAGCCAAGACACTCGTGAGTGATCAGCTTACAACCGCCCGCGAGTTGTTTGATCAGATTTCAGGGCAAGAAGAGTTTGGCCAACTGGAAATTTTTTATGATTTAAGATTAGTTGACGGCGAGTTTGTGGCAAGTAGTGTCGATGCAACTAGCAAACAGGTGGTGTTATTAGATGCTGATAGAAAACAAGCCATTGTTTTAGATCTAGAGAAAAAGCAGGTTAGTGCAATTGATCTGTCTATAGCGAAACGCTTAATAGATTTAAAAATAACTGATCAAACTCTCACTGTTTTGGGTCAAGGAATTTTTCAAAAGGATTTAGGGAATGAGAATAGTGTTCTGTCTGCAATTATTGCCGAGGGAGATTCTAATAAGACTGCGATTTTGCTAGAAAGTTTTGCTACTTATATCTATGTGCTTAATCCTGAAAAGAGAAATATCTATCGTTATGCTAAACAAGAAAAAGGTTATTCTGATCCTATTGGCTGGATGAGTGGGGCGGTTAGTTTTGATTATCATCAAGCTTCTTCCTGGGCTATTGATGGTGATGTTTGGGTGACCACTCGTGAAGGCGGACTGCATAAACTAGCTTCTGGCCGGGAGCAAGAGTTCAAGATTGTTGGGTTGGCTGAGCCTTTTTCACAAAATCTGCAAATTACAACCAGCGAAGATCTAGAGAATTTATATCTTTTGGAGCCAGCTGGAAAAAGACTAGTGATACTGACAAAAAAAGGTGAATTTTTAAAAGAGATTAAAAGTGATTCGTTAGCTTCAACAACCACCCTGTTTGTGAGTGAGGAACTGAAAAAAGTTTTTGCGGTGAGTGGTTCGATTGTGTATGCCATGAGTATCTAGTTTTTCTATATTTGTCTTGCCACTTATACTGGGAGGGCCTGATACAATAAGAACATGTCGGGTAAATTATTGTTAAAAAACCGCCGCGCTACTTATGAGTATGAAATCTTCAAAAAGTTTGAAGCTGGGATTGTCTTGATTGGAGCAGAAGTGAAGAGCTTGCGAGCTGGCAGTGGGAGTTTTTTTGGGAGTTATGTCAAGTTATTAAGTGGTGAAGCCTATTTATTAAATGCTCAAATTACTCCCTATAAATTTGCCGATAACCACGATTATGATCCTAAAAGAACGCGCAAATTATTACTGCATAAAAAAGAATTGGCAGAAATAGAAGAACTGAGCACGCAAAAAGGTCGGGCGTTGATTCCGTTGGCGTTTGTGCTAAAAGATAGAAATATTAAGTTGGAATTTGCTGTGGCGCG
>Ga0180009_10008432_pt1 | contig 10214 bp, 11 predicted proteins | sample OS_PC_MetaG_FD_123537 | JGI IMG/M metagenome (GOLD analysis project Ga0180009, IMG submission 123537) | Groundwater microbial communities from the Aspo Hard Rock Laboratory (HRL) deep subsurface site, Sweden - OS_PC_MetaG | ecosystem: Environmental > Aquatic > Deep subsurface > Groundwater... | reverse complement strand
GCTGACATTACTTTTTCATGTCTTATGCTGCCTGGTCAGGGGAAGAGATAAAGAGCGGGCCCAGATTGGGGATGTCCTAGTATCTGAAGGATTTATCGATCCGGAAGATCTACGGGAAGCGCTACAAGAACAAACCCGCAAGCTGGGTGAAGTATTGGTTGAAGCGGGGCGTATTACTCCGGAGCAAAGAGACCACGCCTTGAAGGTTCAGAAAAAAACAAAAAGAAAAATTGGCCAAGTCCTGCAGGATCTTGGCTATGCAACCCATGGCGATGTTGGCTGGGCGGTCAAACAGATGGAGCGGCGTATCGGAGAGATCTTGCTGGAAAAGAAAAAAATAAGCGATTATGATCTGACCTGCGTCACGTCAATGAACAAATGCATTAAGGATTCAAAGGGGAATATTATTGTCGTCAAATAATGAGACCTTTGCAAAACGCCCCCTTTCGCTCAATTTCTGCGTCAGACTCAAATTTTAATCCTCGAAATACTCCATGTATTCCTGTGGTTAAAATTATCGCCTTCCTTGAACTTAAACGAAATTGAGCATTTTTCAAAGGTCCCATAATTCCGTATAGATGGGAACTGAAGTCCCAATCCTTTAATCCCCGCCAGCCATGTTCATCCCGGAAGGTTAATTGGAGAGCTTGAAACTGTAGGCCGTTAGCATATTACGGCCATGGCTGACATAAGCAACGCCGGTCAATTCAACCTGTTTGTCAATATGCTTGACCAGTTGTCCTTCCATGTTTTCAGAGGGGATGATTGTATATTGCTTGCCGTCGGTGGCAAGTAATCCCTTGCCGCCGTTATTCAGCTTTCCCTTAATAACAACCTCACCCGCTGCATAAACCGGCAATAAAATCATCAAAGAAAAGATCAGTACAAGCGCCCCCGTCGTTAAGAATTGTTTGCGTCTCATTGCTACACTCCTTTTGTATGGATTATCATTATAGGCAGTCCGTGCGTTCATCAGCTAAGACCTGAAAGGTCTTGTGCTTATTTAATTGAATACAAAATATATGCCAGTATTACAGTATCCGCCGGCATGATTTTAACTTGTTGATATATAGTGAATATTAGGAAGAATTGTTTCTTTGGATAAAGACCGCGAATAAATCAACCCCTATGTGTATCTCCCGAAGTTACGATTGTTTCCGATCATGTAACAATTGGTTTACATGTAGCGAACCGAAACCCTATCCGGTGGGAGGGCATATGGGGGAAGGAGATGATAAGACGGATTTTAATAACCAGGGGGGCAGTTGAGGCTCAAGCGCTTTTCCAGATCGGCTACCACGGCTTGTTTCAAACTGTTAGACTCGCGGCTATGCCAAAGCATTTTTTTATAGTGTGATATGTCCAGGCTTTCAACTCGCATCTGCAGGGTTTTAAAAAGCCGCGGAATCCGCTGGGTTGGGATTTGAACATGGTGGAGGCCGCCACTGTAAGCGATCAGCATGCGGCCGCCCGGGATAGCCTCCAGCAGATCGGCTACGCCGCCCCGTATCGTCATGGGATTGCCATTGGCATCGAAGCCGTTTTTGCGTTTCATGCGGCCTTCCGGGAGCATAATAACTAAAGAATCCGGTTGGATTCTGTCGATAAACCGGTCCCAGCTGATGTCGCGGAGGCGCGAAATTGAAATCACATTATTCGCTATTATTCTGAAAAAACGGCCGACCATGGGTCGGTTAAAGGTCTTATCTGCGATGGGGATCAATCCATTTCTTGCTACATTTTTTAAAAATCGGTTGGGAACCCATCCGGTAAACAGAGGTTCATAAAGGCTGGTATGATTTAAAATTAAAAGAAGTCGAAGGTTGGCCCAGGGATCTTTCGGCAAATCGCCTGTCCAGGAAATATCGAAGCGGTAAAAAACACGGCTGAAGGTTTTTATAGCCAAGAGAAATACGTATATCAGTGCTGCTCTCAATAGATTACTCGGCTGCCCTTAAAATGGTAAAATGATGATATGGATTCTGTCGATGGATGATCAAAATGTTACTGGCATAACAACTTGGCTTTACGGCGGACATAAAAATTTCCGAGATATTCCCATTCCCAGATAGCTTTTAATCTTTTTTTTGTCAATACTGAATAAAGATAAGCTGTTGCGCTACAATTAAATAGTATGATATTAAGCGTGTTAAAATAAATTAAAAGAAAAGGAGCCCGGCGATGGTGGATACTGATCGTGAAATCGGCAAAGAGAGTATTACGGTCAGTTTAATTCGGAAGATATTGGACATGACCGAAGAACAGCAGCTGTCGCTCTATCAACAGCTGGAAGAGATGTCTGCTGCCGCGGTTATGACCAGTGAGAGGGAGGACACCCGTAAAAGTTACAAGAAAACAATTCTGTTTACTGTGAAAGATGAAACCTTTACCGGAGTCAGCCAGGATATCAGTGCCGGCGGCATGTTTATCATTACCGAAGACGCCTTTTCGGTGAGACAGATGATTACCATCCAGATACCCCTTGCCGATAAAGGCAAACACATCAAGGTTCCGGCCCAGATCGTCAGGATAAAACCGGAAGGCATCGGGGTTGAATTTTTAAAGAAATTTGAATAGTTAGGATTTTAGAAGCGTATGAAAGCTTATCAGATCACCATACCGGCAGAAAATAAAGCGGGCGTGCTGGCAGCGGTCACCTTGACTCTTGCCAAAGAAAAAATAAATATTCGCGCCATATCGATTACTTCTTTCGGCAAATCAGGATTCTTCCACATGATGGTGGATGATCCAGAACGCGGCCGCAAGGTTCTGGTTAAGGCGGGAATCGCCGCAGATCTGAACGAAATTATTGCAGTTCTGATTCCGGACAAACCCGGTGGTTTGGATAAACTGGTTCAGATTCTTGCCGCCGGACACATTAATATCGAAAACGCATATGGGTTTGTGGTTGAAAGCCATAAAAATGCCGTCTTTGTCATTGATGTCAAAAATACGGACGAGGCGGAAGGATTTCTGAAAAAAGCCGGCTATCAAATCCTTTCATCGCAGGCGCTCTGCGAGATCGAACCGTTTCACTACATGAAGTATTAGCAATCCCATCAGGCCCAGCGGCTACCGGATCAACGACGGCAGCCACAGCGCCACCTGCGGAAACGGCATCAGCAGCAGGGTGCCGGCGACCATGGCGATCAGAAACGGAAAGACCCCGCGGAAAATTACTTCCAACGGCACGTCCCTGGCTACACCGCTGACAACATACACGTTGGCGCCCACCGGAGGTGTAATCACACCGATTTGGGTAATCAGTACGATAACGACTCCGAACCAGAGGGGATCATAGCCGAGTTTTAATACAACAGGGTAGAAAATCGGTACGGTGAGCATAATCAGCGCCAGCGCATCAATGAAGCAACCGCCGATGAGATAGATCAGGATAATCAGAAACATAACCGCAACGGCCGGTAGATGAAGCCCCGCAATCCAGTTTGCGATGTCAAACGGAATTCGCGAAACAGCCAGAAAATGGCTGAATACCGTTGCGCCCGCCACGATGACCAATATCATGCTGGTAATTCGGGTGGTTTCAAAAAGTGCAGCGGTAAACCCCCGCCATGAGAGATTTTTTCTAATAAGTGCCAGTAAAATGGTCCCGAAGGCACCGATTGAGCCGGCTTCTGTTGGTGTGAACAGCCCAGCAAAGAGCCCTCCCATGACGATTGAAAAAAGAATTAATGTTTCAACCAATCCTGAAAGCGAAGCGATTTTTTCCTTAAAGGGCGCCCGCTCCCCCTTGGGTCCGATATCCGGTTTAAAGTGGGTCCAGATTATGATGGTGATAATAAACAGGATCGTCAGCAAGATGCCGGGAAGCAGACCTGCTACAAAGAGTTTACCGATGGATTGTTCGGTCAGGATGCCGTAAACAATAAAGATGACGCTGGGCGGGATCAATATGCCCAGGCTTCCGCCGGCAGCTACCGCACCGGTGGCCAGACCGGGCTGGTAGTTAAACCGTTTCATTTCCGGCAAAGTGGCCGAGGCCATGGTTGCTGCCGTGGCATTGGTCGAGCCGCAAATTGCAGCGAAGGCAGCGCAGGCGCCGATAGTGGCTACAGCAAGTCCGCCGGGGAAATGTCCGATAAACTTGTAAGCCGCATGAAACAGCCGGGTGCTGATTCCGGCATGGAAAGCGACCTGTCCCATCAGAACAAACAGCGGGATAACGGTCAGGTTGTAAGAGCTGAAAACCGAAAACATGTCTCTTGCTACCAGATTCAGCGCCGCATCAAGGGACACAATCCATCCGAAACCGATAAATCCCACCAGCATCATGATAAACGCGATGGGCATCCGCGAAAAAATCAGGACAAAGAGGACTGTAATTCCGATCAAGCCGATCAGGGTTGAAGACATTTTTTCTGCTATCCGCAATCAAGCCGTTAGGCTAGGCATTCTATTTTTCGTGGTTTTCCGCTACCAATTTCTGAATGAGCGATATTTTCTGAGAGCCCCTAAAAATTCCACCAGCAGCACCGGACAAAGCAACCCGCATCCAGCAGCGACCCCGTATATAAAAGGATATATCGGCATCTGAATCGTCATAGATACCTCTCCCCGCAGCAGGAAGTCGGTTCCGTAAAGTATGCTCTGCCAGGTGATGATGGCAAAAAATATGGTCGCAATAAGCGAATTTGCAGCGCTGATCAGGGCCTGGATCGGCGCTGAAAAACGGTTGACCAGGAACTCAACCGCGATGTGGCCTTTTTCAATGGATGTATACGCCAGTGAAAAAGATATGGCCAGGGACCCTAACAACCCCACGATTTCATAAGCGCCGGGGATAGGGTGTCGAAATGCGCGCAGGACAATGTCCGCCGTTGTCAGCAGCATCATCGCGACCACCGCGCCCCCGGCAATCCAGTTTATTTTTTGGGCAAAGGTAACGAACGTTTTTTCAAAACGAAACATACAGTGTTATGCTTCCGGGTGCAGGGGGAGATGCAGGCCTGTTCTTGCGCGCGCAAACGCCAGCACATCGCTCCCGCTGGTTTAATCCGCATATTGCTTGCGGTGGGTTTCGATCAGCTGCCGCAATTCGGTAACAGCCCGATCGCCCGGCAGTCCTTTCTGGTTTGTATCTTTTATAAACGCATCGATTATCGGGTCAACCGCCTTGACCCATTCCGGGTTGCTGCTGTCGCTAATGCGAATGATCTCGTTTTTCAAACCCAGTGAGTACTGGCGTCCCTCAACATCAAGCCGGTCCCAGGTATCCGCATGAATATTTATCCATTCAGCACTGACCGCTTCAAAAACAGTCTTGATATCCTGGGGCAGCGCCTCCCATTTGTCCCGATTCATTACCACGAACATGGTCGTTGTATAACCGATTTGAGAACAGTCGGTGGTGTATCGGATCACCTCTCCCTGGCGCCAGCCTTTCAAAGTCTCGATGGGCGTGAAGGTGCCTTCAACAACTCCCTTCTGCAACGCTTCATAGGTTTCTCCCTGGGACATTGCCACTGCAGTTGCGCCCAGCGCCTCGACGATTTTTGCGCTCAGACCGGTTGAACGTATTTTCATGCCCTTTAAGTCACTCAGGCTCCGGACCGGCTTGGTGGTATGCAGCAGGCCCGGTCCATGTGCGTGCAGGTAGAGGACCTTGACATCGTCGAGTTCCTTGGGTTTCATTTTCTGGTAAAACGCATTGGCCGTATAGGTGGCGGTCTTGCCGTTGGGATACCCCAGGGGAAGGTCAGCGGCTTCCATGATCGGAAAACGGCCGCGGGTATATGCAAAACATGACATCCCGATATCCGATATGCCTTTGACGACACCGTCGTAGCACTCGTTTGCCTTGGTCAGGGTGCCTCCGGGAAATACATTAATCTTGACCCGGCCATTGCTGCGTTTCTCAATTTCCCGGGCCCATTCTGATCCGACTTCGCTCTGACCATGACTGGGGGGGAAAAAAATACTGTAAGTCAGGGTTATTGTGGATGGCGCTTTTTCACAGGCTATCAGGACCGCACTTAACAACACCGATACAATCAAAATAGAAATTTGCTTTATCACTTTAACTCCTTTGCAGACATCAATGATTCAATCCAATTCATGAGATTTATGCAACCGCAGGGTAAAATTTCAGGGCAGTCATACGGCATCTGATAAAGGATTGCAAGTACATATCGGTTGCATTAATACCGGAATGATGGACGAATAGAATACATTCGCACCGTCTTCCTGTTCAATAAAACCGTAGCCTTAAGTTTTGCTAAACCATTTTATGGTTCCCTTAGCCATCGTGACATCCTCCTTCTAAATCAGTTTGACTTAAAGTGGGCATGTTATATAAAATGGATCAAAAAATGGGTTTTCGCTTTTACATATGGACAAATGAATAGGAGGGGAAACGATGAATGCGACCCGTGACTTTGTTGGCTGGACGTCGGAAAAACAGTCTCTGCAGGTGGTCAAGGCGCTCCAAAAGAACGAGTTTGAAGCCATGTATTGTTCAAGTTCCCAAGAGGCTTTTGATTTCATCATCACCGAAGCCCAGACGGCCAAAACGATCGGGCTGGGCGGATCCAGATCGGTGGCCGACCTAAACATTGTCGAAAAGCTCAGGGCGATGGGTAAGGAGATTCTCGTCTCCAAGGGGCCGGACAAGACGCCAGAAGAAGGGATGGAGATCCGGAGGCGCCAGCTGACCTGCGACCTGTTCCTGTGCAGTGCCAATGCCGTTACCCTTTCCGGTTATCTGGTCAATATCGACAATACCGGCAACCGGACCGGAGCGATGATGTTCGGACCACACAAGGTGATAATGGTGGTCGGGCGAAATAAGATCGTGGCCGGCACCATTGATGATGCGATCCGGCGGGTTAAGAATCAGGCCGCACCGCCCAATGCCCGGCGGTTGAAATACAAGACCCCCTGCGCCAAAACCGGTTTCTGTTCCGACTGCAGCGCCCCCCAGCGCATTTGCCGGGTGATAACCATCATGGAACGCAAACCGGTACGGACCGATGTGCGGGTTCTGGTGGTAAATGAAGACCTGGGATTCTGAGGCGGGTTGAATTTCCCGATTACGACCCGGACAGGAAAACTTCTCCAACCGGTTGATATTTCAATCAATATAGTTTATCCCTTGGAACCCAGCCGCAGCCCGCCATGGATATAATAAACATCGCCGGTAAGGGCTTCATTGCGGAAGAGCTCGCCGATCAAGGAGGCCACCTCCTGAGGTTCCACCAGACGCTGGATCGGCACGTTTTCCAATATCCCTTCCAGTGCTTTCTGGTTCATTCTTTTTACCATGGGAGTGCCCACATAGCCGGGGGCAACCGCTACACAGCGAATCTGCTGGGCGACGTTGCGCCTGAAAAACTCGGCGCAAATCACCTTGGGAATTACCGACATGGCGGCTTTGGTGGAGGAATAGTTGATCTGACCGGCCGTACCCAGCGAGCCGGTAGAGGATATGAGGCAGATAAGCCCTTTGCACTGATGGTTGATCATCTGTTCGGCACACTCGCGGATGGTTAAAAAAACACCGGTCAAGTTGATGTCCAGAACAGACTGGAACTGTTCCAGCGACATTTTGCGTTTAACGGCGCCGCGCTTTGAATCCACGGAAAGAAAAAGACCGTCTTTGATGATGCCGGCGCACGGCAAGACCAGGTTGATGGCGCCGAAACGTTCGATGGCCAGCTCGGCCAGGGCAATATTGTCGGCTTCTTTGGTAACGTCGCAGCGACGCGTAACCACGGACGCACCCATCTGCAGCAGGTCATTTTCAACTCTGGCGAGAGCGTCCGGAACAACATCTCCCAACACCACGCGCCCTCCCTGGCCGGCCCAATATTTAGCCACGGCTTCACCGATCCCACTGGCACCGCCTGTAATGACGGCAACTGAATCTTTGATGGTCAACACGTCAAGAACCTCCCTATCGGTTATAAATGTTTTTATTGATGGTCAGGGTTTTCTTTCCTATCCGGCAAGTCTTTATGCTGCAGCCACGTTGAAACCACCCGCCGGGCGGAAGCGCGAGGGTCGGTTTTTTGTTTCCAGATATCTTCAACCAGCCGGTCAAGGTCTTCATTGAGGGCAAATTCCTGCCACAGAAATTCTGACAAGGTTTCTTCAATCCGTTGCTGCAGCTCGGTTTTCAGCTGTGCTTTGCGCCGCAGCTCCAAGCGCGACTCCTCTTTTAAGAATTCACGATGACGCCAGATAGCTTCGTATAGTTCATCAACACCTCTGCTTAAAGATGCAGCGGTCTGGCAAACAGGGGGGCTCCATTGCGGTTCTGCGGCGCCGGGCAGGAGCATGCCCTGGATGGACTGGGAGATGATGTCAGCACCAGGGCGGTCGGACTTGTTAACCACAAAGATGTCGGCAATTTCCATCAGACCGGCCTTCATGATCTGGATGGTATCTCCGGATTCCGGCATCAGCACCACCAGGACCGTATCGGTCGCCTGGGCGATATCGAGCTCGGACTGCCCCACCCCGACGGTTTCAATAATAATGATCTGTTTGCCGCCGGCATCCAGAATCCTGGCAGCTTCACGCGTGGTCCGGGACAGACCGCCCATCACCCGGCCGGCGCTCATGCTGCGGAAAAAAATATTCCAGGCCTTGTTCCTGGTGTTCATGCGGACCCGGTCGCCCAGCAGGGCTCCGCCGCTGAAAGGGCTGGTGGGGTCCACCGCGATAATACCCACCGAATACCGGTTGCGGCAGAACAGATGGACCAGCCTGTCAACCAACGTGCTCTTGCCCGCACCCGGCGGGCCGGTAACACCGATCGTGTATGCATTGCCGGTATGGGGCGATATCTTTTCAAGAATGTAGGGTGCGGCGCTGTCGCCGCGTTCCACCAGAGAAATGAGGCGGGCGGTTGAAAGCTTGTGACCCTCAAGGGCAGCAGTGATCAGGTTGTCAATTTCTTTCATAATTCATTCTTTATGAAATTAAGTTAAAATGATGGAGTCTTTGATGCCCGTTACAATAATCTCCATGGCCGTGTCCGGCCCATAAACTTCATAAATGCCTTTTTCCTTCAGCAGCGGAATATGGTTGGGGGGGATAACGCCGCCCATGAAGACTTTTATTTTATCCATGCCGTTTTTCTTAAGAAGTTCGACCACCTTGGGTCCCAGGGTCAGATGATTGCCGCAGAGGGTGCTCAAGCCGACCACATCGGCATCTTCCTCCATGGCGGCTTCAACGATCTGTTCCGGGAAGGTGTTGCCGATATAAATGACTTCCATGCCCGCATCTTTTAAAAACTGTGAGACCAGGTAGACGCCGCGCCAGTGTATATCGAGTCCCAGCTTGGCCATGACGACTCTTATTTTTCTTTCCATGATGCCTCTTTTATTAGGTAATCAGGGGAAAGGACCACAACCCGAATTCTTCCCGAAACACTTCCTCAATTTCCCCTAGGGTGACCAGATCTTTTACCGCGTCCATACAGTACGGGTAAAGGTTTTCGCCTGTATGGCATTTGCTGCGCAGGGTGTCCAGCCGACGGTTGACCTTTTCAGGGTCGCGCTCCCGGCGCAGTCGGTCCAGCTTGGCCTTTTGCCGGCTGTAGGTTTCCGGATATTCAAAGACTTCGATGGGACAGGTGGCGGCATCAGCCGCTTTCATATGGTTGACCCCCACAATTTTCATTTCACCGGATTCTATTTTTTTCTGATAGGCATTATTGTAAGTGCTGATTTGCCGGTGCAACCAGCCGCTTTCCACGGCAGCGACCAGGCCGCCCATGTCCTCGATCTGCTGGACATAGTCCCTGATCCGATCGGCCATCTGGCGCGTCAGGCTTTCAATGTAGTAGGACCCGGCCAGCGGGTCGACTGTGTTGACAACGCCGGTCTCGTTTTGAATAATCTGCTGGGTGCGCAGGGACACCAGGGCGGCCTCTTCGGTGGGGGCGGAGTAGGCTTCGTCGTAAGAGTCGATATGCAGGGATTGGCAGCCCCCCAGAACCGCGGCCAGACCCTGAATGGTCGAACGGGCGATATTGTTTAAAGGTTCGGTGGCCGGCAGGGTAACGCCTGCCGTTTGCACATGGAAGCGCATCAGCATCGATTTCGGGTTGCGGGCTCCAAAATTTTCCTGCATTAACTCATACCAGACTTTGCGGCTGGCGCGGCACTTGGCGATTTCTTCAAAAAAATCATTGTGCAGGTCCCAGAAAAAGGACATGCGCGGGGCAATCTCATCAATATGCATGC
>Ga0180009_10008431_pt1 | contig 10215 bp, 7 predicted proteins | sample OS_PC_MetaG_FD_123537 | JGI IMG/M metagenome (GOLD analysis project Ga0180009, IMG submission 123537) | Groundwater microbial communities from the Aspo Hard Rock Laboratory (HRL) deep subsurface site, Sweden - OS_PC_MetaG | ecosystem: Environmental > Aquatic > Deep subsurface > Groundwater... | reverse complement strand
TCAGGAGTTGACTAAAGTTCATCAGCTAGCGCGGTATTGGTCGGGCTAGCCATGTCGTCGAATGTCAGCTCATGGCCGCCTGCCGACATTAAACGCAAACCTTCAACCGTCAACTAAGGGTCGGGTTTGAACTCAGTGACGACTGGCTATTTTTTCCGAATACTGTGTTCACCACAACAATTAGAATGCTATTTTCGCGGCTAGAGCTGATAACTCCTACTTATAGGCTCAAGGCAGAGTCCGTAATCCAAGCTCCACGAGGAATTGATTATGCCTGTTGGTGCTAGCGGCAATGTTGTTCTCCAACTTAACCAACTCCGCATTGACCGCCTGCAAGTCGATTTGTGCTTCCGCTTTGGCTGTACTGACATAACGTGAGATATTCAGGTTGAAATCGTTTTTCTCAATTTCTTCCATTGGAACGCGACGGGCATAGCGATCTTCTTCCTTGCGGTATTGGTAAGTATCGACAATCTTGTCGATATGCTCAGGTAGCAATCGGTTTTGGCGTTTGCCTTTTTCGAAGTGTTCGCTGGCGTTGATGAACAGCACGTCGTCGGGCTTTTTGCATTTTTTTAACACCAGAATACAAACCGGTATGCCCGTCGAGAAAAACAGATTGGCAGGTAGGCCGATCACGGTGTCGATGTGGCCGTCTTTTAATAGTTTGGTGCGGATACGTTCTTCGGCGCCGCCTCGGAACAAAACCCCGTGCGGCAGAATGATGGCCATCGTGCCTTGATCGCTTAAAAAATGAAAACCATGCAACAAAAAGGCAAAGTCGGCAGCGGATTTGGGGGCAAGGCCATAGCTTTTAAAACGGAAGTCCTCGCCTAGGGTTTCGTTGGGTTCCCAGCGAAGGCTGAACGGCGGATTAGCCACTACCGCATCAAACTCCAGTTTTTTAGCGGGGTTCATTTCGTTCAGAATATCCCAATCGTTCAGCAAGGAATTGCCGTGATGGATTTCGAATTCAGAATCTTTCACACCGTGCAACAGCATGTTCATGCGTGCTAAGTTGTAGGTGGTGATATTAGACTCTTGGCCGTAAATCTTGCCGATACCATGCGTGCCGAGCTGCTTACGCACGTTCAAAAGTAACGAACCGGAACCGCAAGCAAAATCCAGCACTTTATCGAGTTTAAGCTTTTTGCCGGTGGCCGGTTCCTGACTGTCGAGGGTGACGATAGCGGATAGAATCGTCGAAATTTGTTGCGGCGTATAAAACTCACCGGCTTTTTTGCCAGAACCAGCGGCAAACTGGCCGATCAGGTATTCGTAGGCATCGCCCAAAATATCGCTGTTAGTCGTAAAACCGGCAATACCTGCGGCGATTTTGCTGATGATGGTACACAGCTTGGCATTGCGATCCGCGTAATTTTTGCCAAGCTTTTCCGAATTGAGATTAATCTCAGAAAACAGGCCTTGAAAAGTGCTATCAAAGCTATGATTTTCAATGTATTTAAAGCCTTTTTCCAGTGTGTGCAGCAATTCGCCGTTTTGGGTTCTAGCCAGCTCGGCAATACTGCTCCAAAGATGCTGAGGCTCAATCACATAATGCACTTTGCGGCGCATTTGTTTTTCAAATTCCGCCACATCACCGGCATTCGCTGCATACCATAGCGATAGCGGCGAAAGATAACCCCTCCCAACCTTAGGAGTTTGCTGCGTAGGGGTCAACTTTTGATAGACAGAACCCGCATCTCTGATCTCCTCTGGCAAGGTGAGTGTGGGGTTACTGGGTAAATTCGGATAATCCGGCCCCAGTTCTTTTTGTGCAGCGGCCTCGTAGTTATCCGACAAATAGCGCAAAAACAGAAACGACAGCATATAGTCGCGGAAGTCGTCGGCGTTCATCGCACCACGTAAATCGTCGGCGATGGCCCATAGCGTGCTGCCGAGTTTGTTGAGTTCTTGTTGGGTCATGATCGTTTTCCGTATGGTCGGTCAGTAGAAGTAATCCATCATTTCGTTCCCTCGATCAATCGCTTCTCGCGCTCTATTTCGGCGACCAGTTCCTCTTCGGTCGGGAGTATGCGCTGATACTTGGAGGCGAAAAGTTGCTGGCTTTCCTTGATGACTGAGTATTTGACGATGGTTTCATCCTTGCTATCACAAAGAATAATGCCGATGGTAGGGTTGTCGTCTTCGCCGCGCTTGAGATCGTCAAACATGCGCACATACATATCCATCTGACCAATATCCTGATGACTGAGTTTGCCGGTTTTTAGGTCAATGATGACAAAGCATTTGAGCAGGTAGTTGTAAAAAACCAGGTCAATAAAAAAATGACTGGTCTCGGTGCTGATGCGCATTTGCCGGGCAACGAATGAGAACCCCTTGCCCAGTTCCAGCAGGAATTTTTGTAATTCCTCGATAATCGCTTGCTCCAGCCGACTCTCTTTTAGCTGGCCTGCCTCCGGCAGTTGCAAGAATTCCAGCACATATGGGTCTTTGATGAATTCCAGATGGGCGGATGCGCCATGTGATGAAGATTCATTGCCCTGAGTTGAAAGTAAGCGCTGAAAGCTCCGGCTTTTGATGTTGCGTTCCAGTTGGCGCACCGTCCAGTTCTGCTCTCGGGTTTCGCGGCAATAGTAGTCGATGGCCTGCGGCGAATCCACCCGCATGATCAAGCGCAGATGACTCCAGCTCAAATCTCTACACGCTGTGTAGAGAATCGCTTGATCGGGAAAGGTCAAGTAGAACTGACGACAGTTGTACAGATTGGCATAAGAAAAACCCTTGCCGAAATCCGCCATCAATGCAGTCGATAGATCTTCAATCAGGCGGGCACCGTATTCGGCTTTGTGCTGCCCGTGCTGCTCCTCCTCCACAATACGCCGACCAATCAGCCAGTAGGCCTCCACCATGGCGGCATTGACCGCCGAACGCGCCTGGTTACGAGCCTGTTCGAGAATTTTTTTAATGTCCGCCTGGAATGTCGTCAATGCGCTCATGGCTGCACCTCGGCTTTGGCATCCTGCGTCGCCCTACCTCCTGCATCCATGCAGTCGTCATCAACGGAGGGAAAAAGCTGCTGCATCAGGCCTTTTTTGTGGGCTTTGAGGGCGGCGAGTTTTTGGGTTTGGGTGGTGATCAGGTCGTCAATGGAAGACAGGCAATTGGCTATTTTTTGTTGTTCTTCTGGGGCTGGCAATAACACTTTGGTTTTGCGTAATTCATCCATGTTTATTTTGCATGGAACAGCATTCAGCAATGATTTACTTCGAATTTCAGTTTGATAAAAGCCTGACTGCATAAATGAATGCAGATAATACGAATTAAATCTATCATCCATCTTTACTACTGCGAGCGTAACGTAAATACTAAACTCATAGTCCCAATTTACTACAGTAGAAAAGCCGATATTGCCTATTCGAGTTATTAAAATATCACCTTTTTCGGGTTTATTTTTACTTGTCGCAGCCTGATAGTCCTCTCTTGAAATAAATTTATTTAGCTTTCCACTGACAATATTTTCAACACTAAAAAATGGAACACCATCTTCGGTATATGCTGGTGTTTGATGAGTACCGTCAAATATTGCTGTTGTAATCTGATTTAATGATTTTTTCTTCCACTCACCCGCATCCCGAAACTCAGGAAAGCGCAGTTTGGGGACGGTTTCGCTTTCGGCGGGAAACAGCTGTTGCATCAGGCCTTTTTTATGGGCTTTGAGGGCTTCGACTTTTTGGGTTTGCGCGGTGACAAGTTCGTCGATGGAAGACAGGCAATCGGCGATTTTTTGTTGTTCCCTTACCTTTGGTACTACCATTGGTAAATTCTTTAGATCATCTAATCCAATACGCTTCCTAGTAGAGCCTGTTGCTGTTTTTTCAACTAATGTTCGAAACTGGATAGAGTTAATTAGAGAATAAATAAAATACTTAATATGTGATTTTTCGTCTATAACGAGACGAATCCCATCTGAGCACATTACATATCTATCATGGATATTTGGAATTAGGCATGCTCGACCTACTGGGTCGCCCATCTTGGATAAAATAATATCGCCCGGATATATGTTGCAGCTTAAAAGTTCATCTGCCTTTTCATCTGAGGTGAAGATTTTATAATTGTCATTAAATTCAGCGTCTCCAATATTTTGAAGCTGAATTATTCTTACTCCATTAGCAGTGTAATCTGAAGATTTGAGGTTAGAGCCAAATGGACCACCAATAAAACTCCACTTTACTTTTTTATCGGCAGCATCATTAAGCTTTATTTCTTTCCACTCCCCCGCATCCCGAAACTCAGGAAACCGCAATACCGGCACCAAAGCCTTTTTCGTTGGTTCGCTCATCGCTCACCGTCCCGTTCTTGCGCCAGCAGCTCATGCAGTTTTGCCTGTATCAATTTTTTATCCGGCAATTGCAATTGGTATTGAGCAATCAAGGTCGGCGACAGGTTGCGCGATAGCGCGTATTCCACCACTTCGTCGTCTTTGTCGCGGCACAGCAATATGCCGATGCTGGGGTTTTCATGCGGCTTTTTGACATCGCGATCCAGCGCTTCCAGGTAAAAACTCAGTTGGCCCATGTGTTCCGGTGAGAATTTACCGATTTTCAGTTCAAAGGCTACCAGCGCCGACAGGCCACGGTGATAAAACAGCAGATCGATATAAAAGTCCTGATTGCCGACTTGCAGGCGGAATTGTTCACCCATGAAGATAAAGTCACTGCCCAGTTCCAGAATAAAAGCCTTCATGTGCCGGATCAGGGCGGTTTGCAAATCGTTTTCGCTGTGGGTTTCCGGTAGCCCCAAAAACTCCAGCACGTACTGGTCTTTGAAGGTTTGCTGAATGTCGGGATGTAATTCTCTCGCCAGTGGTGAGAGTTTTGCGCTCAGCAGGCTGCGCTCGAATTGTGCTGCGTCTATTTGACGCTCCAAATCGCGTTTGCTGAGTCTGTTGCTACGCGCAATCGTCAGGTAGTACGTGCGTTCTTCGGCACTTTTGCAACGGGAAAAGATAATGGTGTTGTGTGTCCACGGCAATTCTCTCACCAGCGCTGAGAGTTGTTCATCGGCCTGATAGGTTTCGTAAAACTGCTTCATGCGCCAGAGGTTTTTGTCGCTGAAGCCTTTGATGTCCGGGGCGTTTTGGGCGATGTAACGCGCTAATTCGGTCACCACACCTTTACCCCAGGCCTCACTTTGCACTTTGTGGCTGATGGTAAGACCGATTTGCCAATACAGATCAATCAGGGCCGTGTTGGCTTGGCTAAAGATTTTGTGCCGCGCTTGCTGGATGTGTTGCAGCACTTCGCTGAACACGGGGTTGGCTGTGGCCGGTTTATTCATACGCCGCCAATCCTGAAATCTCGCGGCCTTGGGCCAGTTTGTGTAACAAGGGCAGCAAGTCGTCCATCAGGGCCAATTCGGCTTGGGTGCGGGCTTTCCAACCCAGTTCCAGGGGGCTGAGTAGATCACTGAGTTTTTCACCATCGAAAATCATCCGGCTCATGATGGTATCGACAAAGGTTTGCAGGGCCGACGCTTGCAGACCGTGCTTTTCAGCGATGACTGCCAAATCGCTGGCGGCCTTGGCGGCTTTGAAGGCTTGGTAACCGTCGCGAATGGCGTTTTCATTGAGGCTTTGCCCGGCGGGCAGACTGTTGATATAGGCAATGATGTCGTCGCGCTCGTCCATTAAATTGGCGCTGGAGCTGATCAGCTCGATCAGCTCTTCGCGGGTCATTTTTTGTTTGCTGGTTTTTTGGGTGAATTTGGCGATCAGGCCCATGATGTAGTCGTAATCGATCACCGCCGAGGCGAACAGCACGAATTCAAATTCCAGTTGTTCCACAGTGCTGGTACCGTCGTTGCCTTTGCCTTGTTGGGCTTTCAGGCGTTGGGCGGTATCCAGATACACGCCTTTAAAACCGCGCAAAGTGTCTTCGGGTAGCAGTTTTTCGACTTGGGCTTGCTGTTCTTCGCCCAGATCGGTGTATTGATCCAGTTGGGTTTTCAGGCGCTGCACTTCCTTGAAGTGGTTGATGAATTCGGCGCGAGCCGTGTCGCCTTTCAGGTTGGCGACTTGTTCCGGCGCGCAGACTAGGCCTTGCGCTTTCATAAAGGTTTCGAGCTTGCCGACCGCCGTTTTCAGATTGTTGATGACCGTCGGCGCAGGGTCTACCAGCCAGATTTCCTTGGCTTTGTCGATGGATTTCCCGGAGAACAAGGCGATGGCGGCATCGACTTCTTTTTCCTGACCGCGAAAATCCAAGACGTTACCCCAGGGTTTGCTGTCGTTGAGCACCCGGTTGGTACGCGAGAAGGCTTGGATCAAACCGTGGTATTTGAGGTTTTTATCGACATACAGGGTGTTGAGGTATTTGGAATCAAAACCGGTCAGCAGCATGTCCACCACGATGACGATATCGATTTTGTGTTTGCGCGGGTAATCCTGATTGGAATATTTGTGGTCTTTAATGCGTTGTTGTATGTCCTGATAGTATAAGTCGAAGTCGTTAACGGTGTGGTTGGTGCCGTACTGGCTATTGTAGTCGGCGATAATAGCCGTTAACGCGGCTTTTTTCTGTTCCGGCTGTTCCTGGTTGTCGGCTTTTTCTTGCGGTAGGTCGTCTTGCAGTTGCTTGATGTCGGCAACGTTTTTGCCGTTTTGATTGCCGTTATCTTTCGCCAGTGCCTGAGTGGGCGGCGAGAATACGCAAGCGACGTTCAGCGGTACGAAGCTGTCGTCTTCAGTCTGTATTTTGGCCTGAATGGTAAGGAACAAGTTGTAATAGGCTATCGCATCGTTGATCGACGCCGTAGCTAAAATAGCGTTAAAACGGCGCGAGTTGGTGGCGGCATCATGCTTGTTCAGGATCGCCTCGACGATGGCTTGCTGGGAGACGGTTTCACCGGGTTTGAGTTTGGCCTTTTTACCGTTTGGGTCTTCGGGCTGAAAGTAATCGATGTGAAAACTCAGTACGTTTTTGTCATCAATGGCGTGGGTGATGGTGTAAGCGTGCAATTCTTTTTCGAAAATATCCTGGGTGGTTTTGAATGAGCCTACCGTGCCGTCGATTTGGTGGTAGCTGGCATTGTCGTCAAAAATCGGCGTGCCGGTAAAGCCAAACAGCTGTGCTTTTGGGAAAAACGCTTTAATGGCTTTGTGGTTTTCGCCAAATTGGGAGCGGTGGCATTCGTCGAAAATAAAGACGATGCGCTTGTCGCGCAGGGGATCAAGCCGTTCTTTATAAGTCAGTTTGCCTTTTTGTTTGTGGTTTTGGTTGCGCTTGCTGTTTTCGTCCAACGCCAGGCCGAGCTTTTGGATGGTGGTGACGATGACTTTATCGGCGTAATCTTCGGAGAGCATGCGTCGCACCAGGGTTTCGGTGTTGGTGTTTTCTTCGACGCAACCTTCCTGGAAACGGTTAAATTCCTCGCGGGTTTGCCGATCCAGGTCTTTACGATCAACCACGAACAGGCATTTTTCAATATCCGGGTTGTCTTTCAGCAGCGTGGAGGCCTTAAACGATGTAAGGGTTTTTCCGCTGCCGGTGGTGTGCCAGATGTAGCCATTGCCCCGGTTTTGGTGTATGCAATCGACAATCGCCTTGACTGCATAGATTTGGTACGGGCGCATGATCATCAGCTTTTGCTCGCTGGCCACCAATACCATGTAGCGGCTAATCATTTGGCCTAGCGTACATTTGGCCAGGAAGGTGTCGGCAAAGTCGTGCAAATGGGCGATTTTGTTATTGTCTTCATCCGCCAGTTGGTAAATCGGCAAAAAGCGCTCGTCGGCGTTAAAGCTGAAGTGCTGGTTGTGGTTGTTGGCAAAGTAGTAGGTATTGCTTTCATTGCTAACGATAAACAACTGCATAAAACACAGCAACGAGTTGGTGTAGCCGTTGCCGGGTTCGTTTTTGTATTCAACGATTTGCTCCATGGCACGGCGCGGGCTGACCTGGAGTGTCTTCAGCTCAATCTGTGCCACAGGGACGCCGTTAATTAGCAGGATCACGTCATAACGGTGATGGCTGTTGTCGGTATTGATACGCAGCTGGTTGACGACTTCGAAATCGTTTTTGCACCAGTCTTTGATATTGACCAAGGTGTAATGTAAAGGAGTGCCATCTTCGCGCGAAAAGGTATTCACCTCGCGCAGGGGTTTGGCAGCGGTAAACACGTCAGCGGTGACGATTTCATCGCGCAGGCGGGCGAATTCTGCATCCGTTAGCTTGACTCGATTAAGTGCCTCGAATTTGTTGCGGAAGTTTTGCTCAAGCGATTCGCGGTCGCGGATGTCTGGGCGATGCGTATATTTAAGATCGGTTAACTTTTGAATTAAGCATTGCTCGATCTGGTTTTCTTTAGTGGTCATTGGTAACGTTAAAAAATATTCTGTGACTAATTCTAGAGTTTTTTAAGGGGACTACTGAAAGACTCCAGACCCCAATAAGTTAAAAATCATCAGACCACTGCCTAGCCGTATGAAACACCGCCAAAACCTGAATCTGTTGACCTTGCACTCGATACGGCAAAATGTATTGGGTCCCAGTCAAAACTAACTCGCGTGTTCCTTCTACCCTACCTTCGCGGCCCAACTGCGGTTGGTCGATCAACACGCCGACACGCGCTTTGATTTCGGCTAAAAGAGTACGGGCAGATTTGGGGTTTGCTTCGGCGATGTATTCGAAGATATCCCGTAAATCCTGTCGGGCGGGCTCGGTCCAGACGATCCTCACGCTTTGCCTTGGGCTTTCCGTTCGATCAGCTCTTCCATTTCGCGCATGACATCATCGTGTTCGACGACTTCGCCGCGATCGGCGGCGGCAATGCCTTGGTTGATTTTCTCGATCTGCCAGGCGTGATGCTGGAGATATTCCTTCAACGCCTGATTAACGATGTAATTGCGTGACCGGTCCAGCGATTCGGCCATGTGGTCGAGTTGGTGAACAATGTCGGGTTCGGTTCTGACGGTGAATGCTTCTGTGGAGGCCATAATAGTGATTCGGTTCAGTTCGATTCGATTCAGATTTAATCTTATACCATACTTTATATAGGTCCTATCAGATTCTCGATGAGAACGCGGTAACCCTTTTTCTTCTTGGCATCGAAAACTTTCCCAGCGGCTTCCAACGCTTCCGGTTCGGTATCGAACCAATCCTTCCGTACGGTTCCGGGCGATCCCACTCTGCCCCATTCCCGGACCAACGACCAATCGCCGTCTAAGCCGGGTGAAACAAACATCTGATAGAACCGGTGCATGTTTTGATCGGGATCGTGGCGTTCCAGGTAGATGTGAGTCATGGCTTTACTTTAAATATCCGCCACCAACTTAGATAACCGCTCCTGCCCCGCATGCGTGTAAATCTGCGTAGTGGCAATGCTTTCATGGCCCAACAGCGCCTGAATGTCCACCAGCTGCACGTCCTTTTCCAAGAGCCGTGTCGCGTAAGTGTGACGTAGCTTATGCGGCGTAACTTTTTTTTCAATGCCGGCCTTGTCGATCAATTTTTTGAGATATGCCCTGGCTGCATGCGCACTGGCCGGCTTTTGCCCCGGTTTTTTGGCGAACAGGTATTCATCCGGCGTTTTGCCGACGATGGTCAAAGCCAGCACCCGGCCGAAACTTTCCGGCAACGGTACTTGCCGTTCCTTGTTGCCCTTCCCTATCACCCGTAATGATTTGGCCACGCCATCGACCACACGGATCTGGTGCACTTGCAGGTTCAACGCTTCGCTGATGCGCAGGCCGGACTTCTGAATGAGCTCGAACAACAATTCGTAGCGCTGTCGCACTTTAATCGCCGAGGCCCGGCTTCGGCCAAATATCGTCTCCGGAATATCGTCATAGTTGCGCGTCGAGCGATTGAAAGTGTCCTGTTCTTCCGGCTCCAGCCAAACCGGCATGCGTTTTGGGCGTTTCGGTTTCTCGATCTGGTAGATAGGGTCATCGTCCACCAAGTCGTTGCGCTTGGCCCATTTGTAAAACGTGGCCAGGCAAGAAATCTTTCGGGCGATCGCATGAGGCCCGACTTTATTCTTGGCCAAGTGCTGCACGAAATTTTCCGCCGCTGAGGATTTGCAGCGCCGCCAATCCAAACCCTCGCCTTCCAGCCATCGCTGCCAGATGCCTAAATCCGAGTTGTAGTTGTAGCAAGTCGCATCGGAGTGGCCCTTGGTGTATTTCAGATAGGTCAAAAACTCTTTTCGGATTTGTCCGAACGTTTTTTCATTTTGATCTTCCATCTCTCC
>Ga0180009_10008430_pt1 | contig 10216 bp, 6 predicted proteins | sample OS_PC_MetaG_FD_123537 | JGI IMG/M metagenome (GOLD analysis project Ga0180009, IMG submission 123537) | Groundwater microbial communities from the Aspo Hard Rock Laboratory (HRL) deep subsurface site, Sweden - OS_PC_MetaG | ecosystem: Environmental > Aquatic > Deep subsurface > Groundwater... | reverse complement strand
CCTTTGTTTGAAGATTTAATCATTCTTTTTAACGGGAAAAAGGTAGAGAATCATTATGAATCTGACATCTCACTGGTTCTTTATCCTCTGCCGAAATTGCCGCTGCTGATCTGCTACTGGAAAAAAGACGACGGGATGGAATCGGATCTTCACCTGTTTTTTGATTCATCGGCGGACATGAACGCCTCTATCGATATCGTATATGGGATTGCTGCCGGTATTGTCACCATGTTTGAAAAAATTTCCATGAAACATGGCGTGGCACTTTAAGCTGTTTTTGCCAGTTCATTTTTTACAGCCATCCCGATTTTTTCAAGGGTATACGGTTTTTTAAGATAACAGCCTGCACCAAGCGATAGGGTTTTATTTACCTGTCGGGTTTGAGAATAGCCGCTGGCAATAATGGCTTTTTGTTTGGGCTTAAAATCAAGGATTTGCCGATAGGTTTCAAAACCGTCAATTCCCGGATCCATGATCATATCCAGGAGCAGCAGGTCTGCCTTGTTTTCCTTTAAATATTGAATGGCAGCCTCCCCGCTTTTGACGCAAACGGTTTGGTATCCAAGTTTTTCAAGAGTGATGCCGGCAATCTGTCGCTGTTCTTCAACATCATCAATAATCAGTATTTTTTCACCATTGCCTTTACAGGTATCCATACTGAAAGGTTTTTCCGCCAAAATGGTATGATCCATACTGATGGGAAAGTACAGCGTAAAGGTGGTGCCGGCAGTGGCACTTGACAGGATATCAATATAGCCTTCATGATCCTGAACCGTTCCCCAGACAACTGCCATGCCAAGGCCTGTGCCGCTTCTCCCCATGACTTTTTTTGTGAAGAACGGCTCAAATATTCTTTTCAAATCTTCCGGGCTGATGCCCACGCCCCTGTCTTTTACACTGAGAACAACATACTCTCCTTTCTCAATCTTGTCATATCCATTTAAAGGTTTGGTCAAGAATTTGTTTTGCGTGCAAATGTGGATTGTTCCGCCGTGTGGCTGAGCTTCCGCTGCATTGGAAATCAGGTTCATCAAGGTTTTTTGAAGATGAACACTTGAGCCTTTTAAAAATGGGATGGTGGCATCCATCTGCTTTTCGACCGATACATTGGGGTGGAATGAAAGGATTTTTTTGTATTCCGGGGTGAGTAAAAAATGGGAAACAAGATCGTTCAGATTCATTATCTCCCGGGTGATCACCCCCCGCCTGGAAAGCGTGAGAAGATCCTGGACGATTTCAGCAGCCCTGTTTCCAGAGGATTGGATAATATCCAGTGATTTTTTCAGCGGGTCTTCCCTGTCAAGGTCCATTGCCAAAAGTTCGGGGTAGGTCACAATACCGGACAATATATTGTTTAAATCATGGGCCACACCACCTGCCAGAAGACCCAATGCTTCCATTTTCCGGGATCGGTTCAGCTTTTCTTCAAGTTCATTGTTCTCTTTTTCCATGGCCTTTTGATTGGAAATATCCCTGAAAATTCCAACGATTCTATCCGGCTTGCCATGGGTATCCATTAGAAACCGCGCATTTACAGAACAAAAATGTGCCATACCGTCTTTATTGAGAAGCTGTATCTCATGATCCTTTAAAAAACCATGTTTAAGAAGTTGCTGGATTGTCTTGTCTCGCTGGCCCATGTCCTTGTAAATATTAAAAAGGGACCGGCCTTTGAGTTCATTTTGTGAATACTGAGAAATTTTTTCTACAGAAGGGCTTACTTCAAGAACATGCCCATCCAGGCTGGTTTCAAAATAGATATCCAGGATATTTTCAAAAATCCTGCGGTGTTTTTTCTCGGATATCTCAAGATCTGTCATGGATTTTTGAAGGCCGTTTAATAGGGTCGTTAATGAAAGTGTGGCAATAATATTTAGCAGCATGAAGTTCAGGCTGATGACGATCCATTTTTCCAAAGGGTTTTCAGATGCCAGGTGCCAGGTTTTAATGTTGAACGCAGCTAAAAGATCCATCAGTTTGAAATGGATTAAAATACCCAGACCGATAATCGTCAATGCGTTAATGATCAACGCCTTCAACGCCATTTTTTGCCCCAAAAGAACCCCGGTGATGATGGGAAAGAAAAACAGCCACACCGGTCCTGCACCAAAGGGGCCTAATGTCGTAATCAAAACCATTCCCAAAAGATAACTGATAAACGGAATGCTGGTGGCGCGAAATGCAAAGGAAAGGCTGCGCTTGAAAAAGAGAAACAGGATAAACCCATACATGGCTGTATCCAGAATGGCGATGATCCAGAGGTTCTCTCTTATGGAAAGGGCAACACTTGATATATAGGTGAAAAACCCAATAACAACGGTTACCAGGAGAAGATGCAGCAGCACCTTTTCCTGCCAGTAGGCGATACCGTCTTTTATTGTCAGATGCCCAGGCGAGGTTAAACCGTTCAGTGAGCGTAATATTTTTTTCATGTAATTTGCTTAATTAACTTTCTATATTTATTTTATATCAGGCAAGTTGTGAATTTATATCATGAACGGCTGGATATTTCCACCCTTGTATTCAATTGCTTGACTTTTTTCTACGCAACTGGTATGACCTCTTACCAGATGATAATTGCAAAATAATTCATTTTTTATGAGGATACAGTGATAGAAAAACCCTTGAAACCGGCGGAATTTGCTGAGAAAAAAATTTTGGAAGCCATACTGGATTCAACCTATCAGCCGGGTGATACCCTTCCGGCTGAACGGGTTCTTGCCGGGTTGATCGGTGTGACAAGGCCCACGTTAAGGGAGACCCTGCAGCGCCTGTCAAAGGAAGGCTGGGTGACCATTGCTCATGGTAAGCCTACAAGGGTGAATGATTATCTTGCCAACGGCGGACTTGGAATCTTAAGTTCCCTTGCAAGATACGGGCGACATTTATCCACCGGCATGGTGTCACACCTGCTGGAAGTCAGAACCACAATGTTCCCTGATATTGCCCAGAAAGCCTTGGCTAATAAGTCTTCTATGATATTGGAATATCTGAAACACTCAAAAACCTTGAAAGACCGTCCCGACGCTTACGCGGAATATGATTGGGGATTGCAGATGCTGATGGTTAAGGCGACAGATAATCCTGTTTTTAATATGATTTTTAATGATTTTTTACCGCTTTACGGGATATTGGGAGAGATGTATTTCCAACAAAAAGAATCCCGGGCAGCTTCCCTGGCATATTATGAAGACTTGACCCGGGCAGTGGAACAAAATAATATGGATGTAAGGATTATTGTTGAAAAAATCATGATCCGTTCACAAAAAATCTGGCAGAAGATGGGATGAGGCGTTTAGATATAAAGACTGAATATGATATGGTTGTGGCCGGCGGCGGCATCACCGGGGCCGGGGTGTTTCATGCGGCAGTTAAAAAAGGCTTTCGTGTGCTTCTTGTTGAAGCAAAGGATTTTGCCTGGGGCACGTCCAGCAGGTCTTCAAAAATGGTGCATGGCGGATTAAGATATCTCAAGCAGGGCAGGTTTTTATTGACTAAAGCGGCCGTAAAAGAGCGGGAACAACTGCTCAAGGATTATCCGGGACTCGTGACCCCGTTAAAGTTTATCCTGCCGATGTTTGATCATTACGGGCCGTCAAGAGCTTCCATGAAGATCGGTCTTAGCCTCTACAGTTTTATGGCAAAAGAAAACCAGCATGAAAGCTTTTCAAAAGCTGAGGTTCTAAAGGCAGTTAAAGGGATCAGAACGGACAACCTTTTGTCGGCAGTGGGATTCAAGGATGCCCAGGTGGATGATGCGCGGCTTGTGCTCAGGCTGATAAGCGATGCCTGCCTTGAGGGGGGAACAGCATTAAATTATACAAAAGTCATGGGGGTTGAAAGAAATAAAAAAGGAGAGGTTGCTACGGTTCATGTCATAGATGACGTATCCGGGGCATCCCTGGAAATCAAAACCAAGGTGCTGATCAATGCCACAGGTGCGTTTGCAGAAACACTTCACCCCTCACCCATGAAAGGATTTCACATCCGGCCCTTAAGGGGAAGCCATCTTGTTTTTCCAGGGAACCTGTTGCCCCTGGACCGGGTGTTAAGTTTTATCCACCCAAAAGATTTAAGGCCTGTGTTCCTGTTTCCCTGGGAAGGGGCGCTTTTTCTGGGAACAACAGATGTTGATCATGACCAGGACATGGCGGCAGAGCCTTTTGTGACGCAAAAAGAAGCAGATTACCTGTTGGAAGGTATCACCTATCTCCTGCCGGGCCTTGATATATCCATAAAGGATTGCATCTCTTCCATTGCAGGGGTTCGACCCGTGCTGAGCAAAAAAAGAACCCTGGCATCAAAAGAATCAAGAGAGCATGTGGTATGGAAGGATAAAGGGCTTGTGACGGTAACCGGCGGAAAGCTTACTACATTTCGACTGCTGGCAGATGATGCATTAAAAGCCGCCTGTCCGTATCTGCCCAGACAAAGAATCCCAACGTCCGGACAAAAGGGGCAAGATCCTGTGGCCGATGATGCGTGTCAGATAGTTTCAAAAAATATTCAGGAAAGACTTTTTGGGCGGTATGGATCTGCGGCCCCTCAAATGATTCAACAATATGATGAAAAATTGTTCAGCCCCATTGGAAATACTGCCAGCCTGTGGGTGGAACTGTGTCATGCAGCCGAACATGAACAGATTCATCATCTTTGTGATCTTTTGCTGCGACGGTTAAGGATCGGCCTGTTTCTTGCCGACGGCGGCATACAGTTGCTGGACAGAATACAAGCCTTGTGCAGCCCTTTTCTTTCATGGGACAGCAAAAAATGGGATACAGAGAAAAAAGCCTATATCAAATTGTGGAACACCTGTTATTCGCCACCGGATAAAACCAAGGAGTCCTGATGTGGAACTAAAGACCATTCTTGCCATAGACTGCGGAACTCAAAGCCTTAGAGCCATTCTTTTTTCTGAAAAAGGGGAGATGCTGGCAAAGGCCCAGGTTGAATATGACCCCTATTTTTGTCATCACCCCGGCTGGGCGGAGCAGGACCCTGAACTGTATTGGGACAGCCTTGCCAATGCCTGCCAAAAACTGAAGGCATCAACCCCAAAATTATTTGAATCCATAGCAGGAGTAGGGGTGGCAACCCAGCGGGCCAGCATGGTGAATGTGGATAAAAACGAGGTTCCCTTAAGGCCTGCCATTATCTGGATGGATAACAGGAGCGCCCAGCCTGTATGGGGGCAGAAAGGACTTCTAAAAGCCGGGCTTACCCTTTTGGGTCTCAAAAAAAAGATTGACGCTATTCAAACCCAGGGCAAGTGCAGCTGGATCCGGCAGAACCAGCCGGAAATTTGGGAGAAAACCCATAAGTATCTCCAGATTTCAGGGTTTTTAAACCATCGGCTGACCGGGAATTTTTCAGATTCCGTAGCGTCCCAGATCGGGCATCTGCCCTTTGATTATAAACAACAGGTCTGGGCTGAAAAATTTCAATTGTCAAAACAGCTGTTCCCTGTTGAATCTGACAAACTTCCCCTCCTGGTGCAGCCGGGAGCGCTTTTGGGCAGGATTACCCCCCAGGCCTGTGCTAAAACCTGTATCAAAACAGGGATTCCGGTCATTGCCTGCGGATCGGATAAAGGGTGTGAAACCCTGGGCGCAGGAGTGGCCGCGCCCAGGATGGCAAGCCTGAGTTTCGGCACGACAGCCACGGTTCAGACCGTATCTGAAACCTATATTGAGCCCATTAAATATCTGCCGTCCTACCCGGCCCCGGTTCCAGGGTGTTATAACCCTGAAATAGAGATTTTCAGGGGGTTCTGGATGATCACCTGGTTTAAAAAAGAGTTTGCCCACAAAGAGGTGGAACAGGCCAGGGAAATGGGTGTTGCAGCAGAAGAGGTGTTGAATCAATGCCTTGAAAGAACCCGGCCCGGTGCCATGGGGCTTGTTGTCCAGCCTTACTGGGGCCCGGGACTGGATCATCCGGACGGCAAAGGTGCCATGATCGGGTTTGGGGATGTTCATACAAAGGACCATATATACCGGGCGGTTATAGAAGGGCTGGGGTTTGCCCTCTGGGAGGGGACACAGAAAATCCAGGCCAAGACAGGCGTAAAATTTGAAAAAGCCGCTGTGTCCGGCGGTGCATCCCAGAGTGATGAAATCTGCAAAATTACGGCCAATATTTTCAACCTTCCCATGGTCAAGGGAACGACCCATGAAACAGCGGGTCTTGGCGCTGCCATCATTGTGGCAAAAGGGCTTGGATGGTTTTCAAGCCTAAATGAGGCAGTGGACCATATGGTTCATGTCAAGAAGATCTTTGAACCGGATATGATCCATGTAAAAATGTATCAGGAACTTTATTCAAGGGTTTATTCCAGGATGTATTCAGCCTTGAAACCCTTGTATTCACACATCAGGGAAATTACAGGATACCCGAAAAAATGACACACAACCCAAAGGCCGCTATGCCGGCATGGCTGGAAACAGAACCAGAACAAAACTCCTTTAGATCCATTTTCAAATGGGGCGCAAAAAACAGCTTCAAACATCCCAGTCCTGGATTTTATGCCGTAATAAAACAGGCACTCGATCTGTCTGACACCCAGGTGCCGCCCCTTGTCAATATAGGGGAAAAACGAGTTGAAGATACGCAAAAGACACGGATTGCATCAGAAGATATCCACTTGTTTGAAGAGATTGTGGGCCTGGACAACCTGTCTTTTGACACCTATTCCCGGCTGAAATATTCCACAGGCAGATCCATGGAAGATATTCTGAATTTACGGCAGCAAAAAATCGACAATATCTGTGATCTTGTCCTTCATCCCCGGAGCAAAGCGGATATCCGAAAAATCGTATCGCTCTGCCATATAAAAAAAATTCCCCTTCATGTATATGGCGGGGGAAGTTCCGTCACCCTGGGACTTGCCTGCCCCAAGGGCGGGGTGACGCTGGTCATGGGCACCCACATGAACAGGCTGCTTCACTTTAATGAGATCAACCAGACCATTACGGTTGAAGCAGGTATGATGGGACCTGTTTATGAAGAGTTGTTGAACCATGCGCCGGAAAAATTAAATGCAGAAAAACGGTATACTGGCGGGCATTTCCCCCAGAGCTTTGAATATTCCTCCGTAGGCGGCTGGGTGGTGACCCTGGGATCGGGCCAGGCCTCCTCTTATTTTGGAGATGCCTGCGACCTTGTGATCAGCCAGGAGTATATCACGCCCACAGGAGAGTTTAAAACCCATGCGTTTCCTGCCACTGCTACAGGCCCCAAACTCAACGATATCATGAAAGGGTCTGAAGGCTGCTTTGGAGTCCTTATTGCCGTGACCATGAAGATTTTTCAATATCATCCTGAAACCTCCAGGGAATTCACCTTTATGTTCCATGATTTTGAAACCGCCATTACGGCAGCCCGCAGGATCAGCCAGGCCGAGTTCGGCATGCCGTCCATTCTGAGGCTGTCTGATCCGGAAGAAACCGATATTGCCATGAAAATGTACGGCCTGGAAGACAGTTTTTTAGACCGGTTTATGAAATTCAAGGGGCTTAAACCGGGATCACGATGTCTTTTAATGGGGCAGACAGACGGGAAAAAATCTTTTTCAACCCATCTATTCAACCAGATTAAAAAACTGGGTAAAAAATCCCAGGGTCTTTATTTAACCGGATACCCCATGAAGAAATGGCGCAAGGGCAGATTTTCAGACCCCTATATGCGGGATGCCTTAAATGATGCCGGCATCCTGATCGACACCCTTGAGGCCGCAGTGACCTGGGACCATCTCAAAGAACTTTATACGGCAGTAAGAGGGTATATCAAGCAGCATCCAAATACTATCTGCATGACCCATGCCTCCCATTTTTATGCCCAGGGCACCAACCTGTATTTTATTTTTATCACAAAACTTTGTGATGTTGACGAATTCAGATCCTTCCAGCGCGGCATCATTGAAAAGATACAAGAGAATTTCGGATCCTTAAGCCACCATCACGGAGTCGGCAAAATGATGGCACCTTTTATGGAAAATCATCTGGGAAAAACCCAGATGGCGGTGCTGCGGGCGATAAAAAATCATTTTGATCCCCATCATATAATGAACCCGGGGGGGCTGGGGATATAATCCTGAAGGCTATTGCAACCGGTGGCAATGCGCTGTTACTACAGGTTTCCAATTATATTTACTGTTGCACCCGGGGGTGAAAAAATACAGGGTATTATATATTGTGGTTGGTTGTTTTTGGATTAAAAATACAGACTATCAGGGATATTTCGGAGGGATTTTTAAATTCTAAAAGGTCATGATTATAGCCAGAGTCTGCTGTCAATTTTTTATATAAAAAACACTGAGGGATAGTGCCTAAAATGAAGCTTACAAGGAATATAGCTTAATGGTCCGTTGCATCATCCAGGGTTAGCCATCATTTTTTAAATTTCATGAGAACTACTGGGTTTTCCATATCGAAATATTTACCACAATCATTTTCTATTACTTTTATTTTTATAAAGTCATCTTCACTGAGCCAAAGACCATCCAGGGCATCTGAGGATGCAATATAATTTTCTATTCCAATTGGGTATTTTGAGATTACTTGAGAGCATCCTACAAGAAACAATAAGCAACAGACTGAAATTATATTAATTATGTATCTCATTTCCCTATGAGGCTAACGTTAAGTTCACCTGTTTTTTTTCTGTCTAACATCCTATAATAACAAACCGTATAATATCCAAATCGCTATCAGAAAACTATCGAAATTACAACACTATCCTTCAAAAAAGTACGATTTCTAACGGTATAACTCATAAGCAATCATGATAAACAGAATTCCGTATATCTCCGGTTAAGAACAATTAACTTTAAAAAAATTATAATTGATTCGGAAAGGATCTGCCAGAATGTTTTTTATTGGAGGTACACTTGCCAGCAATTAAAATCCAATAAAAATATTTTTCAAAATCAGCAGCTATAAATTTGTTATATCGTTGAATACAGAAATATGACCATAGACACCTTCACAGGTTTATAAAACTGAATTGAAATTCCAAAGCTGAAAAAATATCATATACCACATATGGGGTTGGTCAAATTTTGTTTGGACTGAGCCCTATGAATACTTATGCAGCGATTTTCTTTGTTGCCAGTTTGCCCCGCCCCATATTTTTAAATCATCCCGCGTCGGGTCCTCATATATGCAGATTGCCAATTTCCTTCTCTTTCTATATATCGAATTCTCCGATCAATATAATCGTAAAAAATCGTTAGACCCGATAATATCGATTGTGTTATTTGTATTGGCGATTGATTTTGCTTCAAGCGTAGCAAAGCCATAATTTAATTCCGAAGCTATATCGGAAAAAATCATAAGGAGAATAGATTTTATGAACAGAGAAGAAATTGTGCAAAAAGCATTTGAGTATTTCAACGGAGGATTCCATTGTGCGGAGGCGGTTTCCAAGGCTATCGTTGAGGTTTACGGCAAGGGCCCGAACAGCGAGATTCCTCAGGTGGCTAGCGCCTTCGGTGGCGGAGCTGTAAAAACGTTTGACGGCACCTGTGGGGCCCTGACCGGAGGGCTGGTGGCTATAGGTTGTTTGTATGGAAGAATGAAACCGGGAGATGAAGAGACAAAAAAGGAAGTATTCCAACTCGCACAGGATCTGGGCAAGCGGTTCGTGGCCGAGTTTGGAGCTTCAAACTGCAATTCTGTATTGGAATTATTGGGTCCTCAGGAAAACATGAACAAGTGTAAGCAGCTCTCAGGAACCGTGGCTGGGATGTTGTCTGACATTTTGGAGAAAAAAACTAAGGCAAGTTAGTTTTTAATATCAACAAGGAGAAACAGTATGGGACGAAATAACAGAGTTTTAATGGCGATTGTTGCTGTTTTTCTTATGATTCCCAGTGTTAATACAGTTCATGCACAGGATTGGACTAAGGGTGAAATTATAGCCAATGCATTTAAAGAAACCAAAGCGATCATGGTGAACGATCCTTTAGTGAGCGATAAAAATGTAATTTGTTTGGATGTGAGAACAAAAGACGAATTTATGACTGGCAATATTCCTGGGTCCATCCATTTGCAGCGAGGATTTCTTGAACTCAAGATTGAAAATGTCATACCAGATAAAAATAGAAAAATCATCGCCTACTGCAAGGCCGGAACCCGTTCGGCTCTTGCCACCCTTACCCTGATAAAAATGGGATATAAAAATGTTTATTATCTTGAAGGTGGTTATACTGCCTGGT
>Ga0180009_10008429_pt1 | contig 10216 bp, 10 predicted proteins | sample OS_PC_MetaG_FD_123537 | JGI IMG/M metagenome (GOLD analysis project Ga0180009, IMG submission 123537) | Groundwater microbial communities from the Aspo Hard Rock Laboratory (HRL) deep subsurface site, Sweden - OS_PC_MetaG | ecosystem: Environmental > Aquatic > Deep subsurface > Groundwater... | reverse complement strand
CCGCGTCGGCGCGGCGGACGATCTGTTCGATTTTCAGCACCGAGGATGGATCGAGATTGGCCGTCGGCTCGTCGAGAAAAAGAACATCCGGATCGGTTGCAAGCGCTCGCGCGAGGGCAAGGCGCTGCTGCTCGCCGCCGGAGAGGAGGCGCGCGGGCTGACGGGCGCGATCGAGAAGGTTGACATGGTCCAGGAGGGCATCGCGGCGCTGAGTATCGACCTTGCGGCGTAGCCCGAGCACGAAATCGATGTTTGCTGCAACGGAACGGCGCAGAAGCACCGGGCGCTGGAAAACCATCGCCTGACGAAGTCGGACACGTTCGCCATTGCCGGACGCTCCCCAGGCGATCATGCCGGATGTCGGCTCGACCAGTCCATGCAGAAGCTTCAGGAGCAGCGTCTTGCCGGCACCATTGGGGCCGAGGATCATCGTGATCCCGCCCGAGGAAAGGTCGAAGTTGACGCCGTCGATCAACTGTCTTCCATCACGCGCGAGGGTCAGTCCGCGCACCGCGAGGGGCAACAGCGGCGCGACCTTCGTGTCGGCTGCTACCGACACGGCCTCCCTGTTGTCAATGGCGACGCGATCAAGCATAGGCATACCTGCCAGCCGACATACGTAGCGCCATGACCAGTCCGTTGATGGTAAGTGCAATGACAAGCAGGACGAGGCCGAGCGCCAGGGCGAGCGGCAGATCCCCTTTCGACGTTTCCAGGGCTATGGCGGTGGTCATGACGCGGGTAAGGTGGTCGATGTTGCCGCCGACGATGATCACGGCGCCGACTTCGGCGACCGCCCGGCCAAATCCCGCCAGTGCCACGGTCAGCAACGAATAGCGCGCATCCCAAATCAGCGCGCCCATCTGTAAATGCCGCGGCACCGACAGAGAGCGAAACTGCTCCGCGTATTCGGTGTGCAGATCCTCGAGGACCTGACGAGACAAGGCCGCCATGATCGGCGTGATGAGGATCGTCTGTGCGATGATCATGGCGTCCGGCGTATAGAGCAGCCCCATCCAGCCGAGCGGACCCGAACGCGATAGTTGGATGTAAACCAGCAGCCCGACGACGACCGGCGGCAGCCCCATCAAGGCGTTGAGGACGATCAGAACGGCGTTACGCCCGCGAAAGCGTGTGACAGCCAAGGCAGCGCCGACGGAGAGGCCGATGATGCTGGCGAAGACCATCGCGTTGAGACTGACGCGAAGCGAAAGGGCGATGATTTCCAGCAGGTCCGGATTACCTGACAGGACCATGGCCAGTGCCAATCGGAATGCTTCACCAAGGTCCTGCATTGATTTCCGTTTTGGAGAATTATCGGAGTAGTTCCGTAATTTTTGCACTAAAACGATATTCGGTGCAAGTCCAAGCGCTGCCAGAGGTGCCGGGCCGCTCGGTCTGACGGGATCCTCGTGCCTGCCGATGACCTAAGTTGCTGGTATCGTTGGCAGCATATAGTCGGAGACTATGGGGCTATTCGGATTTGAGGTCGCGGTTCTGGCCGTTTATCTGGCGGCGACGCTGGGCCTTGCGCTCTATTTCGGGCGCAAGGCAACCGGCGCAGACGCAGCGTCGGAGTATTGTCTCGCGGGCCGGGCGCTGCGCTGGTATCTGATCGGCTTTTCATTCTACGCTTCGAACATGTCCGGTGCGAGCTTCGTCGATCTTATCGGGGCGTCCTATAGCCACGGCCTCGTGGTTTTCTACTACGAGTGGGGCGCGGCGTTCGTGCTGATCATCTTTGCCCTGGTCGTGTTGCCGGTGTTCCTGCGGTGCCGAGCTGCTCGGCGTTTTTGGCGACTACCGTGTTCTCTGCGGTTTGTTGATGGCGGCGACCCTCGGACTTCTGCTGCTGCTGATTGCGCAACTGTGACTGGGGCGGACAGCTTCTCGACGGCGACCAAGTAACCGCTTCGCCTGGCCGGCGCGAGGTTGTAAGAGTGCCGGTCAGTCGCGCCGTGCACGCCCGAACACTGCATGGCGATGATGATGGCGAGACAATGCGGTAAAGGCGGGCGGGGTCCATGGGCGAACAATTGTCAGTGTTCATTGTGACGCTGAACGAGGCGGAGCGGATCGGCAGAACGCTGGATGCGATAGCTGGGCTTTCGTCGGATGTGATCGTTGTTGATTCGGGCTCTACGGATGCGACTGTCGAGATCGCGCGAGAAAAGGGCGTCAAGGTCGTCCACCGGGATTGGAGCGGATATGGCCCGCAGAAGCGACATGGCGAGAGCCTGTGCCGGCACGACTGGGTCCTCAACATCGATGCGGACGAGGTGGTGACGCCTGAACTGGCGCGCGAGATCGGCGCTCTCATGCAGGGTGCTAGAGAGTTGGCGGATGCCTACCGGATCAGGATCGTCGAAGTCTATCCGGGCGAGACGAAGCCGGCACCCTTCGCCTACGGTCTCGATCCGGTGAGGCTTTACCGGCGCAGCAAGGGTAGCTATGCCGAGAGCGCCGTGCATGATCGGGTCATGTTGCAGGCCGACGCCAAGGTTGGCGTGCTGCGCCATCGCATCGATCACTTCTCCGTACCCTCGATGCGTAACCAGATCGACAAATTGCTGCGCTACGCGGATGCCCATGAGGCGGCGACAGAGCACCGTTCACGGCGGATCTCTTCACTGCGCATGATCAGCGAGTTTCCCTTGGCATTTCTGAAGGCCTATTTCGGGCGCCGGCATTTCATGCGCGGCGCGTACGGGTATGCCATCGCTGTCAATTATGCTTATTACCGGCATATCCGCATCATGCAATTGTACGAGCGCAACCGCCTGCCGAAGGCGGATGATATTTAGGGATCACGCGTGGCACGTGCCGGCTGATGCAGGGGACAGTTTGGAGGTGCCGTTGACAACGGCGCTGATGCTTGCGTAATTAGCTGTGGTCTTGAGTAGCGTGCCGACTGTGGTGCGAAGGCAGTTTAATGATCCGGTGGCCGGCGCTTGACGACGGTGATGCCGATGCCTTGTGAGCGCGGGGCCGGCGTCCGCCACGCGCAATACATTAAAACAACAACCAGACGGATCGGCGCTTCATTGCTCTGCACCAAAACGGATTTCCTATCAAATCTGTCTGTCAGGGCTCAGTAAGCGATCAACTTTCACCTTTTGTCATGATCTGAATCCATGAACAAAAATGTCATTATGTGCTTTTCGCCCGGCCGCTCCGGCTCGCAACTGCTCGCGCGTCTTTTGGGCCTTGCCGACGACACTCATTCGGTTCACGAACCGGAACCGACCTTCCAGGCCGTTACGGAGGCTGTCCGGACGCGCGCAGAAGAGACGTTGCGTTTCGTCCGCGATGTCAAACTGCCCGCAATCCTCGCCTCTCCTCAGCCCAACTATGCTGAAACCAGCCACCTTTTCGGCAAAGGTCCCTTTGAAGCGTTTGTCGAGCTGGGTGTTCCTTTCCGGCTTGTGATGCTTCACAGAGAGCCACGCGAGGTTGCCAAAAGCCATTGGCGCATCAATGCTATTCCTGCGAGAGCCAAGAAAAAACAGCAATATCTGCTTCACCCGGGCCTTGACAGTGTCATGAAAATGCCTGGTTGGGAAAAGATGACCAACTACCAGCTATGCTACTGGTATTGCCTCGAGATTGAACGGCGCAAGGCGCTTTACGCCGAGAAATGCCGCGCACGCGACATTCCGGTTGTGGAAATTCATCTTGCTGAACTGCTCGATTTCAACACGGTAAAGCAGTTATGTGAGAGCCTTTCTTTGTCCCTCGGCAGCGACAAGAAAGAACAACATGCTGCCATGACCGAAGAAAAAACCAATCAAAAGGCCAAATACTGGCCGAAGTTGTCGCTCACGCCTTTTGCCTCACAGGAGCGCAAGGTTTGGGAAGTGCTCGGCTCCCATGGAGAAGCTCTCTTTCGGGACGTTGCTGCGCGATACGCTTGGCAAGCGGCAGCGTAGTCGGTTCGCTGCTGCGCCGATCAACGTTCCGGCTGACCGGCGGCAGCAATGCGCGAATTGTCTTCGAGCGGAACCGGAACCGGCTCGATGGCCGCCCGGTAGAGGTGCCACGTGGCATGGCCGATGATCGGGAGGACGAGGAAAAGCCCCAGGAAACCCGAGGCGATCGAGAGGCACGTCAACGTTCCGATGATCGCACACCACAAGATCATGGTGACAGGGTTGGCGATAACCAACCTCACGCTGGTGACCATCGCGGTCACGAAATCGATGTCCCGGTCGTACAAAAGCGGAAACGAAATCGCTGAGATAGAAAACACAAAGATCGCAATAGCCGCGCCGGAAAGGTTGCCCAAGGCGAGAAACAACAGGCCAATCGGTGACGTGAACAGTTTTTCGATGAAATCGGCACCGAAACTGTTGAACCCCATGAAGCCGAAAAACATGATCGCCGCGATGTCCATCCAGATCACCAGGGCAAAACCAACCACCAGTGCCATCCAGCGCAGGTCGCGTTTCATGGCGGCCCAGATCGCCTGAAAGATGGCGGTCCAGCTCAAGGCCACGCCACGCTCGAGGTGATCGCTCACGGCATAAAAGCCGACCGCCGCAAACGGTGAGACGAGCGCAAAGCCCATGGCGAGCGGATAGGCGAGGTAGATCAGGTTGAAAAAGAAGAGCATCGCCACGACGAGCCATCCCGCCACGACAAACAAGCCGGCGAAGAAAAGGCCATATTTTGGTGCGGCGATAAAATCCCGCAATCCAGCCGCGCATACATCGACGATGTCGTTGAATGTCAAGGTGCGGAAAGTGAATTGCTGTTCTGCCATTCCCAAAAGCCGCCTTTCCGCTACTGATCCGTCGCCGCAGTGCCGACGCGCCAATGGATCAGATCAAGCCGGATGGTCACGGCTTTGATTTCGGTCAATTCATGCGGCGGCAACCCGCGTGGCGGTGCCGCCCGGCTACAGGGCGCAACGCAGGCCCGGCGTTGATCAACCGGTTGACGCACGTCAAGGCCGGAAGCCCTCGCTCCAGCGTAAGTTTTAGTGCCAGCCAATGAGAGGGAGAGTAGAGCCGATGTCCAATGTGCCGCATGAACTTGCTGCGGAATTTCCCGAGTACAAGGAACGTATTCACGACCTGAAGATGTCGGATGGGCATTTTTCCAGACTGTTCGACGACTATCACGTCGTCAACCGTGAGGTGCATAGAGCGGAGGCTGCCGGCCTCAACATCACCGACGAACACTACGAAGAGCTCAAGAAACAGCGCATGAAGCTTAAGGATGAGCTCTATGCAATGCTGCGCCAAGGTTAGTGGCCCGCCGCGCCAAAATCGCATCGTAGCTGCAACCTCGTCCGATTTTGGCGCGACATCAAGGCCACTAGCAACAACAATGGCTTAGATCAATTCCGCTTGAGGCGGAATCGCTCTGCTCATTTCGCTCACGGGCCGTGCCGGCCTCCGGCCTGGCCAGCGACGGTGGGGGCGCTGCCGGCAAGTGTGGTGCGGCGTACGTCGCGGGGTTCGTCGTGCGGGAAGGGCCGGGCGCGGTGCATTGTCTGCTGATTGTCCCACATCACGAGATCTCCGACGCGCCACTTGTGGGCATATGTGAATTCGCGCTGGGTCGCGTGTTCGGTCAGATCCATCAGCAAGGCGCGGGCCTCGGGAACCGGCCAGCCGAGGATTTTGCCCGCGTGGGATGAGAGATAGATCGACTTGCGGCCCGTCGAGGGATGGCTGCGCACGAGGCGCTGGAGAACGGGTTTGAAGCGCTCGCGTTCCTCATCGGAAAAATCCTCGAAGCCCAGTTTGGCTCGGGAATAGAGCTGCGAGTGCTCGCAAACAAGATCCTCAATGAGCGCCTTTGTTTCATCATCGAGTGCCTCATAAGCCATGCGCATGTTGGCAAATTCGGTATTGCCGCCCTTGGACGGGATCGAGCGGGCATAAAGCAGTGAATAGCGGGCGGGGATGACCTTGAAGGAACTGTCCGAATGCCAGAGGCGGTTACCGATGGCAAACTGGCGGCGGCGATCGTCACGGGCGAAGGGCTTGTTATCTTTGTCGAGGTTCGACACGTCGGCAAAGGTCGTTGGAAGGCGGTGATCCTGTGCCGCACGCAGGCTGGTGCCTATCGCCTGCTCGACTGGTCCCAGCGATTGCGTGAAGGCGAGCTGCTGGTCGTTGGTAAGGTCCTGGCCGTGGAAGATGAGGACGGCGAGTTCGTCCATGGCCGCATTGATGGCATCGATGTCGGACCGCGAGAGTGGTCGCGACAGGTCTAGGCCGGAGACTTCGCCAACGAAGCCAAGACCGATCGGAGTGATCTGCATGAGGCGTCTCCATGTTACTCGGCGGGGGATCGAGCGCCGGGCTCAATTTTCCTTGGCATGGAGTTTATCGCGTCGAGGGCCGATCAGCATCGGATATTTCAGCGCTCTGGCCTCAATTCGCGAAGCGCGGCGGCGCAACGCCTGCGCCCCCCCTCGACCAGCAAGGTCGAGGGGATACGGTTGTTCTTCGCTCGGTTGCACCTGGATGCAGCCGAGAATGAACTACGGTTTCGCGAAATGACACGCTGCAATCTGGCCCGGCGTGATCTCACGCAGGAGCGGCGGCTCCTTTCGGCAGATATCCTCGGCGAACGGGCAGCGCGTATGGAAGTGGCAGCCGGCCGGCGGCTTTACCGGGCTTGGCACGTCGCCTTGCAGAACGATCTTGTCGCGTTTCAAAGTCGGATCGGGCACCGGCACGGCCGAAAGCAAAGCCATCGTGTAGGGATGCTTTGGATTGCGGAAGATCTGTTCCTTGCTCGCGTACTCGACGATACGGCCGAGGTACATCACCGCGATCTTGTGCGAGATGTGTTCGACGACGGCAAGGTTATGCGAGATGAACAGGTAGGAGAGCTTGCGTTCCGCCTGCAGGTCGAGCAGCAGGTTGATGACCTGGGCCTGGATCGATACGTCAAGGGCGGAGACCGGTTCGTCGCCGACGATCAGCTTCGGGTTGAGCGCCAACGCGCGCGCGATACCGATACGCTGGCGCTGGCCGCCCGAGAACTGGTGCGGGAAGTTGTCCATCTGCGCGCGGCGCAGGCCGACGTGTTCGAACAAGTCGGCGACCATTTCACGCCGCTCGTCGGCAGTGCCCATGCTGTGGACAGCAAGCGGCTCGCCGACGATGTTGCCGGCGGTCATGCGCGGGTCGAGGGAGGAAAACGGATCCTGGAAGATGATCTGCATCTCGCGGCGATAGGGGCGTAGCTGGCTTTTCGGCAGCTTGGTGACATCGCGGCCGTCGAGCCTGATCGTCCCGTCGGTCGGCTCGATCAGTCGCATCAGCGTGCGGCCGACAGTGGATTTGCCGCAACCGGATTCGCCGACGAGGCCGAGCGTTTCGCCTTCGTTGACGGTGAAGCTCACACCGTCAACCGCGTAGACGTAACCGACCGTGGTCTGGAACAATCCCTTCTTGACGGGGAAGTGTTTCTTGAGGTCGACAACTTCCAGTACCGGCGGCTTGCCGGAGGAATGGGCATGCTCGTCGCCGACAACGTCGCGGGTTTCAGCCATGGTTTCAGGTGAATCGTTCATTTGGCGCCTCCGTAAAGGGCGTCTGAATGCCAACAAGCGGCCCAGTGGTCCGGCTGCTTCAGCTCGAACGGCGGGAACTCGGCGTGACACTTGTCGGTTGCGAATTTGCAGCGTGGTGCGAAGGAACAGCCGGGCGGCAGGTCGCTGAGGGCCGGCACGATACCTTCGATTTCCTGCAAACGCTCATGTTCATCCGTACCGCGGATCAGGTCGAGGCGCGGGATGGAAGCCAAAAGCCCATGCGTGTAGGGGTGCTGCGCGCGGGCGAAAAGGTCCCCGACCGATGCCTCCTCGACCTTGCGGCCGGCGTACATGACGATCACGCGATGTGCGGTTTCGGCGACGACGCCGAGATCGTGCGTAATCAGGATGACGGCCGTTCCGAGCCGGTCCTGCAGATCGACCATGAGGTTGAGGATCTGCGCCTGAATGGTAACGTCGAGCGCCGTCGTCGGCTCGTCGGCGATGAGGACTTTCGGATTGCAAGCGAGCGCCATGGCGATCATGACGCGCTGGCGCATGCCGCCGGATAACTGGTGAGGGTATTCCTTGACGCGCTGATGCGGCTCGGGAATGCCGACGAGTTCGAGCATCTCGATCGAGCGCTGGAGAGCCTGTTCCCGGTTCATGCCCTGGTGGAGGATGAGGGCTTCCGAAATCTGCCGAGCAACGGTCATTACCGGATTGAGCGACGTCATAGGCTCCTGGAAGATCATCGAGATGTCGTTGCCGCGAATGTCGCGCATCTCCTCCTCGGTGAGGGTCATCAGGTCGACGCCCTCGAGTTCGATCGAGCCGCCGATGATCCGTCCGGGTGGATAGGGGATCAGGCGCAGCAACGAGAGCGCGGTGATCGACTTGCCGCAGCCGGATTCGCCGACGATGGCCAGAGTTTCATTCGGCTTCAGTGAGAACGACAGGCCGTCCACGGCTTTCACCGTACCCTGGCGCGTGAAGAAGTACGTCTGCAAGCCGTCGACCTTGAGGATCGGTGGAGCGTTGTCTCCTTTGGCCGGGATGAGATGTTGATCGTCGGCGACTGTCATAAAGGCGGTCCCTGAAGTCGTTGATGTCGGTGGCGGGGTCGTTCTAGCGCCGCTGGCGCGGATCGAGAATGTCGCGCATGGCGTCACCCAGCAAATTGGTGCCGAACACGACCAGCGAAATCGCGATACCGGGGAAGATCACCAGCCATGGCGCGGTGCGCATGTATTCGGCAGCGGATTCGGAGAGCATGCGGCCCCATGAAGGATGCGGCTCGGGAATGCCGAGGCCGAGGAAGGACAACGATGCCTCGGTGAGGATCGCCGATCCGAGCTTGGCCGTGCCGAGCACGATAAGTGGGGCCAGCGTATTGGGCAGGATGTGCTGGACGGCGATGCGCCATTCGCTCATGCCGACTGCCTTGGAGGCCTCGACAAACGGCATTTCGCGCAATGCCAGCGTGTTGGCGCGGATGACGCGGGCGGTCTGCGGGATGAGTGGAATGGCGATGGCGATGACGGTGTTCATCAGCGACGGGCCGAGGGCGGCGGCCATCAACAGCGCCATGACGAGCAGCGGCAGGGCCTGCATGATGTCGATGATGCGCTGCATGATGAGGTCGAACCAGCCGCCGATATAACCGGTGGCGAGGCCGACGATGACGCCAAACAGCGAGCCGAGGACGGCTGAGCCAATGCCGACGATCAAGGAAATACGGGCACCGTATACAATGCGGCTCCATATGTCCCGGCCCATGAAGTCGGCACCGAGAATGTGCTCGCCTCCGGGCTTGGCGAGTGAGGAGCCCGCGTTGGTCGAGGTCGGAGGGAACATCGTGATGAAGTCCGCGAAGATCGCGACCAGCACGAAAAGCGCCACAATGACCAGGCCGACCGCTCCGAGCGGATAGCTGCGCATGAAGAACCAGAACGAGCCTAGCCGGCTGTTGACGTTGGCGCCGGCCTTGTGAAGTTCGGCTTCGTGGTCGATGGCTGCCACTTTAAGTCTCCCAATTTGGCTGCGTCGAAGCGGTGCCTGTGCAGGATCTGCGTTGCCGGTTTCTATTCGTACTTAATCCGCGGATCGAGGATGGCGTAGGCCATATCGATGAGGAAGTTCACGAACACGACAACAAGTGCGATGAACATCACCAGGTTCTGGACGATCGGATAATCGCGCCACTGGATCGCTTCGACGAGGAAGCGGGCGACACCCGGTATGTTGAAAACAGTTTCAGTGACGATCAGGCCGCCGATCAGGAACGCCGCCTCGATGCCGATAATGGTGACGACCGGCAGAACGGCATTACGTAGCGCATGGTCATAATTGACGGTCTGTTCGGAGGCGCCTTTCGCCCGCGCCGTGCGAATGTAGTCCTGGCGCATGACCTCGAGCATCGATGAGCGCGTGAGACGCATGATCAAGGCAGAGGAGCGGAAGCCCACGGCCGCCGCGGGGATACTGAGCAACAGAAGTTCCTGCCATAGCGTATCCGGCTTGTCGGTATAGATGGGGATCCAGCCGAACCATTGAACAAAAGCCGTAAGGATCAAGAGGCCGAGCCAGAATGACGGCAGCGAAAGGCCGCTGAGGCTGAGAACACGCAGGACATAGTCGAGGGTCGTGTCCTGGCGGACCGCGCTGATGACGCCGAGCGGGACGCCGAAGATGATCGAGAAGAAGAGGGCGAGGGCT
>Ga0180009_10008428_pt1 | contig 10216 bp, 10 predicted proteins | sample OS_PC_MetaG_FD_123537 | JGI IMG/M metagenome (GOLD analysis project Ga0180009, IMG submission 123537) | Groundwater microbial communities from the Aspo Hard Rock Laboratory (HRL) deep subsurface site, Sweden - OS_PC_MetaG | ecosystem: Environmental > Aquatic > Deep subsurface > Groundwater... | reverse complement strand
TTCATTATCCATTCCAATCACCTCTTTAATTTCCTCTTCAATTTTATCTTCAAAAACACCTGGGTTTTTGTTGTAGCAAGCTTCAATAACTTCCATTATCTTTCCAGTGTCTTCCTCGCTTGCGATGTTGATAGGAATTATCTGTTTCCTAAACTTCTCGATATCTTCCTTTGATGTGTTTTTCAGAGACGGCATAGCACCCTTTGCACCTATTATGTTCATTGAATCGTCAACACCATTCTCTATTAAAGATTCTATTGCATTCTCAACAAAATGACCTTTCGAAACCTTTCCGCACATTATTAGAAATCTTATATGAGGATTCGATATGATATTTTTAACTATTTTCTCAATGCCTAGATTCTCAGTGACGCATTTACCAAGTATGGCAATTTTTTCCATAGGCAGTTTCAAATCAACTGATGCCATTGTGCAGACAGCTATTGGTGATTTTATATCACCTGTCTGATACCTGCCTTCAGAAACAGGCCACTTCCTATCTCCTATACTTTCACTAGTTAGCGCAGAACTTTCAACATCCATCAAAATCTCCTGGGATTAATTGATTTTAAATTTTAAATACTGTTAATGATTCGTATCCCTTTAAGGAGATATATAAAAATAAAAAAATCAATTAGCTTTGCCCCTTAAGTCTTTTGGCAATTCTATAGAAAGAATCTTTGATTCACCGTCGTCCATTGTTACACCATATATCTGGTCACCTTCTCTGACTAAGGTGTCGTTGTGCGATATGACAATGAACTGTGCGAGTTTTGATTGCTTCTTGATGAGATCGACAATCTTTCTTGTGTTCATCTCATCCAAGGCAGCATCAGCTTCGTCCAGTATGTAGAATGGTGACGGTTTGTGCCGCTGGATAGCGAACAAGAAAGCGAATGCTGTAAGTGTCTTTTCTCCACCTGAAAGAGAATCTATGTTGAGAAGCTTCTTTCCGCCAGGAGATGCTTTAATCAATAAACCAGTGTTCATGTCATTTTCACCCTCAAGCTCAAGATCTGCTTCTCCGCCTGTTAATTCACGATAAACAGTCTTGAAGTTTTTAGAAACTTCAGTTAGCGTTGCTGTAAATGTAACCAATCTCTTTGTCTCAATAGTTGTGATTGTTTCTAAGATAGAATTCTTCTCTGTAACTATTTTATCAACCTTTTCTTTGAAATCATCAAACTCTTCTTTTATTGTTTCAAAATCATCAATAGACTTCATGTTAACTGGTCCCATTAAATCTATTCTCTCAACAAGATTTGTTTCCATTTCATTGAGCTTGCTGGAAGGCATCTTCATAAATTCTTCAACCTCTTTCTCTATATCTTTCTTTTCCTTTCTCTTTGTTCTAGCTTCCAGATTAACTCTGAAGCCATCATGCTTCGCTTCCCATCTGGCTCTTTGCACATTGAGTTTTCCAATAGTTTGTTGCAACTCTACGCGATCTTCATATGCTTCGTTTCTTTTTTCGCGAATGCGCTTTAATCTCTCATCAATCTTGACGCGCTCGCGCTCAAAATTAGTCGTCTCTGTTCCAACTTCTTCATCAGCATACTTTTCAAGATCTTTATTATAACTTCTCAAAACAACTTCCAGTTTTTCTATTTCCTTTTCTAGTTCTGCTTTTTCTTTAACATAATCTGTTGTGTCTGCTGTAGTTTTTAATCTTCTCTTGAAATAACCGCCTGTTATTGCTCCGGATGCTTCCATAATATCGCCGTCAAGAGACACCATTCTCAATCTCTGTGTTGAGGATATTTTCTTAGCAATTTCAATATCTTTAACGCAAGCTGTCGAACCTAGAACATACTTTATAGCTGCAGAGTATCTGGGAGAGTATTCGACAAGATCAGATAACCAGCCTATTGCATCTTTGGGTAAATTGCCTTTTTTGAAGGATTGGATTTTATCCAATGGAATGAACCTTGCTCTTCCCGCCTTGTTTGATTTCAAATATTGTACGCATTTAACAGCAGTGCCTGTTGAATCAACAACAACATCACTCATATGGCCACCAGCTGCAATCTCTACAGCAGTAGCATAGTCACCAGGGACAGAAACTAGGTTTGCGAATGTTCCGCAAACGCCTTTCATTTTCAAGAGATCTTTTATTGCTGGACTTGCTCCTCTACCTATGCTGAGCGATTGTATTCTATCAATCATGTCATGGAGCCTGTCAATTTCGCTACGCCTTGAAATTATTTTATCTTTCGTTATCTCTATATTGGATCTTAATCTCTCAATCTTTTTTGTAATTTCAATATTATTAGAAGCTTTCAGAACCTTTTTGGTTAGGGTTTCAAGAGCATTCTCTTCTTTCTCGAGTTTTCCATCCAGTTCTTTTATTTCTTTTTCCAACGCTTCGAATTGTTTCTCCTTTTCCTCTATCTTTTTTGATGAAATTTCCAAGCCCTTTTCAGCTTCATCATAACTTTTTAGAGCAGAAGCATTTCTTATTTTATCTAAATTATCAACAGCTTTTTTGTATTCAAGAGCAGCGTCTCTGTCTGTTTTTAACTTTTCTATTATCTGGACTTTTTCATTAAGAATTATTTCAGCTTCTTTAACTTTGTCGTCTATCTTTTCCAGTTCTTTTTCTGCTTTCTTTTTTTTATCATCATATTCAGCAATACCTGAGATTTCATCTAAAATCTCTCTCCTTTCAACAGCATCCATTTCAACAATCTGTGTAACATCACCTTGCTGTATTATGTTATGGCCATCATGATGTATGCCTGCTTGAGCAAAAATATCAACTATTTGCTGTCTGGTGACAACCTTTCCGTTCAACCTGTATGTGCTAACACCTTTTTGGTTTATCCTTCGGCTTATGGAAGGATTCTTTTCAGGCAGAGGCAAATTATTGTCATGGTTATCAAAGTAAAGAGTTACAATAGCATATTCTGATCCGCCTTTTTTCTTACCGCCATGGAAAATTAACTCTTGTGATTTTTTGGCACGCATTAGACGTGAAGAAGTTTTTCCTAATACAAATGATATCGCATCACCGATGTTACTCTTACCGCTACCATTAGGCCCTGTTACAACAGAGAATCCGGACGGAAACGGAACAGACGCCTTTCTCTTGAAAGACTTAAATCCTTGCAGAACCAATCTCTCTAGTTTCGCCATGCAATATTATATTGTTGCAATAGTATTTATTATTTGTTTATTTTTCAATCAACCCATATCACGATAAGTTGACAATTAGAAATAAAAAAGCTTGGACGTGTTTCCAAATCCAAACTTATAAGCAATCATTATTTCTTAATCTGTCAAGTTTAGATCTTGACTAGACCTTCCGTTGTTTTAATCTTTGGAAGAATACGCTTTCTTCCAGTTTTTGAAACAATGAGTATCGAATTGCCGGACGATAAACCAGCGAAACTGATTGGAAGAACAAGCGAATTATTGTCTATAGGGTTCATATAAACCTCATCCATAGCCATTACAGTTAATGATTTACTACCGTCTGGTTGATGCAATTCAATTCTCTGTTCTGCTTTCAAATTATTTTTCCGTATCAATGACAATGTTTCTTTATCGATACGAAAAATATCATACTTTCCTGTTAGTGATGTTTTGTGGGGGTCTATACCTTTTCCAAACACCGTTTCGTTACTAGTCATCACAAATCTCCTTAATTATATTGTTTAATGTGTTGCGAAGCATATCATAAAGCGTTGGGCGAGGCTTCATTTAACATGCCGCTTTAATCACCTCCTTACTGCCTTATAAGGCAGGTTGACAGAAATGAGTAATGGTAGATCTAATTAGATCCTTGTACGAGCCTTAGTTCACTAGCTTGCAACGCAAGATAATAATCATGCGTGACATTAGTGATTGTATTGGTAAACATGAGCTGAATAATTATCAACGTAAGAATTTATATTAAAAGGTTTCAATATTAAAAGCTTTTTGCTTTCGTTCAGTCAAAGAACGTTTCTAAAAGCAATTTATTATCCCCTATCACTAATTATAATATATGCTCGAATCTTTGATTAATTTTGAAGAAATGCAAAATAAACCCCATTTAATATTTATATGGACCGTGATACTATCAAGTGTTGCTATACTATTTAGTGCGCAGTTATCATATGTTGTACAGTCTTCAGGTGTTCTGTTCAACTTGAGCGGAATTTTTGCTGTAATGTTTACAATTATACCAGCGATATTTTTCTTTACAATGTTGATAAAAAGGCGTGAAAGAGAAGAGGAAAAAGCAATAGAAAAACACTACCAAAAGAGTTTCTGGAACAAGCACAGCAAAGATATTATAATGTTTCTTGTTTTCTTTTTTGGAGTCAGCATAACATTTGCTGTCTGGTCATTCTTCTTACCGCCTGATTTCTTTCAGGTTCAGCTGGTTAAAATAGGCCAGATGAGAGGCACAGAAATTATAACAGGCAATTTGGTTGAAGGAGCCTTCATTAGCAACTTTTCAACAATCCTTCTAAACAATGCTCAGGTAATGGTCTTCGCTTTTCTATTTTCCTTTATGTTTGGCGCAGGAGCAATCTTCATAATAGTATGGAATGCATCAATTCTTGGCGTATATATAGGCCAATATTCAAAGATGATGTGGAATATATCTGTATGGCAGATACCGTTGTCTCTTCTGTTCTTACCTCACGCGATACCTGAGATAGCAGGCTATATATGTGCAGCTCTTGCCGGTGGACTCATATCTGCAGCCATATTAAGGAAAAATAGTTCAAAGGTCTTCAAAACAATACTAATAGATAGCATGAAGATCTTTGCTTTAGGGTTGATGCTAATTCTGATTGGCGCAGGCATCGAATCGTTTGCTATTTTATAGCGATTTTTCTGTAAAATATAACGTCAATCGCCGAAAAGAATCTTTATATGTGTCCTCGATTATATATAAAAATAGGTGATAACAAAATGGTCAATGCAGAATATGGACATTGGGCCTTTATTTTAGGTGTAATCATAGCAATAATCGCAGGACTAGCAATAGGAATGGTAGACACATTAACAGCAGGGTGGATAACATTTGTTCTGGTAATACTAGGTTTGATAGTAGGATTCATGAACATTAACGAAAAGGAAACACAGCCATTCTTGATAGCAACAATTGCACTTATGCTGGTAGGTACATCATTGGGCGGTTTAAACATCGCTTATGGAATTGGTACATACCTTACAAGCATAGTTGTTAACATAGCAGCTTTCGTAGCACCTGCAGCATTGTTGGTTACATTAAAGGCTATATACAAACTGGCAGCACGTCCAACAGTTTAATTGGTGATTAAATGGTAGATGTAATCTATATAGTAGCTATATTATTAGCAGTGGTATTCCTTGAGTATGTCAAAGTCAGAGACGCAATGAATATATCATGGAAATTGTTAATAATAACAGCGTTGATCCTTTTCCTATCCGGAACCTTTGAATTTGCTGTGTGGGCAGGACTTGGAATGGGTGAAATAATGCTATGGGGATCTTACATATTACAATTAGCAGCATGGGTAATGCTACTAATCACAACCATTGTAGGCGCCTTAGAACTGTTTGGTATAATAAAAACGGGCTCAGTATAAAGCCCTTTTTTTTCTTTTTTATTTTTATTCACGTTGGAATTACTGCTAGATTTATATGCATTTATGCAAAGTATTGTACTATGATAGAGGTTAATAAGAACAAATGCTTGCGATGTGGTGGATGCATTAGTTTATGTGCAGTTTCTGCCTTAATGCTCACAGAGCATGGCATTAAATGTGATATAAACAAGTGCGTGAACTGTGAAGCATGCGTCAGGTTTTGTCCAGTTGATGCTTTAAAAATTAAGGACGAATAAATGTTGATGAAAAACGAATACGATGCTGTAGTTATAGGAGGTGGGCCAGCTGGTTCTGGCGCAGCAACAGCTGCAGCCAAGGCTGGTTTAAGCGTGTTAATGATCGAGAAGCGCGCCGAAATTGGCTCTCCTAAAAGATGTGGCGAAGGTCTTTCAAAATCAGCTGCAGAAAGAATGGGCATAAAGGAATCAGATCCTGCATGGGTCTGCCAAAACATAAAAGGCGCAACAGTTTATGCACCCAATGGTAAATTCGCCAGAGTTGATTTCCCAGATTCAGAAGGATGGGTTATAGAAAGAAAGATTTTTGATAAGAATCTTGCTAGAAAAGCAGCTGAAGCTGGCGCAACAGTTGTTTCAAAAACAGAAGCAATCTCGCTTCTGAAAGAAAATGATAAAATTATTGGCGTAAGAATAAAACATCAAGATGAAGAAATGGATGTGAAAGCAAAGATAATTATAGCAGCAGACGGTGTTGAATCAAAAATTGCCAGAGAAGCTGGCATAAACACAACACTAAAGCATGAGGATATAGCTTCTGCTGCACAGTATGAGATGGCTAATGTTGATGTTGATCAGGACAGATTAGAGCTTTATTTTGGAAACGAAATAGCAGGGGGAGGGTATGTCTGGATCTTTCCAAAAGGAGGAAAGAATGCCAATGTAGGCATCGGCGTCCGCAAACCTTTTGCAAAAAGAAAAGCGATAGAGTATCTTAATGATTTCATAAATTCTCATGAAAACCTGAAAAAAGGTTCTATAATAGAATTCAATACAGGAGGGGTTCCTGTAGGTGCAATAATGAAGAACATGGTCACTGATAACTTCATAGTTGCCGGCGACGCCGCTCATCAAGTTAATCCTATACATGGAGGCGGCATATCAGAAAGTTATGTCGGCGGACGCATCGCAGGTGAAATCGCTGCAGAGGCGATAAAAAAAGACAACACATCAAAAGAGTTCTTGTCAAAATACAACGATATCTGGTGGAATGAACGCGGAGAGAAGCTGCAAAAAATCGAAAAACTAAGAAAAGTTGTAGAATCACTAAAGGATGATGATCTTAACTGGTTAGCAGATCATCTGAAGGGCGAAGATTTAGTTGAATTGTCAAAAGCAAACAAATTCAAATTCTTGGCAGAAATAATGATGAAAAGGCCAAGCTTGCTGCTTTTAGCTAGGAAGCTGATTTAGATAGGCTTAAAAAATTTACTTATAAATATTATTTAGGTGTTAAAATGAAAAATCAAAAACATATTAGAGAAGAATTAAAAGATGCCCCAGAATTTGCTGAGAAATTAATAGAAAAATATGGTGATAATATCGAAGTTGATAAATCTTATTCTGTTGGCTCTATATTATCTGTTGAACCAACAGAAACAAGATATGTGCATTTCTCTTCTAATGGACGAAAAATAGGTGTCTATACAGAGGATATTTCTATTGACGGATCATTCAATCAAACATTTAATGATAAACCATTAAATAAAGTTATTTTGTGATTACATACTCAGTGAAATCATCGCCGTCCCAGAAGTGTTTTGTGTTTTCGTATCTCCATTCGTCCCCGAGCAGGTATCTGACTTTGAATGCTATGTAGGTGTCGTCTAGTTTTTTATGATATACATAACCTTTCAAACCAGGGAACGGATCGGTATGGAATTGATAAATTATTTTGTTCTCAGAAATCTCTGGGAACTCCACATAGAGACCAACGCTTTCGTCCCTTTCTTTTAAAACTCTTGCAAAATCTTGAACATTACCCTTAGTGAAACCCATACTGTCATACGCAGCTCTAAGACCACGTTCTAATACCTTACTAAAAATATCTAATGCCTTATCTTCACTAAATTCTTCTTTAACAACTATGAAAAGGTTCTGGCATACTGTAAAAAAGGCCATATTATACTCTTTCATAAGTAGAGTTTATATCAAAACATTTAAATATCCTTTGCTTATTTTATATTGGGACTAGACCGGGGAGTTAGGCGTTCCCTGTAAGCGCAAACCGCCTTCATGGCGCGGTCGAAGCTTGAGGGCGATGCTGACTGGTAGTTGCGGCCCTTACTTTCGACGTAGAAGCTCTGCCCTATAGGATTGTTGTTATGGTGAACCGAGTCAGGACAGGGATGTAGCAGCTCTAAGCTGTTTCATCAGTGCTTGTAGGATTCACAGAGTGGAGGAGAAGGTGTGGTTAACCGTTTCTGTTGGACAGTATCCACCAATGGCGTGTCCCTTTATTTTTTTAATCGACTTTTCCGGGTTTGAAAGTATGGTATATAGCTTTTAACAATCATGAATTTATCTCTATGAAACAATAAATAATTAACGAATGGAAAAGTATTTACTGATTCAGCAATGTGATTAAAAATGAGATTCCAAAGATTGATTTGTGTCTTACTGTTTTTTATAGCTGGATTTTTCTTGTTGGCTAGCCTTGGTTTATTGATAACGGGTGAAATTTTTATAGGCAGGATTGTGCTTTTGGTAATGTTACCTATAGCTGTATTCATCTTCCGTTCAAAAGGAAAACTGATGAAAACGCTTAGCATAGTGATTTTCATTGCAATATGTCTGGGACTGTTTTTCAGCGCCTTTTTTATGGAAAAAGTTTCAGGTGATGAGATGGATCAAATATTATCAAGAACTGATCCTTTAATTGATAACTTTCTGGAAAACTATAACACGCTAAATTTTAGTGCAATAGCAAAGAACTTCAGCGAGAGTCTTAAGGAACTTTTTTCAGAAGAACAGGCAACACAGATTCACAATATGTTTGGTAATTATGTTTCCAAAAAAGAGCCGGATGTGCATAAGCAAGGAGATATGATTCATCTGTCTTATGAAATTAAATTTGAAAAAATCGATGCTGTTTTGAATGTTAACATCCTAAAAGATGGAGAAGTTTATTTAATTAACGGCCTGTCTTTTAATTATGATCAAGGAGCTCTTGATAGCGACAAATCAGCAACAAACATAGGTGGAATTAATCCTATCAACATTTCAATTGAATCAAAAGTTATGCTTGAAAGCATAGAAACCAGCGAAGGAATCTTTATGCCAGGCGAAGGTAATTTATTTTTAATATTCAATATAACAGCAAAAAACAATAACGATAAGACAACTGATCTTGTTGGTTTCAAATTTAAAATTGAAAATACATATTTTGGAATGATTGACTTTGATTTTTATCCAAATCTAAAAGAATTCTGCAAACCCATCGAGTTAGGAACAATGGAATCAAGTGAAAAAAGAGATGGATGCGTGATATTTATTTTGAAAAAAGACAATATAGAAGGCAATATCACAGCTGATGTAAAAGAATCTTAACTATGAGATTGTGTTTAAGCTTTCTCTTTACAAATTTATTAGTGAACAACCAATCATTAAACAATCGCTATGAAAAAGAAAATAACGATTCTGATTATAGGACTTATACTCGGTACCTATATTGGCGGATACTTCAGTTCTGAAACTGTTCACATAATAACAGAGCGTCCTATAATCCTGTCTGAAGACATATACACAGAACTTACCGACTCAAAGATATTGCCTATGGCTAGCATAAAGGTTGCTGGTGTTGATAACGAAGGTAATGGCGTTGCAACTGTTTTAACTGTGCAATCTGTTCGCGGCGAGGGCAGAGTGTTAACCAATATAGACAAGCTATTGTTCTGGACTGACACGCAAAATTCAATAAGAACTGCAAAACAGGTTGCAGAAGAAGTTACTGGAATAGAAGTTTCTGGATACGATCTTATTTATAGTATTCATGCTGATGCGGCTGTTATAGAAGGGCCTTCAGCTGGTGCAGCTCTGACTGCAGTTACTATAGCAGTTCTAGAAGGCAAGCAAATTCGTGACGACGTTATGATAACAGGCACTATAAACCACGACGGCACAATAGGTCCTGTTGGTGGCATAGCAGAAAAAGCAAAGGCAGCAGAAGAGATAGGAGCAAAAACATTCCTGGTGCCTGTTGGCCAATCCAAAACTGTTCAGTATGAAGAAAAAGAGCACTGTGAACAGATAGGACTAAGTCAGATATGCACAACAGAAAGAATACCACATGAAGAGAACGCTGGCGAGGGTCTGGATATAGAAGTAATAGAAGTAGGGAACATAAAAGACGCTCTTCAATATTTCTTTGAAGAGTAAACAATTTTAAGTAGTGTAGTATAATGTTTTTTATATGATAGACATACACGCGCATTTAGCTTTTCCTGAATTCGATAAGGACAGGGAAAAGGTAGTTAGGCAGGCCAAAAAGGAAGGAATGTCAGCTGTGATTGTTTCATCTGCGCGCTATGAAGAAGGTCTGGAAGCGCTGAAGCTTGCAAAGAAGCATCCTGGTTTTATTTTTGTCACGCTCGGTCATCATCCAACAGAAGG
>Ga0180009_10008427_pt1 | contig 10216 bp, 8 predicted proteins | sample OS_PC_MetaG_FD_123537 | JGI IMG/M metagenome (GOLD analysis project Ga0180009, IMG submission 123537) | Groundwater microbial communities from the Aspo Hard Rock Laboratory (HRL) deep subsurface site, Sweden - OS_PC_MetaG | ecosystem: Environmental > Aquatic > Deep subsurface > Groundwater... | reverse complement strand
AACGGCACCATCGACGACGTCTTAATCTTCAATAGAAGTTTATCTGCAGAAGAAGTCCAAGCACTTTATGCGAACTCTACCTCAAAATATTCGCAATTGAACTTTACTGGATTGACTGATGGAGACCATACTTTCAAGGCATATACTCAAGACATGGCTGGAAATGTTAATGATAGTTTGGAGACGAGGACAGTGAGTGTTGATACTGGAATACCAAGTGTTAGTATTGCATATCCTGTAAATGCAACAATTTATTCTATTAATGTTAGTGAATTAAATTATACTGTGGATAGTGCTGATTATTGTTGGTATTCTGTTGATGCAGGTGTGACTAATTCAACGAGTGTTTCAGCAGGAACAAACTTTACTGGTTTAAGCGGGGTTGATGATGCAAACACATGGACGATTTATTGTAATGATAGTGCTGGAAATGAAAATTCTACTGATGTTACTTTTTATAGTAGTTATGTTAGTTCTTGTGGAAGTTTGACACAGGCAAATACTGTTTATACTTTGCAAAATGACATTAGTACTACTGGGAGTTGTTTGATAATTGGGGCAAATAATATTACTATTGATATGAATGGATATAATATTACTGGAGGAGGTTCAGGAACTGGAACGCGTGGGATTGATAATACTGTAGGTTATAATTATACAAGTGTTAAAAATGGAGAGATTCATAATTTTGGACAAGGAATCAATAGTAATAATGGAAATAATGGAAATTTCACTAACTTAACTATTAGTGGAAAGACAACAGGGAGTGGTTCTGTGTGTATAGTATATGGGATTTATTTAACTGGAGATAATAATAATCTACAAAATATAAATGCTTCAAGTCTTAGTACTTCTGGTTGTTCTCCAATTAATATTGGGTATGGAATCTATCTCACTTCAAGCTCAAACAATAATCAATTAACAGATATAACTGCAAATTCAAATACTTATGGAATCTATCTTGGTTCAAGCTCAAACAATAATCAATTAACAGATATAACTGCAAATTCAAACTCTCAATATGGAATCTATATTTATTCAAGCTCAAATAATAGCTTTAATAATTTTAATATTTGGAATAGTTCAACAGCAGTAGGAACTTTTGCTGGTATTTATGTTTATGAATCTTCAAATAATACTTTTACCTCTGGAAATGTAAATTTATCTGGAGATTATGGGGTTTATTTGTATTCTTCATCTGGGCCTGTTGTTTCTAATAATATGTTTAAAAACATGTGGATTGATAATACTGTTTCAAATGATGTTTATGTTAAAACAGATAATGCAGGAAGTGGTGCAATAAATAATACTTTTTTAAATGTAAGTTATTCTGATGTTGAAGGTGTGACTGATTCTGGAGATGGGGGGGCAATTGAGATTATTAGAAAATGGTATTACCAAGCTTATGTTAATGATACCGCGGGGAGTGCTGTTGTTGCAAATGTTTCTGCTACTAATTCATCTGGAAGTGTTGAATTTTCAGTGATGACAAATAGTTCTGGTTGGATTGCTTCTCCTCAGGGGATTACAGATTATGTGAATAACGGGACTGCGAGATATTATTATTCTAATTATACGGTTAATGCTCTGAATAGTAGTTATCCTGCGAGGAATCATACTTATAATGTTACTGCTAGTCCAAATAAGTTAGACGATTTATTTACATTGGATAATGTTCTTCCTTTTATTGATTATACTACAGGTACTGCAATCAATGGGGCTAGTTTGAGTCAAAATTATATTTATGTGAATGTAACGGTTAGTGAAGATTATGCTGAAGATACAATTAGTTTCTTGTTGCATGATAGTAATGGTCTCGCAAATTTAACTTCATTTACAAATTCTGCTCGGGAAATTACTTGGATTGGCTTGGGGGATGGCGCGTATTCTTATAATGTTACAGTTAATGACACTGCAGGTAACTCAAACACGACGACAACGAGGACGGTTACTCTTGATAATGACCTCCCCCTAATAACTCTCTTATACCCTTTAGAAGAAGTTTATAATTATAATGTTACTCAGCTTAATTATACTGTAGATGGTTCTGGTCTTTGTTGGCATTCAAATGATGGGGGGGTTAACAATGGTTCGGTTGTAACTGCTGGGGTAAACTTTACCGGATTGTCAGGAGTTAATGGGGAAAATACTTGGACAGTCTTCTGTAATGATAGTTCGGGAAATTTAAATTCGACTTCAATTACTTTCCATAGTACCTATGTTACGGAATGTACCACCTTGAATCAGCCAGGATATACTTATACTTTGTATGATGATTTGACTACTGCAGGAGATTGTTTACTTGTGACTGCAGATAATATAACTGTAGATGGAGACGGGTATAATATTACTGGGATGGGTGGGGCGAGTGATTATGGAATTTATACAAATGCCGATTCTGATTTAGTTAATTTGACAATTAAGGATTTTGGAAATATTGGAAACTTTACAAGTGGAATTTATTTAGATATGGTTAATAATTCTTTGATTTATAATAATACTATGAATTCGCAAGTTGCTCAAGATACTTATGCTGTTTATTTAGAAGATGGAGATTCAAATAATATTGAGAATAATACAATTGGATGGAATGCTACTGGGGCAGATAAAACTTCTTATGGTGTTTATTTGAAAGTTAATTCAGGAAGCTATGGAAATAATAATGTGACTGGAAATAATCTAACAATAAATTCTGTATCATCCTCTGGATATGGGGTTCGTTTGTATAATTATGGAACTTCAAATTCAAATACAATACAATTTAATATAATAGATGTAAATGCATCATCACCCGGATATGGGGTTTATTTGTCTAATATAGGACCTGGGACTTCAATGAATTCAAACACAATACAATCTAATACAATAAATGTTTATTCAAGTGCAAGTGCAAGTTATTTTAGAAGTTATGGGGTTCGTTTGTATAATTATGGAACTTCAGATTCAAACACCATACAATCTAATACAATAGATGTAACTGCATCATCAGTTGGCTTCGGGGTTTATTTATATAATTCTGGAACTTCAATGAATTCAAACACAATTTATAATCAGATAATAAATGTTTATTCAAGTGCAAGTGCAAGTTATTTTAGAAGTTATGGGGTTTATTTATATAGTGCAGATTTAAGCAATATTTCATCTTTAACAATAAATGCAAGTGCACCAACTGCTTGGGCATCTGATATTTATTTAGATAGTGGAAGTAATTCAAATACTGTTGAAAATAATGTCTTGCAGGGAGGAGATTATGGAATTTATATAACTGGTTCGGATTCAAATAACTTTACTGATTTAAACATAACTCAAACGAGGAATAAGAATGCGGTTTATGTTTTGAGTAGTTCGGATTCAAATAGATTTGTTGATTTGAATATTAGCGATGGTTCTACTATGGCGGCTTTCAATGTGACTTCCGGACCAAATGATTTTATTAATAATACTGTTGGGACAAGCTCGATTGATTATTATTTCAGTGCAGACCAGGGCGAGTTTGATTTTAGGGATAATAGTTTGGAAGTTGAGAATGCGAATGGGGCGGTTAGGTTCTTGAATACTTCACTTTATGTTGCGGGGAGTAATTTACCCAATGTTATTAGTATGACTGACAATAATATCTTTGTGAATAGTTCGAGTTATCCCGGGTTTAATACTACAGCGAATGTTACGCTTAAGGGGTTGAGTGTTGCGGTTGCTGAAGAGGTTGTTGATTTCGGAGATAGCGGAACTTTTGTTGATTGTCCTGCAGATATCTGTGCGAATCTTAGTTTTGATGGTTCTACATTTGTGTTTAATGTAACTCATTTTACGAGTTATTCTTCGGAGTTGTCTAATGATCCTCCACATACCCCAGTTATTTCTTTTAATACTTCGGGGGCGGAGAATGTTACTTCGGAGAATTTAATATGCACTTCTTTGATTGATGATCCTGATGGAGATGCTTTGAATGTCTCGGTTAAGTGGTATCTGAATGGGACGCTTAACCAGACGATAGAATATTATTCGCAGACGAACAATACTTATCTAGGTGCTATTTTGCTTTCAGGAAATACTACTAAGCATCAGAATTGGTCTTGTAGTATTAGGTTCTTTGATGGTCAGGATTATAGCGCATGGGTTAATTCTTCGAATATAACTATTGTGAATGATGTTCCAACAGTTACTCTTATGGCTCCTTCAGATGCTTCAGCTACAACGAATAGAACTCCTTTGTTCTCTTGGAGTGTGAGTGATGATGATGCGGAAGACAGTCATACTTATGATTGGAATTTGACTAGCAATTTATTTTCTGGTGCGGATGTTTGTTCTGATCCTAATCGTTATTTAACGGGTCTGGGAAGTGACAGTTATGTTCCCTCATTACCTCTTAGTTGTCTATGGGATAATGGATATTATTATACTTGGAGAGTTAGGGCAAATGATAGTGAAGGATATGGGGATTGGTCTTTGGACTTTATTGTTAATATCACTGCAGACACTTCGATTAGTTTGACTACTGCGGATATGAACTTTGGGTCTATGGGTCCTCTAGAGGAAAATGATACTACTGACGATTCTCCTGCGCCGTTAGTTATTCAGAATGATGGTAATTCTCTGTTGAATATTAGCATTAATGCTTCGGCAATTTGGACTGCGGAATCGGAGGATAGTAGTTATTATCAAGCGGCTGTGGATAATGTGAGTGGCGAGGAAGGTGCATTTAGTTGGCTAACTTCATTGATAAGTTGGTTTAATATTCCAATAACTGGAGAAGTGGTTGCAATTAATCAATTAAATTATTCGGATAGTAAGGACAGTGCGGAAGTAGATATTAGAGTTGAAGTTCCGACGAATGAAGCTCCTGGAGCGAAGAGTTCACTGATTGTCTTTTACTCGAGGTTGGCAGAATAAAATGGGAAATAAAATATTTGAGGTTGAAAATGGAAGATAAGAAAAAAATTGTTGTTTTTGGAGGAGATATTATTAGGCGAGTTTGGTATAGGGGTGAGTGGTATTTTGTATTAGCTGATGTTATCGTGGCCTTAACAGATTCAAAAGATTCTAAGCAGTATATTCAGAAACTAAAACAGCGGGATGAATTATTGAGTGAAGGATGGGTACAATTTGTACGTACCCTTTCTGTCGAGACAAGGGGGGGCAATCAATTAGTCAATTGTGCTAACAAACAAGGAATTTTTAGAATTATTCAATCAATTCCTTCAAAGAAGGCGGAACCATTTAAATTATGGCTTGCAAAAGTCGGGAGCGAGAGAATTGATGAAATTGAGAATCCGGAACTTGCTCAGGAGAGAATGAAATTGGATAGGAATGCTTATAAAGGTTATAACTTTAATGAAAGTATCGGTTTGATTATCGATTTTATGCTCCCCGACAATTTTTTAAAATTGTCGGATGATTTTTATTTTTCTATGGGGGGTTATTATGGAAGATAGTTTAATTTTTGTGGATAATGGATTTTTTAAATTGGTGAAGAAACATTTTGAAGAGAAGTCAAATAAGAAATTAGCTTTTTTTAAAACGTTTCGAAATATTTGTGGGAATGAAAATTTGAAGTTGAAACATTTGTTTTTTTATACTGCTCCCCCATATCAAGGTGAAAGACCTTTAAAGGGTGAAGTTTCTTTGATTAAGAACTATAATAATCTTGTTCGGATGTTGAAGAGTAAGAAATGGGTTAGTGTTTGTGAGGGGAGATGTCAAAGATTAAAAATTAATGGGGAGTTTGTATATAAACAAAAAGGGGTCGATATTTTGTTTGCAATGGACTTAATGAGGTTTGAAAAGAAATTTCCGAATGTTAAGAAGATTATTCTGATTGCTTGTGATTCTGATTTTGTTCCTGCGATTCAACAGTTGAAGGAAGATGGTGTGGAAATTATTTTATATACTTATTTTGATAGAAAGAGAAATTCCTCTTTTTCGAGGTATAATGAGTTATTAGATGTTTGTTCTAAGTGGATAAGATTGGATGAGAGATTTTTTGAAGAAAAAAAGAAAAATAAAAAAATATTGGTGACGAGTGAATAAAATGAAAACGATATACAAAATAGACCTTGTAGTGATTGTGGGGAGTTTGATAGTCTTAATGGCGTTAGTCGGGTATATGCAGCCGATGGTTATTGCTCCCCTGGACGATTATGCGTCTACCGAGACTGAAGTATTGTTTTCAATAGAAAAGGCGGAGAGTTTGTTGATTGATGATAATTTTGATTTTACTAGTCCTGAGGAATATGCCGTAGGTGATAGATTGAAAATTAATTTGAAACCCGGGACTTATTATTGGAAGGCAGTTGGAGTTGTGGATAGTGAAGTTAGGACTTTGACGATTCGGTCCGAAGTTAATTTAGAATTGAGGGAAATTGAAGGCAATGGTTATGGTGTTGTTAACGCTGGAAATGTTCGGTTGAATGTAGAGGTTTATAATGGCACGCAGTTAGTTGATAAGGTCAAATTGGGTGTGGGAGATGAAGCAGGTGTTGAAGGAGATAAAATTATTGGGGGGATGGAAGATGAATAATAAATTATTTATGAATGTCTTAAATGGAAATGTTTTTAAACTAAAAACTCTTAATAATTTTGAAATGTTCCCTAGTGATCCTTTGGGGTCACTAGATGATTTTCTTTTTAAAAATTTTATTGGTCATAGGGGTGTTTTTTATGGATGAGAAAGTTTTGATTTTTATTGATGCAGGATTCTTATCTAAGGTTTCTAAACATTTTGGGAATGGAGAGTATATTAAGTTTAAGATTAAAAATTTTGTTAAAAATCTCTGTTCTGAAAATAACATTGTTCCTGAAAAGATTTTTTATTATGCTGCACCCCCCTATCAATCTAATAATTTTAATAAGGGAGAGTCTGTTAGAAAAGAGAGATATGACAAGTTCAAAAATTCTTTAATTAAGGAAGGGGTTATTTTTCGAGAAGGGAGATTGCAAAGGTTAAAAATTGATGGAAGGTTTGTGTATAAGCAAAAAGGGGTCGATACCTTATTAACTATCGATTTGAGTCATGTTCGAGAAGATTATCCTAGTGTCAAGAAAATTATTTTGATTTCTTCGGACACTGATTTTTGTCCGATTATAAAAGATATAATTGGAAGAGGTCTGGAAGTTTTATTGTTTACTTATTTTGATAAAAAAAGGAGAAGTTCATTTTCCTTAAGTAATCATTTGTTGCAGGTTTGTTCCGATTTTGTTAAATTGAAAAAGGGGGATTTAAAATGAATAACAAATCTTGGATATTCGTGCTTTTAGGATTATTTATGATTAGTTCAGTTTGTGCTTTGGGAGTTACTCCGGCTAGAACTCCCATTGATTTCGAACCGAACCTCCGAAGGATGATAAGTTTTGAGGTTCTTAATTCAGAGAATAAAAATATGAATGTTGTTTTGGCGGTTCAAGGAGAACTTGCACAATATATTACTTTGCCAACGACTTCGGCATCTATCTCGGCGAATGAAGGTTCTAAGGCATTTAGTTATGAGATTAATTTGCCTGATAAACTTGAACCTGGGAATCATATTGGAGAAGTTGTCGTTTTGGAATTGCCTGTCGGAGGGGAGACTAGCGAGGCATATGTTCGGGCGACTTTAGCGGTCGTAACTCAAGTGAGAATTTATGTTCCTTATCCGGGGAAGTATGCTAATGCTGACATGATTGTTATTAATGCTAATCAAAATGAGGATGTTACTTTTGTTTTCCCTGTCGTTAGTGCCGGGGAGTTTGATTTGACTTCGGTCAAGGCGAATGTGGATATTTATAATAAGTTGAATGAGAAAGTTGCTAGTTTCAATACTAATGAGATTTCGGTTCCGAGTGGACAGAAAAAAGAGTTAGTTCATTATTGGAAGGCGGCGGTTCCTATTGGAGAATATCGTGCGGCCGCGAGTTTGATTTATGATGAGGGGACTTTAAACTTTGAGGAGATATTTAGTGTTGGAAGTCAAGAGTTGGAATTGCAGGATATTATTGTTGAGGACTTTAGTCTTGGGGAAATTGCGAAGTTGGAAATGCTTGTTGAGAATAAATGGAGCGAGCCTATCTCAGATGCTTATATTGAAACTAAGATTATGAATGATCGTGGTGATTTAGTTTCTAACATTAAGTCCGCGAGCTATGAGGTTGATGCGTTATCTAAACAAGTCTTTATTTCTTATTGGGATACTGCGGGAGTGAGGGAAGGAGATTATGAGACTGAAATATCTATTAATTATGATGGAAAGAGTTCGAAGAATAGTGTAGAGTTCCAGGTCGCGAAGAATAAACTGACGGTTGTGGGTCTTGGTTATGTAATCTCCGCAGAAGGCGAAGGTGGCGGAATGAATACTCTAGTTATTGTTTTAATAATTGTGATTGTTGTCCTTGTTTTGATTAATTTACTTTGGTTCTTCTTGTTGAGAAAGAGGTTGCACAAGTAATTTTAAATAAGATGGAAGGTAAATGTTAATATGAATAAGAAAGGAATTTCGGCGGTTGTTGCTACGATATTAATAATCTTGATTGTTGTTATTGGAGTGGGAATTGTTTGGAAGGTGATTTTGCCATTGTTTGCAGAATTAGAATTTTTGAGTTATTCGGATGTTAAATTGAATATTGTTTTTCAAGGTTATACGATTTATGATTTTGATGAGAACTTTGCTTTTGTTCAGATTCAGCGAGGGGCGGACAATGTGAATGTGACTGGGCTTGAGATTGGATTTAATTTTGATGGGACGACGAAAACTTATCAGACGACGGTGGTTCCCGAGCCTGGGGGAAAGCATGTTTACAAATTTAATTTCACGAACGATTCTATTTATGGGATCCCGCAGGGTGTTGCTCCAAAAAAAGTGACCGTTGCACCAATTTTTGTTTATAATAATAAAATTCGATTAGGAAAGATTTTGGATGAAAAGCCAATGCCGTCGGGAAAAATTCATTTGTCTTCTGAAGAATGGATTAATGCGAATCTCGAGGCTGCGGAGAATATTGTTGTGATTCATCTTGGTCCGAGTAATGAGCCTGGGACGCCTGTGAATGATATTGGGGATGAAGTTAAATGTGTGGGGGGTGAAGTAGAATATAATGGTGGTTGTGCGATTGAGATTGATAACTGTGGAGTTTTGAATCGGGTAGGGGCAGTATATATTCTGAATAAGAGTATAGACGAAAAATTTAATGAAAACTGCTTTAATATTGTTTCTGATGATATCATCTTAGATGGAAATGGGTACAGTGTTAATTTAGATGAAAATTACCATGCAATCTATGTAAATGGGAGAGATAATATAACAATTAAGAACTTTAATTACTTACATGCCAGGAGTGGTTGGTATGGGGGGGGCTGTGGGATATATTTTGAGAATACCAATAATTCCCTAATCTCTAACATCTCCGATCTTGCTGGTATGGCTGGGCTTAGTCTGTCAAATAGTAATAAAAATAAGATATTATATATCAGTAATGTTGGTGGATGGAGTGGGATTATTGCAGATTCTGGTTCTTCATTTAATAATCTAAGTTATATCAATATAACGTTTTATTTCCCCTATTTTGGTATTGCTATTAATGGCGATTATAATTTTGTCTCAGAGATTATAGCAACCTCACGTCAGGGGGAGGCAGGAATTCGTTTGATTGGCTCACATAATATTTTAAGGAATGTTAAAGTTTATTCTACGATGAGAGGCATTAGTAACGGTTATTATAGTACCTCAGGGGGAATTAATAATTCTATTTATGGAAGCTACCTTTGTTCAAATTCAAAATATGATGTTTCCTGTAGTGAGAATACTCTCGCTGGGGAGGGGAATACTTGTTCTTTGGTGGATGACTCTTGTAGTGGGTTTGTCTGTGATTTTCCCTGCCCTTAATTTTTCCAAAAATTGGTTCAAACCAATATGTTTGAAGACTATATTCCCTATTAGTAGCATAGATGTCCCTAAAAATTACATTCTTCCTTCATAGCCTTAAATCTTTAGAAAGACCATTCTTATTCTTTTTCAACAATCTCTAAATCTTATTATCTTGATACAAGTTGTATAAGTGATTTTTGTAATTCTTATGGAATTTCTTTTACTGATGCTGAGATGAGAAATAAAGAAAATTATATTAATTGGGATTTTGATACTATATGGGATATTGATGAAGGAACGAGTTATCCTTGGTTGGGGGAAATTGAACAAGTGCCTCATCCCGGATTGTAAGATTTTTAGATGATAATTATAGAGATTATTTT
>Ga0180009_10008426_pt1 | contig 10217 bp, 7 predicted proteins | sample OS_PC_MetaG_FD_123537 | JGI IMG/M metagenome (GOLD analysis project Ga0180009, IMG submission 123537) | Groundwater microbial communities from the Aspo Hard Rock Laboratory (HRL) deep subsurface site, Sweden - OS_PC_MetaG | ecosystem: Environmental > Aquatic > Deep subsurface > Groundwater... | reverse complement strand
TGTACACCTTCATGCGCCGCTACGCGCGCTGGGGACTCATGCGCAGCCGCCTGGCACCGTGGCTCTATCCCCTCGAGATTTTGCTCAATCCCCTGGCGCTCGCGCTGGCGGCGCCGCTGTTCGGCTACGGGATTGTCCTCCCCCTGCTCGCCGCCCTGGCCCTCATCGCCGTGCGGGACGGTCTGCAACTGGCACGCTTACGAGGCACCCGGGGGCTGCTCCCCCTGGTGGCCCTGGGCCCACTGAAAGAGCTGTTGACCATCGCGGTTTGGCTGGCTGCTCCCTGGAAACGCACCGTGTCCTGGCACGGCAAGCGCTACCGTGTGAGCGCCGGCACCCGGCTCTACACCCGCCAGGCCATGCGCCCACCCGAACGCCACCGCGAGACCCTCCTGAGCGACTCCGGGTTCTGAGCTTACGCAGTCTCGGGCGCGGCCTGTCTCCAGCGCGGCCTTGCATGACGGCGCGGCCTTGCATGTCGGCGCGGACGGGGGACGCTTACTCTTCGGCGAACCCTTTGCAATGCGCCTCGAATCCCGGGACCTGCCATCCATGTGGGAAATTCTGGCACTGCTCGGGTTTCACCGGATTGATTTCGCAGGTGGAGTCTTGGGCGAGGAAGATGCAGACGTTCTCGGTTTTCTCGATGAGGGAGAGGTCTCTCCTGTTGGCGGTCAGCGCGGTGTATTTTTGCGTGAAGTCGTGGGGTGAGAGGTTCAGAAAGCCGGAGATCCTGTCGACGTCCTCGGGCGTGAGCCTGACATAGCCGCCCCAACGACAACACGCTCCACATCTTGCGCAGGTAAAAATGATCCGGGTCTCCGCGGGCTAGTCGTCGAGCTGGAAGACGACGGGGAGGCGAACCCAGTCCGGGTAGTAGGGCAGCGGCGCGGCGCGGCGGAGAGCGGCGAGGGCGGCGTTGTCGAGGATCCGGCCGGCGCTGTGAACGACCTTGACGTGCTGGATCGCACCGGTCTTGGACAGGCGGAAGGCCAGGACCACCTTGCCCTCGATGCCCCGGCGGCGGGCGAGGCGTGGATAGTGGCGGTGGCGATTTACGGCCCGCCGGATCTTCGTGCGGAGGGCGGCGAGGTCGGGGCCCTTTTTTGTGCGGCGTTGGGGCGGTGCTTGTCGCGCGGAGGGGGCGACCAGGGTGTGCCGCAGCACGAGGCGGGGGATGGGCTCCACTGCGGCGAGGGGCGCGATGTCGGCGGGGTCCGTCGTCGGGCTCACCAGGCCGGACGATGGGGTGAGCTGGGGCACGCTCGGGGGTCGCGGCGCCGGCTCTGGGGTGGCCCGGGGCTGAGGCTTCGGGGGCACCCGACGGACGATCTGTCGTGGGTGAGGTTTTGCGGCCGGGGAGAGGGCCTCCCGGGGGGGCGGCGTCACCGCCAGATCCGGTGGTGCGGGGCGGCGGGGCGGTGTCATCGTCACCTGGACCACGCTCAGCTCCAGGCTCGGCTGGCGGGCGTGGAGGGAGGCGTCCCCCAACCAGAGGCCGAAGAGGCTCCAGCCCACGAGGTTCAGCGCCAGGGACAGCGCCAGGATGACAGGCCACCGCATGCGGGTTTTATCCCCCAGACGGGCGCCGGTGGCAAGGACGTAGCGTGCGTCCGAACGAAGACGATTGCGCGGCTCCCGGAACTCGGAGGCAGCGGGTGGGCAATTGCTCTGCTATATTCCCGCCATGCGAAGGATCTCTCCGTTGCAGCTCATGGTGCCGCTCATGGTGTTACTCATGGCTTTGGCCGTGGCGCCCCGATCGGTCCGGGCCATCGGAAAGAGCAGCAAGGTGCACCTCGCCCACCTGACGCTGATCGGTGGCAAGGCGCCCCGGGCCAAGGGGCTCGTGGCGCTGAGTGGAGAGATCCGCAGCCGCACCAACATCTCGATGTACCGCGGCATGCAGCGCGTGACGGCCGCCAGCCCGGTTCTTTTGCGAATGCCCCTGCTGGTGACCACGGCCAACGGGGCGTTGCCCAGGCTCTCGGGCGCCGAGGTGGTACGGCTGCGGCGTCATCTCGCCCGGGGGGGCACGTGGATCCTCGACGGGCCGGTCAACGCCGGAGGTGCGGCGCTCTTTTGGGCCTCGGCGAGCCGTCTCGCCGGGCAGCTCTATCCCAAACACAAGCTGGCACCCCTGCCGCCGGCGCACACGCTGTTCAAGAGCTTTTATTTATTGCGCCCGTCGTGGTTTCGACGGCAGTCCCTGCCCATTCGCGCGGTGGTGCGTGACGGGCGAGCCACCCTCATTGTTGTGCAGGGGCTCAGCGCCGCCGGCAGTGGCACCGTCGCGGGGCGGTCCCGGGAGTGGCTCTTTCGACTCACCGTGAACCTGGTCATGTACGCGCTGTGCGTGGACTACAAAAGCGACCAGGTGCACGCGCCGACCATCCTGCGGCGACGGCACTGGCGGGTGCCGTGAACACGGAGTGGGAGCTCCTGTGGCGGCCCCCCTTCGGGTCCGTGGGTCTGGTGGCCAGCCTGGTCGGCGCCCTGCTGATCCTCGGCCTGGGGTACCTGTCCACGGCCGGTCGACCGGTCTGGGTGCGGGGCGCCATTGTCACCGCGCGCCTGGTGGCAGTGAGCCTGGTGCTGTTGCTGCTGTGGCGGCCGACCTGGCGGGTGGCCGACGTCACCCGCGGCCGGGATCGGATGGCGGTGCTGCTCGATGAGTCGGCGTCCATGGGGTTGCCCGGCAAGGGCGCCGGTCGCAGCCGCATGGCCGACGCCCGACGCAGTCTCGCCGGGGCTGATGGGGCGGAGCGGGGTTGGCTCCGGCGCTATGCGGTGGACTACTTCGCCTACGGGAATGGCCTGCGTCGTTCGAGTCGGCACGTTCTTCAAAAGACCCGGGAGCCCAAGGGGGCGGGGACCCGGTTGCTGGCGGCGCTCGAGGCCCTGCGTGGGCGGTACCGCGGGCGACAGCTCGCCGGCGTGGTGGTGGTGTCCGACGGGCGCGACACGGGTCAGCTCCAGGCGGGGCTGACGCCCGAGCTCGTGGGCCGCGTGAAGGGGCTCGACGTGCCCGTGAATGTGGTGCCCATGCGGGCGCCTTCCCTGAGGGATGTGGCCGTGGTGCGGGTGATCCCGGACGACCTGGCCTTCGTGCGGAACGTGGCCCGGGTGCGGGCAGAGCTGCGGGTGAGCGGCGCCGGGGATCAGGCCGTGGAGGTGACCCTGCGCAGCGGCGGCAAGGTGCTGCAGCGTCGCCTGACCACGGGCACAAAGGAGCATCGCGAGGTGATTTTCGAGCTGGTGCCCGAGCGGGTGGGCACGCTTGTGGGAGAGGTCACCGCCACGCCCCTGCCCGGGGAGGCCACGACGGCCAACAACACCCGGCGTTTTGTGCTCAAGGTGGTACGGGATCGCGTGCGGGTGCTGCAGATCGCCGGTCGCCCGAGCTGGGACGTGCGGTTTTTGCGCCAGCACTTGAAGCGGGATCCCAACGTGGACCTGGTCTCGTTTTTTATTCTGCGCACGCACCTGGACATCACCTACGCCATGCCCGGGGAGATGTCCCTCATCGAGTTTCCCGTGCGGCAGCTCTTCTCCACCCACCTGTCGAGCTTTGATCTGGTGGTGATGCAGGACTTCGAGCGGTACCCGGCCGAGGTGGGCATCTACCTGGACAACATCGCGCGTTACGTGCGCGGCGGCGGCGCCCTGGCCGTGTTGGGCGGCGAGCACACCCTGAGCCGGGGCGGCTTCGTGGGGACCCGTTTCGCCGAGGTCCTGCCGGTCAAGCTGCTGTCGCCCGGGCCGCCGTCCACGCTGCTGTCCGAGGACCTGTTCAAACCCCGGTGGACCTCCCTGGCCGAGCACCACCCCATCACCCGGGCCGGGGGGCTGCCGGCGCTCTCCACGGAACGACTGCGGACCCTGCCTGCCCTGGAGGGCTTCAACCGCGTGGCTCGGGCCCATCGCGATGCGGTGGTGTTGGCCGTGCACCCCACCCAGCGTGGCCCGGACGGTCGACCGGCGCCGGTGCTGGCCGTACGTGAGGTGGAGCGCGGTCGGGTGCTCACGCTGCTCACCGACAGTGGCTGGCTCTGGCGATTCGCGGCCGCGGGCGGCGCGTCGGCCTACGACGCTTTCTGGCAGCGGGCGGTGCGCTACCTGCTCGGGGATCCCGAGTTCGATCGGCTCCGGGTGGTGACCGGCCACCACCCCTACCCGGCGGACCAGCCCTTCGGGATCACCATCACCGCCAGCGATCCCAAATACCTGCCCCAAAAGAGCGTCTTGATCGCCTACCGCGTGGTGCGCACGGACCGCACCCCCGAGACCGAGGTCACCACGGGCAGCGGCACCACCGGGGAGTCCGGCGAGCTGGCTGTATCACTCACCTTGCCTCCGGGCACGTTCCGCGTCGAGGCCAAGGGGTTGCTCGAGGGGCGCTCGGTGCAGGCCCGGGGTGAGCTCGTCACCGAGGGGCGAGCCGCGGAGCTCGCGCGGGTGGACCCCGACGCGGGGCTGCTCATGGCGGTGGCCGCCGCCACGGGCGGGCGGGTGTTGGACCCCGACGGCCTCGCCCGGGCCCGCGTGCATGCGCCCCGGGTCGTGCGCCTGGACAACCTGCGCTCCGAGCCCCTGGTGGGCAACGTCTGGCTCCTGTGGGGCCTCATCGCCCTGGCCCTGGGCGTCGAGTGGCTCCTGCGGCGCCGCTACTCCCTGGCGTGAGGGTGGCGTAGGGGGGGCCCCTAAGGTCGCTTGCCGTCTTGACAGATCCGGGTCCGAGGCCCTATTAGTGATCTCACGCGGATCAGGAACCTCCTGCGAGAGTGCAGCCTGATTGCAGCGGGGTGGGTGGGAGCGTTTAACCCGATTTGCTCGGGCGTCGCTCCCTTGTATCGCCCGGGCCGAGACGCAGGAGGTCTTCTATGTCCATCATCTTCACCGGGAAAAATCTGACCACAGATGACGTGGTGGCCGTGGCCCGACACGGCGAAAAGCTCGAGCTGTCCCCCGGGGCGCTGGCCCGCATCCAGAAGTGTCGCAGCTTCGTCGAGGAGCGGCTCCGGGCCGGGGAGGTCATGTACGGCGTCAACACCGGCATCGGGGAGTTCTCCGAGGTGCGGCTCGACGACGACCAGGTCAAAGATTTCCAGCGCTACCTCATCTACAACCACGCCGCCGGCATCGGCGAGCCCTTCCCGGTGGAGATCGTGCGCGCCGCCATGACCACCCGGGTGAACGTGCACGCCAAGGGGTACTCCGCCATCCGTCCGGCGATCACGCAGCTGCTGGTGGACATGCTCAACCGGGGCGTCACCCCGGTGGTCTGCTCCAAGGGCTCGGTGGGGGCCTGTGGGGACCTGGCGCCCATGAGCCAGATCGCCCTGGCGATGCTGGGCGAGGGCGAGGCCTACTTCGAGGGCGAGCGTCTGGTGGCCGGGGAGGCCCTGCATAAGGCCGGCCTGGAGCCCGTGGTCTTCGAGGCCCGGGATGGGTTGGGCATCATCAATGGCTCCAACGTCATTGCGGGCATGGGCTGCCTGGCCATTCGGGACGCGGAGCGGATCCTGGCCCAGGCCGAGATCGCCTGCGCCATGAGCCTCGAGGCCCTCGTGGCCAACATGAAGCCCTACGACACGCGGCTTCACGCCCTGAGGGGCTTTGGCGGCGCGGTTACCTGCGCCGGCAACCTCAAGCAGATCATGGACGGCTCGGACCTGCTCACGGGCAAGCACAAGACCAAGGTCCAGGATGCCTACTCCATGCGCTCGACGCCCCAGGTCATTGGCGCGGCCCGGGACCAGCTCCGCTGGGCCAAGAGCCAGCTCGAGATCGAGATCAACGGCGTGGGGGACAACCCGCTGTTCCTCGCCGACGACGAGGTGGTGCTCACGGGCGCCAACTTCCAGGGCACGCCGGTCTCGATGCCGTTGGACAACCTCGGCGGCGCGATTGCCATGGTGTGTGTGCTGTCGGAGCGGCGGCTCAACCGGCTCACCAACCCGGCTCTCTCCGCGGGCCTGCCCGCCTTTTTGACCAAGGGTGCGGGCATGTTCAGCGGTCTGATGCTGAGTCAATACACGGCCTGCATGCAGGTCGTGGAACAGAAGATCCTCTCCACCCCGGCGTACCACCAGTCCATTCCGGCGGCCGCGGACCAGGAGGACTTTGTCTCCATGGGCATGAACTCGGCCCAGAAGACCCGCGATATCCTCAAGATCTCCCACGGCATTTTGTGCATCGAGATGATGGCCGCGGCCCAGGGGTTGGACTTCCGGGACTTCTCCTGCGGCAAGGGTACCAAGGCGGCCTACGACTCCGTGCGTGAGGTGGTGGAGTACCTCGACGTGGATCGCCCGCTCTTCCGGGACCACAACGCGCTCCAGGCCCACGTGGCCGCCTACAAGCCCCTGGCCGCCGTGCAGATGGCCGTGGGTGAGCTCCGCAAGTCCTACGAATAGTCTCCCAGACCGCCGCCGACGATGCCGTACGCGAGGGGACTACGTGGGGCGGGTGGCCAGGCGTGCGCGGACTTCGTCCACGAGCTGCTCGTAGTCCACGGCGACCTCGCCCCGGCCGGGGAAATGGCTCACGGGCAGTCCCTGACGCTGGGCCCGGGGCAGGGCGGTGGAGGAGCGGATGCTTGTGTCGAACAGCAGCTCCCCTGCGAACTCCCGGAGCTCCTCGATGACCTCGGCGTTGGCCCGGCTGTTGCGGTTGTCCAGACGGTTGATCACGATGCCCAGCACACCCAGCCGGGGGTTGAGTCGCTGGTGCACCTGGGCCAGGGTCCGCACGAACTCCTCGAGGCCGCGCACGGTCAGGGCCGACAGCTCTGTGGGGATGATGACCCCGTCGCAGGCCGCCAGCGATGCGATGGCCAGGGTGGACAGGCTCGGCGGGCAGTCGATGACCACATAGTCAAAATGCGTGCGGGTCACCTCCAGGGCGCTCCGTAGCACGGTCTCCTTGCCGATGCGGGAAGCGAGGGTCTGCTCGGCCTCGCGCAGCCCGTCGCCGGCGGGCACCAGGTGCAGCCCCTCGATATCGGTGGGCCACACCCCCTCCAGGAGCTCGGCCTGGTGACGCAGCACCAGGGTGGCCAGGTCCGAAGGCTCATGCTCGAGCTGGGCGCCGGGCACCACCGGCACGCAGGCGCCGGCGTGACCCTGGGGGTCGGCGTCGACCAGCAGCACCCGGGCGTCTTCCTCCCGGGCAAGCCCGTCAGCCAGGTTCACCGCGGTGGTGGTTTTGCCCACGCCCCCCTTGGCGGCGCACACCGCCAGCACCACTCCGGCCCGGTCGCCCTGGTCGGGCTTGCGCGACACCGTGGCAAAGGGGAACATGTTAAAAAAAGAGAACGCGGGGCTCGCCTGCGCCCTACCAGTGCCCGAACCGTGCATCGTGCCACCTCTCCCGTTGACCGACGTTCGTCCCGTGGCTCCGCGCCCCTGCCGGCGCTCCCCCCGGTGTACCGCAGAAGCAGACGCGGTTCAATCGTCGAGCTTACTTACGAGGTGCCGGCGGGGATGACCCGGAGATCGATCCAGACCTGGCGGGCCGTGCGGCCGGTACGCGTACTGTAGCGGTACGAGAGCGCGGCAGCTATCTTCTGGTTCAACTTGCGGAGTCGTTTGGCGTTCTGGACGTCCTTGCAGGTGTGCTTTCTCAGCAGCCGTACGATGACTCTCTGGATCCCCGCCCGCTCTTTTTGCGACCGCAGGAAGATCGCCAGGTTGTAGTCATAGGTGCTCGCCGTGACGCCCGACACGGCCGACCTGCAACCGCGGAGCTTGTGGTGCGGCTTGAGGTTGATTGTGGCACGATGCTTGGGGCGCCGCGGAACTCCGGGCAACCGATTCGGTCCCCGGGCCTCGGCTTTTTCATTCCAGGCCGTGGCCCCCACCGCCGCGCCCACGACGGTTGCCCCCACGCCGCTGAGCACCACGCGCACGAAGCCGCGCCGGCTGATCCCCTCCTCCTCGGTCGGTGGGTACTTGTCCTCATGGTACTGCGACACCGGCTTGACGGGCTTCATGATCAGGACCTCTCTTGCTGTGCGATCTACTATAGCACGGGCACAAACGTGATCGTCAGGAAGTACAGGGAGGTGGGGCCGGCCTGCCCGGCGAGCCAGCTGCGGTCGGGGTCGTCCAAGGGCGAGGTGTAGTTGGCCATCAGGAAGGTGTGGGCGTCCACGCGGCGGATGGAGGGGAAGGCGGTGTCTCCGGCGCCGGGCAGGTCCTGGAGGTGCACCACCGCGCGGGTGGGCTTGTCGATCTGATAGAGCGCGGAGGTCTTGGGCCGCAGGGAATAGTCCATGAGGGAGCCCTCGGGACCGAAGGGGCCGCCGATGTCCCGTCGACCCACCAGGAAGATGTCGTCGCCGTGGCGGAACAGGTCCGGGGAGTCGTAGCGCTCGGGGTCCGAGACGGCGGGGCAGTCCCAGGAGCCCAGCGCGTTGGCCGGCGCCCAGCACACGTGGGATCCACAGCCGGAGTCGTCGCAGTCTTCATTGCGGGTGACGACCCACAGGCTGCCGTCGCGGTCGAATTCGAAGGCCGCCTCGGACACGCCGCCTTCGTACACAAAGGGCCGGTCGTCGACCAGGTCCCACACCAGGCCGTCGGTGGACTGTTTGAAGTACACCTCCACCCGGGCGTCCTGGCCGCCGTAGTGTTCCCCGGCGTAGGAGGTCATCCAGGCGCTGCCATTCCTGACCTTGACGCGCCAGGGCACCTCCGGGCCGTCCACGAGGATCTCCGGCGCGGTCCAGTCGCCAAAGCCCCGACGGTGCGTGCGCCACATGGTGACCGGCTCGAAGGCCACCAGGTCCGTGCCGGCCTGGAAGAAGATGAGCTGCAGCTTTCCATCGTAGGCCAGCAGGCGCGGCTCCCGCACGTCACTGTCGAGATCCACCGTGCCCTCGTAGTCCCAGGTGACGCCGTCATCGGTGGACGAGACGATGTACATGAGCACTTCTTCGCTGGCGAAGTGCGTGGGCCCCGTGCGCCAGGCCATGAAGAGACGATCCTGAAAGTACAGGATGTCCACGTTGTTGTTCGACAACATGGGCTCCACCTCGGGGGGGAGCCCGTCGGATGGCACCACCCAGCGCAGGGGCGAAACCTCGATGGTGTAGCCCACGGAGGTGTCCACCTCCCAGTCCGCGGGATCATCGCTGGGTGCCCGGCCCGGCGGGGTGCCACCCACCGGACAACCGGGGGCCCCGACCATCAGGACCGCCAGAACCGCCAGGCACGCGGCTGTTGCGGCCCCTGGTGTGGCCCGTGGTGTGGCTTGATTTCGCACAGTGCTGGCCGAAACGGTGCATTTGGAAGGCATAGTTGAGTATGGCCGGCCTGTGGCGGTTGATGTCAAACGAAAAGCCCGATGGATCGGCCATGAAATCTGCGTTCCGCGCCGCGCTAGGAATCACCTTCCGGTGAATGACGGCGTGCGCTTCGGACTACGGCGCCTTGGCCATGGGGAGCCCGGCTGCGGACCAGGCGCTGGGACCGCCCTGCAGCACTGCGACGTTGGTGAAGCCATGCTCGTTGTGCGTCTGGGCCGCCAGACTGGCGGCGCTGGATTCGTTATGTCAGGCGCAGTAGAAGATCAGCGGCTTGTTTTTGGCCGTGCTCTTTTGCACCTTCCGGAACGCGGATCGGGGGCGTGCCCCTCAGGGGCTGCGCCGGAGCGGCTTGAGACGGGCCGTGGCGGTGCGAGTGATGCGCATGTCGACTCGAACCTCCGGCCGGCGTCCGGCGGCGGGCAACGTGGCTTTGATCGCGACCGCCAGGCGGATCTGCATCTTGGCCGGCGGCTGGCGCAGGTTCATCGGGAGTAACCAGACATTTGAGGCCCCGATGCGGGCTTTGTTGAGCGTGAAGGACGGGGGCAGCGGTGAGAGCCCTCTGAATGCCATCGTGCTTTCGAGCCGGAGACAGGGCACCCCCGCCTCCCGAACGCGACGACGCAGCTTGACGTGCCCGGTGGCCGATGCGCCCGCAGGAACCCGCTTGTGGCCGAAAATGCCGCTCACCTCGCGCAGGGCCAGCTTCGAGTTGATGGACCACCGCTCGCCGATTTTGCGCGCGCGCCGTGAGCCGAAGACGTCGTCGGTCGTGATGTTGCTGTGAGGAAAGTCCACAGCGGATTTCAGGACGTCACGCGTCTTCTTGCTCACGGGGCCCTGGGCCGTCTTGAACCTCTTCTTGCCGCCGTCCATCCAGGCCGTGACGAGGGTTCCTCGTTTT
>Ga0180009_10008425_pt1 | contig 10218 bp, 4 predicted proteins | sample OS_PC_MetaG_FD_123537 | JGI IMG/M metagenome (GOLD analysis project Ga0180009, IMG submission 123537) | Groundwater microbial communities from the Aspo Hard Rock Laboratory (HRL) deep subsurface site, Sweden - OS_PC_MetaG | ecosystem: Environmental > Aquatic > Deep subsurface > Groundwater... | reverse complement strand
GAATACTTCCTTAAATCCATATTCAAATCCAATGTTTACATATTCGCTATAGTCGTTAGGATGAACCGCATCGCAGCTAATAAGAAAACTATTCATTTCGGATTCAATCAGTTGGTAGGCCAAACCAACTTTAAACAGCAAAGGTAAATCCCAACTGTCCATCTTAATTTCAGAATAAATTTTGTCACTGTTTCCATTTAAATTTGGATCAAATGAGTAATAGATAAAATTATCTTCACCTTCATATTTTATTTGTGAACCAACATTTGTAATAGCCATTCCCAATGTTAGTCCTTCAATTGGAGACTGATAAAGCAAACCAACATCCAACGCAAATGCAGAAGCATTCATGTGCCAAATATTCTGCGAAACATATTTACCTGTAAATCCCATACTAAATTCACTTGTGATGTTTAAGGAATATGATATTCCCAAAGCCAAATCCGTAGCTGAAAAATATTCTCCAGTTCCATCTTGATAAAACTCATTTGTTACTTCCATATCAGGCATGGTAAGTGAAGTATAACTTAGCGCAATTGCTTGTCCATCGGAAATTTTCAAAACTAATCCCGCATAATTATGATTTGTTTCCGCGAACCAATATGTATGACTGAAAACTACAGAATTGTTTTTTAATTTTGAGATTCCTGCAGGATTCCAATATATTGCGGATGCATCATCAGCAACCGCCACATATGCGCCGCCCATACCAACAGATTTAGCTCCAACTTCTATCTTGAGAAACTGTCCGGCACTACTTCCGGCATATGTTTGTGAGTAAACTTGCCCCGAATAAATTATACAAATCAAAAAAAGTGATAAAATCTTTTTCATTCCATTTTCCAATTATTTAATAAGAGCAAATCTGTCAATTTTTTCGCCTATTCCCGGCGCATCTATATGATAGACATATACTCCTGGCGCAACATCCAGACCGCTTTTAGATTTTAAATCCCATGAAGCTTTACCCTCAAGTAAATTTGATTCATGCTCAATTGTTTTTACGTGATCACCACTCATTGTATAAATTCTTATTGTGGCTTTCGAAGGTAAATTAATGAAATATATTTTTCGTTCTCCTCTGCCCGATGAGGTCAATCTTTGAGGTTCCCAGCGTGCTGCGCCGACATAGGGATTAGGAACAACAGAAATTTTATTCAGGTCAGCTTTAGCCTGGGTAATATCTGTGTTCTGTTTCTTTGTATAAAATGTATATAGGTCCGAGGATGAAAATGGAGTTTTAATCACTAATTCCGCTATATCTCCGTTAGTAGGATTTATCGCATCACCGGTACTTGCGGCTATAAATGAAAACTTCCAAATTCGCTTCCAGCTTGCACCGATCTGTTTCCAAATCTCGATATAATCCCCAGCGTTTAAAACATTATCGATTTTGTCATTCGGTTCCCAATGATAATATCTCATCTTTTTATTATTATATGTATCCCACACCTGAAAATTAGTTTTTGTTCGATAACTAAATAACCACGATGAATCCGGTTCTCCGACTCGAATTTCGTAACTAACCGGATATTCTTCAGTTCCCGGAGGAACGTCGTACGATTTTTGACCTTGAATAATTAGATTTGAATTTCCAACCACCCACCCTGACTTATCAAAATCATACTCAATTTTATCATCTCTCGCAAAAATCCTCATTCCGTCAACAATATCATTAAAATCTTCACCGTTCGTATATTCGGAATTCTTGATGACCAGACTGGTATCCGACTTGTTTATTTTAGATACAGAATAAATAGTTGAATTGATTACTGAATCATCAAATTTAATTTGATATTCGCTATCTCCAACAAGAGAGGGACTCAATATTTCCACGAATACGTCAGCGGTAGAAAAACCAGAAACATGATAAACAGAATCAGTTCCTAGAGGAGCCGAATAACCGGCAGTCATTGTACCAGGTGTAACCATTACTGTATTTACATCCAGATTTATATTTCCAGCTAAATCGCGTACAATCACTTTAGTGCACTCAGATGGATATAACCCGATTAGAGCATCTCCACGATCGTAAGAAACAACAGCATAATAATAGGTTTGCCCATTCATGACGTCCGTATCTGTCCATGAGTGTTTCAATCCTTTATTGTCTCCCAAATAGTATTTCACTCCCTGGTAATCGAGATCAAAGAATCCCTGAACATCGTTTTGAATATCGAATTGTGCAACAGGTTTGTATAGGGTTGGGTCCCCATATCCACTTGTTATTGTATATGGATCCTGGAATCCCGGATCGGTACTTCTATAAATTCTGTAGCCCTCGAAGTCATATTTTTTAAGGAAGGAATCATAAGACCTCTCTGCCTCGGCATCCCAGTATAATGTCACTTTACCGTCACCCGGAACAACTTGTACAACCGGCTTTTGTGGAGGAAGGGCAAAACTATAATTATTATCATAAATATCTTGAACCACTTCTTTGTTACGAACAATATCTTGAAGATCGTTACCGAATAGCAAACCTAGTGAAAACCTTTCCGTGGAGCCAGATTTTAGAATGAATGGTCCCGACCCGAATAAAAATGCCACGTTCCCATTCTGCAAATCCGTATCAAAATGACTGTATGAGATTCTTTCCCAGATCCGGTCATCTTCTCTAAAGGATACGCCAGATCCAATAAAAAACACATCGAACGCTGTTAATCCAATCTGATCAGATTCGTTAATATCTGTCTTATCGATAGCCGGTTCTCCTGATTGCCGTGTGTCAATTAAGCCATATTTATTAATTGGTCCATCGGGCATCCCGGCTATAGTTTCAGGCGGCAGCCACCCAGATGTTGGTATTCCATTACCTTCGCCATAGTCACCGGTTCCGGCAAGTCCATCTAACCCAACATCGTCTGTAGCAGGGTCCCAATTATTGTTATTATCAATCCCGTCCGCTCTTGATTCGTCAATAAGTTCGTCAATTTTTCCGTTGTTATCGTTATCTATTCCATCCGCATATTTCATACCGATGTTAAGTTTAGTTTCATCGATGATGCCGTTATTATTATCATCTATTCCATTTCCAGGAATCTCTCCCTCAATCATGAAAGATTCAATTACAGGGTTTGATAATTCACCGTCAAAATCATCGTCAATAAAATTGTTCGGATTACCCGGACTTTCGAGAAATGCATAGCCCGCGTAACCTGTTGGGCCCCATCCACCTTCCCCGAGTCCATCGTGATCCCAACTGTAGGTTATATTTTCATCTTTTTGAAATGAGGCATAATCATCGTTGGAGTCAAACTGTCCTCCAACACCGACATCGACATACATTCCGAAAATTATTTTATTATAGTCTTTTGTACTCTCGTTCGTAATTTCATAATGCCAAAAAATTAAATCTTCAGCTAAAACATTAGACCATTGAAACCCGCGGACTCCTACACTCAATCCCAAACCTCGTCGAGATAAATCAGTTGCATCCGGATAGAAATCATGAGCGTCATCGCTGTTGTCATCCATAACAAAAAAACTTTCCTGGTCAGCATTGGTTCGTTTACCAAAATACCCATCCCAATATCCGTTCCAAGAATCGTCTTTACCAGGCCAACTGGACGGCCACGTAATCGGCTTATCACTCATAGCAATTGAACTTTGGTTGGGATTAGCATATCCGGGCCTTGGTTGAAATCCTCGTTCAATACCGGTCGGAGAAATGTCCATCAATTCCCTATAACCTGCTTCAATCATATGAATTGCATTATTTTGATTGTCCGTAACTTCGGCGCCAACCAATGGTGTAATTCCATCCATATAGGAATGTCTTGATCCCTTTGGCCAAACTCCGGAAGGTTCTTGCCCCCACCAGGCAACTTCTCCAAAATTATAAAACAGTGTCTCAACTAAATTAGCATTATGAATTCCCTGCTTACGATATTTACGGTCTCCTCTCTGTTGCCGAGGGACTGAAATTTGTGAGAAAACTTCACTAGTAAATATTAATAAAACAAGTACAATAAAGATTTTGAAACTTTTCATCTAAAGCCTGCTATTGAAAATTCATATTAAAATTTACACCAACTACAATTCTTCTTGGTTCGGAGTAGAATGTGGGATTCGTTAAAAATTCCGTAAGTGTATTCGCTCCTTGCTGTTCCGGCGTATACTGACTGATTAAGGAATATCCCGCTCTTCCTGTATCGTTATAAACTGCAATTTCATTTCTTGTATCAAAGAGATTATAAACTTTCACGAATAGGCTTAACTGTTGATCAAATAGGAGAAACCTTTTATCCATTTGTATATCAACGTTTATTTTATTAGGCATCCTAGCGCTATTTTCAAAACTTGTTTGTATAGATTGATTTTCCGGAGTAAAAGGGAACCCAGATTCATATTTGGCTATTAATCCAAGATTGTAATCATTTAATTTTGTGTAAAACACCGCTAGATTTATTGTATGTCTTTGATCCCAACTTACAGGCACAACCTGTATATTCGGCTGCATAGGCGGATTTCCCTGGGATCTATTAAAAGCGTCATTCGGATCTGAGGCATTTGACTCTGAGGATTGATAAGTATAGTCTAAAGAGACTGAGAGAGGATCAATAGATGATGACCGTTTAAATAGTGAAAGAGTTATTCCTTTAGCCTTCCCATAGTCTCTGTTCGTATATAAAGCATATCTGTCACCACCAATGCCGGTATTCATTATATTAGTGCCGAGCAAATTGGAGATGTCTTTATAAAACCCTATAACTTCTAATCCTATTACATCAAAAAATTTATAATGGAGACCTAATTCATAAGCAACAGTTGACTCAGCTCTTAAATTGGCATTTCCCATTAAAGTATAAAGGCCGCCCGGACCGACTCTGAAATTAGGATTATAATATAAATATTGATAATCAGGAATTCTGAAAAAATGCCCATAACTAAAATGTATTGTTCCATCTGCTGAAATCGGAAATGCTACACCTATTCTTGGACTAATTTGAGTTTGCTTGCTTGCAGGTTTTTTTTCAGAAGTTTCCGGATTTAGGTAGTCGACAGGAATTTCACCCTGAGAGTCAAAATAATCAAATCTTAATCCGGCATTAATAATTATACTTTTATATTCAATTTTATCCTGAATATAGAATGCCATACTGATGGGTGTGTATAAAAACTTTCCTTCATTAATGTATCGGTTAAAACTAAATACCGGAACTTCACCATTAAATCTTGCCGTTTCATTTAAAACATCAATTTGATCATGTCTATATTCGAATCCCGTTTTGAATTCATTATATTGATCAAACTGTGAAAGGAAATCAAGTTTAACAATATTTGTAACTGTTTCCCGTTGGTCATGAGTCATGTCAGTTCCGCCGGTTAAAAAACTATTGCTCGTTAACTGGCGAAGTAATTCGGGATTTGAATATCTGGGATCATCAATATCTTCATATACGTAAGCTTTTGTTTGCGAAGAACTTATTGAATATTTTAAAGTTAAAAATGATGATGCCGAGAAAACATAAGTTAAGTTTGAAATATTATTTATCGCGTTTTTATAACTAGTAGGAATTCCATCGGGATTATACTTATATAGATGATTATACCACTGACCTTCGGAATTATCCCAAAGAACAAAATTTGAGATTTTAAGTTTAGCGCTCAGATCAAAATTTACTTTTGCCTGTAAATTATAATAGATCTGATTGTTCATTGAAACAATCTTCTCATCTCCCGTTTGGTCTATAAAAAAACTGTTGCCAATCGAATAAGAGCTGTCAAAAGTATTAAATCTTCTTTGCCCATTAAGCCAGCCGTCCGTTTGATATCTTCTTGCGGCGAAACTGTAATTAAACTTCTTATTAAAAATTGAAACAGGACCACTAATATTTGTCTTAATATCGTTTATTGATATAGGGTTAAGATCATCAATATTATAGAAAATATTATTCTCGGTACTTACATAATCACCTGAATAAACACTTATTCCACCCTTAAATTCATCGCTCCCCTGCTTTGTGATTACATCTATAATACCAGACATTGCCTGTCCATATTCGGCATTAAATACGCCGCTGATAACCTTAACTTCCTGCATAAATTGTACATCAACTTCCGAAGCCCGCGATCCCGTAAAATTATCCTTTACAGATATTCCGTCAACAAGATATCCTACTTCAGAAGCTCTACTGCCTCGGATATGGATATTGCCATATGAATCTTGAACAACACCGGCTTTTTGCTTAATTAGGTCATTTAAATTTTCTACCGGTAGATTTGCAATTTCTTCAGCTGAGATGGTCAATTCACTGGAAGTTATATCTGTTTTTATTAAAACATTTTTAGCAGTAACTACTACTTCGCCGGCAAGTTCTAGGCTGGCAGGTTCCATATTGAAGTTAAGACTAGTTGTTTTACCTGAAGTGACATTTACATTATTAAAAATAATTTTCCTATAACCCACCATTGAAACCACTATTTGGTATGTGCCCGGATGTATATTCAGAATCGAAAAATATCCATCAAAATCAGAAGAGGTACCTATGTTCTGATTTTGAATGTAGACATTCACTCCAATAAGTGCTTCTCCTGTTTCCGTGTCTTTTATAATCCCGGAGATTTTACCTGTTTGCTGTGCTCGGTTTTCATTAAATACCGATCCGGTGAGGATAAGAATTACCAACACCCATAGTATTTTGTGATAATAATTTCGCCTCATGGGACCCTACTTACTATGAACAAAGTTCAGACCGCTCCTGCTAATTTATGTCAGGAGCGGTCAATGAAATACAAAATCAAATTCAGCACGGGTACTATTTTATCAGAATCATTTTTCTGGTTTGAAAATTATTTCCGGATTTTAAAGTGTAGAAATAAACACCGGTAGATAAATTCGTCGCATCAAAATTAACTTCATGTGCGCCATTATCTTGCACTGAATTGATTAAAGTTGCTATCTCTGTACCAAGAACGTCATAAATTTTTAAGGATACAAATTCTTTCTTAGCAAGTGAATAAGAGATTTTTGTGGTTGGATTGAATGGATTCGGATAGTTTTGATTCAATTTATATGTATTTGCAATACCTTCTTCCGTGCCCATATCAGTAGCTGTGGATAGAATAACTTCGCGATACATATGGTATCTTTCAAAGTTCGCATCAACCCATTGAGTTCCCCACCAGTTCGGAGCGTAATCGGCTGTACTATCTGTCCAAGCATCGGCGGAAGCGTAATCAAGATCCCAAATTACAGCGCTAAGTTTTACTGCATCTCCCACAGAATAACCGAACATATCCGTATGCACTACAACTTCCAAAGAATATCCGGCATCTGCTCCATTAGTCTCGGTGTGAGTAACCGTACCGGTTGGAACCGCACTGGCGCCTTCGGCAGCTCCGGTTGGAACATTACCGTTTACTTCAAATACGGCAAGTGCACCTTCGGTAGAATTGAAGAACATATTTTTGATTTCCATTCTAGCGCCTGGTCCAGGAATTTCGTCTTTATTTGTCATCCATAAAAATAGACCGTCTGCTTCCCAACCTGGTGACCATTTACAGACTGAGGCATCATCAGATTCTACACCTATATAAAGGTCTGTTCCTTTATGCATAAATTTAACAGTTGCCATACTTTGGTCTTCATAAACGTTTGTTGGATGATTCCATTGCATGTAATATCCACCTGTAGATGTATTTGAGCCTTTGCCAACTGTAACACTTAGAGCATTAGCCCAGAAACTTTCATTTAACTCGCCGTCAAGAGTTATAGAATCATCTGTTGAATGAGCAATGACCGAAGGCGGATCAGCTAAGCGGAGAATTCTTGTATCAGGTCCCCATTCACTTCCCCACCAACCTTTCCAATAATTACCTCCGTTATCATCCCAAGGTAACATGCCGTCAGTATAATGATCTGGGTCAAATACATTAATCAGGAATCCGATATCAGCACCTTCATCAGTATATCCTAATTGATCTAAATGAATAACCATTTCAGCTGTATATCCGGAATCGACAGATGAAGTATCGTTTACTATTGTACCAGGATGTTTCCAAGCAGCACCCTCAACAGTTCCTACAGTACCTTCAATAACTATATTCGGATCAACTCCGCCGGCATTGAAGTACATTTTGTATTCCTTAGGAATGCCGCTAGCGTCATTAATTTTCATGAATATACCGTCACCTTCCCAACTATCTCCAAATCTTCCAACGGACTGATCATTAGACTCTACAGAAATGTATAAATCTAAACCTCTACGCAAAAATTTAACAAAAGTGAGTGTTGAATCTGTATAGGGTTCTTTTACGGTAACAGAACTTGTACCAGTATAAGTTACATCTCCTGGCAAAGCTGTTGCACCAAAGACCAAATAATCGTATCTCTTAATCCAATCTGTCTCGTCAAGGACACCGTCTACAACTATTGGGTTCTCCGCGCTTATCACGGGAATATAAGCTGGATCGGAATGAGACTGAGCCTGTATAGTATTCAGACCTCCGATCATTACAAATAATGCCAAAATGGCAATTGCGTAATTTTGTTTCATTTTTTACCTCTATTGTTGTGAGTTAATTATTTAATTTACTAACAGAATCTCCAATTATAATACCGGTTGAAATTTTTATATGTTGCGGTTCAATGGATTTATCGTCTTTGTTGCGCAGTCTTTTGATGAGTAATTTAGTTGATGTTTTACCAATTTCTGAAACAGGCACATGCACAGTGGTAAGTTTTGGGCGAAGAAAATTGCCTAATTCGATGTGGTCAAATCCGATAATACAAATATCTTCAGGAATTTTGAATCCCAATGATTCGGAGGCATTATAACACCCAGCGGCCATATTATCATTAGCTGCAAATATTACATCAGGCTTTTCTTTCAGACTTAAGATTCTGCTGCAGGCTAACTCACCACCTTTTATCGTAAAGTCTCCTTCGATTATCCAATCTTTTCGAATTGTTATCCCAGCATCTTTTAGTGCGGCAGTGTATCCTTTCTTCCTCATTTGAGAATCATAATTACCCGACGGACCCGTAATCATTGAAATTTTTGAGTGGTTTAAAGATTTGATTGTGTAGTTAATTATCGAATAGGCACCTTGAAAATTATCGATGCTTACAATATCATATTTGTCAAACGCGTGAATATCATTTATTATAACAACGGGAATTTTATAATTAGCAAGAACTTCTTCTAAATGACCGTTCATAGAAGGGATCATTAGAATAACACCATCAACTAAACTTTCCCTCATGAATCCTAAAAGCGATTCAACAATATTTCTTCTACTATGAGAACTGGCAACAATCAAATGATATCCCCCTGAAAAGGCAATTTCGTCAACTCCCTTGACTATCTCTGTGTAGAAATCACCTTGAATTTCCGGAAGAACTAAGCCTATTGCAGATGTTGTACTTTTAGCCAGATTTTTTGCTAAGCTATTCGGCCTGTAATTGAGTTGGTTACTAATTTGAAGAATTCTATCACGAGTTTCCGGTCTCACTGTTTCTTGTTTATCTCCTAATGCCCTGGAAACAGTGGCTGTAGAAACACCTGCTTTGTTAGCTATATCGTAAATAGTCGCTTTCATGTATCCTCAAAAATGTAACCGCTTACATTTGTTAATATAACAGGGGAATTCGCCATTGTCAAGTATTATCAGTATCTATTTTGAATTATTAATTTTACTTATTTCTTTTGGAAATGCGAATAAATGTAAATTTTACATTATTTACATGGATTTGCATTTAATAATTGAAATTAATCTGTGCGAATTCTAGTCTGAATGATGATATGGGATAAATTAGTTAGAACTTGGTATTTAAAAAAAATACACCCCCTCGGTAACGGCTTACCCGATAGCACTGGCTACGTTGAGTTCTATAGCCCGCGATTTATTTTTGCATCTGTATAATAGGAGAGAAATTTTTGAACCAATCTTGCAGACATCTGAACCGCCGAAACACCAGAGGTTTCAAGATAGGGATTATTTTTTTTACGATCCTAGGAACAAGTTCAGAAATTTTGCTAATATTACACTACCTGATTTATCAAGGCTGGAAGCAGCAGTATCCATTGCAAGAATTAAAAGTGCTGCTTAAAAAACAATAAATACCTGTTTCATTTTTATTGAAAGGCGCCGGAATATTTAACCACAAAACAACCCGATCAATTATCCCTTTTTTATGGTCAAGAAATTCTGATTTGATTGAATATTAATAAATTCCGTGACAACTTATAAATACAAGTTTTTTATCTTTTT
>Ga0180009_10008424_pt1 | contig 10219 bp, 8 predicted proteins | sample OS_PC_MetaG_FD_123537 | JGI IMG/M metagenome (GOLD analysis project Ga0180009, IMG submission 123537) | Groundwater microbial communities from the Aspo Hard Rock Laboratory (HRL) deep subsurface site, Sweden - OS_PC_MetaG | ecosystem: Environmental > Aquatic > Deep subsurface > Groundwater... | reverse complement strand
CCCCTTTTTCTTTAATTTCATCACTAATTCATGAGCTAGGGTTGTTTTTCCTGTTCCGTGTGTTCCAAAAAATGCAATCTTCATTTTATGAAAAAATTTAACATGTTTTTAAAGATTTATGAGGCAATTTATGTTTTTTGAACATAACCCCTTCTTGGCTTGAAAATATCCCCTGATGCATTTAGTTTATTTATCGCTTCTTCAATTTCCTGCTCTGTAAGCTTGTCTTCTAATTCTTTTTCTATTTCCTCTATAGGTATTAATTTTCCTAATCTGCTTTCTAGTCTTGATATTGTTTCTCTTACTATTATAATTTTATTTCTTTGACTTGTAGCTATTCCTGTTGTAATTTTATCTATATCAAAAGTTTTTGATTCATAATCATAACCAACTTGCATTAAATAATATTTCATTAATTCAATTGCAATTCTTGCATCTTCTTTTGTGACATTTTCTCTTAATCTTAATTTTGCAGAAGCTTCTGACATTCTAATTAAAGCAGTCAATTGTCTTGCAGATATTGGTATTGGTCTCATTGCACTTTCAGAAGAAATAGCAGAATTTCTTAAAGTAACATAAAAATTTTTTAATTCATCCACTGCTTCGTCTGTTAATTTTGGAACTATTCTTTGTTTTGCATAAGCAACATATTTTCTAAATAATTCTCTTGGGATAATCATATCTTCTCCTGTTTTCTGATGTTCCTGGAGAACATGTGTTGCAATTAATTCATCTTTTTCTTTATTAGGAATATCTCTTAATGTGAATATTACATCAAATCTGTTGATTAATGTTGGAGGAATGTCTATTTGCTGTGCTATTGATTGATATGGGTCAAATCTTCCGAATTTTGGATTTGCTGCTGCTAATACAGAAGTTTCTGCTCTTAAACTTGCCTGGACATTTGCCTTTGAAATTGTAACTGTGTTATGCAAAATCATCCCGTTTGATATAAATGTGTGATAAGGTTCTGTTGTAACATCATAAACCCATTTTATATTTTTATTTTTTATTTTTGATATTTTCTTTATTTTTATCCAACGAGCATATCCAAAAGCCAATTTTTCTAATTCTTTTAATTCGTCTCTGATTTTATCTCCTTCCTTATCTTCTAATTGAAGTGCTTTATTTATTGCAATTTTGACTAATTTTTGCAGGAAAATTCTTTGCTTCTCTACCCCTAAATCTATTGAATGCCCTATTGCTTTTCTTTGCGATATTTTTAATTCTTTGAATATTTTGTGTATCTTATCTGTGCAATTAGGAATAATGTCTTTTATTGTTCTGTAAGTTTTTTCTAATGTACAATATTCTTTTAATTTTTTTTCTTTATGCTCTGATAAAAATCCTATATATTCAAGGAATTTTTCAAGATTTTCCTGTCCGGAAATATTAAGTCTCCACACTTTTGAATGATTATCCCTAAAAATTGAAGAGTTAATACTAAATCTTAATAACAAATCAGAAACTTGCTCAGTAAGTTCTCTATCTTGAGATACAAAAGAAATTCTGCATCCATTCCTTTTCTGGAAACTTACAGAGCCATCTCCATCATATAATGCTCTTAATAAATATTTTATATTTTCATTCGGCAAGTTAAAAATAATCTCTGGAATTTTCTTTTTATCCCCTTTTTCAAGCAAAGAACTGTCCAAATTTAATATCTCTTCAAAAACCCTTTTTGAAATAACTCTTACTGCTTTCTGATTTCTTCTCTTAGTGATTATTGGGTTAATAATAAAATAATTTTCAATTGCATATTTATAATCTTCTATTAACAAATTATCATTATTCCAAAACTGGATGCCTGTCTTTTTCCCCCTATTTAATTCATAACATCCATCACTTATATGATAACCTAATATTTTGCATAAATAATCATTTTCTTTTTTGTAATCTTTGCTTGAGATTTTTATTTCAGAAGGAACTGGAAAAAACATCTCTTTATTTAACTGCTCAGCAGGAATAGTTATTATTTTTCCGTCTTTAACTATCCAGCAGGGATGTTCTGGAGTCACTGTTATTTCTCTTCCATTTGTAAGCTCTATTTTAATAAATTCTTTTGATGCAATATGTCTGCTTACTCTCGTAGCATTTGTTTTAAAATGAGAATTAAAATCAGTAGATAATAATTCCACATTTTCAACAGGTAATATCTCGCAATCTTTTCCTTTATACATTTTGTCCTTATTTTTTTCAATTAAGTTATCTACAAATTCTCCGATTTTAACATGATTCCCATTTGCCAGCATTAATTTAAAATCAGGCAACATGCATTGCTGTTCCATGGCTTCATGCATTGCGCTTCTATCTTGTGGGTCCATTTTTTCTAATTCGTCAATGCAAACTAATCCTTTGTTTGATAATACCATTGCTCCTGCTTCTAATGCCCAACCACGAAGAAATTCGTCTCTTACAACTGTTGCGGTCAGGCCAGCTCCTGATGTTGATTTTCCTACAACATATCTTCCTTTTGGAGAAATCCCTGCCATAAAACCTAATAAAACCGATTTTGCCACACCTGGATCACCTACTAATAAAATGTGAATATCTCCCCTGCTTTTTGAACCATCTGCATGCAGTTTTTTTATACCTCCAAATAATTGAAGAACCAATGATTTTTTTATTTCTTCATAACCATAAATGCTTGGAGAAATGCTTTTTGCTAATTTTTCATATATCTGGGGATCTTCTGCAAGTTCTAATATTTGTCTTTCATCTTCATCATTTATTTTTAATTCTTCAAAGGTTTCTTCTAAAGGAATTAAATTATTTGCTTCTACTGCTATTTCAAATCTTGTTGAAAGTCCTCCTGAATGCAATGGAACAGGAACTTCCTTTAATATTCCTGTAACAAGAATTCTGCTACCGGGAGTTGTCTTTTCCTCCATTCGCGGTTCTACTAAATCTTCTTTTAAAAAAACATTGATTCTTTTTGCTTGTTCTCCACCACTTAAACTTTCTGGAGATTCTTCTATTACTAATCTTTGTGTATCTACCATTTCCTTGCTTATTAGTCTAAATCCCCCTCTTCTTCCACAAGAACATCTGTTGGGTTCTCTGAATTTTTTTTCCATTTGCAAAACAGAAATAATTGTTCCACAGCTTGGGCATTCAAATTTTGCATTAACTACTTGTGGACGGACATCACTTGCCTGCCTGACAATTCCCTCTATTGTTATTAATTCATTAAGATTTTTTGAACGAATGTTTCTTATTTTTATCTGATGAATTTCTGTAAGATTTATTAATCTCATTCTGGCATTTTCTATCATTCCTGATTCTTCAACAGCAATTTCCATTAAACGAAGCATTTCTTCTGGATTTGCCAATATTTCATCAGAGATTTTGCTGGAAAACCTGGTTAATTCATTAAAATCTAGTTCAATAACCTTGGTTCCTTTTCTTATCGATTCTCCTATTTGTTTTTTGTAAGTTTCAAAGAAATTTTTTGATTCTAAAAGAAAATCCTCTGTTTTTTGCTTGTCTGCCATGATTTAGAAAAAGAGAATCTATTTTTATAGATTTGTATAGATTATTTAGTAGTTTAGAATGAGAGGATTATTGGGAAGGGGTAAATTTTTATTTATAATTCTTCAAAGCTATTTTTATATTCTTTGACAGTTGAGTCATTGAATCTTCTAATTGCTGCTTGTTTTTTGTTCCTGTACACACGAGTTTTCCATTGCTAAACAATAAGAATGTTGCGTTGGGTTCTATAAGCTTGTAAACCAAACCAGGAAACTGCTCTGGCTCATATTCTGTGTTTTCTAATTCTAAAGCAAGAAAATTCAGGTTTAATTTTAGGTTAATTGTTCCAGAAGCAACAATATTCTGAACAGTTATTTTTGGTTTTGCAGTTATTTTTACATTTATTTTTTTTAATTGTTTAATAACTTCACCTATGACTAATTTTACCTGCTGAATAGATTTTGTTCCTGTGCATACAAGATTTCCAGAAGAAAAAACAAGAACAGCTGATTTTGGCTCTTTAACTCTCAAAACCAATCCTGGGAAAGTCTCTGGATTATATTCTGTATTTGGCTGTGTTCTTGCAAGTTTTGTCAAAGGAACTGGTTTTCCCAAAGACGCTGTTGCGACAATATTTTGAACTTTGTAACTATTTGCCATTTTTGAATAATAAATATTGGAAGATTTAGTTTATAAAGGTTTATTTTAAGAATTTTCTGATGTGTTATATTTATTTTTTTATTATTATCTAAAATATATTTTAAAAAATGCAAATGATTTTATAATTAAAGAAGTGCATTAATTTATGTCACTAGAAGGAGATTATCGAGAAATTAGAAAAAATATTGATAATCTTAATTTAACAATTGTAAAATTAGCTATGTATCATACACAATATGCTTTTAATTCTGAAGATAAACCAGTAAAAAATGAAACAGGAAGAGCTGAAGCAAGAGAAGGAATAAGAGAAACATTGATAGAATCTAAGCAATTATTGGAAAGTCTTATTAAAAACTATCCAATATAAATTTATTTTTAAATATTTATTAACCATACTTCTAATTCTTGTTCATCTGCTTTTTGTAATCATCTTCAATTTCTTTTAATGTGGAAATGTCTTCGGGTTTTCTGTCTGGACGTAATGCAGTGAATCTTGGAAATCTTAATGCAAATCCAGAATTATAAGTGGGAGATTTCTGGATTTCCTGATAAGTTATTGAAACAACAATTTTTGGTTTTACTTTTACACTTTTACCGCTTTCGCTTGTTATTATTGGCTTTATTTTTTTAGTTAATTCATTAAAAGAAACTCCTCCAACTTCTTCATTTGATTTTTCTTTTATTCCTGTTCCCATTTTTCCTATTTCTAGAAATTTATCCTTGTCCTTGCATGATAAAATAAAACTTGAAAACCAACCTGTTCTTTTTCCTTTGCCATATTCTGCTCCTGTAATTACCAAATCCAACTCTCTTTCTTCTGGTTTTATTTTTAACATATGTCCTACTCTTCTTCCTGGCTTGTATCCTGCTTCAAGTTTTTTCATCATTACACCTTCTTGATTGTCTTTCAATGCTTTTTTATAGAATTCTTCTGCTTTTTTTTCATCATCTGTTATAATTTGTTTTGCTGCAATTATCTTATAAGGATGATTCTGAATTATTTTTCGAAGTATCTTGGTTCTTTTTTCAAATGGTTCGTCTATTAAAGATTTACCATTGTAATAAATTATATCAAAAACATTTATTTCTATAGGAATTTCTTGTCTTAATTTTTCTATGTCATATTTTCTTTTTATTCTCTGGCTGATGTTTTGAAATGGCTGATATTTTTTTGTTTTTTTATCATAACCAACTGCTTCTGAATCAATTATAAAAGAATTGCCTTTTATATATTTTTGAACATATTCTAATACTTCTGGGAATTGTTTTGATACATTCTCTAATGTTCTTGTGAATAAAATAACTTCTTTTCCTTTTTTATGTATTAATAATCTGAATCCATCGTATTTGTATTCTACTGCACATGGTTTCCCGAGTGCTTCAAATCCTTCATTAATATTTTTCACTTTTTGTGCAAGCATTGCTTTTATTGGTTTTCCAACTTCTACAGATAATTTTTCAAAGTCCTTTATTTTTCCTTTTTTTGCTATTTCAAAAACAGAAACCAAATCATTTGTTTTATCAATGGCAGAATCTATTGCTTTGGATGCTTCTTTATTAGAATCAAAAAATGCAGAAGACATTGCTTCTTTTATTGTGCTTTCTTTTATTCCAATTCTCAAATCTCCTATTAATGTTCTTGTTAAATATAATGCTTCTATAGGAGATGCAGAAGTTAATAATTCTGTTATTAAAGATATTTTTTTGTCTACTGTTCCTTTTCCCTCCAGTTCTGGAAGTTTTTTTAGATTAGACAAAACTTTTTCTGTTGTTAAATAAAGAGAACCAAAGTTTCTCTTTATCAAACTCTCCTTTAAATTTGACTCATGGTTGATATGGCTCTGCAAGGTTGATTGTTTTTTATTTTTTGTTAATTTTTCTGCAACTTTTCCAATATCTCCTATAAATTTCCATTCTTTTACAATTTCTTTTTCATTAACTCCTGTTGCTTTTGAGATTGCTTTTATTGTAAGCTGGTTGCTTATTCCAATTTTTTTCTCGCTATATTCTGGATAAATATCTCCCATTAATAAATATAAAACTTCTTTGTCTTCTTCTGAAAGATGTTCTAGGAATTTTGCCAATATTTTTATTTTTTCCAAACGCTTGGTTGTTGAAGAAAGCTGTTCATATAACTCTGCTAATTTTAGATATCTCACTTTTCCCCACCCTCCCACCCAAGGATGTTATTTATTAATCTTTTACTGGTAAATTTATTACTAATGCATTTTTTGCTATTAATTTTATAGTTCATTTATCTTCACCAAATTTTATTTTTATTCTTAAATAATCAAGAAAAAATGATATTTAAATTATTCTTTAATGGTTTCTTCTATAAGCTAGATAAAGAAGAACCCCTACAAATATAATTAGAATAACTAACAAGAAAACTAAATAATACCAGGAATTACTTGTTTCTGTCTCATTTCCAAGCTCTATCTTCTGTGTAGTAATTGCATTAGAATTTGAAGAACCTTGTTGTGATTGAACTGTAGAACTTATTTTTTCATTTATAGAATAAAGTGTTATCTCTGCTATATCATCATCGTAGATAGTATCATCTAGTTTTATTTTTGTATCATAATAACCATTGCTGTCCAAATCATATTTTCTTATGTCTCCAATTGTTAAGGTTACTTCAATAGGATTTGAGGAAATTTTGATTGTTGCTGTTGTTTTTGTTACTTCTAAGATTTCTATTTTATGGCTTTGTGAACCAACACTAAAGCTTATTGTGTCTTTATTTTTTCTTAGTTCTGTATTATAACCAATTCTTAATTCGCTAGTTTTTGGTTTAAATTCTACTTTGCTTTTTACATTGCAAGTTTGACTGCAACATTTTTCATCTGAAGATATTAAATATGTTCCTGCACAAGATTCTAAATCTTCATTACAAATATCTCCTTTAAGAACAGAGCATTTTTGTTTTGAAGTATAGCATTTTTTAGATGTTTCATCAAATCCATAACTACATGATTTACAGCATCCTGTATTGCTTGTTGAATTACATGAAATATCTAATGTTGCATTTCCTTCCCATTCCATTTTAATTGTTGCACAGGATGAAGTCATGTTTAAACTTTCATTTACACTTCCACATGTGAAACCTTTTTGAGAACATAATGTTGCAGGAACTTTGTAAAATGCAGTGCATGTTATTGTTTCTGTTCCTCCAGAACCAACACAAATCCATGTCCATTTATTATTAGAAAATGTTACTCCGCTACTTCCAATATTTCCTTTAGAGCATGTTCCATTTATTATTGAAGTAATTTCTTCTTTTGTTGAGTAACTTGTTCCACTTGAATTTGCAATTCCACATTCTGGTGTTATTAATACAGGAGTTTCTTTTGTTTTACAACAACCATTCATACCTTCGGAGTCACATGATGAATCCAAATTAGTATCTCCTAAATATTCTAATCCAATGCTTAGGCATGAAACAGTAGCACTAGAACCACTATAAGGTCCACATTTATTTCCATTTTGTTCGCATAAATTTTTACATCCTGTTTTTCCTAAATTATTTCCGAATAAAACAGAATCTCCTAATCCTACTTCTCCGTTTCTATTTATATCTGAATTATTGCACCAAGAACTTGGTTTACAAGTTGTATTCCCCCAGAATGAATTTAATATTGCCTGGTCTGCTGAATTTACTATCCCATTTCTATTTATATCAGAACCATTGCACCAATCTAGCTGTATTTGAGGAGTATATGTTGCATAACCTGTTGTTTTAAAATTTAATACAAAAATTGCTAATAATGAGAATACAATTAATGCCATAAAGAATAATGTCTCTCTTTTTTTAGTATTCATTATTTAAATGTATACAAAGGACTTTAAAAAGATTATCTTCCTTTTCTTGACTGGGCTCTAGAGCTAGGACGAACCTTTAGTTCTTTTGATTTGTTTCTTAATCCTCTTGATTTTCTGGCAGAAGATGTTAATCCCCTTAATGCTCTTTTTTTATTTTTTGAATTTGTAATCCAATTTATTGTTTTATCATTTTTTATTTCTGGTTTGTTTATATCAATTAATATAATTTCATAGAAATAATTCATTCCATCTTTTCCAATTTGATAAGAATTAAGAACTTCAAGGTTTTTGTATTTTCTCTGACTACGAGTTTCTGCTATCCATTGGTAATTCATCTGAAGATTTTTTCTAATATGAAGTCGTTTGCTTCTTCTACCTTTGTTTGGACGAGTTCTTTTATGTCCTCCTCTTTTTATTCTTACTCTTACAACAACAAATCCTTTTTTATCTTTATAGCCAAGAGCTCTTGCCCTGTCTAATCTTAATGGCTTGTCAACTTTTACAATTGCCTCGCTTTTTCTCCATGCAGTCATTCTTTCTCTTAATGTTTTTGCATCTGGCTTTTTCCATGCTTTTGCAATATAATAATACATTCCTTTAACCATTGGTAAGACACCTTATCGGTTTCTTGACCTTCAACTTCCCTTTAAGTTTGAGTCAAGCCTGATTATTTGAGATAAAATTGGTTTTTAAAGTTAATGAAAAAGAGTTTAATTACCTAATATCTTTTTTCATTGGATAAATAGGCAATCCATGATACATTCTTTTTCCAGTTGTTTTTTTGTACCCTAAATTTTCATAAAATCCGACAGCAAGTGGAGAAGCATTTAATTTTATAAAGTCAATTTCAGGTTTTTTATTTATCCATTTCTCCATCCTTTCTATTAAAGTTTTACCTAGGCCTTTTCCCATATATTTCTGGCTTACAAAACAATGCGTAATCCAACCATCATATTTGGCTCTTCCTACAGCAACAATAGAATCTTTATTAACTGCAACTAAAGAATATGCAAAAGGATGTACTAATATCGCTTCTTTATTCTTTTTGACAATTCTATAAGTCATTGCCCAATCCCTTCTGATTTTGTCAGGGGAGTGGTTTTTATTAAAAAAAGTTAATCCTTCTTCAGAAACTCCATCAAGATTAAATTTCCTGAAGATAGAAAGTAACAAGTTACTGACTAATTTAGAATCTTCTTTAACAAATAATCTTATTTTTATCATTTAAAATAAATGAGGCTGCACAGATTTGAACTGTGGACCCCTGCCTGGCTGAGGATAAGGTAAGATTGACTCATCTTATTCCTATCAGAATCACCTTCTGCTTAACTTTTACATCACGGCAGAATGCAGTGCTCTAACCTGGCTGAGCTACAGCCTCATCTAAAAAACAAACAATTATATTATTTATAAGGTTTTTGAATTCAGAAATTAATCTTCATTTTCCAATTCAAGAACAAGTTTTCCATTTGAGAGCTTTTGTGCAATAATTGGAAAGTTTAATGGGATTAATTTGAAATAGGCCTTATCTTTTCCTATTGCTTTTATTTCTATGCTGTTTTCTAATTGAATAATTGAAATATCTTTTATTGATTTTACTCCTGGAACATCTATTTCATAAATTAATTTGTCAGATAATCTCTTAACATGGGTTGATGGTTCTTGTCTTGGAAGCTTTGATAATTTTTTTAAATTATCTTCTGAAAATTCTGTTTTCTTAATCTGTTTTTTTATTTGTTTTTCTTTTTGCTGAAATTCAGGCATATTTCCAAAAGATTTAACATTTATTTTTGGAGGGCTGTCTCCTGCTGAAGAAATACTTATACTTATTCCTCCTGAATGAATATTATTTTTTGGATTTTGTTGCTTTATTGCTTCTCTTCCAAGTTCTTTGTCTAATTGCTGAAATTCCTTGTCTAAACTTTTTACCAAACTATTAAAAATAGTGTTTAGGCCCATTGGCAGTTTTATTTCTTGTCTGAATGGTTCAAAATCATTTTTTCCTAACATCCCCCAATTTTCACTACTATTAAAACGACTTCCACAATAAGGACAAAAATCAAAATCTTTGCTTATTTTACTATTGCATCTTGGGCATTTTTTTTTGTTAAACATATAAAGAACACTAAGGTTTTCTTTATTAAACTTTCCTTTAAGATGCTGTGTTGTATGATTAATGCAACATTGATTGTTTAATAGATATATCAAACACTTTAGGTTTGACTTTATAGCTATGGAGTACTGAAATCACCTTCTTACCATCCTT
>Ga0180009_10008423_pt1 | contig 10220 bp, 6 predicted proteins | sample OS_PC_MetaG_FD_123537 | JGI IMG/M metagenome (GOLD analysis project Ga0180009, IMG submission 123537) | Groundwater microbial communities from the Aspo Hard Rock Laboratory (HRL) deep subsurface site, Sweden - OS_PC_MetaG | ecosystem: Environmental > Aquatic > Deep subsurface > Groundwater... | reverse complement strand
GCTGATCTGCACCGCCCACAACCTCACAAAGCTCGCCAGAGCGGCCTGAGCCCGCTATCGTCGCCGCAAATGCCCGGCGCAACCGCTATCTGGACGGGCTCCTAGTGCTCCGACTCTGACATAAGGTTCCCTGCCGGGAACCTGAATGTCAGCCCGGAACACTAGGCAACCTTTTGATGGTGTTCTGGATTCACAAACATTTGACGACCTCCACCCGGGAATAAAATGTTTGAGCCAGAACACTAGACTTGATCCGCCCCCCTTCCGAACGCTCCGGATAGAATAACGTGTTGAGTCCTTGTGGATGGCCTGTGCGCTACCGCGACAGCGGCGCGAGCAAGTCCCCATGGCCCGCTTTCACCCCGTCAGAATCACCTAAAACTAACGTACTGACCCCACCGGTCCCCTTTGAACCGTCGTTTTGTTTCGCGTTGCGACCCGTTTGAGATGCGATTCACCCGACCATGCGATTTGCGCCGCACCTCCTGGACGAAATCCGCGCCCGCCTGCCGGTCAGCCAGGTCGTCGCGCGCAAGGTCAAGCTCAAGCGTCAGGGCCGTGAACTGGTGGGCCTTTCCCCATTCAAGACAGAGAAGACGCCATCCTTCACCGTCAACGACCAGAAGGGCTTCTACCATTGCTTCGCCACCGGCGAGCACGGCGACATCTTCACCTTTCTGATGAAGACCGAAGGCCTCCCCTTCCCCGAGGCTGTCGAGCACCTTGCCGGAGAAGTAGGCGTGGATCTGCCCAAGGAAGCCCCGCGCTCGCCCGAGGCCCAGGCACAGATCGACATCCGTGAGCGGCTCTATCCTCTGGTCGATGAGGCCGCGCGCTATTTTGAAGGTTGCCTGCGCTCTGGTGCCGGGCGCGAGGCACTGTCCTACATCGAGCGCCGCGGGCTTTCCGACGAGACGATTCAGTCGTTCCGTCTTGGTTATGCCCCCGATGGCGGCAACGATCTCAAGCAGCATTTGCTCAAGAAGGGCTTCACCGAGCGCGAGATCGTGCTGTCGGGCATGGCCATCGGCGGCGAGGATATCCGCGTCCCCTACGACCGCTTCCGCAACCGGGTAATGTTCCCGATCATGGACCTGAAGGGCCGCGTCATCGCCTTCGGCGGCCGCGCACTCGACCCCGGCCATCCCGCCAAGTACCTCAATTCCAACGACACGCCCCTGTTTCACAAGGGCCGCATCCTTTACAACGCCCACAACGCCCGGCAAGCCGCCTTCGAGATCGGCACCGTTATCGCGGTCGAGGGCTATATGGATGTGATCGCGCTTGCCCAGGCGGGGTTTGGCGAAACCGTTGCTCCGCTCGGAACCGCATTGACCGAGGATCAACTTGCGCTGCTGTGGCGGATGGCCCCCGAACCGCTCCTCTGCTTTGATGGCGATACGGCCGGCCGCAAGGCGGCGTTTCGCGCCGTAGACACCGCTTTGCCCCACCTCAAGCCGGGCAGCAGCCTGCGCTTCGCCTTTCTGCCCGACGGCCTCGACCCCGATGACGTCATCCGCGAAAGCGGCCGCGAAGGGCTCGCGGCACTCCTGAAGAAGGCGAGGCCGCTTGCCGACGTCCTGTTCGAGCGCGAATGGGGCGACGGCGAATGGTCGACCCCTGAGCGCCGCGCCGGTCTGGAATTGCGCCTCCGCCAGATTGTAGCGGGCATTACCGACGACGTTGTCCGTACCCACTACGAGCGCAACATGCGCGACCGGTTGTTTCATTCCTGGCGCGCGATGGGGCGCGAAACGCGACCTGCCGGCGCGAATGGTCCCGCCTCCGGAACCGGTGGCGCCGCCGGAGCCGCCGCGCGCGGCGCCTACGCCAGCATCTCCCAGCCCTTCCTGAAGCGCCCGCACGGCATTGGCGCAGGCGGCAAATTTGGCCGCCCCAACGGTAAACCCGGCGTTCCGCCCCTTCCGGCATTCGCCAGCGAAAGCCTCAAAAGAAGCCCCATGGCGGCCGGTCACGGGTCTGCATTTCCCGCCCGCGAAGCCTTGATCCTTCAATGTCTCATCAATCATCCCTATTTGATCGATGAACACGCCGAGGACGTCGCCGCCCTCAAATTCTCGTCCCGCGCCCTTACAGAGTTGCGTAATTGCATACTTTCCGCGCATGCCGAGGAAAAATCACTTGACACGGCGACCCTGCGTTCACACCTAGAGCGATTGGGGTTGGGAGATACGCTGCACAGAATCGGGCAGCTCGTGATACACCGGTCAGACCGCTTCGCTGATCCAGACGCGGAAGCCGACACCGTGCGGGAAGGCTTCGAGGATATTTTGGCGCTGCAGCAAGGAGCGGCACGACCGACAAGACCGCCTGTTTCCGGGGTTTGATCCCGGGTCCGCAGGCGGCCAACCTGCTTTGGCCAGCGCCCACGCGTCAGGCCGGCGCCGGTGTCCGCGTTAACGGCAACCGGTCATTGAACCATCCGAACGGCGCGAGCAGCGCCGGTTTTGCAGGCACAACTCGTCGCTGGTGCGACGTAACGAAGAACGCGACAAACCCGAGGGTGGCCTGAAACGATGAATCTTGGACGGCGAACGATGCCAGCGGCGGCCCAGCCATTCGTGTTGCGGCCAGAAGCCATCCGGCGCGCGCCAGTTCACGATCAGCTGTTTGCGGGCAACCGATAGGACCCAGACGCCCCTAATCCAAAGAGGGTAGACCAAGCATGGCGAACGTAAACGTTAAGGACGAGGAACAGACGAGCGCGGCCCAGACCGAGGGCGAGCGCGATAGTCCGCTCCTCGACATGTCCGATTCAGCCGTCAAGAAGTTCATCAAGGCGGCCAAGGCTCGCGGTTACGCAACGTATGAAGAACTGAACAAGGTTCTGCCGCCGGAAGAGTTTTCCTCCGACCAGATCGAGGATCTCTATTCGTCCCTCTCGGAAATGGGGATCAACGTGGTTGAGTCCGAGGAAGAGGAAACCGATGACACCGCTGCCGAAGAAACCGACGATACCGACGAAGAAGGCAGCAGCCGCGAACTGACCACCCAGTCCGCGCTCCCCACCAAGACCGAAACCAAGTCCGAGCCTACAGATCGTACCGACGACCCTGTGCGCATGTATCTGCGTGAAATGGGTTCGGTCGAACTCTTGTCGCGCGAAGGCGAAATCGCGATCGCCAAGCGCATCGAGGCCGGCCGCGAAGCGATGATTGCCGGGCTCTGCGAAAGCCCGTTGACGTTCCAGGCCATCATCATCTGGCGCGATGAATTGAACGACGGTCGCATTCTGTTGCGCGACATCATCGACCTCGAAGCGACATATGAGGGACCCGAGGCAAAGGCCGTGCCGACCGCCGAGGACGGTGCCGCTCCCGCATCCAACGCTGCGGCAGGCGAAGCCGGACCTGCCGCCGAGGGTGCCGACGGCGAAAGTTCCGAAGACGAGGACGAGGACGATTACGAAAACGCCATGTCGCTTGCCGCCATGGAGGCCGAATTGAAGCCGAAGGTCCTCGAAACCTTCGACAATATCGCCGCCAACTACAAGAAGCTGCGCAAGCAGCAGGACAAGATGATCGAGCAGCAGGTGGCCGGCGACCAGTCCTCCCGTCCCCAGCAGCGCGCCTACGAAAAACTGCGCGAGGAGATCATCAACGACGTCAAGAGCCTGTCGCTTAACAACAACCGTATCGAAAGCCTCGTCGAACAGCTCTATGCGATCAACAAGCGCCTAGTCGGTTACGAAGGCCGCCTGATGCGTCTGGCCGACTCGCACGGCATTCCGCGCCAGTCCTACCTCGACGAATATTTCGGCAACGAACTCGACCAGACCTGGCTCGACCGCATGGCCGAGAAGGGCAAGAAATGGGCGAAATTCATCGATGGCGAGCGCGGGCAGATCGATGATATCCGCACCGAGATCCACGAGCTCGCCAGCGAAACCGGCCTTGAGATCCCTGAGTTCCGCCGTATCGTGCGCGCCGTGCAGAAGGGTGAGCGCGAAGCCCGCCAGGCCAAGAAGGAGATGGTCGAAGCAAACCTCCGCCTCGTCATCTCGATTGCCAAGAAGTACACCAACCGCGGCTTGCAGTTCCTCGATCTCATCCAGGAAGGCAACATCGGCCTGATGAAGGCCGTCGACAAGTTCGAGTACCGGCGCGGCTACAAGTTCTCCACCTATGCAACCTGGTGGATCCGCCAGGCCATCACCCGCTCGATCGCCGACCAGGCGCGCACCATCCGTATCCCGGTGCACATGATCGAGACGATCAACAAGATCGTCAGGACGTCGCGCCAGATGTTGCACGAGATTGGCCGCGAGCCGACTCCGGAAGAACTTGCCGAAAAGCTCGCCATGCCGCTTGAGAAGGTGCGCAAGGTTTTGAAGATCGCCAAGGAGCCGATTTCGCTCGAAACGCCGATCGGCGACGAGGAGGATTCGCACCTCGGCGACTTCATCGAGGATAAAAACGCCCTGCTTCCGATCGATGCGGCAATCCAGTCGAACCTGCGCGAGACGACGACGCGCGTGCTCGCTTCGCTCACACCCCGTGAAGAGCGCGTGCTCAGGATGCGCTTCGGCATCGGCATGAATACCGACCATACTCTGGAAGAGGTCGGCCAGCAGTTCTCGGTGACCGGCGAACGCATCCGTCAGATCGAGGCGAAGGCGCTGCGCAAGCTCAAGCACCCCAGCCGCTCGCGCAAGCTGCGCTCGTTCCTCGACAACTGATCGAGCGCTGAAGCCAGATCGAGCCCCGCATCAAGAAGGCCGCCCCACGGGCGGCCTTTGGTATTTCGTGGGTGTCTGCCTTGGTAGTCGAGCGGAAGGGCAGCTCCTCGTGGGTAGACGTGGATGGACCTTAAGAGAAGTCCAACATAGTCAGTCAGTCAGCGAAGGCATATTCTCAAAGAAGCGGTCGGCTCTATCAAGGACATTTTGAATCGCATCCGTCCGGAAGACATCCGTATTTAGCTTCTCACAATCGCGCGTGATATGGAGCGCTACTTGACCTCGCACCTCGTCGCTTCGCAAACGAAGCGTTTCAAGGCCAAGCCTTTTGATGATCTTGTGCACGACTGACCGATGTCGCGAATGCGTCCGGGCAATCTCGGAAATGGATATCAAATCGTCCGGCATTCCTGCGGCTCTCTACTGCACCGTGTTTCGGAACAAACAACTTTACCTGAAGAATTGGTGACGCACGATCTTCCGTAAATGCACCTTTCCCTCCCCCGCCATCGTCAGCTTCCGGGGCGTTGTTCAGCCTCCTCTTCCCCTTCCAACAGGCTCACCACCACGAACGCGACGGCAGACAGCCCGATTGCAGCAAAACCGATCACCGGCGCGGATAGATCGCCAAGCCCAATTGCTTCCTTCACCGGCCCGAGCCCGGCAATTGCCGCGAAGCCTGCAACCAGCGCCGCAATCGCACCCTTGCGCGTAGCGCGCGACCAATTCAGGCCGCCGGCCAGGACGACGATTCCGGAACAGAAATAGATGGCGCCTGAAACCGCCAGATAATCCCAGATGTCTTCTCGCCCCTGGTAGATGAGCCCCCAGTACAGTTCGTAAAGCGCGATGGCCACGATGCCATAACGCGTCGCCTTGATCTGAAAGGCGGCATCCTCGGTGCGGCCGGTGAGCGGCCCGATAATGTCACGCGCAATGATCGACGACCAGCAGAACAGATAGCCGTCCTGCGTCGACATGAAGGAGGCGAACATCACGATGGCGAGTAACCCGACCAGCCACGCCGGCAACGCCTGCCCGAGCATGACGGCTGTCGCCACGAGGTCCGCATCGCTGCCGAATCCGGCGAGCCTGGTATCTCCCGCCGGGTTGCCGCCGTTCGCCATGGTGAAATAGGTGAATGCCAGAACGCCTATGAAAGCCGGCAGCGCCATGCGCCCCATGAACACCACCGAGGAAATGAGATAGGCGCGCCGCACCGTGGCTTCATCCTTGATGCACAGCGCGCGCGACAACGCCGTCGGCCAGATCACCGAAGAAACCACACCCGCGACCAGAACCATCCACAATACGTAGCTCGCCCCGAAGCTTTCCGCTTCGAATGGATCGAACCCGGCGCTGCCCTTGGCGCCGCTTACGGCGGTGACCGCATCGCTGAGCGTGATCGTCTGAAGCAGTACCAACAGCGCAATGAAGAGACCGGCAACGATCATCGCGAATTGCAGGATGTCGGTTGCGATTACCGAGCGGATGCCGCCATAGGCCGTGTAGGCAACCGCGATGACGAGCAGCCCCACCATCAGCGCATTGACGACCCCGCTGCCCGGCGCAAAGCCGAGCATCGCGACGATGAACAGCGCCGCGACCTTCAGGAACAGGCCCATATTCAGGATACCGCCGAGCGCCATGATGATCGCGCCGAACACGCGCACGTCCTGGCCGTGGCGCTGGCCGTAGAATTCAGGAATCGTCAACACGCCGGTCCGCCGCAACGGCGCAACCACGAAGCCGGTCAACCCGACGATGACGCAGCCGACGAACGCCGCGGCCCCGATATGGAAAGCCGCAAAGCCGTCGTTGAACCCCTTCTGCGCGTTGTAGGCTATGGTGATGAGGCCGATCTCGGTCGCCCCGAGAGTCGCCACCGCGGTCCACAGCCCGACGTCGCGGCCTGACACGAAGAAGTCGGCGAGGCCGCCGTCACCGCCCTTCGCCGAAGCGCGCCGCAGGATAATTGCCAGCGCGGCGGCGTAGGCGATGGCGCCAAGTACAAGGCTGATTGTCAGTGAAGTGGTGTCCATCTATCACCGCTGGACTGGAGTTTTGGGAGAACCGGACGGGCCGGTGACGGCGAAGGGTGTACTGACTTATACAGACTCGGGGTCGCTACGGTAACTGCTCGAACGAAAGTCAATGAACGTAGTTTCGGCGGTTTTCGCTGCACAATGAAACTGAATGGTCTGATCGTAGAACGCCATGGCGGTGCACATATCGAAAGGCAACTTCTGATGACGAAACTGTCTCGGCGCGGTCTCCTCGGAAGCTTGTTGCTGGGGGGAGCGGGTACCGGCCTCATGGTTGGCGGCGCCGCCGCGGGCGGTAGCCCGACAGCCGCTCCGTCAGCGCAGGCGCAAGGGTCGTGCGTGTTGTTTCCAGAAGCCGTCGAGGGCCCCTATTACTTTGATCCGAACGAAATTCGCAGGGACCTTACCGAAGGCCGTCCCGGACATCCCATGCGGCTCATGCTCAAGGTTATCGAACATGCGACATGCAGGCCGATAGCTTCCGCGCGGGTCGATGTCTGGCATGCTGACGCGCTCGGTATCTATTCGGGCTATCCCGCACAGGGCGACGACCGTAGCGTCTCCGCCGAAGGACAAACCTACCTCCGCGGCACCCAATTCAGCGATGCCGACGGTAACGTATCGTTCGATACGATCTACCCGGGCTGGTACCCAGGCCGGACCCCGCATATTCATCTGAAGGTCTTCCTGGATCAGAAGACGCTGGTCACCTCGCAGGCCTATCTGCCGGACGACTTGAGCGCGCGGATCTACAGGGAACATCAGCCCTATACCGAACGGCCGGTCGCCGACACCACCAACGATCAGGATTACTTCTTCCGTTCCGGCGTAAAGCAGGGCGGCGGCATCGTCATGGCACTTGAGGACGCGCCGGAACGTCTGACGGCTTCGCTGCTGCTCGCGGTCGACCGCTCAGGCAAATCGCGTGCCGGGTTTTGGTTCTGGAGGTAGTCGCGCATTACGGCCTTCACGCAACGGGCTACGTGCAGGCGCGGCTCCCAAGTTCGGCGACCCCGTCTGGGTCGAACAGCCCGCCGAGGCTGAGGTCCTTGTCGTCAACCATTGCGAACCAAGCGGTAATGCGCGCACCGCGGAGTTCTTCGGTTTCAAGAGGTACCTTCCAACTTAACCTTCTTGTCCCGAAAACTCGATTAACTTGGGCAAGGCACGCAACCTCACCACGGCATCAGGCTGAGGCCCGCCAGGAGCAGGAAGGCGCCTAGAAACTTGCGGAATTGCTCCTCATCGAGCCCGAGAAAAACCCTCGAACCGATCACCGCTCCCAAAAGCGTAGCCGGAATGCACAGCCCGGCAAGTGCTGCAACGTTCCAGTCCAGATGTCCCGAGAATGCGAACGCCACGCAGCCGACGCACAACATCACCAGGCTGTATGGAAGATATCGGGCGCGCTGATCTTCGCGCGGGCCGCCGCGCAATTGCAGGAATATCAGCGGCACCGGCCCGGGTATCCCCGCAAATCCGCCAAGAAAACCGCCGCCAAGCCCGGCGAGACTTTCCCACGCCATTCCCGTCAGCGCCTTCCCCGACAATTTGCGCGGCCCGAAAAACTGCCAGAGGACGTAAAGGATCATCAGCACTCCAATAGCAATGCGAAGGTCCCCCGGTTCGACGCTGGCAAGCATCAAGACGCCGAGTGGAATGCCCGCTGCGCCGCCCGCGACCAGCGGGCTCAGGAACGCGGCGCCGCGCTTCAGGCCGATCGAAAGATACCGCATCGAAGCGACCTGCGCACCCAGCGATACGAGCAGGACAAGCGGCTGTACGTTGTGCGCCGGCACCGCGTGAAGCCATAGGCCCGAAGCGACAAGTCCCGTACCGAAGCCCGCAAATCCGGTTACGAAACCTGCAAACAGCGCACCTGCGAGCACCAAGGCCAAGCTGATGATATCGAGGCCGGCGACCCAGGTCATCGTCAGTTGCGACGGTAGAGGTCGGAGCGTGTCGGCGGCAGCGGCGAAGCTCCTTTGGCATTATGCGAAGCAAGCGTCTGGAACAGGCGCGCCGAGCCACGCCCGAAGGCAAGCGAACACCCTGCCAGATAGGCGACCCAGATCCGGTAAGTCTCTTCGCCGACAAGCGCGATGGCTTCATCCCGCCGCGCGGTCAGTCGCTCGCACCAGATCTTCGTCGTGAGCTGGTAATGCTCGCGCCAGCCTTCGACATCGTGGATCTCGAATCCGACCTTCTCCATCGACTGGATCGTATTGCCGATATCGTCGAGTTCGCCGCCGGGGAAAATGTACTTCTGCAGCGCTCGCTGCTCGGCGCGTGATGAGAATCGCGTCTTCTTCTTCTTTGCCCGCCGCGAGATGGCATGATTGAGGAACAGTCCGTCGTGCGCCAGCACCCGCCGGATCGTCTTGAAATAGAGTTCGTTGTTGGCGACGCCGATGGCTTCATACATGCCGATCGAGCTGATCTTGTCGAATCTGCCGTCGAGGTCTGCGTAATCGCGGATTTCGAAGGTCACCCTGTCGGCAAGCCCGCGCGCGTCGGCCCACCGTTTGGCATATGCGATCTGCGCTTCCGACAACGTGATGCCGTACCCTTGCACCCCGTATTTTTCCGCCGCGTAACACAAAAGCCCGCCCCAGCCGCAGCCGATGTCGAGCATCCGGTCGCCGGGTTTCAGGCGCAGCTTGCGGCAGATCATCTCCATCTTGTCGATCTGCGCCTGATCGATCGAGTTGCCCCAATCGGTGAAATAGGAGCACGTGTACTGCATGTTGGGGTCGAGGAAGAGTTCGTAGAAGTCGTTGCCGACGTCATAGTGGAATTTGATGAAGTCCTTGTTGTCGGCCTTGGCGCGTCCTTGGCCTTCTTCATCGCCGGAGAAATCGCGGCTTCGTTCCGGTTTGATGCCCGGCGCGGTCAGGAACGGCCATAGCTGGTTGAAGACCTTGCGCTTGCTCAGTCCCTTCATCCGCTTTCGCGAACCCTCGTCGCCGAGCTGTGTGCCCAGATCGATCAGCGTGCCGCCCTCAAAGCCGATCTGACCGTGCGCATAGTGGCGGATCAATCGGTCGAGCGTCGGCCATTTGATCAGCGAAGAAATGACACCTGGCGAAGCAAATGTGATCGCCAGCGGGCTCGTGACATTCGACCCCAGCGGAACGAGCGAACCATCCCAAAGCCGCACCGAGCAATTGAGGTCGAGCTGGCGGGCGAGATCGGCGATCAGGTCGCGGGCGGCGGCAAGCTGTCTGTCTTGAGAGTTTGTCATGTCCGGGCCGGTGCATCCAATTGACTTCCCGTCAACGTGCATAATCGGCGCTTCGGCGCAAGAAGCGATAGGATTTGAGCCGGGGAAACCGCCAGTTAACGCCCTGTCTAAGCAGGCTGGCCGGACTCATCATCTCTGCGGCAAGAACTTCTCGCGTTGCATTGCCGGCCCGAAAACCGGTAAGTGCCAACGCCTCCAGTGACGATGTGGAACCGATCGTATCTCCGCCGCG
>Ga0180009_10008422_pt1 | contig 10221 bp, 11 predicted proteins | sample OS_PC_MetaG_FD_123537 | JGI IMG/M metagenome (GOLD analysis project Ga0180009, IMG submission 123537) | Groundwater microbial communities from the Aspo Hard Rock Laboratory (HRL) deep subsurface site, Sweden - OS_PC_MetaG | ecosystem: Environmental > Aquatic > Deep subsurface > Groundwater... | reverse complement strand
TGTGCCCTCATTTACAACCTGTTTAACAATAAATTTCACTTTCTTGTTAGATAATTTGGTCATAGAAGTAGTGCCAAGAAAACTGTTTAAATCAAAACGAAAAAATAACGGGACTCTACACAATCATTCAACAAACGAAAGCCTTTTATATTACATTGTGCACAATATATTACAGAGAATATGTTGATAGTTAATGACGCAATGGTTTTAATTCATCTTGCAAAGATCACTTTGCTGGAAAAATCCTGCGATTATTTCGGCAAAGTATTGATTCCGGAAATGGTTTTTGATGAAACTGTTAAAGCAGGAAAGAAAAAAGGCTTTGATGATGCAATGCTCATTGAAGAGATTATAAAAAAGGGAAAAATTAAAGTCAAAAAAATAAAGAAAAAGGATTTTGTTAAAAGAGTCCATAACTTTAATGTTTTTGGCGGGGAGGCAGAGGCAGTTGCTTTATACTGGCAGGAGCAGGCTAATTTAATGGCAAGTGATGATGATAACGTAAGACGCAAGAAAGAGTTATTGGAAATAAGTTTGATTGGAACTCCTTCCATAATTTTAGCTCTTTTTGCTGCCAAAAAGATTAAACCAGAAAAAGCAAGACAGTCTATAAACAAATTAAGAAAGATTGGCTGGTTTAGCAATGAAGTTTTGGACAGGATTTTATTGGAGGTGGAAAAAAATGAGTGAATCTCAGGCAATAGGAATAAGGCTTGACACTGAATTTTTGAGCAAAATAGAAAATTTAAGCAAGGCTGAAAGTTTGGATAGGTCTACAGCAATGCGACTTTTAATGGAAGAAGGTTATAAAGAATACATGAAAAAAAAAGCCGCAGAAAACTATCTTGCAGGAAAGTTTACTATAAGCAAGGCAGCAGAAAATGCAGGAATAACTATATGGGAAATGGAAGAATTTTTGCTGAAAAAGGGTTTCAAATCCCAGTATTCAGTTGAAGATTTAAAGGAAGAACTTGAAAAAATCAGAAAAAAAACCAGATAAAAAATGACTTGCCGTTGCAAAAGCAAAGGCAGGGAATTAATACAAATTAATCAATTTATAAAGAAATATAAAAATCTATTGTCACATCAATTAACGAAAATCAGATTTTTGGAATAGGTTTTCCATGAGGGCATTTGGTTGGATTCTTTAATAGTTTATTTACTGCTTCTGCTGCTTCTTCCCCTAAACAGTGTTCAAACTTGCAGGCATATTTTGTTTCTTTAATTTTCAATACATCTTTTAGCAGTAATTCCATTAACCTCAGATTCCTTACAATTCTTTTGGCGATTTTTTTTCCTTTTGGCTTAAAAAAAATTCCTTTTCTTCCGTCATATTTGATTAAATCTTTTTTTTGCATTTTTGCAAGCATTTCAACCACTGAAGGCAAAGCAATATTCAAAACTTTTGCAACATAGTTTGAGCAAACAGGCTTTACTCCGTCTTCTTCTAAAATATAAATTACTTTCAAATACATTTCCTCGTTTTCGCTGCTTTTTTCATGCCTGATTTCTTTTAGTTCTTGGTTCCGGAATTCTTTTTTTTGTTTCATCTGTATAATTTAAACCAAAGAAAAATATTTAAAGACAATTTTAGGCTTCCCTAATAGTATTCTTCAGGGAAACACCAAAACAAATGCAAATGATTTGCTTATCGAACTGAAACATTTATTTAAAATAAACCTTATATTTACTTTAAGTGAACAATTCATGTGCTGCAGAAGAAAAGGTCAATTTAAAATATGTTCCATTCACTGAACATATGTTCAGTTTAATGAACAAGTGGTTTTTGTGGAATTAATTAAACGGTTAATAAATTCTAATTCAAAGATTTTATTGCTTGAAAACCTGCTTGGCAAGCCTGCATCTTTTTCTGTTTCAGAACTTGGAAGAATGGCTGGCATCCCAAAAGCAACTGTTTCACTAATTATTAATGACTGGGAGAAAGCAGGTTTGGTTGAATCAGAGCAGCAGGGCAGGAACAAGCTGGTTAAAATCAACCAGAAATTTTACCTGCTTCCTGAACTAAAAAGAATTTTCAGTAAAGCAGGCGATTTTCAGAGGCCGTTGATTAAATCTCTTGAATCATCCAAGCTTATCAAAAACCAGAAAGTGGCTGCAGTGATTGTTTTTGGCTCCCGTACAAGAAAAGATTTCTTGCATAAATCTGATTTTGATGTTTTAATAATATTGGAACAGAAAAACAGCGTGTTAGAAGAAAAAATCCTTGAAGAATTTGTTAATGCAGCACACAAAACAGGCATCAGGTTTTCTCCGGTGATTCTTGACAAAAAGGAAATTAAATCCCGCCTGAAAGGAAAAGACTTGTTTATTCTGAATGTTTTGAATGAAGGAAAAATAATTAAAGGAAGGACTTGGATTGAACGCATACAAACAGCATTTTGATTTGGCTAATGAAAGATTTCACGCAGCAGAAACCCTTCTGAAAAAAGAAAAACACCATACTGCAGCGCATTTATTTATTAATTCAGCCATAAATTACCATAATGCTTTGTGTCAGAAGTTTCTGAATAAAATTCCTTCGCATAAGCCTCATTCAGATACATCTTATTTTAAGGAACTGTCACGCTTCCTTGGAGAAGATTTCCACAAATATCGTGATGCTTATGAATTTCTTATGGCGAATAAAAGCCAGGCAGACTACGGGGTTTACTTTTCTGTTGGATTGGTTAAGCAGATTCAGCGCAGGGCAAGCAGAATCAAAGAAATTGCAGAAATATACATTTAGGCTTCCCTAACGTGTATTGCTTTAAAAAAACTTTCAATTCAAGCTTTTTATGCAGGAAAATTTTTCTGAAGAACAAAAAAGAATTCTTTCTTCTTTTGTTTCAAACACAGACAAAAACATTTTTGTCTTAAAAAATCTGCCAGAGGTAGTAATGGGAGCCTTGTTTTCGCGTTATTCTCGTTCTCCAAAACCTTTAAGGCAGCTGTTATTGGATGAATTCATTTCAGACGAAAAAACAGGATTTAATGAAATAGTTTCTTTTCAGTCAGAAAAAGGAATCACACAAGCAGTTGCAATAAAAAAAGCAGAAGAATTTTATGATCGAGTTTTGCTTGGCTTTGGCGACGACAGCGTTGCAGAATTAGGCGGAGCACATTTAGCAGTAGAAAATGTCAGTAATATTTCAGTCAAACTAATCCAGGATGCAAGACTTGGAATTTCTCCTTTAGAGAAATCCACTAGATATATTTATTTTGACGAAAAAGATTCAAAAGGAAACTTTAATTATTTAAGGCCAGAAGAAATAATTCAAAGCAGTTTTGCTGACGAATACATCCAGTTATGTGATTCCCTGTTTTCAACTTATTCTAAATTCCTTCCTGAAATGAAAAAATTCATTGAAGAAAAGCATCCAAAAGAAGAAGGAATTTCAGACCGCGCATATAATTCAACTGTTAAAGCAAAAGCATGTGATGTTTTGCGGGTTTTTTTGCCTGCTTCAACTTTAACTAATACAGGCTTGTACGGCAACGGAAGGGCATTTGAATACATGATTTCAAGATTAAGCAGTTATCCTCTCAAAGAAACTAAAGCTATTGCAGAATCAATGCATGTAGAATTAAGCACTTATATCCCCAGCTTTGTCAAAAGAGCTTTCGGCGAATACGGTAATCCTTCAATTGAATTCCTTTCAGAGACAAGGAAAAAAACCGCTGAAAATTCAGCTGAATTCCTTGGAAAAGAAAAAATCTCTGAAGCAGAAGAAGTTGAATTAACTGAATTTGATGTAAACGCAGAAGAAAAAGTTTTAACTGCAATCCTTTATTCTAATTCTCATCTTCCATTGCATCAAATAAAAGAAAAAATAAAAGAACTGAAAACAGAAGAAAAGAAAAAAATCATTGATTCTTATTACAATTTAAGAAAAAACAGAAGGCACAAGCCCGGAAGAGCGTTTGAAAACACTTATTATACTTTTGACATTTTAGGCAATTACGGAATTTTCCGTGATTTGCATAGGCATAGAATCCTTACACAGGAACGCCAGCTTCTTTCAACTCATCATGGTTTTGTTGTTCCAATTGAATTTGATTCTTTGGGAATCAAAAAAGAATACACTGAATTAATGCAGGACGCAAAAAACTTATTTGAAAAAATAGAAGAAAAAAATCCTTGGACTGCACAATACCTTGTTCCTTTTGGCTTCAAAATCCGATGGTATATGAAATTAAATTTGCGTCAGGCTTTTCATTTCTGCGAGCTGCGTTCTACAATGCAGGGCCATCCTGATTACAGGAGAATAGCACAAAAAATGTTTTCTGAAATTAAGAGAGTTCATCCTTCTTTAACCGAGCACTTAAAATTTGTTGACACAAAAAGTTATGCTTTGGAAAGGCTTGAAGCAGAAAAAGCACAAGACAAAAAAATAAAAGAAGTAGAAGAAAAATACGGGAAATAGCTTGATATATCTTTAAGATATCTTTATATATCTTTTGTTCTTTTTCTTTTTGTGGGAAAGTGGAAAAAGCCGGATATAAGATTGTAATAACCAGGCATGCTTTCAGAAGGGCTTTGCAGAGAAGAATTCATCCTGACTTGGTTGAAGCCACTTTTCTTTCAGGGAAAATGAAGAAGTTCAGCAAAAACCGGATGAAGTTTGAAAAGAAATTCAAAAAATTCACGCTTGTCTGTGTTGATGAAATAATAGGAAATATGGTGAAAATTGTCACAATTGAGAAAAGGAGGTGATTAAATGAATTGTCCTAACTGCAGGAATAAAATGAAGAAAAAAACTGATAATACACCTGAAGGAGTTTCTTTCACTTACTTTAAATGTGATAAATGTGGTGAAGAAATTCTTGACTTAAAGCAATTGCACGCTGTTGCAGAAAAATACAGGGAAATGAAAAAATATACTGCAAAAATATCCAAGTGGGGTGAAAGCCTTGCTGTAAGAATTCCAAAGCCTTTAACCAAAAAATATTCTCTGAAGGCAAACACTGAAGTAACTCTTGTGCCTGAAAAGAATGCAATAAAAATATTGAGTTAACTTTTGAAGCAGAAAAAGCACAAGACAAAAAAATAAAAAAAATACAAAAAAAATGAAAGAAAAAAGAAGGAACACAAAACAAATCAAACCAAAACACTGAACCCAAAACAAAAATTACTCGAAAAAAACTCAAACAATAAAATTAAAGACTTTATCAAACCTCTCTATACTTTTTAGCTGGTTTCTTTTTAGATTTAAGTTCTCTTGCTTTTTTCTTAAATCTGCCATAAATATAAGAAGTATCGATATAAAACAAGGGATCTTTTTTCATAAGATAATTTATTTTTAAGTCGTATTTATAGTATTATGTATTATCTTGTCTAACAATCTCTTTGAAAGATTTAAGCCATTTCTGATTGTCAAATGCATCCTCAACAAACAATCCAACTTTAATCATCGGTTTGCTATAAACCCTTGTTTGTTTTATCTGATTTTTTGATTCTAATAAGTTAGTCCTATTAAAAATAATGGTATTTTGTTTGCAGTAGTATCTAATCCATCAACTACCCTATAATCTGCTTTTTGCTTGCGGTTTTTTCCTTTTCCGCCAACTTCAAATGTTTTATTTTTTACTTTAAAGTCCGCAGTTGTTTTTTCTTTTGATGATTTAATGTAATTGCATTCAATATGGTTTATAAAAAATTCTTCTCTTAAAGAGCCAACATCTGGTTTTTTTTCCTGTGACTCGCAAAGCGCGCTTCTATAAGGAAAAGGTAAATAATATTTTGCTTCTTTTCTAAATGTCTGCATTGCGTTTCCTTTAGCATAAACTCTTTTAATGACTTCAGTTTTTTCTATTTCTAAAAGGAAACGCATTACCCAAGTCCTGTTTTTTCCAACTGTTTCGCCAATTTTTGAATAACTTAACTCCAAAGGCTTAGAATTTGCAATCAAATACAATAATTTGAAAAAGCTTTCTTCAATATCCGGATCCACTTCCCTAATAACTGAAAGATCCTTGATTACAATTGTTTCAATTGTTGAAAGAATAGTTTTATGGAAACCTGTTTTTGCATCATAAAGTACTCCGCCATGCGCATAATAAACAGATAACTGTTTATGCAAATACCCAAACTCTCTTGCAAGTTTTACTTTTTTCTTAATTATTTCTTTTAAGGAAAGCAAAGGCAAACTAACATTTTTTTTTATTTCAAGCCATTCCCTAAAACTCGCAGGTTTTAAATGTTCAATGACTGCTCTTCTTGACAAGTCTGACTTCAAAGTTTTCAGCTTTACTGAAGAAGAACCAGTAAAACAAATATGTGCTTTCTTTTCATCAAAAACTGATTTTAAATCATTATCCCAATTTGGTTTTGTGTGAATTTCATCAATAAAAATTTTTGAATGCCCTGCCTCGCTTAAAGCAGTTATAATGTCATAAAGGTCTATTCCTCTTAGTTCACGGTCATCAGCTGAAAAATAAACGCCATTATTTTCTTTAGTTAACTGCAAAAGCAGAATCGTTTTTCCGATTCCTCTCAAGCCAGTAATTCCAAGAAAATATTCTTTTTCTTTGGATATCTCAAGCAGACTTTTGAATACAAGCCTTTTTTTCTTTATGTTTTCAAGTTTTTTCAAGTTTTCAGAATTATTTTCCAAAACCCTTGTTACAATAGCTTCCTTTTCCATACAATACAATTAACACAAACAATTTAAAAGTGTTACGTTAATGTAACAAAAAATAGGGTTTTTGTAACATTCTTGTAACAGAAAACCAAGCATTGCCTTTGGCAGTCACAATCTAATTTTTGAATTTTTGTTAATTGAAAATTAAGTTTTATGAGCTTTGCTATTTTAGTGCGTTTTGCTCCTAAAATAGCGATTCTGCTCCTAAAGTGCTTTTATTTTTTCTTCTTAAACAGTTCACGTGCAAAGATTAGCATGATTTTGGATTCCTCCCATTCTTGATGTTGTTTTATTACCTTATTTACCCATTCGGGGAGTGTTTTCTTTGCAAAAAGCTCTCTTGCTTCTTTTACTGCTCTAATTAATAATCGCGGCTGGTCAGCGATGAGTTGGTGTTCTGGAATCCAACTTTTATACTTTCTCGCTAGCTCCAAATCTTTTTCTTTAACTTCTCTAGCCACCATTCTTTTTAATTTATCAACAGATATTAATGCATGCTTCTTAACTAATTTAGGGTCACCGAGAACCGCAGACTTAATCATATTTTCTCTATCAAAAATCCAACCCTCAGAAGGACCTACTTCTAATATTCGTAAATTTGGCGGAAACTTACGGTATTCCTCAAGACTTTTCTTTCCTGCTTCTTTTAACACAGAAAGAACTGAACCTTCTTCACGCCGATCACTTCCCTTAACACTCCTTTCTACTTCCATTTGAAAGCAATAATCAGCATAATATTTATTGGGGATTAGCCAAAACCTTTCTTTAAACACAGATTCTAAAACAGCAAGACTGTGTTTCTTTAATAATATTTTTGCTTCTTGAGGGGAAAAACTCGCTTTTTCAATAAGCCTGAAAGCTCTTTTTATTCCCTTATACCGTTCACTTACTCTTCTCTTTGCTGTTGGAGAGTAGTATCTTAATCTTTTTGAAGATATTTTCTTTTTAGGAACTCTTTTTTTAGCGGGCATTTCTTTTTCAGCTCTGCTAACAAAAAGGTTTTTTTAATTAATAAATCTTTGCTCCTAAACTGTGTTTCTTGCTCCTAAATTCGCCTGATTTTAGGACTTTTAGAGCAAAGCTAGTTTTATGCTTTATTTTTAGTTTAATCCAAGCAATTAAAATCACATAAAATTCAATTATTTTTGTCTAAAGCTATAATTGCATATTGTTTAGAGCTATAATGGCGTGTATTCTTATATGGTAAAAAAACAAAAAATTAAAAGTAAAATAAAAAGTTAAATTAATAAAAAATAATTAAAAATCAGAAAATGCATAATTAAGAAAACAATAAAAAAATAAAAGAAAAATTAGCTGTAAAAAGGAAACAAAATTAAATAAAGCGCAAAACAACAAAAAATTCAATTGAAAACTTAAATCAAAAATTAGCTAAAGCCAGAAAATAAGTTGTTTTTATGCCTTCTTCTTTTTTTTTCTGCACTAAAGGTTTTTCTATTCCTTTTTTTTTCAGGCACTGGCATTTAGTCCTGCACTGCAGTAATGGCAACTGCTTTCCTGAAAAAACAAAGCGTATTTTGTAAGAGGAAACATTTATATATAGTTTCCTTCTATATACTGCTATGGTTGGGAAAGAGAAATGGATTGAATTAATAAAGGATTTTCATGAAAAGCCTGTCCCTGTGCTTATTGAAAGGGAATTAAGTATTCCGTTGGAAGTTCCGTTAAAGCGCGCTATTTCAATAATTGGCCCCAGGAGAGCAGGCAAAACTTATACGATGTATCAGTTAATAAGTTTGCTTCTTAAAAATAAAATTCCTTTTGAAAGAGTGCTTTATGCGAATTTTGAGAGAACAGACTTGAATGGCTGCAATGCCGCAGACCTTGATTATATGCTTGAGTCTTTTTATGAGATTTACCCTGAAAACAAAAAAAATAAGGTGTGGCTTTTTCTTGATGAAATCCAGAATGTTGAAAAATGGGAAAAATTTGTAAGGACAGTAATTGATTATGAAAATGTTCAAGTGTTTATTTCAGGTTCTTCTTCAAAGCTTTTAAGCAGGGAAATAGCAACATCTTTAAGGGGCAGGACAATAACTTATTCGGTTTTTCCTTTTTCTTTTGTTGATTATCTTGCTGCTGAAAAAATTAAAGTAAAAAAGTACTTTTCTTCTTCAGAGAAATCTGTTGTAATCAATAAATTAATGGATTACTTGCAGGACGGCGGCTATCCTGAAGTCATCTTGTACAAGAAAGAGAAAGACAAATTGCTGCAGGATATTATTGAAACAACAGTTTACAGGGATGTAATTGAAAGATATAAAATAAGAAACATTAAGCTCTTGAAGCTTTTAATGAAGTCTCTTGTTTCTTCTTCACAAAAAGAATTTTCTGTTAATAAGTTTTATAATTTTGTTAAGTCAACTGGAGTCAAAGCAAGCAAGAATGCTTTGTATAATTATGTTAATGCATTAAATGACGTGTTTTTTATTTTTTCTTTGAGAAAATTTTCTTATTCTTATAAGGAAGCAGAGCAGTCGCTTCCAAAAATATATTTGATTGATAATGGCTTGCTGACATTAAATGGAATAAACGGTCAGGGAAGATTAATGGAAAACCTTGTTTTTATTGAATTAATGAGAAGAAACAAAGATGTGCATTATTTCAGGTCTGTTGACAACAAAGAAACAGATTTTGTTGTTTTGGAAAAAAACAAGGCAAAACAGTTAATTCAAGTTAGTTTTTCTTTGGATGATTTTAACACAAAAGAACGTGAAATTAAAGGCCTGCTTAAAGCAGGAAAAGAACTAAACTGCAGTAATCTTTTAGTAATAACCTGGGGCAAGGAAGGAGAAGAAAAAATAAAAGGAAAAAAAATAAAGTATGTTGTTTTATGGAAATGGCTTCTGGAAAACCATTCAAAAAATTCAGAAATTGCTTAAAGCCAAAAAATAAGTTGTTTTAATGCCTTCTTCTTTTTTTTTCTGCACTAAAGGTTTTTCTATTCCTTTTTTTTTCAGGCACTGGCATTTAGTCCTGCACTGAAGCATTGACAACTGTTTTCCTAAAGTGTAAATACTTGAATTAGTTTTTTTACTTAATTCATTTAAAGTCAAAGGCTTTTCTTTTAATTCTAAAACAATTTTTTGCTGTAAAGGAGAAAGCCTGGACAAAAGATTTTCGTCAATCAAAAAAGCAGAGTTAGCTGAAAAATTCCTGGAAAAACTTTTGCCATAATTTCCCAAACAAAAACCCCCAAAACCCTTTTTATTTATTCTAATTAATAAGTGAAAAATATTATAAACTCTTCAGTAACAACAATTGCGTTAACTTCAACATAACTTTTGACTAAAAATAAAGTTTTTTATATAAGTTTGCTTTTTCAACATATTTTTTCTTTTTTTTTGTTTGACTAAAGATTAAAGTTTTTAAAGAGATAACGCTTAATTATTATTGACGATTAATTTTTGTTTTAAAAAAATTTTCGTTTTAGGGGGGGTATAATTTTATGAACTGGCATGCAAAAAACAATTTATCAAATTCTAATTTTTTTGGGGGAAGAAAACTTTTATTTTCGCTTATCTTTTTATCAATGTTTTTCATGGCCGTTCCGGCTTTTGCA
>Ga0180009_10008421_pt1 | contig 10221 bp, 16 predicted proteins | sample OS_PC_MetaG_FD_123537 | JGI IMG/M metagenome (GOLD analysis project Ga0180009, IMG submission 123537) | Groundwater microbial communities from the Aspo Hard Rock Laboratory (HRL) deep subsurface site, Sweden - OS_PC_MetaG | ecosystem: Environmental > Aquatic > Deep subsurface > Groundwater... | reverse complement strand
GATGAAGAACCTGTTGTTTAGTTTTTTTAGTTTTTTTAGTTTTTTTTTGAATTTAGTGGCAAGTTTATGCCCACCCACCCAACCCTAATTTAGAGGTGAAAAAATGGAATATGAAACTCCTGGAAAAAGAAAGAGTAAGAATGATAAGCGGGCTAAGGGGCGGTATAATCGGTATAAGAAGGGTGGGAGTAAAAGGGTTGTGAAGAGGAAGGTTTCTGAAAAGTAATTTTTAATAGATTTTATGGGTCTTATTTTTGCTTGTTTAAATGAAGGGAGAATATTTATAAGTTAGTTTTCTTTATTATAATAAATAAAATGGGTGATAGAACTTTGAAATTTTTGTATTATCTTGCTTGGGTAGTCGGAGCTATTGCTATCGTACTCTTAATCTATGGTATTATGAATGCTTTAATTAATTTAAAATGATATTAGCTAATGAGAATTTGTTTTTGATTGTAATAGGACTAGTTTGGATAATTGGGGCTGTGATGCAGGATTTGCATCGGAGGGAGGTTGATAATATTTGGAATTTTAGTTTGATTGGGGTGGTGTTGGCTTATCGAGGGGCTGTCTCGGTTTTTGGAGGTAATTATTGGTTTGTATTAAATGGGTTGATTGGATTGGGTGTGTTTTTGTTATTGGGAAATTTATTTTATTATTCTCGTTTGTTTGCAGGTGGTGATGCAAAATTGTTGATTGCTCTTGGAGCTGTTCTACCTTTAAGTTATGATTGGGTTATTAATCTTAAAATATTTGGATTGTTTGTTTTGATATTTATGTTGGGAGGAAGTGTTTACTCTTTGTTTTATTCTTGTTTTTTGATTTTTGGGAATTGGCAAGGATTTAGTGAACAGTTTGTTAAACATTTTAGAAAGTATTACAGGTTGTTTATTTTTGTGTTAGTGCTTTCAATTGTTTGGGCTATATTTTCGTTTTTTACTGGTTTGGCTGAGTTGATGTTGATTAGTTTAGTTATTTTGCTGTTTCCTGTCTTGTTGGTTTTTTCTAAGGCGGTTGAAGAGGGTTGTTTGATTAAAAATGTAATTTGGGATAAGGTTACTGAGGGGGATTGGTTGCATAAGGATATTAAGGTGGGGGGGAAGGTTATCAAATCAAGATGGGAAGGTGTTTCTAAGAAAGAATTGGAGATTATTAGAAAAGGTAAGGGGAATATTATGGTTAAGTATGGGATTCCGTTTACACCCGGATTTTTAATTGGATTTATTGGGATTTTGGTGTTGGCTAAGTTGGGGTGGTTTTAAGGAGAATTATTTAATTACCAAAAAGTTTATAAATTGGTAAATCTTTATTATTTTACCATGTTAGTTCAAATAGATAAATTGGGAAGATTAGTATTGAAGAAAAAACTTAGAGAAAGATATGGAGATTCTTTTATAATTGTTGAAAGCGAGGAGGGAATTTTACTTAAACCGTCTAGTAGAGATCCTTTTGATGGAATCGAGAAAATATCAGAGAAATTTAAGGATTATTCTCTTAAGGAGTTAAGTGAGATGGGAGAAGAACAAGCAAAAGAAGAAGTTGAAGAAAAGCTAAGGAGAGTAAGATGATATATGCAGATATTGACTTTATTATAGCCTTGGTTAAAAAAAGTGATTGGCTTAAGACAGGAGCTAAGAAGATTTACGAAGCGTATAAGGGAAGATTATTTATCAGTCCAGTTTGTTTAATTGAACTTATGCTTGTAGCAGAAAAAATTAATCAAGAACCCATGGATTTACTTTTATTTGCTTTGAGAATTGCAGAACTGGTTGGTGATGAACCTGACGATTATCTTAGGGCTTGTGAATATCAGAAAAAATATAACTTAGGTGTTTTTGATTCTTTGCATATTGCAAAATGTAGAAATAGTATAATCTCTTCTGATAAAAAATTTGATGAGATTGATTTTTTAGATGTTGTTAAGTTGAGAGATGGTTGAGTTGGTAGGTGTATCTTTGTAGTATAACAATATTTATTAGTATATATGTTAATTAGTTGATTTATGAGCTGGAGAAAATTATTTAGTAGGAAAGAATCAAAGGAGTCTAAGATTGAAATTACTGAAGAAATGTTAGAAGAGCTTAAGAGTTTAGAGAGATATTATGAAACAGATACAAGAGGACTTTTAAATAGAGGATTATCATTGTTAATAGATGTAAGGCAATATCAATTAAAGGGTTATAAAGTTTTTCTTGTTAAAAGAGACGATGAGGGCCGTGAAGAAAGGATAGAATATGATATTTCTTGAAATTAAATTTTCATTTTCTATGTTGATAATAAGAAATTATTAAAAAGGTTTAAGGAACCATAAACCCAATTTCAAGTAAGTTGAGTTCATTACTTATACCAATTTTATATTTCTTAATCTACGGATTATCTCTTTAATCTTTTTAAATTCAGGGGTTTCAAATTTAGGTGATTCTGATTCTGGAGTTTTATCTTTTTCAAATTCTTTTTTTGATATATTTTTCTTTTTTGCCATTTTACGATTTTTTCAAATTTTTGATTTCTTCTTTATATTTATTTATAAGAATCTCTTGATTAAAAACTTTGCTATTCAGTTCATAAACTAAACTTTCTAAGTAATCCAGATTTTTCCTGTAATGTTGTTCAACTATGTATTCAGCGTAATAATTGCCAATAATGTAAATAGCAGGAAGCAGAATGACCTCTATTGTTAAGATTAATGTAGAATAATTTGGATAAATATAGCTAAGCGGAATGAATATGATTGCTGTTATTGTTGCTAATAATGTGATTACAACTCTTATATGGACTAATCTCATTTAATTTGTAGTTTTATTTATTGCCTTTTGAGTTTAATACTCCACAGCTTGCTGCGAAGTGAGCCCATAGCGAACGATGGGATAGCGAATTTTTAGGAATTTGCTCTTTATTTTATCTATTTTGTTATGATTAGATATGATATTTAGAAAATACTTTATTTAGGGAATTACTTTAAGGAACCCTAAATCCAATCTCTGTAAGACTCTTTAAAGGTTTGGCTGGTGTTGGTTTTTTCTCTCTTGAACCTCGTTTTTTTGTCTCTAGTTTTGATTGGAGTTTTTGAAGGTCTTTTTCACTTGCTTTTTCTTTTTTTAATTGTTGGTCTTTGTATAATGGGATTATATTTATCATTGGATAATCTTGGAATGAAGATGTTTCTATTTTGATGTCTTCTGGTTTGAGTTTTGTTTTGATTTTCTTTGCTATTTTCTGAGCTAAGGTCATTGCTGATTTTGGTATTTTTTCTGTTGAGACTTTTTCTTTTGGGAGGACTATTGAGTGTCCTTTTGATAAAGGGTTTATTTCTAAGATTGCGATTGACTTGTTGTTTTCTGCAATTTTATAAGAAGGGATTTCTCCCTTTACAATTGATTCGAAGACTGGTTTGTCTGATTGACTTGATTGCGGTTGGCCTTCTTGTTGGATTTGATTTGTTTCAGAAACTTTTATTTTATTTTGTTTTAAGAAATCTTCGAGTTGTTGAGGGTTGAGTTGTTTGATATATTCTTTTATTTCTTCTTTGTTTTCTTGAGGGAGTTGTTCAACTTGTTGAAGAACTTGTTCTTTGATTTCTGCGGATTGTTCTGATGTTAGTGTCATAGTAGGATTAGGGAAAAGGGAGTTATAAATTTAATGGGTTGTTAATTTATTTTTGAGGGTTTTGAGAATATTATTAATATGGAAAGAGGAGTTGAAGAAGACTATCATGCAGGTTCCTAAGAATATTGCTGAAAATACTGCTATTATTTACATTGAAATGAGATCGTTTAGTTTTATATCTTTGGCTAATATAGTTGTCGTTATTCCGGTTAGATATGTGAAGGAGATTATTATTGTTAGTGATATTCTTGCAAGGTGTTTTTGAAAGTTTAAGTCAAGAATATTCTTTTTAATTATGAAATTGTTCATTTTAATTACTTACTGCCCATGCAATTAATAGAATTCCAGTTATAGCCACAAGGCCTGTTATTAATATCCCTGGAACAAATCTGTTTAATGCCGAGGGTATTGCCATTATTGCTCCGATTATTAAAAGTATAGAACCGAGTGTTGCTAATCCTGTTTTGGTTGCCATGTTTTTTAATGGGTGTAGAAGTATTTAAAATTAACCGAACGCCCTTCGAAAATCAATAGTTTCTGCTGAAGAAACATTAGGGATTTCTGAGAGTTTTATTTCAAAGGGGTCTATTGGTAATGATTCATCTATTGCAAAAGAGGTTATTAAGGCTACTAAGCCGAATGCTATTGGTTGTCTTTCGAACTTTGGGTTTTGGCCCTGGTTTTCTTGGATTACTTTTTCTGCCTTTGCCTGGATTTCATCTAAGTTTGAATCTGGTGATTCTGGCATGATTTTGATTTGTAATAGTGCTGTTCCCATTATTTATTCTTGAGATGAGTGTTTATAAAAGTTTGGTTGAGCTCTTTATTGCTTTCATTAACCATAATTCTTAAAAAGGCAGAGAGTATTTTTTATTATGGTAGAAAAGAGAATTTTGAAAAAGTAGATTTTTCAAAATCTCTAAGAAGAACTTTGCCTAAATTTCCTTCGGAAATCGCAATTATGCAAAGTTCTCAAAAAGGGTTTGAAAATGGAAGGTAATTATCAACAGCTTGTGCAGTTTATATCTGAGAATTCGGGTATTAGTGTCGAGGAGATTGAGAGAAAGGTTGAGGCAAAGCAGGCGAAGTTGGCTGGGTTGATAAGTAAAGAGGGAGCGGTGCAGGTTATTGCAGCTGAGATGAATGTTAATTTTGATAAACATACAATTAAGATTTCACAGATTGTTCCTGGAATGAGGAAGATTAATTTAATTGGAAAAATAATAGAGATGTCTCCTGTGAGGGAGTTTAATAAAAATGGTAGGAGTGGAAGGATTGGGAGTTTTATTTTAGCAGATGATTCGAGTAATATTAGGACTGTTTTATGGGATGAGAATCATATTGATTTGATTGTTAAAGGAGAGATTGTTAAAGAGGGTGTTGTTGAGATTGCTAATGCGAGCATTAGAAATGGGGAGTTACATTTGGGTAGTTTTTCTGAGATAAAAACATGTGATAAGGTTTTTGAAAGTATTGTTGTGGATAAACCTGTTTCTGAAAAGAGGATTGTTGATTTTAATGTTAATGATTCTGTAAGTGCGAGAGCTTTTATTGTTAATATGTTTGAGCCTAAGTTTTTTGAGATTTGTCCTGAATGCAGGAAAAAAGCTGTTGATGGAGAGTGCAAGGAACATGGGAAAGTTATTCCTCAGAAAAGGGCTTTGTTGGGTTTGGTTGTTGATGATGGAAGTGATTCAATAAGAGCTACTATTTTTAATGATGAGTTGGAGAAGATTTTTAGTAAGGAGGAGATAGATAATTCAGAATTGTTTGCAATTAAGAAAAAAGAATTTTTAGGTAAAGAGATGCTGATAAAGGGGAATGTTCGGAAGAATGCAATGTTTGATAGTAATGATTTTATTATTGATTCTTTAGAAGATGTTGATGTTGATAAGTTGATTGAGGAACTAGAAAAATAAATTTTTCTATCTAAACTTTTGAATAGCCCCTTGAATACCTTTTTTTAAGTCCCTCTCGTAAGCTACAAAAGTTTAGAGTTGGAGGGGTATTAAATACTTCTTTCTTTGATTAATTGTTTATTATAAGAAATCTGAACTATTTCATCTTCTATATCTCTTATATATCTTAGGGTTTCTTTAAAATAATCAGAGATTATTTTATCATCTATTTGGAATATTTTTTGTTTTGTTGCTTTTCTTTCTTTGTCAGGAATTTTTATGAAAATATTAGGATAGTTTTTTAATATATGTTTCACTATTCTGTTTAGTTCTTCTCTGAAAAATTGAAGATATTCTTCATAAGGTTTGATATTAATTTTGTGTGATATTATGTGAGTTGATAAGTGGTTTATATTGTCTCCTATATTTTCTAGTTTTTTGCAAATCAGGAAATATGAAGGAATAAAAAGTACATTATGTATTTCTGATGAATGTAAGATATTGTAATCAATTAGAGCAATAGTGATTATTTTTGTGGCTAGATGATATAGCCTATCTATTTCGTCTTCGTTAATTTTAATTTCTCTTTTATCTGGACCTTCTAACAAGTTTTGTATTGACAAGTCAAGGACCAAGGTTATTCTATGGATGACTTGTTTTAAGTTAATTTTAGTTTTGTCAATAAGAATTCTTAGAACTATTTTCTTTTCATCTTCATAACTTATTTCAGAACCGCTCATGTGAGAAAAAGTTTTTCTTATTTTAGCCTTTATTTCTTTTGACATATTCTCTTTTGAATAGATTTCTATTTTTTCAATTCCTAAATAGTACAAGGCGTATAATATCTGGTCAATGTTTTCAAGATAGTCTCTTATATCTAATGATATTTCATTTATTCTCATTTCTTTTATACTATCTGGTGATAATATAATTGTTCCATCATTGATTTCTTGCAGATTGATTTCTTGTTTTTCTTTTAGATTATTTTTCTTAACCCATTCTTTAGGAAGGGAAACAGAATAAGTTGTTCCTGCGATTAGTTGAATCTTTCTTTTCATTATTTTAAATATGATTTAAACTATATAAATATTTCTATAACTATATAGTTTATATAGGATAGCTATATAAGGATTAAAATGTTTGAAAATATATAAAAAGGTAAAATGAAAATTAAAACATTTGTATTCTTGTTGGTTGCTCTGTTGGTGGTAACTAGTTTTGTTATAGTTTCTTTTGGTAAGAAAAATGTGACTGGATATGTAATTGGAGGTTCTGAGGGTAGAATTGAAATAAAAGGTTCTGATACATTGTTACAACTAGTTTCTAATCTTGCTGAAGCTTATTCTAATAATAATCCTTCAGCTAAAATATCTGTCACAGGTGGTGGTTCTGGAACAGGAATAGCTGCCTTAATTAATGGAGAGGTAGATGTTGCTGATGCTTCAAGAAAAATAAAAGATGAAGAAATAAAACAAGCTCAGGAAAGGGGAAGTAACCCTTGGGAATTTATTATTGCTAGAGATATGTTGTCTGTTATTGTTCATGGAGATAATGGCGTTGATGAACTTACAATAGAGCAATTAAGCAGGATTTATAAGGGAGAGATAACAAATTGGAAGGATGTTGGAGGAGATGATAAAGAAATAACATTATATGGAAGGCAAAGTACTTCTGGAACTTATGTATTTTTTATGGAGCATGTTGTTAAAGATGACTATTCTTCTAAGATGAGAAACATGGAGGGTAATCAAGCAATTTTAGATGCAGTTAAGCAAGATAAAACTGGAATTGGTTATGTTGGTATTGGTTATTTAGTTGATGAAAATGGTAATAAGGTTTCTGGAATTAATGTTGTAAAAGTTTCAGATGGGGGAAATTATATTTCTCCCTTAGATAAAGGAAAGATTTCAGAATATCCTCTATCAAGACCTTTATTTCAGTATTTAACTAAAAGACCTAATAAAGGGTTTGCTATTTATGATTTCTTAATTTTTGAGCTAAGTAGCGAGGGGCAGAATATTGTTGAGAAAGCAGGATTTGTAGAAATTACATCAGTAGACAGAGAACATAATGAAGAGATGTTCAGAAAACTTTGATTAATATTTTTAGAATGATAAAAGAGAATTTTAAAGAGAAGTCAATTGAATTATCATTAAGAGCGATTAGCTTGTCTGCTTTGTTGATTTTAATAGGGATTTTTTTCTTTCTTTTTGTTACTGGAATTAAAGCATTTTCAGAAATTTCTTTCAGTGACTTTTTTTTAGGAACTGACTGGAATCCAATTTCTTATAATGAACCAAAATGGGGAATCTTATCTTTGATGGTTGGAACTTTAATGGTTACTTTTGGAGCTTTAATGATTGCTATTCCCTTGGGAATTATGGCTGCTGTTTATTTATCAGAAATTGCTTCTCCCAGAATCAGAGAATTAGTCAAACCTACTATTGAAATGATTGCAGGCATCCCCTCTGTTGTTTTAGGTTTAATTGGCTTGTTATTTTTATCGCCTTTAATTGCAAATATTTTTGGTTTGAGCAGTGGTTTAAATGCATTAACCAGTTCGTTAATTGTTGGAATAATGGTTCTTCCAACCATAATTAGTGTTTCAGAGGATGTTTTAACTTCCTTACCTAAGGAATTTAGAGAGGCAAGTCTGGCTTTGGGTGCAACAAAATGGCAGACCATAAAAATGACTTTAATTCCTGCAGCTTTATCAGGAATTGTTGCCTCTGTTATGTTGGGTTTAGGAAGGGCAGTTGGAGAAACAATGGCTGTTTTAATGGTTGCTGGAAATTCAAGAGCTTTTCCAGTTTCTTTTTTTGAGCCTGTAAGGCCTATGACATCAAATATTGCAATTGAAATAAAAGAAGTTGTTCAGGGAAGTCTGCATTATCAAGCACTTTTTGCAATTGGATTAGTTTTATTTATGATGACCTTTGTTGTAAATTTTATTTCAGATATAATAATAAATAAACAAACTAAAAAATACAGATGGTAAATTTTTAAATGGCAGAAACAAAAGAAGAAAAAAAGCAGAGAATTTATTTTTTAATATTTAAATTTTCAACATTATTTTCAGTTTTAATTTTAGCTTTTGTTTTATTGTATGTTTTTCTTAATGGTTTTGGAGTTATTAGTTTTAAATTTTTAACTAGTATGTGGTCTCATCAGAATATTACTGAAGGAGGAATCTTTCCAGCAATCTTAGGAACTTTGTTGCTTGGAATTGGTGTTTCAATTGTTTCAATACCTGTTGGAATTGCAACCGCTATTTATTTAAATGAGTATTCAAAGAATAATTTTTTTACAAGGATGATTAAACTGTCAATTAGGAACTTGGCGGGAGTTCCTTCAATTGTTTATGGTTTGTTTGGTTTGGCTTTTTTTGTTTCGTTCTTGAAATTTGGAACATCTTTATTAGCAGCTTCTTTGACTTTAGGTTGCATGACTCTGCCTTGGGTTATTACTGCAAGTGAGGAATCTTTGAAAGCAGTTCCTAACTCATTTAAAGAAGCAAGTCTGGCTTTAGGAGCAACAAAATGGCAGACTATTGAAAAAGTAGTTATTCCAAATTCTTTAAGCGGGATGCTTACTGGTTCTATTTTGGGTGTTTCAAGAGCAATGGGAGAGACAGCCCCTATTATAATGGTTGGTGCAACTTTTTTTATCAGTTACATGCCAACTTCAATATTTGACAAATTTATGGCACTTCCTTATCATTTGTTTATCTTGGCTACTCAGCATTCAAGCCCTTTTGCAAGAGAATATGCTTTAGGAACAGCCCTTGTTTTAATTGTTCTTATTTTTGGTTTAAATTTTGGAATGTTTATCATAAGATACAGGATAAGAAAGAAAAAAGACTGGTAAAATGGAAATTGAAAATAGAATAAAAAGTGAATTTTTGTCAGAGAAAAGGGTTGATGGAGAAAATATTGAGAATAGTATGTTGGAGACAAAAATAAAAATTAATAACCTTAATTTTTGGTATGGCAAAAAACAGATTTTATTTTGTATAAACTTAGACATTTATTCTAATAAAATAACTGCTCTTATTGGACCTTCTGGATGTGGAAAATCTACTTTGTTAAGATGTTTAAACAGGATGAATGATATTATTCCTGGAATTGTTTTAAGAGGGCAGATAATTTATAATGAAATTAATTTATATGGGCAGGAAAATAATGTTGTTGACATAAGAAAAAAAATTGGAATGGTCTTTCAAAAGCCAAACCCTTTTCCAATGTCAATTTTTGATAATGTTGCTTATGGTTTAAGGGTTCAAGGAATAAAAGATAAGAAAAAAATAGAAGAGATAGTTAGAGAAAGTTTAGATAAAGCTGATCTTTTGGAAGAGGTGAAGGATAGATTAAATGCATCTGCTTTTAGTCTTTCAGGAGGGCAACAGCAAAGATTATGTATTGCAAGAGCATTGGCTATTAATCCTGATGTTATCTTATTGGATGAGCCTTGTTCTGCACTTGACCCGATAGCAACAGCTAAAATAGAAAGATTATTAGTTAAACTAAAAAAAGAAAGGACAATAATTATAGTAACTCATAATATGCATCAGGCAAAAAGGATTTCTGATTATACATGTTATATGTTAAATGGAAAATTAATAGAGCGCTCTTCTACCCAAGAACTTTTTACAAATCCAAAAAAAGAATCAACGAGAGATTATATTAATGGAGAGTTTGGATAATTGAAAAGTTGGAGG
>Ga0180009_10008419_pt1 | contig 10223 bp, 8 predicted proteins | sample OS_PC_MetaG_FD_123537 | JGI IMG/M metagenome (GOLD analysis project Ga0180009, IMG submission 123537) | Groundwater microbial communities from the Aspo Hard Rock Laboratory (HRL) deep subsurface site, Sweden - OS_PC_MetaG | ecosystem: Environmental > Aquatic > Deep subsurface > Groundwater... | reverse complement strand
ACGACGAACAAACACTTGAATATGCAGGTAAAAAATTGTTAGAAATGCTGCACCCCGACAATGTATTAATTACGAGAGGGGAGTATGGTATGAGCATATTTAGCAAAAGCAACGATGTAAGGCATATACCGACTACTGCTCGAAAGGTTGCAGACGTATCAGGAGCAGGCGACACAGTTATTTCAACATTGACGATGGCAATCACGGCAGGCGCAGATATATACGAAGCCGCAGTCCTTGCAAACACAGCCGGCGGAATTGTTTGCGGTGAAGTCGGCATCGTCCCGATAGATAGAGAAGAGTTATACCAAACACTTCTCGAAGATATGAACCACAGACAACCAAGAAAACCGAGTGCATAATGGGAAAGATTGTAACGCTTAAAGAGCTAAAAAATATTAGGTCAGAACTACGCCTAAACAGTCTTAAAGTTGTTTTTACTAACGGAGTATTTGATATCATTCATCGAGGACATGTAGAATATTTGCAGAAAGCAAAATCTTTAGGCAATGTGTTGGTCGTCGGTCTGAATTCCGATGCATCTGTGAGAAGAATAAAAGGAGATAAACGCCCGATAGTGAATCAAGACGACAGAGCATTCGTGCTTTCAAACCTTTTAATGGTAGATTACGTTTGTTTATTTGAAGAAGATACTCCGCTGCAATTGATTTCAGAACTTGTGCCAGATGTGCTCGTGAAGGGATCGGATTGGGATATCAACGATATTGTCGGTCGTGACGTCGTCGAAAAAAACGGCGGGAAAGTCGAGACGATTGAATTTGTCCCAGAACGTTCTTCTACAAACATCGTTGATACGATAATAAATCGTTATTGTAAAGGTCAATAAGCCTATACTTCATGTTCAAAAAGATTATCAAAATACTTGCTTATGCTTTCGGTTTAGGAATATTGGTAAGTATAATTCTAATCGGCATAACGCAATCGAAGTTTTTCAAAGACCGGATGCGAGTTATCATCGTCTCTGCTGCGGCTAACAATATAAACGGAATGCTGCACCTCGGCACGATCAAAGGAAATTTTATAACCGGATTTTCGATAGATAGCGTGGCAATTTTTAGAGAGGGTGAAATATTTCTATCAACAGGAGAGATATCGCTGCACCACGACCCATTCTCGATGTTGCATAAAACGCTTACACTTAGAAATCTCACAATTCATAACCCGACAGTAAAAATCTTAAAGTCGAACGACGGTAAATGGAATATCAACGAAATATTTCCTACCCGCGACACAACCGAAGCGGATAAATTAGATTGGACTATTAAAGTTCAAGAGATAAAAGTTGTTGGCGGGTCGTTCACGCTGTTCGATTCGACGCGTGAAAAATTAAAAGTAATGCAGGATACGGTAACGAAATACTTGGACTATCGCCATTTCGAAGTAAAAAACATCAACACAAAATTTTCGGGAGTTATCAAGGATAAAAACTACAAACTTTCAATCAAGGAGTTGAGCGCGATAATTCCGGAAACATCATTCGAGTTAAATCAATTGACGGGCGATTTTGCAATAAACGAAAAAATTGGTGAGGTCAAAGATTTAGTTTTGGTGACTTCGAAAACTCGTTTGAAGATTGACGCCTCGCTAAAAGAGTTGAATTTATTTCAAAAAGTCAATTTAACCGAATTCGAGAATAAACCCGTAGAACTAAAAGTGCTTGCGAGTAACATTGACTTGAACGAACTTAAAAGCTTCCTCCCACCAATTTATTTCTTAAACGGTACCGCCTACGTCGAATTAGAGGCGGATGGTAAATTCGGCGACTTATCAGTCAAACGTTTGAATTTAAGCACACTCAACTCATCGTTAAGCGTTACGGGTAATATTTATAGTTTGCATCAACCCAAAGAATTATATTTGAATGTGAGATTGGATAACGGAAAAATTATTCCCTCCGATGTTGATTCGCTATTGCCATCGTTTCATATTCCGAAGTTTAAAGACATTAAAAAAGGATTTCTCAACGCAAGTTATGTCGGAAAGCCGTTAGACTTTCAAGCCAATGTAAATTTAATAACAGATGCAGGAATAGTCGAATCCAAAATAAAAATGGATCTTCGCGATTCACTTATTGCTTATAAGGGAAGTTTTAAAACTCAGAGATTAGATATTTCCAAATTGATTGGAAAAGAAATTTATTCGAGTTCTATCAATTCAAATTTTGAGATAGAAGGGAAGGGAATTCATTTAAATGATTTGAATGCTTCTCTAAAAGTGGAGGTTGATTCATCGCAATTTGTTGATTTTCATTTCGGTAAGTCAAGCATAATTGTAAAATCGGAGAAACGGCAATTGCATACAGTGGCAATTCTTCAAGCGAATGAAATGAAAACTTATATCAACGCGGAGTTGGATTTTAGAGATAAGGATATTCCCAAATACGGAATCGAAGCGAGCTTAACATCCGTTGATATCTCAAAATTATTCAACGATGTAAAGTTGAAGAGCAATTTATCACTTCAAACTAGGATAACGGGTGCGGGGAAAGATGTAAATTCAACTAATGCAGAGATGCATATCACCCTATTGTCTTCAGTGATAGGAAAACACAAATTCGATAAGGAAGATATTTACTTGTCGTTGTCTCAAACCGATTCGACTAACAAATCTATTACGCTTAATTCATCCTTTGCTGACGTTGAATTGAACGGTAGTTTCAAATTAGATGAAATACCGAATACCTTTATTGAAATGGCTAAAAGTTTTACCGAAGCTGTTAAAACCAGAATCGGTGAGAACACAGAGCTTTCTTTTTCACCAGAAGGTCTAAAACATAAATCAACACCGCCACATTTCAATCCCTTCGACTACCGCTATGATATTAAAGTGAAGAACATCAGCGCTATTTCCAACATTACGGGAACCACACCTTATAATTTCAAAGGCAATTTGATAGGGAGAGTTCACGGCGGCTCAGAGATTATTTCGTTAGAAGGTAATATTGAAGTTGAAGATTATTTTGCCGGACATCAGGGAAGTGGAATTCTTTTGAGTGGGGCAAACATCCGGTATCAAATCGATAGTTTGAGATATTCAGGAATGTTTGAAAAATTATCATATAACATTCAATCTACTATCGGACAGTTAATAATAAACAGGACAAATATTACTGACATCAATCTAAAATCAGATTATCAAAATTTTCACGGGGAAATAAACCTTACTGGATTTGTGGATGGTAACAATAAAATTCAACTCACAGCAGGCATAAAAGTATATTATGACAATTATCAAATTGCTATATCGCAATTATCGTATGCATTAGATACTGAATATGTGCTGAAGAATTTGAGTAATATAAATTTTGTAATAGATTCGACGGGTATCTTGACTACCGATTTTGCAGTCGGAAGAGAAGGCAAAGAAAGAGTTTCGATATCAGGTAAATATTTACACACAGGTAATTTTGATTTAATCGGCAAGGTCGAAAATTACGAATTAGATGAATTGAAATTTCTTTTTAGAAATGCAGAACTTGCTGAACCGAACCGGGGATTGTTCGGAAAAGTAAATTCTGAGATAGCATTAACAGGCGATATTACGAATCCATTCATAACACTCGACTTAAAAGCACAAGACGTCAGTTACCGGAATACGCGATTCGGCGATCTAACGGTAAATTTGAAGTACGCGAATAAATATACCGAGACTGATGTAAAAATTATCAATAACCGGAAAGAACGAACGAAGCCGGATTTTAGTATTAAAGGTTTTTTTCCGATTGATTTATCCTTCGCTTCAGTAGAAGAGCGCTTTCCAGATGAAGAAATAAATATGAGAATTTTTTCCGAAGGTTTTCAAGTAAGTTTACTTGACCCCTTAATTCCTGTTACGAATGATTTGAATGGAATTTTAGTTTGCGATGTAACGATAGGTGGCACCCCTGCCGAACCCAAATTTTTCGGATCGATCGAAATCATAGATACTCGATTTCTCCTCAACACGAACAATATCTATTACACATTATCAGGTAAACTGATACCCGAAAAAGATAAAATTAATCTGGTCGATTTCGAGTTTAGAAACGAAAAAAAAGATTACCGCGATGGCAAAGTTAAGCTGAACGGCTTTTTTAGTTTGAAGGATTTTAAATTCGATTCATTCAATCTGAACATATCCGGACAATTACTGTTGCTCAAAGCAGTTTCCCGCAGAAATATAAGTAATATATATGGAAATCTCATTGCTCAAATAGGATCGGACGGATTACATTTTACCGGGACTCTTAAAAAATCGCATATCAACGGCACAGTTCATATCAAGGAAGCCGGTCTCACTTTCCCGCCATCCAGAAGTGTTTCTTACACAGGCACTGAAGATGTTATTAAATATGTTTTCATTGATGATGCTCCCAAGACTAAAGATACCGTTGATTTGAAACATATGTTTTTTTATCCACGAAATTATATCGAAGCAGATACTTCTGCCGAAGTATCTCGCAGAGAGAGTAAATTTCTCGCAGGTTTATCTTACGATATCGTGATTGAAACTCGAGGGACAACTAATATACGCATGATTTTTAACCCGACAACCAATGAAGAATTATACGCAGAAATCGATGGTAAATTAAATCTATATCGTGAGAACGGCAGAGCACAAATTATTGGCGAAATATCTATTTCCGATCGGTCTTATTATAACTTCTTTAAACGGTTTGATGCCACCGGTAAACTGAAATTTTTCGGAGAGCCTGAAAACCCTGAGCTTGATATTAAAGCATCTTACACCGGCTTCAGAACACCAACACCGACAGGCACAGATACTATCTCTGTTGAACAGAAAGTCGTAATCAATTTGAATATCACCGGCAACCGTATGGAACCGAAATTAATTATGGGCATTACGATTGATGATAAAGATTACGCTGATGTGATAACGGGCGGTGATTTACAGAGTGATGCAATATCCTTCCTATTTACAAGTAAATTCAGGGACGACTTGTCTGCACGTGAAAAATCGGATATTGTTTCAAACTTAGGTTCTACAGCCGGAAAATCAATTCTTGCGGGAGCAACATCGACCATGCTTTCAGGAATACTAACTGATTTTTTGCGTCAGGAATTTGGATTTATCCGCAGCGCGGAAATTACTTATTACGGTGGGAACATACAAGAATCCGCCGACCTACGGTTGAGCGGACAGATGTTCAATGCTTATTGGCGCTTCGGTGGAAGAATTTTCAACGACATCAATAATGCCAACGTAAGTTTTATTCTGAACTTTGGCGACGTATTTGAAGCCCCAAAAATCAGAAACCTATATTTAGAGTTAGAAAGAAAAACAGATTCCGATGAAATATCGTTAGACAAAAAGCTAACTAATAGCGCTCGAATTTACTACAGGTGGTCTTTTTAACTATGGATAAAATAAACCTTGAAAGCAAAATACTTAAATTCCTTTCTCGCTTTCCCGAAGAGGTGTTTAAGGTTCACGAAATCGCCCGACGAATTTCGATAACTGACGCAGAAGAAATTCATTTATCACGTGATGTCATAAAAGAACTTGCCCGGGAAGAAAAAATCCGCCAGTCATCAAGGAAAAGGTATGGTTATCAACAACCCAAAGCCTTGTCACATTTGACCGGCATATTTTCACCATTGAGAAACGGTTTTGGTATTGTGGAAACTGAAAACCCGGAAATTCGCCGCATCTTAATCCCTCCGAAGTTTACTTATACTGCTCTAAAAGATGATATTGTTTCTGTAGCAGTGTTTCCTTTTGCCATCGTAAAAAAGAAAACAGACATAAAAGAAATAGAAAACGAGTCAGTAGAAGGTGAGATAGTCGCGATAATTAAACGCAGTGAGAAAGTATATACAGGTAAGTTCGAGAAATATAAAAATTTGTTTTATGTCAGACCTGATGATAACCGGCTCGATCGCGACATCTATATTTCAAAAGGAAAGACGCTTGGAGCTAGACCGGGTTCAAAAGTTACTTTTGTAATCGAAGAGTGGAAGTCGCCTCACTTGAATCCTGAAGGTAGAGTTGTTGCAATCCTTGGAAAAGTGGGTGAAGTAAGTGCCGAAATGCTTTCTGTAATTCACTTATTTAATTTGCCGATACAGTTTTCAAAAGATGTAATGGAAGAAGCTCAAAGCATCCCTGAAGAAATCCCGAAATCAGAATTTAAGAAAAGATTAGATTTACGAAATGAGATTTGTTTTACCATCGACCCGGAAGATGCTAAAGATTTTGACGACGCTGTGTCGTTAAAGGTAATTGACAAGAATACTTATGAATTAGGGGTTCATATTGCTGACGTAAGTTACTACGTAAAAGAGAATTCTAAAATAGATATCGAAGCATTAACACGCGGAACAAGTGTTTATCTTGCCGATAGTGTTATTCCGATGCTTCCGGAAAAGTTGTCGAACGAGCTTTGCAGTCTTAAACCTCACGAAGACAAGCTAACTTATTCAGCAATTATAAAAATAACAAAGAATGGTGTCGTAAAGGATTACACGATAAAGAAAAGTGTAATAAACAGTAAACACAGATTCACTTACGAGGAGGTCCAAGAAATAATCGATACCGGCAGCGGCAACTATACAGAGATAATAACCGAGATGCACAAGTTGAGTAAGGTTTTATATCAAAGACGAGTGCACGACGGAAGCGTAGATTTTGAGACGAGCGAGATAAAATTTAAGTATAACTCACACGGACAACCGACTGAGATCATTAAGAAACTCAGGCTCGACGCCCACAGACTAGTAGAAGAGTTTATGCTATTGGCTAACCGGTTAGTTGCACAACAAGGAGGCAATTTAAAAAAGGGTGACAATCTTCCGTTCGTTTACCGTGTTCATGATAAACCCGATCAAGAAAAAATAAAAGAATTTGCGAAGTTTGTTGCACAATTCGGTTATTCGTTGAACGTATCCGGTGGAGTTACTTCCAAAAATTTGCAAAAATTACTGAACGATATACACGGTAGCGAGGAAGAAGATGTAATCAATGAAGTAGCAATCCGCTCGATGGCTAAAGCGATCTATTCAGAAAAAAATATAAAGCATTTCGGATTGGGGTTTAAGAATTATACACACTTCACTTCACCTATTCGTAGATATCCCGACCTTGTGATTCACCGCTTGTTATGTGAGTATGAAAACAGTATCTCACCAAAAAGGAAAAAAGAGTTGAACGAAAAAATACCAGCACTTTGCGAGTTAGCATCACAGAGAGAAAGAGTAGCGATGGAAGCCGAAAGAGAATCGGTTAAAGTGATGAAAGTAGAGTATATGAAAAAGCACGTTGGCGATGAATTCAAAGCCGTTATCTCTGGCGTCGTCCGATATGGACTTTTTGTTGAAATAATTGATTTTCTGGTCGAGGGTTTAGTTCGCGTGCGCGATTTGGAAGACGATTATTATATTTACGATGAAAAAAATTATGCTTTTATTGGCAGAAATAAAAAGCGAAGATACCGTCTCGGCGATAAAGTAAAAGTACAAGTAGTGCGAGTTAATCCCGAAGAACGTCAAATAGATTTTGTGATCGTCGGTTAATATGGAAGTCGGTGCAAACATTATCGTCAGCGGTGTCGTACAAGGTGTAGGATTCAGGTATTTTGTCTTTAACCGTGCAACACGTTTAGGACTTAAAGGATACGTAAAGAATATGTACAGTGACGACGTCGAGATAGAAGTCGAAGGCGAGAGGTCATTAATTGAAGAATTGATAAAGGAAGTAAAAGTCGGACCCCGCTTCGCGCAAGTTACAGATTTAAAAATCACTTGGAAAAACGTTGAAAAATTTTATAAACATTTTGAGATAAAATAAATATGCAGATTGGATTTGGATTCGACGTACACCGTATGGTCGAAGGAAGAAAATTAATTATAGGAGGTGTTGAAATTCCTTTTAAGAAAGGGCTGTTAGGGCATTCCGATGCAGACGTGCTTTCACACGCTATAGTGGATGCATTACTTGGGGCTGCCGCTTTAGGTGATATTGGAAAACATTTCCCTGATACAGATATGAAATATAAAGATATTTCCAGTTTAAAGCTGCTGCGATTAACAATCGAGCTATTAGGGGAAAAGGGATTTAATCTCATAAATATTGACTCAACAGTCGTTCTTGAAAAACCAAAAATCGCATCATACATTCAAGCGATGAGAGAAAATATTGCTAATGCTTTAGGAGTAAAGATAGAAGTAATTTCAGTCAAAGCGACCACGACGGAAGGGCTCGGATTTACGGGAACGGGTGAAGGCGCATCAGCGTATGCTGTTGCATTAATTCAGAAAACCGAATAATGGAAGTAGACGAAATCATACAATATCTTTCGCAAGTAGAAGCAATTTACGTTTACTTGATAATTTTTGCCATCGCCTATATCGAAAACATTTTCCCTCCATCTCCAAGCGACGTCATAGTTGTATTCGGAGGTTCGATGGTCGCTTTAGGAAAAGCAAACTTTATCGCCTCTGTATTTTCCGCGGCTTTAGGCGGTTTATTTGGCTTTATAACGATGTACGTCATCGGCAGATGGTTTGGTCGCAGGATATTAGAAAAAGGAAAAATTAAATTCATTCCACTCGATAAATTACATAAAGTAGAAGGCTGGTTTCGGAAATATGGATACGGAATTATTATTGCTAATCGGTTTCTCACAGGAACGCGCGCAGTCGTTGCTTTTTTTGCCGGCTTATCCGAACTGAACCTAAAAATTACTTCGATCCTATCGTTCATCAGCGCAGTAGTTTGGAATGCGATTCTTTTATACGCAGGTTTTACGATGGGTAGGAATTGGCAGCATATTATCGAACACCTGAAAATATACGGCATTGTAGTTACCCTAATAGTTTTATTGACAGTGATTATTTGGTCCGTCAAAATATTAGTCAATAAAAAGAGAAGTCGAAATGATGCTTGAGTTTTTTATTTATCTCGATCGGTCGATGTTTATTTTTTTCAATCAAGCAATTGCCAATGGCTTTTTTGATACAATCATGCCGGCAATAACCGATTGGGATAAAACTATTCCCGGAAGAATAATAATTGTTATCATCGTCGTTGGATTATTGTGGAAAGGTGGAAGGACGGGACGCACGGTTATATTTTTACTGATTCCGACGATCATGTTAAGCGATCAATTAAATAGCTCGTTTCTAAAAAATATTTTTGCACGTCCTCGTCCTTGTCACCTGATCGAAGGCGCAACTATCATAGAAAATGTTCGACTTTTAGTTGCTTGCGGAAGCGGTTATTCTTTCCCGTCGTCGCATGCTGTCAACAGTTTTGCGATAGCAACTATTTTTACTGCTCATTATAATAAATATTGGTGGATTTTCGGAATCTATGCAACTGTTGTCAGCTTCTCGCGGATTTATGTTGGTGTTCACTTTCCATTCGATGTTGTTGCCGGTGCCATTGTCGGAATTCTTTGCGCTCTATTCGTTTATATTTTATGGTTATACGTTTCAAAGAAAATAATTAGAAACTGATGTTACGCAAACATAGATATTTGCTATTATCTGGATCGATTGCTCTGACAGGAATTGAACTCAACCCGCTTTGTGAGGCTGTCTAAAAAGTTCTCTCGTTACGGGGCTGACCAAAAAGTGGAAGATTCCTTGTAGTGCGAACTTTAGTTCGCTTAAATTTCATCAAAAAGCGAAATGAATTTCGCTCTACATCCCTCTCAAAGAACTTATTGGTCACCCTCAAGTCCCTCTCTTTTTAAGAGAGGTCGACGACTCGACTTGTAGAGCGGATGCACCTATGGCGCAAGGGTGAGTTCATTTTAATTTAATATACTTTATAGCAGTTTCAACGGTTTACGATTCCTCATTATTAGAAAGAAAAATTAAATTGCGAACTTTGAATCATAAATTAATTAAATTCTCGTTGCTCATCCTTTCGGGTGTTTTATTCGGATTATCGTTTCCTCCTTTTCAAACGGGTTTTCTTGCGGCATTTGCTTTTGTCCCGTTCTTTCTCGTTTTCTCTGATGTTGAAAGCTACGGAAAAGCATTACGTTATTCATACTTAACTTTTTTCGTCTTTAACTTAATCGCAATTTCGTGGGTGGGTGGTTTTGTGCACGGAAAAGACCCTTACTTGATGTCTGCCGGCGTTACATTACTGTTAGTTCACCCTATATTCCTGTCGGTTCCAGTCCTTGTTTTTATATTTATCCGGCGTTCTTTCAATTTCAAAGCCGCACTCTTAACGTTTCCTTTTTTATGGGT
>Ga0180009_10008417_pt1 | contig 10224 bp, 8 predicted proteins | sample OS_PC_MetaG_FD_123537 | JGI IMG/M metagenome (GOLD analysis project Ga0180009, IMG submission 123537) | Groundwater microbial communities from the Aspo Hard Rock Laboratory (HRL) deep subsurface site, Sweden - OS_PC_MetaG | ecosystem: Environmental > Aquatic > Deep subsurface > Groundwater... | reverse complement strand
GCAAGATATTTCAGTATATTATATTGTTTATCCAAAACCGAAACTTGAGTAAGGAGAATTGGGATGAAAAGAAGAGGATTCTTAAAAGGTTTGGCAGCAACGGGAGCGGGTGCTGCGCTTGTCAGTGGTGTGGGAACGTTGCCGAAGGCTTATGCCCGGCGTAAAGAGGAAGATTTTGGAGAGGTGAAAAGTCTGAAGGTTCACTGTGTGTCCGAGACGAGCTGGTTTGACAACCCGACCCTCGGCAAGGACATCAAGGCCGCGGGTGGTATCAACACCAACCAGTATGATGTGTCCTACAACGAAGAGAATCTGGGCGGGTATGCGGCCGTGGTGGAAGTGGAAGCCCTTGATGGAAAAAAGACGAAGTATCTGCTCGATACTGGCTGGAGCAACGAATGGATGGACTATGTCTTTGAAAAGGACGGTGTCGACAAAATGCTGAAAAACAAGGAAATTGATACCATGATCATTTCCCACGATCATATTGACCACTATTTCGGTCTTGAGAGTACCCTGAAACACCAGCCTGATATTAAGATCTACTTCCCCAGCACGGCCATGAAGAAGAGTTTTGAGCTGCTCAAGGGGGCCGACTTCTCAGCAACGCCCGGTTGTCCGAAGAACAGTGTGCCGCACACCGGTGAACTGGTCGTGACGAAGCCCGACAAGCTGTATAAGCTCCAGGACGGTGCGGCGATTGTTTTCTTCGACGCCCCGGCAACCCTGCAGGTCCGTGGTGAGAATGTCATGTACTTCAAAGTGAAGGACAAGGGTTACGTGACGGTCACCGGCTGTTGCCACCCGGGAATTATGACGCTGATCAACTACGCGCGCAGGAACTTCAAGGATGGTAAAAACAATTATGGCTGTTATGGGGGTCTGCATATCTCTCCCTTTGAAAACTGGGACCCAAAAATGGATGACCTGATCAAGGGGGTGCAGGCGATGAACATGAAGAAAATCGGTTGTAACCACTGTACCGGTTGGATCTGGGCGGAAAAAGCGGCCAATGCGGGTCTGCCGATTGTAAAAGGCACCAACAAAAACCTGTCCTACCGGAAAACGGGGACCCTGGCAGGCGCCAAGACCTCAAATGTCTATCTCGGAAATGGTGATGAGATCACTTTCTAAAGCGGGATAACGCGACACTTTATTTATCCTGAACTTAAAGGGGTTGGCAACTCCCGGATCACTATCCAGTAGCGGTCGACCCCTTTTTTCCTTTCATTGACGAAGGGCTTTTGAAAATGAATCTGGAGATATATCTATGAGTGCAAATCAATCTCAAGAGAACTGGCTGACCCAAAGACAGCTGGAGCCGCGATGGCCCATTGCTGTTTCAGGGATTGTCAACCTGATCGTTCTCATCGTTGCTGTTGCTGTGGTGTGGTGGGTCTTTTTCTCAAACGGGGGTATTTTCAAGCTTTACACTCCCCTCCTCGGCTTTTCACTGGTGATCTGGACATTGCTGATTCTGCTCTGGCAGTCGGAATTGTTCGATTTCTGGCCTCTGAGCCGCACCTTTTTAAAGAATGGTAATCCGCTGGTCAAGGGCGGATTGCTGACCGCGCTGATGATTGCCATCTACCTGGTTCTGGTCATCGGCGTGGTGTTTCTTCTCGTTGGCAAACTGGGTGTGACCTATTTTAACTGGAATAGTCTGGTAAAATACGGGGAGTTTGGCCAGGATGCCACTTCCACTCGGGAGACTGCTTCCTGGGCGATGTTGTCACTTTCGGTCCCCTTCTTTCTGTTCAGCATCTGGTTCATGTTCGGGATTGGCAAAGATCTGTTTCCGGAGCTGAAACAGCCGAAGCAGGGCATCGCCATGTGGGGCATCATCGCTGTTTTCGGGATCCTGGTCTATACGATTTTTTTTCATCCCCATATCGGATCCATGTTCTATCCCAAGCAAATCTATGCGGCCGTACCTCCCTGGTGGGAGCGTATTGCTCAGACCAACAGCGCAGAGTACAGCCTGGGGATCCTGTTTGTGACCGTCGTCGGAATTTTCCTTGTGTTTCACCTCTGGGATGGCTGGCCATATAACCGGGTGCAGAAACAGCCGTGGCGGTTTATCTTTTTTGCAGTGGTCAGCCTTATCATCGGCTATATCATCTTCCGGATCCAGCTTTATGTCTTCGACACCCTCTGGGACGAAGCCTATATCGGCGGGCAGAACGAGGCCAATTTCGGGTGGCGTTACAGCCACACGGTGACCATGGCCAATTTTGTGCTGGTCATTGCCCTGATCCAGAATACCTTTTTTGGAAAGCTGTTCGAGGGGATGAGCGGTATCGTACGGGGGGTTATCAAGACCATTGTGGCCCTGGTTGTGGGGTTGCTGTTCGCATCAGCCTATTATGCCTGGGGGCCGGACCTTCTCGGTGTCTGCAGTGGGGTTTCCCACCCGTCGGAGAATGCTGCGGCCTTTCTGATCATGGTGATCAATCTGATCATGATACAGGACTATTTCATGGATTGCTGGCCGGGTTACCGGCTGAAACGGTGAATCCTTTGCAGGAAAACAGTGTATGAGCGAAATATCGTATGTTGATCCGGTGCTGGAGGTTGAAACATTGTTGAACGAGTTGTTCCAAACCGTGTTTCTGAACGATTCGGCCCGCCACCGCTTCGGGTTTTCCAAAATATCCCAGGTCAATGCATCAAATGGAAGACCCCAGTGGTATCTCTGGTTTTCCGAGAAAAAAGGGGCCTACAGCCTTACCATCCAGGAGGACCCATTCGGTTCCGGAGACGGGAGGTTGCCCGGTTGGTCCATTGAAGCGGAAACCAACCCGGGGCCCTATGTGCTGATTCGCTACTTTCCCGATATGGAAGAGGGGGTGTTCGACGCCCTCTCCTGTTATGAACAGATCGCCCGCTTGGGGTCTCTGTTTGATTCGACCGGTACGCCCACTTTTGAAGGGGGGCGTGCCCTGCATGAGAACCTGTTTGTGGTCGGCAGACTGGATGTTGTGATCCATTCATCGAAATCCGAGGTGGACTTCTATTGCGCAGCCCCTGACAGATGGAGGGACTACCGGATCGATGGTTTGACGTTCATGGATGGCGACGGAGAGTCCAGGCAGGTGCTTTCTCCCGGCGATCTTGACCGGGATCTTCCCGGGTGGGACCTGTCCTTTTTTATTTATGACAAAATCGTTTCGGCCTTCTGCCTGTTGACCGGTCAGGCACCCAGGTTTGCGGGGCGTGCAACAATGCCGTCCTGTCACTATGACATCGACCGGCAGCAGAAGGTGGATGTTATTTCCGATACTGATATTACCGATACCTTGTTTGGGGTCTCTTTTTTTGACGGTGCTGACAGTCCTACCCTGTCGGATCGGTATCGATCTTTTAAAGGGGTTCTCCTTGCGCAACACCGCGGGCTGGTAGAGATATGGCAGGCCCCCGATGCTGTTCCGGATTCTATGGGTGACTTCGCCTGGTGGGCCATTAAAAACCAGCATTTTCATGCAGATCCCGATCATGTCTGCTCGTGTTACCAGTAGGTCGACCATATTACCCGGATCTCTTCAGAAGGGTGTGCTGCAGCCGGTCACCCGACTTCAGAGAGCGACTGAAGCCAGCGGGGGGCTTCGTTTAATCATTCAACAGGAGCAACCATCCAATGATCAATAAATCCCGTCGAAATTTTTTCAATGACGTTGTCGAAAATTCCGTCCAATTCCTGGCCAAGGCTGTTGCCTCCTTTCAGAGTGAGGAAGCGGAACCTGATACCAACTACTTCAGCTCCTATGAATCGGCCTATACCCTGATTTCTGAAAACCTGCCGTTTCTGGATGAGGAAGTGGAACGCCTCAACATTGACACGACAGGGAAATCAAATCTTGAAATCGTCAAAGAGGTCTATGAAAAAACCCATGTCGACCATTGACCGAATGGTGCTGTTCCGTCATCACCTGTCTTTCATGCCCCCGCATCTTTAACCGCTTAACCTGACAGCGACCGGGACAAGCAGCGCTGCAGTCCCCCCCCCCCCCTGGAAACCATCCCTGATCGTGTCCCTTCTGGAGGTCAGTCATGCAGAACAGCGCAGCCTGATCGATGTGGACTATCACACCTATGATGCGTATCCCGTCTTTAGATACTGGTTCTTCGGTGAAAAGAGCGGCAAATGCACCGGACCGCATCAGACACAATCTGGATTTATCGGGGCAATGGTATTGATTTATACGCTATCATAGGTTAATCCTGAACGGGTGGATGAAATGGAGACCATCATGAACCTTCGGGAAAAACAGATGGCAGATAATCCGTCGGGAATGGGTAAGAAATTTCGTATTCTTCATTACCGTTTTAATCAGAGGCCTCAATATGATAAAAGATTCGAATCCATGCTGGATGACCAGGCGGGACCTGCTGCGTGCAGGTTTTACATTCGGAGGATCCGCACTGGGAATGGCGGCAGTTGGAAGTATCAGCGGTATTCTACCCTGGACCTCAAACGCGTTGGCGGCAGGCATCGCCAAACCCAATGTGGTTCTTATTTACTGTGATGATCTGGGTTATGGAGACCTTGGCTGTTATGGTGGAAAAGCCATTGCAACACCCAATATTGACCGACTGGCCCAAAGTGGTGTCCGGATGACAGACTACTATTCCTGCAATGCTGTCTGCGCCCCTTCGCGGGCCGGATTGCTGACCGGGCGGTATCCCATCCGGTCAGGGGTGATCGGGAATATTTATCCGGATGATGAACCCCTGAAACGTGTCATTGTCAGGGAGTACTTCGGCGCCGCATTTCAATCCCTGGGTGGACTCGATGTCAGGGAGGGTAAAAAAATTTCCGGCATTCCTGAAAGGGAGCTCCTGCTTGGGGAAGCTTTGCAGGGAGCGGGTTACAGAACCGGCATGGTCGGTAAGTGGCACCTGGGAGATTACAGTCTTGAGCCATCCTATAATCCTGTTCGAAATGGCTTTGATTTCTACTTTGGGGTGCCCCACAGCAACGATATGCTCCCCTGTCCACTGTTCCGAAACGACAAGATGCTTGAACCGAATATCGGTACAGATCAGGCCAGACTCACGAGTTTATATACAGAGGAATCCATACAGTTTCTGAAAGAGTCAAAGGGCAATCCATTTTTTCTCTACTTTGCGCATACTTTTGCACATCAGCCGCTTTATGCTTCAGAAAAATTCGCTGGAAAGTCAAAAGCCGGAAAATACGGTGATGCGGTTGAGGAGATTGACTGGAGTGTTGGCCGCATAATGGAAACCCTTGTTGAAATGGGAGTTGAGAATGAGACCCTGCTAATTTTTACCAGTGATAACGGACCCTGGTATGAGGGCAGCGCAGGGTCCTTGCGCGGACGGAAAGGGCAGAGTTATGAAGGTGGTTTTCGGGTACCCATGATTGCATCCTGGCCGGGTCGAATTCCTTCCGGCACTGTCTCCAGCCAGGCGATGATGAATATTGATTTTTATCCAACGATACTATCGCTGGCCGGGGTCAACCTGCCAAAAGACAGGGTCATCGATGGTCGTAATGTCATGAATCTATTATCGGGAAAAGATAACACACCTCCCCATGAAGCCCTGTTCTTTTATCACTACGATCTTCTCGAAGGCATCAGGGTCGGAAACTGGAAGTATTTTCGCAGAATCAATCGCTATACCTGGCCGGTACCGCTGGATGGCGTCCAATTAGCCAATAAGCTGGGTGGTGATCAACTTGGAAAACGCTGGCCACTTCTTTACAATCTCGAAACAGACCCAGGTGAAAGCTATAACGTCATCGATACCTATCCTGAAGTTGCCGGGAAACTTGACAATATGATGCTCACATGGGAATCAGAAACGAAGGAAAACCCGGGTGGCTGGCTGTAAAAAGAAAGCCCGGTCGGGACGGCCCGCCTATGTAACGGTTCAGATTTGCACCGGTCGAATTTTTAAACCAGATCCAGACAGTTGAACAGTATGTGCGGTGACCTGTTTACAATAAGAACAGAGGAGAAATGATGCAGTAGATCGGAGCTGGTGATGCAGGCGTTGTGATTGACATGGGAAGGCCTGGAACCGGTGTATTTCTGTATGACATTGATAAGCTGACCCGTGCCCTGGCACGATTGGATATTAACTTCGAAGAGTAGAATCCGCTCAGTGCCATTATCAGAGATTTGAAGGCAGGGTGCGCTGCTTCTCGCCAAACCTTGTGAATGTGGCGTGTTTAATATTCACAGAGCCCAGGAGATTCTGGAAAGACTACGACCGCCCTCGGAAGACGGCCATGGATGGCCGTCGAGAATGAGTTCAATAACGTACAGGTCTTAGCGTCTATAGCGGAACCTGAATAAATACAAAAAAAAGGAATTCCTGACCCGGATGTTATGACGGGATGAATTCAATGGGTCGGGTTTCCTTCAGGGTGATAGCCCCGGTCGGACATGCCGAATGACACAGTCCACACCCGAGGCACTTCTCGCCGATGACTGTTGTGATGACCATGCCATCGGTATTTTGCCCATCAGCCAGGGCATTGAAAACACATCGATCCCTGCATAAAAAACAGCCGTCGCATAGATCAACGTCAACACTTGCCATGAAGCGGCTGGGAGCGCTGATTTCCAAACCTTCGCTGATCATCAGCGGGAGCGCCTGGCAGCAGCAGCTGCAACAGTTGCAGATAAAGTGGCCGCCATCGGCCGAATTCATTGTAACGTGAACCAGTCCGGCGGTTTCCACTTCATCCAGAATACGCAGCGCTTCGGCCTTGTCAATCCCCCGTCCAGATCCCCGATCAATGGCGTAACGTGCGGAGTTTCCCAGTTGAATGCAGGCTTCCAGCGGGTGGTCACACTTGTGGGCGATCACCCGGCAGGTGCATTTGGTCACCGCCACGACTTGGGCATCATTGATCATCCGGCGGGCACTATCGGCATCGAGGATCTGCTGTTTTTCCGATGCCACCGATGATTCTACCGGTATGATGCGTGTAAAGGGCTTGTCCAGCATCTGGGTGTAAAACCGGGCGAAGTCCGGCCACTCCGTTTCTATGAACTGCTGCCACAGATCATGAAACTCACGGGTGGCATCCTTCCAGAGAATAGTGGCGTCATGGAACTGAATCATGTCCCGGCACATTTTATACCCAACCGTGCTGCCTTTAAACGATTTGAAGGCGGTTCCTTTCTGATAGAGCAGCGCACACATCTCCTCAACCTGTGCGACCGGCCGGGAAAGCGTTTCTGCAAGTTCCGCCGGGGTACCGGGCATCGCCATCATCAATTCCGCTTCGGATTCATCAACAATCATCCGGAAAAGTCGGGGAATGATGGTTGAACCCTTCAACATGATTTTTTCGGTCATCATTTCATAAATATCGTTACTCATAAGTCTCCTTGTAACATTTCCAGGTAGAAAGGATCCCAACGTCATGGAAAGCATCCAGTGGGGCAGAAGCGGTTACCGCCGGCAGCCCTCTCCCGGTACATACAGTATACCCATCACCACCTGGTTACGATTTCTGGATCAGGTACAGGCTGAGGAGGAGTCCGACACAACCGGCGGCTCGATAGATATTGATCGGTTTGACCACCAGGTCCAGGAATCCAATGTGATCTAATACAACAGAAAAGATCAGCTGACCGACAATCGTCGCTACCAGCGTGTTTGCAATGCCGATTTTGGGAGCGAGGAAAAGGATCGTTGTCACAAATATGACACCGTAAGCACCACCTGTGTAATAAATCGGGGAAACGTCCCGTAATTGGGACCATTCGGGTAATTTCGGATGGAGTATGAACAGAATCAATATGATCAGTGGCACGGCACCAGCGAAGGATATCAATGATGCCTGCATGGGGTGGTTCAAGCGCTTGCTCAGACCCGAGTTGATTGTACCCTGGATCGCTACCATGCCGCCGGCTGTCAGCGCCATCAGAATATAAAACAATGTCTTCATTCAAATCTCCGGATCTGTTCCTGTTGAAAGATGAATCGGTGATGGTGGTGCTTAAGCTATTTTTCGCAGCAATATGACCGAATGTCACGCCGATATTTTATTTTGTAACTATTCACCTGTATACGCCCCGAAGGTATTGTGTTTCAAGAAACGCATGAATCCTCCTGGAGCTCCTGGAAGCCATCCCTGGCTTCCAAGGTTCTTGAAACACAATACCTTCGGGGCTGCGTGGAAATCGAACTGAATAGATTCTTTATTTTTTAAGTAAAAAGCGAATCAACCGCAGAATCACCATCACCATTACCATTCCCAGTAGCCATTCCCGGAAGTTCGGCCAGTGCCCTGCAGGGCCCAGTCCCATGTTCCCGGTCAGAACAGGTGACAACCAGTGCTAAGGCAGGTCACTCCGGTTATCGGGATAGATGGACACCCGGGGATGGGAGCGGTTGACGGGGTATTAAAAAAAAACACCGAAAGCCTGGATCCGTCAAGGATTTTATATGCGTGATCCCGTATGATGATACCATTATTTCAAAGGAGATGTAGTTGCCGTTTGCCAGAAACGTTCAGTTATTCAAATCTAAAAATTTCGTAACGATTCACCCGTATACGCCCCAAAGGAATTGTGTTTCAAGAATCGCATGAATCCTCCTGGAGCTCCTGGAAGCCATCCCTGGCTTCCAGGGTTCTTGAAACACAAACCCTTCGGGGCTGAGCGGAAATCAAAAAAGATACAAAATTTCATTGCACCCTTCAATCCTGCATTTATACCCCATGGAACAGACCCGATACCGGCTTCAGATAACTCTGATGATCAATATTATCGTGATCACCATCAGTCGATTGCTCCTGAATACTTCCAGAAGATTTATCTATACCTTTGCAAGTACATTCAGCCGTGCACTGGGTGTTCCCCTGACATCCATCACCGGTTTAATTGCCATCAATCAGGGAACGTCGCTTCTGGGAGTTGTTTTTGGTCCGTTGGGGGATCAGGTAGGGTATAAGTTGATGATTTTGCTGGGTATGACCTGCCTTACAGTCGGTATGCTGGCTGCAGGCATCCTGCCTTTTTACGGGGTGCTTGTTGCCGCCATGTTTTTAGCCGGGTTGGGGAAAACGATTGTGGATCAGGCGATTCAGGCATACGCAGGACAAAGGGTGCCCTATCATCGCCGAGGCCTGGTTATCGGAATGATGGAATTGGCCTGGGCCGGGAGTACACTGATTGGTATACCACTAATGGGGTTACTGATCGGAAAACTTGGCTGGCAGGCTCCCTTTCTGGCAATTGGGCTGCTCTCTTTATTCTTTGTAGTCATCATCGTCATTCTGTTTCCCAAAGATCAAAAGCAGATCAAAAAAGGCCGTCAGCTGGCTGAGACGCTGGAATTCTGGAAACAGATACTGGTCAATCGAGCTGCGGTCGGGGTGTTGCTATTTGCGTTTTTTGTTGCGATTGCCAATGATGCCATTTTTGTTGTGTATGGCGCCTGGCTGGAAGATTCCTTTCATCTCAGTGTGATTGCTCTCGGTATCAGTACAATTGTGATTGGTATTGCCGAGGTTTTTGGTGAAGCGCTAACCGCATTTTTAGCGGATAAAATCGGACTGAAAAAGTCGACCTTTTTGGGGTTGGGCGCTCTGCCCGTGAGTTTTATACTGCTGCCACTGGCAGATAAGAACCTCACCGTTGCCCTGGCGGGCCTGTTTTTTATTTTTGTCAGTTTCGAATTCACATTTGTAACCGCCATGAGTCTCAGTACGGAACTGACTCCTGGGTCTCGCGCAACATTGATGTCGGCTTTTTATGCCATCGCAGGTGTTGGTCATATGACTGGAGCGATACTGGGTGGTATTGCCTGGAGTATGGGCAAGCTGACCGGAACGAGCATCCTGGCAACGGGGTCCACCGCCCTGGCAGTACTGGCTCTCATTTGGGGAATATGGGATTGGAAACGACAACTTGACTGATATACGGTGCTGCCTGATTCGCCTGGTCGGTTCAATCCCCCTGTGCCGATCAGGCGTTTTGCAGGAGAATCATTTCCGTCAGCAATGACTCGTAGGGTGCAAATGCTTGAATGGACAGCAGCAGAAGCGGGTTTGATTGATAATATGGGTATCCGTCATTTTTCTACACCGTGTTCTTTGTATCTATTCAGTTTAATTTCCGCTCAGCCCCGAAGGGTTTGTGTTTCAAGAACCTTGGAAGCCATGGATGGCTTCCAGGAGCTCCAGGAGGATTCATGCGTTTCTTGAAACACAAACCCTTTGGGGCGTATACAGGT
>Ga0180009_10008416_pt1 | contig 10227 bp, 8 predicted proteins | sample OS_PC_MetaG_FD_123537 | JGI IMG/M metagenome (GOLD analysis project Ga0180009, IMG submission 123537) | Groundwater microbial communities from the Aspo Hard Rock Laboratory (HRL) deep subsurface site, Sweden - OS_PC_MetaG | ecosystem: Environmental > Aquatic > Deep subsurface > Groundwater... | reverse complement strand
ATTTCCGTTACTTTTTAATTCGAGTCTTTTGCCGAATAAGCTACTGGTGCTTTTAACATATTCGCCATTGAGAGAAAAATAGTAATGATAACCCCTTCTTGTCCTAACTCTGGTTGTTTCTTTTATCTCTGGTAATATTTCTTTTAACTCCGGCAAAATATTAATATCGTCAACATCAATAACCGCTAACTTGCTTATATTTCCGGTTACTATTCCAATATTTACATCGCAAAATATATTATACCAATCAAAAACATCTTCTGTAATTGCTTTTTTATATTGGTAAAATTTCCAATATATATAAGGTTTCTTTTTTGCTATTAACAGGTATTAAACTATATTCATTTTTTAGATATTCATCGATTGTATGGTAAAGATGCTTCAAAACTTCGTTAGGCCCGGTAAAAAGCCCAGTCCGAAATCAGGCTCCACCCATGCCCGTATAACCTTTCAACTACATTTAATAATGATTATTCTATTGTGGTATTAGTATGGCTTCAGGAAAAATATTACAGTTAAAATAACTAAATTAAATTAAAAGCAAATGTCAGATTTCTGTTATAGCAGTCACAAAAAGGGGGAGTGTAACTGTGGAGATCACACTCCCCTCAAACTTTATTATTAAAGTAGATTAGCGAAACAATCCGGATATTACACTATATCTATGTGGGGCCGACAAAAGAGAAAGCGGCCCCACCACATTAAGATTCATCTTACGATCATTTAAGGACACCACGCTCTTTGTAATATTTTATTGCACCGGGATGGAGTGGGAGAGGAACATTTGGAGCATTTTCAAGCGTTGTATCGACAGCACAAGGATGTACTTTTCTCAAATCATCTATATTTTCAAATATTGCTTTCACTATTTCATAGACAAGATCTTCGGGCATATCTTTATTTACGATCGCCATGTTTGGAGTGAATACTGTAGGAATTGCCTCTTCCACACCAGGGTAAACCCCTGCTGGAATCTCTCCTCTAAAATAGAATGGATACATACTCGTGACTTTTTCAATTTCTGCTTCAGTTAAAGGAATAATTCGTATTGAATGGGTCGTTCCCAAATCAATAATGGATGATGTGTGCATGGCTGTAGACCACGATCCAACATCAATTACCCCATCCTTTAGCGCATTCACTTGGTCAGCAAAGCTCAATCGACTGATTTGAAAATCCTTGAGGTTATGTCCTAATGCAGTGACAAGATTGTTAAACATATATTCTACACCGCTACCAGGCGAACCTGACGATACTTTTTTCCCGACCATGTCCGATAACCCTTGAATAGGCTTGTCTTCTAAAGTTATCCAAGTCCACCAGTCCGGATACATCGCAAAAATTCCTCGTATATTGTCTAATTTTTCGCCTTCAAACCTTCTCTGTCCGTTGAAAGATTCCCAAGCTACATCCCCCATCAGGAAACCGATTTCGGCTTCCTTTTCAGCGACAAGTCGTACATTTGCCACAGAGCACCCTGTGACTTCCGCGGTTGCCCTTACATTAGGGACATGATTGCTAATCAATTCTGCTAATCCACCGGCGTATACGTAGTATCCTCCACCAGTACCACAAGACGCAATCGAAATCGATGTGATTTCCTGTGCAAAAGCGATAGAAGTCATTAGAACCATCATAGAAGCAACTATCAAGAAAACAAGATAAAGTTTCTTTCCTCGTTCTTTCATTATTCTCTACCTCCTGTAATAGTTTAATTTCTAAAAACTTAATTTATAATATATCACCGTTCTTTTATTATTCTCTACCTCCTGTAATAGTTTAATTTCTAAAAACTTAATTTATAATATATCACCCCCTCGCGCACTGTCAAGCCTTTGATTTACCTTACCAAAAAGGCCTTCAAATACTATCAATGCCTCATCTAAAAAAGTACTTCAAATTGTTTGAATTAAAACCTAGTAATATGTCGTCTAATTATTCTTTTTTTTCTTTTGAAAATAATATACGAACCCAACAATCAACACTGCTAACAATTCATAATGGATAACATACCTTGGTTCAATAAGCCCCAAAATCATTGCAATAGCCGCAACAAAAACGAATGAACGTTTTAAAATGGTCATCTTACCGTAAAAATAATTCTGAAAGGCACAAGTAATAATGAGGCACGCAACTGCAATAACAATGAACGAGAGAGCCGTAACTAATAGGTTTGGATTTTGAAAAAGGAGTGCAGGGATATAAACAAAAAGGAAAGGAAACAAAAACCTGACGAAGGCGAGGCGCATTGCTTCAAAAGCAATTTTCATAGGATCTGCGTGTGCTATACCTGCAGCTGCATATGCAGATAGTGCTACAGGAGGGGTGATATCGGAAAGAAGGGCTGAATAAAAAATCACCATATGAGCAGCTATAGGCGAAACACCGATATCTATAAGAGCGGGGGCTGCAGTAACAGCAACTATTATATAGGCAGCTGTAGTTGGAACACCCATGCCCAAAATATAGGAAGCTATCATAGTCACTAGAATTGTAAGAAAGATATTGCCTACTCCAAGATGCAGGATAATTCCAGTAAGTTTTAGACCGATACCGGTTAAGGTCGTCACCCCAACGATAATACCAGCACACGCGCACGCTGAAATGACGACTACAGCATTTGACGATCCCTTTGCCAATGCATCAAGCAAAGTCTTCAGGTTTAGCCTTGTTTCAGCTTTCAAACCACTGATAATTACAGTTGCGATGATCGCCCAGAAAGCCGAATACATGGGTGAAAACTGCTTTATGGCAAGCATATATATAAGAACTAATAGGGGTATAAACAGGTAACCTTGATGTCTTATTACATCCCAAAAATGAGGTATTTCTTCTTTTGAGAGTCCCCGCAGTCCTTTCTGTAAAGCCTTCAAGTGAATGCCATAGAAAAGAACCAAGAAATATAAAATTGCAGGTAGCGCCGCAGCAATACAGATTTTAAGATAAGATATACCGGTAAGTTCTGCCATAACAAAAGCTGCTGCGCCCATGACTGGCGGCATGATTTGGCCTCCTGTCGACGCTGCAGCCTCTACAGCTCCAGCAAATTCAGAACTATACCCAGTTCTTTTCATTAATGGAATTGAGTAGTTTCCCGTAGTCACAACATTTGCCGTAGAGCTTCCCGATATTGTTCCGAAAAGAGCACTTGAAACGACACTGATTTTTGCTGGTCCACCTATTGTGGTGCCCGTTAGTGCATTGGCAACATCGATAAACAGGTCACCTGTTTTGGTAGCCTGCAAAAACGCTCCAAAAATTATAAATAGAATTACGAAATTGGCAGAAACGCCTAATGGGATCCCATAGATACCTTCAGTGTACAAATAGAGATGGTCAATTAATCGTGAAAGCGAGTAACCCTTATGTCCCCACATACCGGACAGTATGTTTCCGTACAATCCGTAAGAAATAAAGAAAATAACAATTAAGACCATAACTTTTCCTATTGTCCGTCTCGCCATTTCCAACACCAGTACAACGCAGACAACACCCATAACAATATCGGTTTTTATCGGCAATGATACACGATAAATAATCTGATCCATATAGATCAAAATATAGAAACTGCTGAATACCGCCGCAATGGATAAAGCAATTGAAAGAAGTGTGGAGCCTTTTGAATCCTTGGCAGTACTTAGAAAGACTATCAACATTCCGCATAGAAGATGAATGACTCGCAAACTCCAAGGATCGATGGGGCGTAATGGATAGACTATATGAAAAATAGACAAGAAAATCGCTATACCTATTGCCATACGATGAAGAATTTTCACTCAATCACCTTCTTACCAGAAACTCCGGAGTCAACAGCTATATGAACCAACCCCCATTCATTAACGTAATCAGCAAGTCTGATTGTTACGTCTTGAACAAGCAAGTATTGTTCCGTGAAAGGCGATACTCTTATGTCTAATGACTTTATCTCCCTTTTTATACCTACGATAGTCCAGGGAGGGGAATAAGTGTAAATTGGCGGACTTTCGTGAGGTAAACGGATTATAAGGTATGGCGGCTGAACGAAACGCATTTCGACGAGGTAAATTGATCCATTATCGGTTACCTCAAACCACTCTTCGACGGGCAACCGATCCACTGAATGTGTATACTTGAGTGCAAAACGTTCATTAACCGATATTGTGAACTCTCGCAGTACTTTTTCATCTTGAGTATGGTCCGTGATTACCAAAGTCATTGCGAAACACTTAAAAACGAACAGAGGGAATACTAGTATGACGAAAGCTACAGAAAGGATTGGGAGCCTTCTGAAAACATTGCTCATGGCTAATTCTCCTTTTTTAGAAAGATTTTGCCCTCGGCAAAAGTCTGAATGCTGTTTCAGCAAACAGAAAAATCAAATTAGTCGCCTACCAGAACCGATGAAAAGCGATGCTGTTTTTCAGGGTTTATCTTCCTGTTTAAATGTTCTTTTTGACTCAAAGAGATCAAGTCCGTATATCTTACGCGCATAGCGGAAAGCCTCTGGTTCTTGTATTTGTGGTTTTTGGTAATAAACACTCCTACTGACAGACAAGCCCACTTTTTTTTGGAGATCAACGAGTATCTCCAGAGTTTTTATTGCACAGACGTTCGAATCGAGAACCGGTATATTTACTAAACTCTCTGGCTTACCCTTCTCGCTGAAGTAAGCAGCAACAATAGTACACCCATTTACAATGACGTCTGCACCATCCTTAATAAGTTGTTCGATAATATCGACGACTCTCTCCCGGTTTTTTTCGGGAGCATTGGCAATACTCTCGACATTCATTTCAACCGAGCGGATTCCCACCAGCTCCACATCAAGTTTATATTGCTTAAAAAGATCGTAAGTTTGGGCACCTGCTCTGGGAGTATCAATTATGAAACCAAACTTTTGGCCAATCTGACGGGCCAAGAAAACTGCTGGGAGTAATCCTCCCACAACGGGGATATCAACCACTTCTCTCGCTTCTTTGACTCCGGGCTCAAAACAGCAGGAAACAAATACTCCGTCAAACCCCTCTGCTTCGGCTTTTATGATTTCTTCCACAACATCAGGAGTCATAAGCATTTGAAAGTACGCGTGACGAATGAACGGCAATCCCCGAGAAAGATGTTTAACCGTTATCTCAACATCTTCACGTTTCACTTTATCGATGATTTGTTTGATCGTCGAGTCATACTGACCTGTTCCAAAAGGGCTAATCACTAATAGTTTCATCGTAAAAAGACCTCTCCTTTTGACACGACACAATAACCGTATCTAATTCGAAAATAAAGAGCCACATTCGAGCAATTACATTGAAATTTTTCGATCAAGAAAACATTGCTGTATCTCTTACAATCTACCCAGGCAGAAGCCTGGTAACAAATCATCTCCATCGTCTTCCAGTAGCCAGTTAAAACCTGTCACATGAGACCTTCCTCGAATAGATGGTAAAATCGTTTTCACATTTCCCAACATTTCGCCCCATTGGAAAAAACCTGTAAAAACCGTTCCAATGAGCCCCTCGTGATAAAATATCTCCCCGGGTGAAAGCTCACCCCTTTCGGCTAAAAGAGCCATCTTTGCACAGGTTCCCGTTCCGCATGGTGATCGATCCACATTGCCATTTAATCCAACTTCCGCGTTTTTCGTTATTCTCCCAGGCGATTCCAGAGAAAAGATTATGTTGGTCACCTTGTTCAACGAGGACTCCAAAGGATGCTGGACCTGTATGTATTTATTCACTTCGTTCAATATCCCCATACCTAGCATCCGGATTTTCTCAACTTCATTGGGAACCAATTCGAGCCCAAAAAAGCTAGCATCGACGATTGCAAAAAAATTCCCTCCAAAGCTAATATCAACTTTTCCTTTCCCAAATGGTGCCGGAAAAGGCACCTCTAACCCCATTGATTCAACAAAAGAAGGGACATTCTGGAGCTCCACATCTCCCACGACTCCATGTTTCACGTCAACTTTGAGGTGAATCAATCCTGCTGGTGTCTCTAAAATTACAGTTGTGATAGGCTCTTTTTTGGGAATCATTCCTAACTCAACCAACGTACATGCAACACCTATCGAACCGTGACCACACATCGATTTACTACCGCCGACATCCATAAAAAGGACTCCAAAATGGGCTTTTGGCGAAACTGGCGGTACTAAAAGAGCTCCATACATGTCTCTGTGCCCTCTTGGTTCCCACATAATAAACTTTCTAAAATCTCCGTGTCTTTCCCGTAAATCTATCCATTTTTCCTGTATCGTTGCACCTTTAAGTCGAGGCGCCCCTCCCACAACAATACGAGTAGGTTCACCAGCAGTATGAGAATCAATAACAGCTACTGCACGTTTAAGGTTCATTCTTTCTAACTCCTTATTCCTATCGTAAAAATCCTTCCCGATGCATATTTTTTAATACTTTACTCCATGCTTTTTCGCAAACTCTTTATACTTTGCCATTTCTTCTTTAGCTAATTCATAGCTGTCTTGTACCTGCCATGTGGGATGGTCAAACCCGATCATTTTTTTAAGAATTTTTGCTGTATTGGGTGCGTAGGTAATCTTCCCACCTTTTTCAATTTTTTCAATACCATCTAACTTCTGGGACTCTTCGTTAATTCTGATTGCCTCTTCCAAGGTAATACCTTTTGGTAAAAACACTTTTGCGCCTTGATTACTTATTATGACTGGGTAACCTCCAGGGAGTCCTTCAGGACCTGGCGAATGTGTGAAAATCCCAACGGGATCCATGAGGGCATACATATTCTTGATTGCTGAGGAAGCTGAAATGCTCGTGAAATCAGCACCCGGTAAATGTGAAATTCCTGAATCAAAGAGTAGTTTCTCTGTATTAAACTGAGATGTAACGTCTTGATCAGCAAGCATAATCTTCATCCAGAAAGGTCCTTTTTTGTAGCCTGCCTCGCGGGGATAGACCCACCAATTATGATGACACACTAGATATACCTGTACCATTGTAGGTGGAAAACCTAGTTGTTTGGCTGCTAATAGTCTACATCCTGGCTGAAGTAATTCAACATTGCCAATCCCGATGTCAACCGGCAGGCCTACAGATGCGACCATAGGGTTAACCTCACAAGAAAGGGCAGTATTAACAACTTTTGGTTTTGTACCAGACATTTTTATTGCCTGCATGAGCTTGTAAGTCAGGGCAACTTGACAAGGTGTCCAGGCTCCCAAAGTTGCAGCACTTAATTGAGAATAGATCTCTTGAGGTAAAGCGCGAATAACAGACCATGTCTGTAAAACAGAACAATTTATAACAACATCGGGTTTCTCTTTAGCTATTAAATCTGCTGTTTTTTCCACATCTACAAGGTCAATTTTTTTAAATGCAATCTTCGGAAAGTAGTTTCCCACGATCGCATTTGAGAGAGCTGTATTAACTCTTTGTTCCATATCCTCATTAAAGTCTCCAACAATTAACTCGGGACATTTAGGATCTCTGGCTAAAAAATTTATGATCTTACCTCCAACATCACCTACACCTACAATAAGCACTTTTGATAACATATTTCATTCCTCCTTAAAATTATTTAGATTTTTTACATTACTTACTTGATCTATACATGATTAAGGCTTTAGAAGTTACAGGGTTGCCTACTAACCCTATAATAGTTCAACCTTTCCAAAATTAAAGTTAACAATCAAAATTATATTTTTAATTTTGAAAAAACTAATTTCGTAAGTTTATTAGCAAAATATTTTTTATTCTGTTTAGGAGAATTCTATATAATGCTCACATCTCTCTCCACATGTGCAAAACATAGAAAATTCAATAACTTTTTTGTTTTTAGAAAAAGTAATTCTATCCCATTGCAACAAAGGGCTTCCAACAGCGATTTTAAAAGTTTTTGCATAGAATTCATCTGAAAGTAGAGGTTTTATGAATATTTGTGAACGCTCGGGTGAAATTGTGGGTATTGTTTTAAAAATGTCATAAACAATATTTTTCTCAAATAATTCTCTTTTTTCTTCCAGGGATGGAATTAAATTATCGGATATATAAGTACGTTCGAACACTACTGGTTTCGACTTAAAGAATCTTATGCGAACTATTTCTAAAACCTTATCCTCTTTGGTTAATTTCATTCTATTTCTAATTTCTTTGGAGGGTTTAATTATATGCCATTTCAATATTTTATGTTCGGAGTTACCAGGAGATAAGATATTAACATGCTTAAAATTAGCAAATTTATTTAAGTCTTCTTTATAGTTAGATTCTTTCACAAAGCTTCCTTTCCCTTGTTCTCTAAGAATAATCCCTTCATTAACAAGATCTCTTAATGCTCTTGTAATAGTAATTTTACTCACATTAAATTTTTTACATAAAAGTTCTTCTGATGGAATTTTATTTCCTATTTTTAATCCACCGGTTTCTATTTTTTCCCTAATATAATCTTTTATTTGAATATATAAAGGTATGCCAAATTTAAAATTAATACTTTTAATTTTAATCACTCCTCGTATATGTGGTTGAAAGTATCTCAATAAATTGTTATAATGATATATTAACATATCTATATGTTAAGTTCAACAATAAATTTTAAAATCCTTCTTTTTTTAAAATATTTTTTTATTTGGTGGTCACCCAGATAGTAAATAGTTGCCAAACCAGCTTAGTTAAAATTATTATTTTGGAATATATAAAGATGGAAAATAAAGAAAAAGGTAGAAAATATATAAAACCTACTACCTTTGAACAAAGAAAATTATTAATAGATACTTATTTAAAAACTCATAACATTAGTCTTTCATGTAAAAAAGTAGGGGTCTCTTTGAATGCCTTCAGAAAATGGTATGAGCGTTACATGGGATATGGAATTGAAGGGATTAGAAAACCAAGGAAACATATTCGTAAAAATTTAGGTAGAATCCCAGAAAAGTATACTCTAAGAGCAATTGAGTTAAAGAAAAAAAATCCTAAATGGGGGCGAAGAACTATAGCCTCGGTTATGAATGGGGAAAATAAGAGCAATGTAATTAGTCCGGGAGGAGTTCAAAAAGTTTTAGAAAGAGCGGGTTTATGGAATAAAATAAATAACATCTTTATCTTTTTGCTCTTTTTTGCCATAGGGGCAATTTCTTAAAATATCTATCTTACTTCTTAACTGCGTCTTCCAACCCTCTTGAATATATTTTTTGAGTGTTATGCTTCTCTGCCTGTGCGTTGCAGCAGACAGGTCTTTTCGCTTTTCTCTTTTTGGTATTGCTTTTTGTAAAAGAGGGGTGATTTCCCCCTGTTTATAAAAAACAATACTCTTTCTCTGCCTGTGTGTGTTCGCCTGTCTACGAGCGTACTTGAACCTCCAATTGTTTTATTATAGTCTTATCTTGGTGTCCGGTAAAGCGGGGGAGGTTCAATGAGTCCTGGCATGGTAATGACCAATGAGAGAGAGATAGGGAGAGAGAAAAAGTGGGTCCTCAATTTTTGTGCAACCTATCACTTTCTGCGAATCCTCTTTTGGTATTTCGTTAATACTATAAAGATAAGAGATTAAAAAATAGGATAATAAATAAAAGAATAGAAGAAAGAGATAAATTCCTAAATACCTTAATATATTAGTCCGCATTTTGCCTCTGAAACCCCTGAGAAATATAGAAAATACCTCTGTAAAATTACAGTGTTTTTTGTAATTTAACCAAAAAAACCTTTTTTTTCTAAACTTTTCATTATATTATTTACGATTCGCCAATCCATATTTGTTTCTTTTGCTATTCTGTAAACTGAAGGACTTTCACCCTCAAAAACAGTTCCCAAAAGACAAACTATCCCGCGTTGAGCATTGCTTAATTCCGGCAATATTCTTATGTTTTTAATCAAAATATTACTATCTTTTAATTTACCGTCCTTAAACCTGTATTCGCAGGCCTCACATTTTATATAAACAAGTTTATCCCTGAGGCCAACACATCCATAATTGTAAGCTTTCTGGCAGACTTTTTTTAAATCCACCCCGGTTAAAGGTTTTAATAGTGATTCATTTTTTTCAATAACTAACTTTCTTGAATATTCTTCCGTATTCTTATTTTGGAGTAATAGATTATAGAGAATAAATAAGCTGTTGTTTCTCTCCCCTTCCTCTAAATCCCTGCTTAATACCTGGCGTATACAGTCAACTTTTTGGCCGTGGTATTTTGGTATTTTAAAAGTTTTATGCTTTCTATCCTCTACGCAAGAAGCCGGTTCCCTTCCTGCCTGTGCGTGTCCGCACGCAGACAGGTCTTTTTTGACT
>Ga0180009_10008415_pt1 | contig 10227 bp, 6 predicted proteins | sample OS_PC_MetaG_FD_123537 | JGI IMG/M metagenome (GOLD analysis project Ga0180009, IMG submission 123537) | Groundwater microbial communities from the Aspo Hard Rock Laboratory (HRL) deep subsurface site, Sweden - OS_PC_MetaG | ecosystem: Environmental > Aquatic > Deep subsurface > Groundwater... | reverse complement strand
TTTATGCGGAATTGCCGGCACACCTGATAGAATCTCCCCGTCCTGAACCGATTTTGCGACTCCTGCCTTGCCTACCACAATAACATTGTTTCCTATGGTCACATGATCGGCAACTGCTGCCTGCCCGGAAATAATAGTATGCTTTCCGATTGAAGAGCTTCCCCCGATGCCTGCCTGGGCTATAAGCAGACTATCCTCCCCGACTGTAACATTATGCGCAATATGAACCTGATTATCCGTTTTTACTCCCCGGCATATCCATGTTTTGCCGAAAGTAGCCCTGTCGATAGTATTTCCTGCTCCGATCTCGACATCATCATCTATCTTGACAATACCTGTATGGGGAATTTTGAAATATTTATCGCCGTCGGAAGAAAAGCCGAAACCATCACTCCCGATGACGGAACCGGCGTGAATTATTACTCTGTTTCCTATTATGCACCTCTCGAGAACAGAGACATTGGAGTAGATTTTAACATCATCACCGATGACAACACTGTCTCCGATATAGGAGCACGGATAAATCGAGACCCGGTTGCCGAGAACAACATTATCGCCTACCACTGCATTCGGGGCAATCGAAACATCACTACCGCATTTAAATCCACTTCCTATATGTGCAGATGAACTTATTCCAGGTACAGGAACGGAAGGCGTATAAAACAGATTCAACACTTTTGTGAAGGCGACTTTGGGGTTATTCACTTGGACCAGGTTCTTTGAAGATTCACTGAAATTCTGAGGAACTATAACTGCTCCCGCTCCGGTCTCTTCGATTTTTTTTAAAAACCCGGCATCACCGGCAAATGTTATATCGTATCCTTTCGCATCTTCAAAAGAGGCAACACCGCATATGACCGTCTTGGAGTCGCCAATAATCCTGCCTCCGACTATGTCGGCTATTTCAGAAAGCGTCGCTTTCATTATGATTTTCTACTTCTCTTTTCCCGGTTTCTGGGCAAATTTTGCATTATATTGCTGTATCAGTTTGTCTGTAATATCAACAGATGCCGGCGCATAATAGACCCCTGCTTCACGTTTTTCAATCACAAGGAGATAGCCTTCTTTTTTTCCGATCTCATCGACAATTGCATCAACCTCTTTCTGTATGCGGACCACAATTTCCGTCTGGAGCTTCTGGAGCTCGGCCCTGTATTTTTTTTCAAGAGTCTTGAAATCAAAAATCTTTATCTGGGCTTCCCGTTCCTTTTCTTCACGCATCTCCTTATTTCCGACCATCGCATCTTTTTCAAACTTCTTATTCAGCTCTTCTATTTCTGCGCCTCTTTTCTTCAGGTCAGACTCCATCTTCTCACCCTGTTTTTTTATCTCAGCCTGGCCCGCTTTTCCGGCATTTGATGTTTCAAGAATTTTCTGAAAATCCACAACACCTATCTTTGCAACATCTGCCGCATATGCAGAGATTCCAAGCAGAAAAAAAAGAACTATACACGCTGAAACCGCAGTTTTCACTGATCTCATTATTTATTCCTCCCCTGATAATTATTAAATATTGATAACTTCGAAATAAAGTCCAATCTTTTAAATTAGGACACAGATTTTCGCCGATATCCGCAGATAGATATACTGTTAGCTAATCCGCCAATCAGCGTGGGGGATAGCCTAACCCCGATAAACGGGATAAGTGCGTTAACGAAACTATTTTCTGCCGCTCTTTTCAGTACCCCCTTGAGGGGTAGGAAAACGCAGAAAATAGTTTCTAACTTACTAACAGTCTTCAGTCTAAACTTCTGCGTTCATCTGCGTCCAAAATGCAAATTCCTGTACTATTATTAAAATACGGTACCAACCGTAAATTCCCATTTTCCACCTTCACCCGCATCTTTTACAGGATCAAGTATGTGTCCATATTCTATGCGCATCGGCCCCATCGGCGAATACCATCTTATACCACCTCCAACGCTTTCCCTCAAATTTCCAAAGTTTACGCTCTCATTGTTGTCATAGACATCTCCAGTATCAAAGAATAACACACCCATGACACCTGCTTCTTTTATCAGAGGAAAAAGAAATTCGAGATTAAACTGGACAAATTTGTTCCCGCCGATGTCTGTCAGAACTCCATCGGAATTCAACCTTTTCGGGCTCAGATCTTCCCTATCAAATCCGCGCAACGAGTTTATTCCTCCCAGATTGAAACGCTCATAGGAAGGAAGCTTTCCTCCTGAGTTTTGGCTGACATATCCTGTCTTGGCATGTATTGACCCGACGGTACCCTTAAACAAAGGAATGTACCAGCCTGTTTCGGCAATGTATCGCGTAAAGCCGATATCTCCGCCAAGGCCTGCATATTGGACGGAAACAGTGTGCTCAGATCCGTCTGTAGGATTAAATATCTTATCCCGCGAATCATACTTTAAAGTCGCCATAATGCTGCTTGAGACATTGTTCCCCTCCATATCTTTTATGACATCCGGGGCATCTGTTTGAATATTTCTTATATCGGCATCGTCAAAAGCATAGTTTAAATAAAGCTTTGTAAAATCATAAACAGGATATCCGAATCTTATTCCTGCTCCCTTGCTGTCCTTGTCATAAGTATCATAATCATATTCCCAGCTGTATAGATCAAAACCGGCTGAAAGGGGTATATCAAACCACCACGGTTCGGTAAAACTTAAAGTATATTTATTTGAAACAGCGCCCAATTGCGTTTTAAAAGAGAGCACCTGTCCTTTTCCAAAAAGGTTTCTCTGGACAATTGAGGCCATGCCGAATACTTTTTCAATGCTGCTGTAACCCGCACCGAAACTGAAAGTTCCGGTCGGTTTTTCCGCAACATCTATCTTAAGCAGCATTTTATCATCGGAACTTCCTTTTGATGTATTGACTTTAACATCATCAAAATAATCGAGGCGACGAAGGTTGCGCATGCTCTTTTTCAACTTGACTCCGCTGTAAAGTTCCTGCTCATATACAAGGAGTTCTCTCCTGATAACCTTATCTCTGGTCTTTGTATTCCCGCCGATTACGATTTCTTCAAAATAGATCTGCTTGCCTTTATTGATTATAAAGTTAATGTTGACTACCATTTTATCCCGGTCCTGATCTATACTCGGAACAATATCGGCATATGCATAGCCTTCGTCCGAATAGATATCCGTCAACGCAAGGATATCGCTTTGCAGAACCTGCCTGTTATAATACTTCTCTTTCCCGATCTTAATTTTCTCAATAAGCTTTTCCTGAGTAAAAACCAGATCCCCGGTTATTTCAACTTTTCCGACTTTAAATTGCGGCCCCTCATCGATTTTTATTGTAATATCAATCCAGGACTCCTGGGTGTCAATTTGAGGCTCGCCGACTTTAGCCTGAATAAAACCATTGTTGTGATAAAAAGATGATAGCTTCGCAACATCCTGATTTAAGTCTTCCCTGTTCAGATCCCCGGCAGAAGTAACCAGTGAAAATATGCTTTTTTCCGATGTCGACATCAGCTTTTTAAGCTTTGAGCTTGAATACGCTTTATTGCCTTCAAATATTATGTTTTTGATAAGAACTTTCGCGCCTTCCGTAATAATAAATTCGAGGTCGGCCTGATTATTCTCGTGTTCGTTGATTTTATATTCCACTCTGACCTTATGGTAATTTTTCTCCCTATAGAGGCCTTCGATTCTTTCAATATTTTTCTGAACCATCACAAAATTCAGAATTGAGCCGGTCTTTAAATTTAAGACCTCCTTTATCTTCTCATCTTCATATATTCTGTTCCCTTTTATAATGATTACTCTTATTGTCGGTTTTTCTTTAACCTTGAATGTTATCGCCTTCCCTTCGGCAGTATTTTCAGCTTCAATACGGACATCATCAAAGTATCCCATCGCATAAACAGCCTTAAGGTCATCCGCAAGGTTTTTAGGCTGATATATGCCTCCTGTTTCTGTTTTAATGACCCTTCTGATTGCATCGGTTTCAATCCGCTTATTACCGTCAACAAGTACCTTTGAGATTTTTTCCCGTTTGAATATTTTCATTCCGAGATCCTGCGAAAGTTTCTTCAGGTTCCCTGAGAGATTTTCTATTCCTTCTCCCTCGTAGAAGAAAACCGCCGGAAGCTCATCACCGGAAGATTCGATCATCTTGGTATCAAGGCTGAAATGCTGGCCTATGATTGTAATGCTTCCCCAGATTATATGGCTGGATCCGCTATTAAATCCGATTTCCCTTATTTCATTCACGACTCCGGATTTTTCAACCCGTGATAAAACCATCCCGGAATTAGGTTCCAAAATATCCGCACCATCTTGTTTTAAATGGCTCTTGATTACCAGAGGGATTTGATTCTTAAGATATGAGAACTCCTCCTGGGCATTAATTTCAAAGGGTAGTACCAATATATTAACCGTTTCCGCTGCATAAATATTGCCGGAAAACAAAACCGCTATTGCAATAGCGATAAGGCACAGATGTTTATTCATTATAACTCCTCAGGCTGTCTCAACAACCTGCCCGTCGTAAATCGTGACACATCTTCGCATAAAAGAGGCCAGTTCCATATTGTGTGTTACTACTACCATTGCCATGCCGAACTCCTGATTAAGTTCCATCAGCAACTCATGAATCTGCTCACTGTTTTTTTTATCAAGATTACCGGTCGGCTCATCGGCAAGAAGAATGGCGGGGTTTAGAGATAATGCCCTTGCAATAGCCACCCGCTGCATTTCTCCACCAGAAAGGGTACCGATCCTGCTGTTCATCCTCTCCTTAAGTCCAACCCTTACCAATATCGCTTCCGCAGCTTCTTTTGCTTTTTGTCTATCTGTCCCCTTTATCAGGGCGGGCATCATCGTGTTTTCAATCGCGGAAAACTCTGCCAGAAGATGATGGAACTGGAAGACAAATCCGACAGACCGGTTCCGGAACTGCGCCAGTTTGTCGGTATCATAACGAAAAACTTCCTCATCAAGAAAAAATAAATCGCCGCTGTCGGGATAATCAAGCGTCCCGAGTATGTGCAAAAGAGTGGATTTACCTATACCCGATGCTCCGACAATCGAGATTGTTTCGCCTTTATCCAGATCAAAATCAACCTCTTTGAGAATATCAAGACGGGTCCCGCTGCTGTTAAAGCTTTTGCATATCCTCCTGACTTTTAACAGATTTGAAGAATATCCTTTAGCGGCCTTATTATTATAATCGGGCATATTGTTATCCATGCCGGATAGCCTCGACAGGATTAAGTTTTGACGCCTGGTGAGCCGGATATAAGGTTGCTAAGAAGCAAATCAGTAATGCCGCCGAAGCAATCAGTAAAACATCAAATGTCACAAGGCGTACAGGAAGAGTTGTTATATAATAAACATCACCCGGTAGATCGATAAATTTATATTTTTCAAGAAGCTTGCAAAGTATATATCCTGCACAGACTCCCAGGCTGGTTCCGACCGAACCTATTATCATTCCCTTGAATACAAATATTTTTCTGATACTCTTGTCGGTTGCCCCCATGGCTTTAAGAATAGCTATATCTCTCGTCTTTTCCATTACCATCATAATAAGGGAACTTGCTATATTAAGAGCGGCAACAAGAACAATAAGGGTTAAAATGATAAACATCACCGTCTTTTCCAGTTTTAAAGCAGAAAAGAGGTTCTTGTTCATCTGCATCCAGTCTCTTGTCCGGTAGGGAAATCCCAAATCATTAACGATCTTTTCGGCTATTTTTCCGGCATTATAAATATCACCTACACGCACCTCAATACCTGTCACCGTATTCCCCATTCGCAATATCTTCTGCGCATCTTCTAAATTAATATAAGCAAGAGAACCGTCATAGTCATGTATCCCAGACTCAAACAGGTCTTTCACAACAAACTGCCTCATCGAGGGTAAATGCCCTACAGGGGATATCATGCCTGATGGTGATATCAGATAAACCATATCGCCTTTTGAAACCCCGAGACTCCCGGCAAGCTCCTTCCCGATTATTATACCGGGAACAAGGATTGAAGAACCGCTGGTTTGGCTCTCATGTTCAATTCGTTGCAGTGAAAAAGCCCGGAGATTTTTTACTACCAGGCCTGCTGTTTTCGGATCAACGCCTTTTAAAACAGCACCTGAGACTCCGGAGGAAGATTTGAGCATGACCTGGGTATAAATAAAAGGGGCCGCAGCCTCAACTCCGTCGATTTCCAGAATATGTTTAATAATATCCGGATATCCGGAAAAGGAACCGCCGTGGCTCATTACAACAACATGCGATTCAACTCCGAGTATGCGGGATTTAAGATCGGACTCAAAGCCGGCCATAACAGCAATAACCACAATCAGAGCCATAACACCGACCATAACACCCGCGATTGATAATATGGTTATCAGTGAGATGAAAGCCTGTTTCTGTCTTGCTCTTAAATACCGGCCGCCTATGAATAATTCAAAAGATATTTTATACATTCTATGATTTTTTCTTAAGCGCTCAGATTGTTTAGACTGTTGGCTGAAGGCTGTTAGTAAGTTAGAAACTATTTTCTGCGTTTTCCCGGCAGAAAATAGTTTCGTTAACGCACTTATCCCGTTTATCGGGGTTAGGTTTTTCGTAAGAACCGGTTCATGAACCGATGTGAAACCCACTACCTGCTTGATATACATCAAACGTTTCTCTTATAGTCTAAACGCCTACAGCCTAGCAACCTGAGCAGTTACAAAATATTTAACAGTTACTTCAGCCCTGCCTTTGCACCTGCGGTTTCATATGCGGGAAGAGAATTACTTCCCTTATTGAAGCAGCGTCCGTAAAAAGCATTGTCAGCCTGTCGATGCCGATTCCTTCTCCTGCAGCCGGCGGCATACCATACTCTAATGCTTCGATATAGTCTTCATCCATGTGGTGTGATTCATCATCACCCGCCTGTCTGTCCGACACCTGCTGCATAAATCGTGCTTTTTGGTCTTCAGGATCATTGAGCTCTGAGAATCCGTTTGCTATTTCACGCCCGGCTATGAAAAGTTCAAAACGGTCGGTCAGGGCCGGATCCTTTTCGCTTCTTCTGGAAAGGGGTGAAACTTCAACAGGATAGTCGGTAACAAACGTAGGCTGAATCAGCTTTGGCTGAACAAGCACATCAAATAGTTTAGTTATTATCTTGCCTGTCCGGTTTCTTTTTGTAATCTTAATCCCGTTGGAATTCGCAAATTCCAGAAGTTTATCTTTTTCATTAAAGATGAGAGGATCTATTCCGCCGACTTCTTCCAGTGCTTTTAAAAGACTGATTCTTCGCCACTTACCGCTGAATTCAATATTATTTCCCTGATAGACAATTGAAGTTGACCCGGTAATTTCCAAAGACAAATGGGAAAACAAATCCTCGGTCAGGTTCATAAGATCCAGATAGGTAGCATAAGCCTCGTAGAATTCCAACATGGTGAATTCAGGATTATGTTGGGTTGAAACCCCCTCGTTCCTGAAATTTCTGTTTATCTCGAATACTCTTTCGAAACCTCCCACAACCAGCCGCTTAAGATATAGTTCGGGAGCAATTCGCAGGAAAAGATCCATCCCAAGTGCGTTGTGATGAGTTTGAAATGGAGTAGCTTCGGCCCCTCCCGGGATCGGTTGCATCATAGGCGTTTCAGCTTCAATATAATCCCTTTCTAGAAAATAAGTGCGTATCACCTGAATAATTTTGCTGCGCCTGATAAATATTTCCCGAACTTCCGGGTTCATTATTAGATCGAGATAACGCTGACGATAGCGCTTTTCAGGATCTTTAAGGCCATGAAATTTTTCAGGCAAAGGTCTGATGGCTTTGCACACAATCCTCAATTCAATTGCAAGTATCGTCCATTCGCCCGTCTTTGTTTTGAATAACGAACCGCTGATTCCTACAAAATCGCCGATATCAAGCTGCTTAAAAAGGGCATAAGCTTCATCTCCCACTTTATCTTTTCTGATATATGCCTGAAACTGCCCAGTTCGGTCTTTAAATCTTATAAAGGAAGATTTGCCAAAAAGGTTCAGAGCCATCATACGCCCGGCAACTGAAAAAACAGTCCCATCTTCCGTTTTTGATTCCGGAAATTCTTTAACCAAACTCCTTATATCCTTAACGGTATGCAACACTTTAAAATTATTTGGAAAGAGATTGATATTATTATCTCTTAGTACGGATAGTTTATTTCTTCTCTTTTCCAGCAACTCGCTTGTTTTTTCCAAATCCATCGGTCTTAAGCTTTCTTATAATGATATCATATTATTGTCCGCATATTTTCCAACGCCTGGAAACAGAACCAGCGCGGCTTCGATATTAATCAGACTATCGTCAAACCAGGGCAGAAATCAAATAAACAGAGTAGATGGAAGTAACTTATTTGAAGAATAGTGTCAAGATTAAGTTGGCGAATCAATTTGCTTTAATTTAAATGTAAAAGCAGAGCCGTCCTTAACTGAACTTTCAACATCAAGCCAGCTGTCATATGATTTAAGGATATTATGAACTATCGATAGACCAAGCCCCGTACCTCTCGGTTTTGTAGTGAAAAACGGATCAAAAATGGATCGAATTATTTCATCCGGAATACCGCAACCATCGTCATTTATTTCCACCAAAGCATATTTATTCCTTAATGAAGACATTCTCACTTTGATATGCCCTGAGCCTTCAATCGCCTCAGAAGCATTTAAAAGGAGATTCCATAATATTTGATGCAGATGAACAGGGTCCATTTTAACCCAGACACCAGACGTAATGTCGGTCAATATCGAAATTCTACCTGAATATTTAATGTCTTTATTAAACAGATCGACAATATCTTCCATCGTTTTGCCCAGTTCAAATATTTCTGTTTTACCGGCAGGCGGCCTTGAAAACATTAAAAAATCGTTGACAAGGGAACTTAAACGATCTGCCTCCCTGAGTATTATTCTCATAAGCCTGTCCTGATAAGGGTTATCCCGCATGTCTTCTCTCAAAAGCTGAATTGAGCCCGATATTGAAGCAAGGGGATTTTTTATCTCATGAGCCATTCCGGCAGCTATCTCACCCATAGCAGCCATTTTTTCAAATCGTTTGACACGCTCCTGCATGGCAGTCAGTTCCTTTTTTGTTTTCCTTGTCTGTTCGGCAAGAAGATTGCTCAATAATGTAACTGCAAAGCAGGCAATAATTGTAATTAATACCTTGTAAAGAACCTGACTCCAAGGATAATTTGCCGCAACAAGGCTGTCTTTCAACAGAAAAGGCGTTATAATACCGTAATATTCTAAATCGACAATTATACCGTACTGTATTGCGCAAAGTGCAGCAATTATCATGCTTCCTTTTCTGAAAAGAAGCATGCTTGAATAAATTATAACAACTAAATACAGAAATGAAAAAATACTTGAGAAGCAGCCGGTAACGAAAATTATACAACTTACAATAACTGTATCTAAACCAATCTGAATCGAGGCGAAACGTTGCATATTTTTAATACGATAAAACAGTATTGTGTAACAGAATGAGAGTATAAAGATGCCGGCTATAAGACCATAAAGAATCAATAGTGGCCTATCCAGTGAAGAACGGGTGGTGCCGAGCTGAAGAACAATTGTAGATCCCAACAAAAGAGTAGAAAAAAGGACTCTGCAGAACATCAGCCATTTGAGTCTTTTATAAATATCATTCTCATGTATTTCTATGGTTTTTCTCATATATCTGATTTAACACATATAAATTTTTTATGCCAGCGAATAAAAAAGCAAAAAAAACCCGGAACCTCAAAAAGGTTCCGGGTATATATAAATTTTCGGCAGTGTCCTACTCTCCCACTCAGTCACCCGAGCAGTACCATCGGCGCTGAAGAGCTTAACTTCCGTGTTCGGGATGGGAACGGGTGTCTCCTCTTCGCTATGACCACCGAAAAACCGTGATCTTGCAAATAATCTTTTCAATTTGGTTATATAATCACACCTGATTATGAACATTATTTTATGGCCAAGCCTCACGACCTATTAGTACCAGTTAGCTAAATACGTTACCGCACTTACACACCTGGCCTATCAACCTTGTAGTCTTCAAGGGGTCTTGAGTTAAGTATGTTTCCATACTTAAGGGATATCTAATCTTGAGGTTGGTTTCCCGCTTAGATGCTTTCAGCGGTTATCCGTTCCGAACTTAGCTACCCAGCTATGCCGCTGGCGCGACAACTGGAACACCATTGGTTCGTCCATTCCGGTCCTCTCGTACTAGGAACAGATCCTCTCAAATATCCTACGCCCACGAAAGATAG
>Ga0180009_10008414_pt1 | contig 10228 bp, 5 predicted proteins | sample OS_PC_MetaG_FD_123537 | JGI IMG/M metagenome (GOLD analysis project Ga0180009, IMG submission 123537) | Groundwater microbial communities from the Aspo Hard Rock Laboratory (HRL) deep subsurface site, Sweden - OS_PC_MetaG | ecosystem: Environmental > Aquatic > Deep subsurface > Groundwater... | reverse complement strand
TGGTTCTCTGCCCCCGGGCGGTCCGGCCCGTGTTTCATGCTTTGCATGGGCCTTCGCCGCCCACGGCCAAGCAGGAGCTTGCAGGCGTTCAAAGGCTTGCTTGGCCGTGCACCCGTTTCTCGACGCCAAGTGGACCAGCCTATTCTTTGGCAGTCTCTAAGGGACTGTCTGCAAACTCTCCCATCGTGGTCCTGTCACACAATGCGCTGGCGTCCGACTACCCTTGCATGAAGCATCACTTGTCTACTCGTCGCTCTGGCCCCCTTCTGGGTCTTGCGGTCGTCGCAACCATGTTCATGCATCCGACGACCGTATCGGCAGTACCGCCTGCGCGAACCGTGGAGTCGCTTTCCTACGGCGCACAGTCCGCTTTTGTCACCGCCGTCACAAGCCCACAGGTATCCGAGTCATCCCCGATGCCGTTCGTCGTGCAGCTTCATGGGATGTGCAACGACCCTTGGGTGACCTGCTCGTGGTTTGGGTCAGAGAACCTGTCCAAGCGCTGGCAAGTGTGCCCGCGGGGCAACGTCCGCTGTGGCCCAGGCATGTTCCAGTGGTCGGCTTCCGCGAAAACCTACCAACGAATGATCGATGGCGCGCTGGCGCGAGCAAGGCAGGAACATCCGTCGCGCATCGAGGACACCTCAGGCGTGTTGGTGGGATATTCGCAAGGCGCGTATGCAGCGGTGACGGCTCTGTCCGCGCTGCCAGGACGCTTTCGAGGAGTCGTACTCGTGGGTGCGTCCGTGCAGCCTCAGGCCTCCGTGCTCCAAGCGGCTGGCGTGCGGCGGATTGCCTTCCTCGCTGGCGATTGGGATCCAGCGCTCCCCGCCATGGAAGCCGCGGCCAAGGCCCTTGCAAGCACGGGGATTGATGTTCGCTGTACTTCTCTGGGCAAGTTTGGACACATCATTCCCGATAGCACCGCCAGGGTTGTCGCAGACGCAATCGAATGGGCGGGGGGGACCGCTCTTTTGCCGCCTACCCCGTACAGAACCCATTCTCACAGATCTCGCCGTCTGCGTAGGCACAATCGCAATCCGTCTCACAGGCACGAGGCAATAGCGAGGAGGGTGCTGGCGCGCAGACACCCTCGGAACACACTTCTCCGGAGGAACAGTCGCAGCTGTGCGTGCACGAGGTCTGGCATGCACCATCTACACAAACTGCGCCCTCTGCGCAGGGCGGGTCGCAGGAGATGGCTGCCTCAGCGGGCTGACAGACGAAGTTGACGCATTGAAGCGAGGGATCCGCGCAATCCACGTCGCTGGCGCAGAGTCGCACGCACGCGGTATCCAGGCAGACGTTGCCGTTCGGACAGTCGGAGCTCTGCGTGCAGCCGGTTGCTTCGACGGAGCAACCGCAGGGCGAGGTGCGATACAGGTGCATCTCAGCGACCCATTCGCCCAGGTCGGATGCGATGGTCACCGTCCCCACCATCTCGCTGGCGGAGGGCATGGTCGCCTCGTACACGGCGTCGAAGGTGCGGAAGCCGTCGACTTCGACAAGCTGACCATAGACCTTGTCGCCCTGTCGTGTTCCGGTAACAATCACCTGGACGACATCGTAGCTTTGGGGAAATAGAAGGACCGCTTCTCCATACAGATGCGTGTCATAGAAGTCGAGGTGGGCGTCAACGAGGGCCCGGGTGTCGCCGCCGATCATCGAGCCTGCGTAGAGCGGGTCCCAGCCCTGCCACTCAGGCGCGTAGCCTTCGGGATCGCCGATGCATTCGGGTGTCAGGGGGCAGTCCGCCACGATGGGCTCACATCCATCCAACGGTGAGCAAACCATGGCAGGGCCGCATTCAGCGTCGCTCTCGCAATACATGCCACTGCCGCCAGCGCCGCTCCAGCCGCCGGCCGTGCCTCCCCCCGCACCGGCCGGGCCACCGCCCGCGGTGCCCGCATACCCATCGTCGTACCCGCTGGGATAGGGATCACCGCAGTAGCCGTCGTCATAGCAGTAACTATCATAGCCATGCGAACCCAAATTGCAGCCGTACGCGGCCCCCAGGCACACCACCGCAGCAATTACCGATGTTCGATAAGACACGGCCCACCTCCTTGAGCAAAGCAACTCGCTCCGCTGGCGGAGGACTCAGCAAGCATGGTGCCAACCAGTTGGAATGCAGAACTGGGAATGGGGAATGGGGAATCGCGGTTGACCAGTTCAACTCGGGTGTGCCGTCGGGCCACAGGTGTGCCCACGGGCGGACAGGTGTGGTTCTAGCTACCTCCGAATTACCCGGATATCACCGTTGTGGTGGATCCGTGCCTCCAGCGGCATCTGCCCCACCGCGTGCGTGGCGCACGCGAGACACGGATCGTACGCTCGGAACGCCATCTCCACGCGGTTGAGCAGCGCGTCGTCAACCTTGCCGCCGTGAATCAGCTTCTTCGCCGCGCGCTCCACCGACATGTTCATCGCCGCGTTGTTCTGCACGGTGGCCACGATGAGGTTGACCTTCTTGAGCATGCCCTTCGCGTCCGTGACGTAGTGGTGATAGAGCGTGCCGCGCGCCGCCTCCACGACCCCCACGCCTTCCGTCGGCTTGCCCGTGGGCACGGTTCGGATGTCCTTGCTGGTGATCTCCGGATCCTTGGCGAGCCGCGCCACTTCCTCACAAGCGAAGAGCGTCTCGATCAGCCGGGCCCAGTGGTACGCAAGGGTGTTGTGGACCGGCTTGGTGCCGAAGTGGGCGTACAACCGCTCGTAGGCCTCCTGCGCTTTCGGCGTCGCCATGCCGGAAGCCACGTTCAGCCGCGCCAGCGCGTTGACCCGGTAGACGCCGCTATCCATGCCGTCAGCCAGGCCCTTCCAGCCCACGTCCTTGAGGAACGGGAACTTCATGTAGCTCCACGGCTCAACCCGTTCGGCCACGTGGTCCTGGTAGTCCTTTGCCTCGAAGCAGGCATGCTCCTGCCCCTTCGGATCGACCACGCGAATCTTGCCGTCGTAGAAGTTCACATGTCCGGCGTCATCGACGAGTCCTGCGTAGTAGGTCTCGTGGTAGTACGTGTCGCCCTCGACGGCCTCCTTGTGAGCGGGGTCGGCCAGGAGCCCTTCGAAGATACCCACGGTCGAGGCCGCGAACTCGACGAGGCTGTCGCCCATCTGGGCGATCTCATCCCGTTCGGCATCCGAGAGGGCACGAGACATACCGCCGGGCAGCGCGGACACAGGATGGATGGGATGGCCCGCGAGGATGCCTTGAATCTTCTGGGCCATGCCCCGATGCCGCAACACGCTGCGACCGAGCTCCTCCCCCACCCCGCCTATCAGCCCGATGAGGTTACGCTGGGCGGCGGGGGCCTGGGACCCGGGTATGAAGTCCGGTGCGCCCAGGGCGAAGAAGTGGAGCATGTGGCTGTGGGCGATATGAGCGTTGTAGAACAGCTCCCGCAGCTTGCGCGCTGCCGAAGGAATCTGCACGCCATAGACGGCGTCGCACGCCTTGGCCGAAGCCATGTGGTGAGCGCCGGGGCAAACGCCACAGATCTTGGGTGTGATTCGCGGCATCTCCACCACAGGGCGCCCCTCGCAGAAGCGCTCGAAGCCGCGCAGCTCCACGACCTGGAAGAAGGCCCTTTCGACCTCCCCCGCGTCGTCGAGGAAGATGTCGATCTTGCCGTGACCTTCGAGCCTCGTAATGGGCGAAATGGTGATCGTCCTGCTCACGGCACTACCTGCCTTTCGCCTGATCGGCCACACGCCGATGGAGGATCGCTTTGGGGAGCGTGAATCGATAGAAGGTGCCTGCCGGGTCGCGTACGCTCTTGACCACGGCCTTCATGCGATCGGTCGACACGTCGTTTTCGTTGGCCTCGCCAGCGATGGATCCGAAGGCCGACAGGGCCTCCGCGCCCGGGTCCAGCATCTCGGGCGTGGGACCAAAGCATCCACGGCAAGGCATGTTCGCCTGGATGCATCGATGACCACAACCCGCGCGGGTGGCGATACCCATGCAAATCAGGCCCTGATCCACGAAGCACCGATCGGGGTCGGCCAGGATCTCGTGGGGCTGAACGATCTTTTCCATTCGCCCGCCTCGCCGGCTCGACGACCGCGGACATTCTTCGCAAAGCGCCTTGTCCGAGGCCAGCACCGTGCCCTTCGGAGGCACCTTTCCTTCCTTCGCGTACGCCTGAATGACCCCAACGGCGTCGAGCACCCGCTCGGGGGTCGGCGGGCATCCAGGCATGAAGCAGTCCACGTCCACGACCTGGTCGAGGCTCCTGACCGCGCCATGGAGCACCGGCAACGTGAGCAGACAGCCGTCGACCGTGCACTCGGTCAGCGGTCTCGTCTTCGCCTCGTTGTCGGTGGAGACCGTGTCCTGATAGACGGTCTGGAACAGCTCCTCGCGACTCGCGAGGTTGGCGAGTCCCGGGATGCCGCCGAAGCAGGCACAGGAGCCGAAGGCCACGAGCACCTTGCACTTCTCCCGGAAGAGCTTGGCATCTTCCAGCTGCTCACTCGTGCGCACCGCGCCGTTGAACAGGCCAATATCGATCGAATCGGGCGCCATGGACTGCAGGTCCGATCGTTTGAAGTCCATGGCCACCGGCCAAAACACGACATCCGCCACGTCGAGCAGGTCGAGGATGCGATCTTCCACATCAAGCAGTGCGACATCGCAGCCACCGCAAGCGGCGGCCCAGCTCATTGCGATTTTGATCTTGTCTGCCATCGCCGTTCTCCGCGTCTGGGGTCACACGCTCGCCGCGTTGGTTTCGGGTTCCTGGTCTGGGGGCATGGCGGCGGGGTTGTGCCCCAGGACGCGCAGTCCCTCGTCCATCTTGCGAAGAATGTCGACCAGCTTGTCCTGCTGCGGCGCACCGATGTATTCGAATCGCAATCGCTGGGCATCGTAGCCGAGTTGATCGAGCAAGGACTTGGCGAGGGTGATTCGCTTGTCGGCGACGAAGTTGCCCCACAGGTGGTGACAGCTCTTCTCCGGGCACCCGGCAACCAGGATGCCGTCGACCCCCATCTCGAACATCTTGAGCAGCAGCGCTGTGTTGACCGAGCTTGCGCAACGGATCCGAATAGAGCGGTAGCTCGAAGGCACCTCCACCCGTTCAATGCCTGCGAAGTCCGCTGCGCTGTAGGCGCACCAATAGCAGAGCAGCGCGAGAATGCGCGGCTCGCTGGCGGGCAGCTCCTGGAATGCAACCTTCACCTGCTCCAAGACTTGTCGATCCGTGAAGTTGGTCAACTCCGCTGCGTGAACGGGACAGGCTGCCGCGCAGAACCCGCAAGCCTGACAGAACGCCGGATCGGTGACTGCACCCTGCTCGGTAATGCGGATGGCCCCGTGCGGGCAGACGGCCTCACAGACGCGACAGCTCACGCACCGATCGCCATGGATCCGGCTCGCAAACCGAAGGGAATCGACCTCGCCGCGCATGAGCAATGGCAGCGCGCGCATGGCCGCCGCGCTCCCCTGTTCGACCGCTTGTTGCACGACCTTGGGACCGGAGGATGCGCCGATGGCGTAGACACGGTTGACCAAGGACTCGGTGGGGCGGAACAAGCGCGGTTGGTTCTCGATGGGAAAGCCGTGCTGGTCCAGACAAACACCGAACATCTCCGCCAACTCCCGGGCACCGCGCCCCGGCTGCTGCGGCGTGGCGAGCACGACCAGATCCGCGTCGAGATGCTTCGGCTCGCTCGCCTCGCAGAGCCCCTCCGTCGGCTCGACGGTGACGCTCAGCGCCATCTCCTCGCCGGGATCCACGGCGGTCACTTCACCCTCCACATACTCCATGCCCATCGCACGAAGCCGCTGGGTCAGCATCTCCGCGGCACGCTCATAGGTGCGAACATCGCGGTAGTACACGACCTGTGCTTCGGTCATCGGGAAAGCCTTGGAGAGGCGTTCCAAGTGCTTGGCGGTGACCGAGCAGCACGTCTTGGAGCAGTAAGCGACGCCGCCCCCCTGCTTGTCCGGACCCGCCCGCGACCCCGCACACTGCACGAACACCACGGACTCCGGCTCACGGCCGTCCGACGGACAGCGCAGACCGCGCTCGAGGAGGTGCTCGAACGTGGAGCTGGTCACGACGTCGGGATGTCCGCCGCCGTACTCCGGCCGCTTCGTCAAGTCGTCCTCGTCGAAGCCCGTAGCCAGGAAGACCGCGCCGAAGGAGATGTCTTCCTCCGTCGGCGTCGCATCCAGGCTGATGGCGTTCGTGGGGCACACCGGTACGCAGTCTCCGCACCGGGTGCAGGCGTCGTCGACGATGTTGTAGGTATCGGGCAAAGCGCGCTCGAAGTCCTTGTCGATGGCCTTGCGCTTGGTGAGGCAACCATCGAAGTGGCGGGGCAGCTCCTCCGGGCACACCTCGGTGCACTTGTTGCAGCCGATGCAAAGGTCGTCGTCGACGAAGCGGGGCGCGCTGCGGATCTTGACGTGGAAACAACCGTCTTTGCGGTTCGCCCCGACGATCTGCGCCTGGGTCCGGATGTCGATGCGCGAGCCGAGGATGACGTCTCGGGCCTGCACGGGGCCGACGCACTTGCTCTCGCAGACGGAGGGCCAGCCTTCCGACTGAAAGATACGGTTGATGCGGCAGACGTGGCCGCCAAGATAGGCGCTTCTCTCGACGAGGCTGACCTGGATTCCCGAGGACGCCAGGTCCTTGGCGGCCTGTAGGCCCGCGGCACCGCCACCGACGACGAGCGCGCGCTTTGGAATGGCCGTGGAACTGGGCGCAGCTTCGTCGTGCACCAGTCGTGCGTGCGCCATACGCATCAGGTCGATGGACTTGGCGGTGGCGAGGTTCTTGTCCGCGTGCTGCCAAGCGCATTGTTCGCGAACGTTGGCGACCTCGAACATGGAGGTCGGGAGCCCGCTACGCTCGAGGAGCGCCATGATTTGGTCCTCTGGAAACTTCAGCGAGGACCGGGCAGAGCAACCGACGAAAAGAGCGCGGTCGCAGCCGGAGGTGCGAATGCGTTCCTCCATCGCCGCGATACCCTTGCGGCAGCAAAGAACGTCGGATCGCTCTACGACGTTCACATGTTCGAGCCGCTCGGCAGCTTGGACGAGACGGTCAATGTCGATCTTCTCGGAGATCAACCCTTTGCAATCACAGACGAACACGCCGATGTGGGGTTCCACGCGCACCTCCGGGCCCGGGCCGCATAGGGGACCCAACCTGAGAGGTGCATTGGGACCGCCTTGCGCGCCTGCTGTCAAGTGTCGGCCGGCATCGATGACCCATTGGTTCGAAACGATGCGCTCGTGAGACGTGGGTGGCGGGGACGAAACGGAATGCCGTGTCGATCAGCGGCGTGGTGGTGGTAGATTGCGCGCTCTTGCGACCGGAAGCCAACGCCATGAAGGACGACAGCCAGGGGAATGGACTTCGAGCAGGGCGACCTGACGAAGCGGGGCAACGCGATACGCATCGCAATGCACTTCGGTCGATGGGGATCGGCCTGCTACGCGTGACGTCTGCAGGCGTGGTCCTCTGGATGGACGAGCAGGCGCAGGACCTGCTTGGAGACGCCCTTCTGGCCACGGAGCGGCCAGGAGGCGTCGAGGAGCGGCGCTTGCTGACCATGGGGCATGGGGGCAAGCAACCCTGGGACATCGTGCTGGAACGCGGCAGGGCGAAGGGCCTGAGCTACGGCGTGCGCGATGCCGACGGCAAACTGAGTTCGATGGTGTTCGAGGGGACCTGTGAGACGGGCGCGGATGGGGAGCCCGAGGTCGTCCTGTTCGTTCGACTCGGCGAGGAGCCGGAGCGGCCGGACGATCCCTACCGTGCGGTGTTCGACGAGGTGAACGACGGGATCGTGGTACACGACATCGAGACCGGTGCGATCTTGGACATGAATCGCCGCGCGGTGGAACTGTACAAGTATCAACCGGACGACGCGCCTCCGACGAGTCCGCACGAGACGACGGACAGGCCAGCTGAGCATGCCAACGCGCAAGCCTTTGGGTTGATGCTGAAGGCAGCGGCGGGGGAGCCGCAGGTGTTCGACTGGCCCGCGGTGGATCGTGACGGCCGTCCGATGTGTCTGGAAGTCAACCTGAAGCGCGCCACCATCGGCGGGGTGGATCGACTGTTGGCGGTGGTGCGAGACACGACGGATCGCAAGCGCACGGAGCAGGAGCTGCGCGAGAGTCAGGAGCGCTACCGAGCGATCATCGAGGCGAGCCACGACATCATCTGGGCGTTGGACGCGAACGCGAACTTCGTGTTCTGCAACAAGCGCGGTGAGGAGCTAACCGGCTTCGAGTTCGCCGAGTGGAAGGGCAAGAGCTTCGTTCCCATCATCTATCCGGAGGACTTGCCCAAGGCGCAGGACGCGTTCCTGCGAACGATGGGGGGAGAGCCGGTCCGGTATGAGGTTCGGGTGGTCGATTCACGGGGGCGTGTGAGGCAGTTGCAGGCGAACCTGGAGCCGCTTCGGGAAGACGGTCGAATCGTCGGCATGGTGGGGTTGGGCACGGACATCACCGAGCGAACGCGCATGGAGGACGAGCTGCACAAGGCGCAGAAGCTCGAGTCCCTGGGCCTGCTGGCAGGGGGCATTGCCCACGACTTCAACAACATCCTCACCGCCATCGTCGGGGGCGTCACGCTCGCCCGGCGTTGTGTTCAGCAACCCGAATTGCAGCAAGAAACCCTCGAGATGGCGGAAAAGGCCTGCATGCGGGCACGCGAGCTGACCCAACAGTTGCTCACGTTCTCGCGCGGTGGTGCCCCGGTGCGCAAGCCCGGCTCAATCGCCGAGCTTCTGCAAGAAACCGCTCGCTTCGCCCTGCGCGGAAGCAACGTCCGTTGTGAGATCTCCCTTCAAGACGATCTCCACATCGTGGAGATGGACGCAGGTCAGATGAGCCAGGTGGTCAACAACCTGCTCATCAACGCGGCCCAGGCGATGCCCAAGGGCGGCACCATCAGCTTGTGCGCGGTCAACCATGGCGTCGAAGTTCCCGATGGCCGGCTGCCCTCCTTGCGGCCGGGTTCCTATGTACGCATCTCGGTGCGCGACGAGGGAGACGGGATTCCTGACGAGCACCTGCCGAACATCTTCGACCCCTATTTCACCACCAAACCCGCGGGAACGGGACTGGGCCTGGCCACTTGCTACTCCATCGTAAGGCGGCACGACGGTCACATTGATGTAGAAACGCACCCCGGACACGGAACGACGTTTCACATCTACTTGCCTTCGACCCTGCGGACGTGTCCACCTTCGGAAGAGCCGCCGATACCTGAGAGCAAGCGGGGCGGTACGATTCTGCTCATGGATGATGACTCCATGGTCAGGGAGGTTGGCGCGGAGATGCTGCGACTGCTGGGCTTCGAGGTCGTGATGGTGAACGACGGACACGCAGCCATTCAGAAGTATCAAGAGGCGCTCGAGGCCGGGCATCGGTTTGACGCGGTGATTCTCGATCTGACCGTGCCCGGTGGCATGGGGGGGCGCGAGGCAGCCCGCATCCTTCGGAGAATCGACGAGCATGCGCGGCTGATCGCATCGAGCGGGTACTCCACCGATCCGGTGATGGCGGACCACGCAGAGTACGGCTTTGACGGGGTCGTCGCCAAACCCTACATGCCAGAGGACCTGGACCGCGCGATGGGAATGGTATTCAGAACGTCACGGTGACGACTTCTTCGTCCACAACACCCCGCGTCCATGGTGGTGCGGAAGGTGGGCCAGCCAAGGCCATGGTACGGTAGTTCGATGCGGAAGCACGAAACGAAGTGGTCCCTGCGCTCGGCGCTCGCCGCCGCAGCGACGCTCGCGCTCGTGCTGGCGTCGCTTTGGGGATCGGTCGCCAGGCTGCTATTCATGATGCTCGGGATGGATCCCGTGGGTCTCGCTTCTCTCCTGACCGGCGCGGCCTACTTGTTCGGCGATCGACTCGTGACCTGTTTCGCGATTGGCTCTGCGGTTGCGTTCACTTGGTTGGTCAGTCCTGTGCTCGTCCGGCGAACCGGTGTCGCTTTCGGAACGTCGATCTCGAATCGAACCGGCATCCGGCTCATGGGAGCCCTCGGGCTGGGATTGGCGGGGTACTGGCTCGGACGAGAACTCAGTTCGGGCGCCTGGATTTCCTGGCAGTGGTACAGCTGGACCATTCCGTGGGGCGGTCTACTCGCCGGTCTGAGCGCAGGAGTTCTGCTCGAGTTGCTCGTCCGCACTTTGTTCCAGACTGATAGGCGCCTCGTCCTGTGGGGACTGATTGTCTTGC
>Ga0180009_10008413_pt1 | contig 10229 bp, 8 predicted proteins | sample OS_PC_MetaG_FD_123537 | JGI IMG/M metagenome (GOLD analysis project Ga0180009, IMG submission 123537) | Groundwater microbial communities from the Aspo Hard Rock Laboratory (HRL) deep subsurface site, Sweden - OS_PC_MetaG | ecosystem: Environmental > Aquatic > Deep subsurface > Groundwater... | reverse complement strand
AAGACTTTATCGGCCATGAGATCAACCTGATTACCACGCTGAGAATTTACCAGAACTTTACCTACAACATTGGCATCGGCTACTTTATCCCTGGCGATGTCTATGATGTGTACGACAGCTCCGCCAACAAGACCAAGAATGCTGAAAACGCCTGGGCGGTCAACACTGGGATGCAGTTGAGCTTCTAACTCTAACGAATTGGGCCAAAGGCCAAAAAAAACCCCCGCGGGACACCCCAAGGGGGTTTTTTTATGAGCTTTCTCCTCCTAAAGACTGTTTCGCAATTTCGTCATGCCCGCGAAGGCGGGCATCCAGTCATGTCAGATCAAGGAATAAATCTTGTCATTTTTATGTTGCCAAACACGTTTTATAAGGTCAGAGGTTACTCCTACATAAAGCGTTCCATTGCGACGGCTGGCAAGTAGGTAAACGCAAGGTATCTTCGCCATATCAATGTTGTACTGGATTCCCGCTGAAGTTTACCCTCGCGAAAGCGGGGGCGAGAATGACAGCCCTTTTTTCTATTATGGCCCAGCCTCTTATTTCCCCCAGTCAGATGTTCCCTGGCCGTCACTATCAAAAGCGGGGCGCAGCGTGATCATGATGGGCCCCAGGTCTTTCTCGGGGAAGATTCCCGGAGCAGGAGTCTTTTGCTGGGAACCAGAATTGAAGGATAAAGGGAAAACCGCCGGCTGGCTGAAATGGCCGGCCTTATCCTGAATATGGACGGTAAGAGTGAGACTGACAAAATTCAGCCCTTGAACGCCTACCGTGTTCAGGTAAATATAACCGGATAAATCCTTGCCGTCGCCCTCTTTGATCTTAGTAATGCTTACCGGGTAAGTCCCGATACCAGGCTGCTCGATCGTGGCATAAATGTTTTTCATATCGCCATCCGGATCAGAAGCCTTCAGGTAAACCTGCCACGTATCCCCCGGCCTTAGTTTTGGCGAAGCAAAAGACTCGGTGATCACCGGAACGGATTTTCCATATTTCGCTTCCTTCACTTCCAGAGGGGCCAGGGCGGCACACCCCATAGTCAGGAAGAGCAGAGCAACAACGCTCAACATTTTTTTATACATTTTTTAACCCCCTCATCTCTTCCTTAGATTCAATGGGACGCAGATTTGCGCAGATAACCCCAGAAACAAAAAAGACGCTATGCGCTAAGCAACTTTCTGCGTTCATCTGTGTCCAAAAAAGAAATTCCTTTACAATTAAATTATACCCCTTCATTTTTAAAAACGGCAAGTGGCAAAATGAGCTTGACATAAGGCCTAATATTCTGATATGAAAAAATGTTTTGGATATATGGTTAAAGGAGGTAAGGACTAATGGGCAAACAATACCTGTTGGCGCCAGGACCCACACCGGTTCCTCCCGAAGTCCTGCAGCGGATGGCTGAACCCATCATCCATCACCGGTCGCCAGGGTATGAGAAAATATTAGGAGAGGTGCGTGAAGGGTTAAAATATCTCTTCCAGACGAAAAAAGAAGTATTGATCTTTGCTTCTTCGGGAACGGGGGCCATGGAAGGGGCCGTTACCAATACTCTTTCCGCCGGCGATAAAGCGATCGTCATTGAGGGGGGAAAGTTTGGGGAACGCTGGGCGAATATTTGCAAAGCCTACGGCGTGCAAGCGCAGATTTTACCCGTGGAATGGGGACAGCCCATTGATCCGGGTTTGATCGCCCAGGCCTTAAAGGCCGACCCATCGGTCAAAGCCGTTTTCACCCAGGCTACCGAGACCTCTACGGGTGTACTCTATCCCATTAAGGAGATTGCCGAAATCGTTTCCCGTTATCCGGGAACGATCATGGTGGTGGACGCCGTTTCCCACCTCGGGGCTGTGGAATTACCCATGGACGAATGGAAGTTGGACATCGTCGTGGCGGGTTCTCAAAAAGCCTTCATGCTCCCGCCGGGCTTGTCTTTTGCGGCCCTTAGCGATAAGGCCTGGGAGTTCGTGGCAAAGTCAACCTTGCCTAAGTTCTACTTCGATTTCAAAAAGGAGTTGAAGAACCTGATGCAGAATCAAAGTGCCTATACCCCGGCGGTATCCTTAGTCATGGGTTTAGCCGAATCGTTGCCAAGGATCCGGAAAGAAGGGTTGGAAAATATTTTTGCCCGCCATGCCCGACTGGCCAGGGCCACCCGTGAGGCCATGCTGGCTCTTGGTTTAAAACTTTATGCCCCCCAGGCTTACTCCGACGCAGTAACGGCCGTGGTGGCACCCCCGGGAGTAGACGGCCAGAAGGTGGTCAAGATCTTGCGGGATAGACACAACCTGACCATTGCGGGCGGTCAAGATCAGGCCAAGGGAAAAATCTTTCGGATTGCCCACATGGGGTACGTGGATAAATTTGACGTCATCATGGCTGTGGCCGCAGTGGAAATGACCCTCAAGGAACTGGGCTACGCGGTGGAAACGGGTAAGGGTGTTCGGGCGGCAATGGAAGTTCTATCAAAATAATAGGCGATAGGCAATGGGCAATAGGCAATAAAGACAGGTAATAGGCAAGAAGCATTAGGGAAAAAGCGAAATGCCTCTATCCTCTAACCGATAGCCCATAGCCTCTAACCGATAGCCTATTTTTTTAAAGGTTTTTTATGGCTAACATCATCGTCATCGGTATGCAGTGGGGGGATGAGGGCAAAGGAAAGATCGTTGACCTTTTGACGGAATTTGCTCATGTAGTTGTCCGCTTCCAGGGTGGGAATAATGCCGGACACACCGTGGTGGTTGGACAACAGAAGGTCATTTTACACCTCATTCCGTCAGGTGCTCTCTACCCGCAGAAAAAATGCGTCATCGGGAACGGCGTGGTCGTGGACCCGCAGGTTTTGCTGGCGGAGATTGATGAGCTGCAGAAGAGGGGTTATTTTAAGGACGATGATCAACTTTTGATCAGCGAGGATGCCCACCTGATCATGCCCTATCACCGGCGCATGGATGTGGCCCGGGAGCGGATGAAAGGCGAGGGAAAAATCGGGACTACGGGAAGAGGGATCGGCCCGGCTTATGAAGACAAAGTAGCCAGAGATGGAATACGGGTCGGAGACCTTTGCAACCCAAAAATTTTCCGAAAAAAGTTGGAAGCCACCTTGGCCTTTAAAAACCCCTGCCTGGAAACTTGCCTGCAGGACAAAGGATTCAATCTGGAAACGATCTTCCAGGAATATAACGGGTATGGCGAGCGGCTGAAAAAGTACGTAACTGACATTTCTGTTTTCATCAACAACCGGATCAAAGAGGGCCAGCATATCCTTTTGGAGGGAGCGCAGGGGACCCATCTGGACGTTGACCACGGCACCTATCCTTTTGTAACCTCTTCCAACACCGTAGCGGGAGGGGCCTGCACGGGAGCAGGGATCGGGCCGACGAAAATCACCGAGGTAATTGGAGTCTCCAAGGCGTACACGACTCGGGTGGGCGAAGGGCCTTTCCCCACCGAGCTTAAAGACGAGGTGGGGGAAAGAATGCGGGAGCGGGGTAGAGAATTCGGAGCAACCACCGGAAGGCCACGACGATGTGGCTGGCTGGATATTCCCCTGCTCCGGGATGCAATCCGCTTGAACGGTCTCACGGGAATCGCCCTGACCAAAATGGATGTGCTCAGCGAGTTTGAGACCCTTAAAATTTGCACATCCTACCGACACAGGGATGAGCGCTGCCAAGAAGTTCCTTCGTCGATTGAAGTCCTGCAGGAATGTGTACCCGCCTATGAAGAAATTCCGGGATGGAAGGGCGAGATGAGGAATGCCCGTGATTTCAAAGACCTTCCTCCGCAGGCGCAGGATTATGTCAGACGCATTGAGGAATTAACTGCAACCGAGGTGATTTTGGTCTCGGTGGGCGAGCGCCGGGAAGAGACTATTTTGCGGCGTAACCCCTTTGAACGAGGACCCTGCCTCTCATAAAACGCTTGATCAATGGAGGAAATCCATTTAGAATAAATTATTCGGGACACAGATTTGCACAGTTGAACACAGATAAAAAATTTATGAAATTTTAAACCATTTTAAATCTTTTATCTGTACAGAACGACATATATTGTTGCGTATATTTCCAATAACCTTGTAAAGCCTGTCATTCCGGGCTTGACCCGGAATCCAGTCTGTTTTCTGGATTCCCGCTTGCGCGGGAATGACGAATTATTAACATTTATTTATGGCTTTTTGAATCCGTATTTATCTGCGTTCATCTGTGTCCAATAAATTTTTTGAGCCGTTAGCTCAGTCGGTAGAGCACCTGACTTTTAATCAGGTGGTCGCAGGTTCGATCCCTGCACGGCTCACCAATCGTTAAAAGGAGTTAGCCCCGCCGGGAGCGTGGTTAACTCCTTTGTTTTTTAATTTCATCCGGGACTTTAAAAAAGGCGATTCACCCCAGAGGGCCCAGAGGAAATTTAAGATAGGATGCGGAAAAACTCCCATCCACCGTCACTGCCGCGCTGTGTTCTCTGTGGTTCAGAAAAATCATTCAATTTCGGTGAAAATAAAAGAGGTTTTAGATATGGAAGAATGCGTTCATAGAATCAAAGACCCAGGACTCCGGAAATATGAATGTTCGATCGAAGAAGCCGCGGGAATGATTCGGGACGGGGCGGTCGTGGCGACTTCCGGAAATATCCTCGCGGGATATCCCAAAGGATTTTTCAAGGGGCTGGCGGAAAGGATGCGGAGAGGAGAAAAAATAAAAATTGATCTTCTGGCCACAGGGCCTTTAGGTCCCGAAATAGAGGATACCTTGGTCGAAGTTGGCGGAATCCGGAGGAGGATCGGCAGCGTTGGGTCGAAGTTATTGCGGGACGCGGTCAACAGGAAGGATGTGGGGTTTCTGGAAGGGAAGTCAGGAAAGGTTACCCAAAACGCCAGGTGGGGGTATTACGGAGACATCGACGTGGCCGTGATCGAGGCGGCAGGGATCAATGAGCAAGGGGAAATCATTCCCGGGATCAGTGTTTATGACGCGCCGGATTGGGTTGCCTTGGCAACCCAGGTGATCATTGAAATTAATTTACTGAGGCCGCTGTCTTTGGAAGGTCTTCATGACATATACTCGCCGGTTAAAAATCATTGGATTCCCTTGACAGATCCGATGGAGAGAATCGGAAAGCCTTGTATCCCTCTGGAGTCAAGAAAAATTGCCGCTATCGTCTTTTCTCATATTGAAGACCGGGAAATTTCGCCTTCGCGACCCAGCGAGAAGAACCTGCGCCTTGCCAGAAATTTAGGCGATTTCTTAAGGGAGGAAAAAAAGCGGAAGCATTTTCAGGATGGACTTCCTCCCATAGAAGCGGGGATCGGAGAGGCGATGAATGTCTTTCTCTCTTCCCTCGTCGGTACGGAGTTTCGTTCTTTACGATTCTTTTTGGCAGCGGCCACCGACCCCCTCCTGGATTTGATCGATGCCGGTAACGCAACCGCGGTCTCCTGCAACAGCCTTCGTTTCAGCCGTGCGGCTTTAGCTAAATTGAATTCGAAGATCGATCACTACAAGAAACACATTATCCTTCGGCCGGTAAGCGTTACCAACTCCGCCGAATTGATCAGCCGTTTGGGAATCCTGGCCATCAACACCTGCCTGGAAGCAGACCTCCTGGGGCAGGTCAATTCGAGCCATATCCGGGGTTCCCTCCTCATTGGAGGAATCGCGGGATCTTATGATTATGCCCGGAACAGTGCCGTGTCCATTTTTGCCCTGCCTTCCCGGTCAAAGGGAGGAATTTCGAACATCGTCCCCCGCGTTTCCCATGTTGATCATACGGAACATGAGGTGGACGTACTTGTAACCGAACATGGGGTAGCCGACCTGCGGAGTTTGGAACCGACAAAAAAAGCATTGGCCATCATAGAAAAATGCGCCGATCCCGGCGATCGCGATTTCCTAATGGCTTACATGGAGATGTCAAAAAACAACCCTGGCCGTGTTCCGATGGGATTCACCGATCAAACCTGGGATCAAAGGAAGGTGTAGAAAGAGGTGCCATATTTTTATGTCGCCATTTTTATGACCTTAGATACGCTCTCGCTCAGTCCTTCGAGATCAAAGGGCTTGGCCAGAACCCCTTTAAAACCGTATTGCTTAAAACCAGAAAAAATAGGATCATTGGAGTAACCGCTCGCCACAAGGGTAAAAGGTTTTAAAATTAATCTTGGACCATTTTCCTGCCTTGCTCCAGAGCCTGGAGGTTTGTTTCCAACCTTTTGCCGTTGAAATTCTTGGAGAGGGTCTGGCGAAACTCTTCCAGGCTGAGAGGGAGAAGGTTCGCTCTTAGGAGGGCTCCGATCATGATCATATTCCCAAGAATAGGTGAACCCATTTCCATCGCCTGGTCAGTGGCAGGGACATAATAGACTTTGCGGGAAAGAGCCTGGAGGGATTTTTTAATCTCGGCGAATTCCGGATAGGCTTCATTACCAGAAATTACATCCACCGGATAGATGGGGCGGGTATTAACGATGACTACGGTTTCAGGGTTCCCGTAATGGGTAAGAACCCGCAGGGCTTCCACGGGCTCCAAAGCCACGATTACGTCGGCTTTCCCCTTGGGAATCAAGGGGCTGAGCTGCTTTTTCGAGGAAATGCGGATGTGACTCATAACCGAACCTCCCCGCTGGGAGGCGCCGTAGGTTTCACCGATGGTCGTAAAATATCCTTTGTGGACGAAGGCCTGGCCGATCAGCTGCGAAGAAAGAACATTCCCCTGCCCCCCCACTCCGGTAATGATGAGATTGTAGGAATCTTTTTCCGGGTTCACTTAGTTGATCTCCTCTTTGACAATCGCCTTTTCAGGACAAATATCCGCGCACACGCCACAACCAACGCAGATGACCTCGTCGATTCTGGCCTGGGCCGATTTTTTATCCCACATCAGGCCCGGGCATTTAAAAACCCGGGTACATAATAGATCGCAACCGCATTCATCCCCGATACAAATTTCCGGATTGACTCTAACCTTGTAGGGAAGCTTTTCTTCTTTTCCCTTCAGCATCTGACATGGGCGGCGCATAATGACCACTTTAGCGCCTACCGGGTCTTCGAGGGCTTGCAACATTTTTTGTTTGGTTCCCTCAAGATCAAAGGGGTCCGTAACCGCCACCTTGGCCCCAAATGAACGGCAGACCGCTTCGATATTTACGGGAGAAACTTCTTCCCCCATGGCGTTCCTGCCCACTCCCGGATGGGGCTGGAATCCGGTCATGGCCGTTGCGCTGTTATCGAGAATGACCATCACTATATTCGACTGGTTGTAACAGGCATTGACCAGAGGAGGCATGGCCGCATGGAAAAAAGTTGAATCCCCGCACATGGCCACCACGGGCTGGTCGAAACCAAAGTTGGCAAGTTTCCCAAAACCACTGGCCAGGCCTGTTCCCGTCCCCATCGCCCCCCCGGTCTTTAAAAGATAATAACCCGCCGGCCCCCGCCCCAGGGCGTAACAGCCAATGTCGTATGTGGCAAATCCCTGGCGGTTGTCCAGCTGAAGGGCGTTCTTGATGGACCAGTAGGAAGCCCGGTGAGGGCAACCCGGACAAAACCCCAGAGCCCGGCTGGGCAGCATCTTCTCAGCCACTTCGACCGCCTGAGCTTCGTACCGCGGGCTGCGGGCTTGATACGGCACATTTAAAATCTTCCCTAAGGCATCGATGACCCGATCGGCATTCATCTCGCCGAAGAAAGGAATGTGTTGGGATCTTTTGCCGAAGAAGGTCTTGGGGCCGATTTGACCGGCGGAATCAGCTGCCAGCTCTTTGACGTTACCTTCCAAAAAGGAATCGACTTCTTCGACAAATAAAACTTTTGCGGTTTTTTCAAGCTTTTCGATGACCATTTTCGTTGGCAGCGGCCAGGTGGTCCCGATCTTGAGAACCCCTACGGCGTCCTCCAGCCCGAGCAATTCCAAGGCTTCCTGGCTGTACAACCAGCCACTCCCGCAGGTGATGATGAGAACCTTGGGTCGCTCCGGACCTATATATTGGTTGAAGGGGGAGGCGGCAAAAATTTCTTCGAGGCGGATCAGGTTACGGTGGAGCTGGTCGTGTTTTTGGTAAACCGGATGCGTATTTCTCTGCCTTGTTTTATCAAACCAGGCCCGGCGTCCGTCAGGGGGAGGGAGCGGCCCCAGAGTTACGTTTCCCCGGGCATGAGAAGTACGGGTGACCCCTCTCATCAGGCAAACAATACCCATTTCTTCCGAAAGGGCAAAGGCCCATTGGGTCATCTCTTTCGCTTCCTGAAAGGTGGATGGTTCAAGCAGAGGAAGATCGGCTAATTTGGCAAAGGGTCTGGAATCCTGTTCGTTGCTGCTCGAATGGGCCGAAGGATCGTCACAGGTCACCAGAAGAAGGCCGGCCTCAATGCCGATAAGGTTCAGGCTCAGCAAATAATCAGAAGCGACGTTCAATCCGTTCTGCTTCATGGCACAAATCGCCCGCAATCCAGAAAAGGATGCGGCGGAAGCAACCTCCAAGGCGACCTTTTCGTTAACCGACCATTCCACGTAAAGTCCCATAGGTTTGGCTACGGAGGCCAGATTCTCGATAATGTCGGTGGAAGGCGTTCCGGGATAAGCGGTGCACACCTTGACGCCGGCCTCTAAAGCCCCTCTGGCAATGGCTTCGTTGCCCATGAGTAAAAGTTCTTTTCCGGGTGCGTTAAGAGCGATGATGGACATGATCAACTACCTCTTATAGGGAATGATGGAACATGGGAATGGTGGAATCCGGTTACTCCATAAAATTTCGTAATAGGGGGTCCTGATAATCCAAATATAATAGATCCTGCGAGCTGCCGCTCCGCTGAACCAGATTCTGAATGGCCGCCCTTTTTTTATTCACGGAAGCCCTTTGCAGTTTTTCCCAATTCCCTTCCGGTATATCGCGCAATTCCAAAAGGCCGCGAGATCGGGCAAGATCGATAAGCTCCTGGCCTATCTGGGTTCTGACAAGCACCTGGTTCCAACCCCGGGCCACCTTCCAGCCTTCCGGCAAGCGTGCCGACCCGACCGATACATCGCTGAATTCGGCTGTCATGTCGTAACAGTATTGGCAGGCTTTTCTGACGGTTGGTAAAACCTCATCCAGGGAAATTTCCATGATTCCGTTTCGGGTGTGAACTTCCATGGAATGATGCTTGCTGGGAGGAATGTCCAAGCCGACGATGGAATCTTCTCCCATCTTTTTTCTTTGCAACAAACTTTTCAGTTCACGCCAGGAAAGAGCCCAGCCACAGAACAGGCCTATAACAAGATGCAATTTATCGATGCTGCCGTCTTTTGGGGGCAAAGGTTTAAGGCGCATCTTGGCCAAGGCCATTGCTTGGCAGGGTGTGGCAACCACCCCAATCTTCTCCAATCCGCTTTTGGCAGCCTGGTTAAACGTCGCCACGTTGGGAGAAACCACAAATTTACTTCTGGCCCGCCTGATTACTTCCGAGGGTGTCTTGGCTACAACTCCTGCGGGTAAAAAGGTTTTCCCCTCTTCGGCGAGGACAGCCGCATCGATCAAGCCTTCCTGGAGAGCCAGAGAAAGAAGGGTGGTAACCGTTCCGCCGTGCTGAGCCGATCGCCGCACCTCGGGGTCGGCGGCGCGGGTCATATAAAATTCCTTGATGGGCCCCAGCTCGGGAGTGCATTGATCCGGGTTGAATAAATTTTGCCGCAGGGCCTGTAAATCCGTGTAAGTCCGGGGGCAAAAGGCATAGCATCGACCCTCTTCCCGATCGCAAGTGTCGATGAGAATCGTGTTATCCTGATAAGAAGTATGATAAGGGCAAAGGTTTAGGCAAGCTCCGCAGTTCGTGCAAAGACCCGCATCCAGGACCTGCTGCCGCAATCCTTTTTGCCCTTTGTAATCTTTTCTGATTTCCATCTGCATTCCCTCTGGGCCGTTTTTCATTCCCTGAAACAGCCATGGCCTTTTTATTTAATTGTATAGGAAATTGCTTTTGGACACGGATGAACACAGATTATTAAATATAAAGATATTAAATGCAAAAAAATAAATATCTGTGAATATCTGCGGAAATCTGTGTCCAAATTAATTTGTTCATGATTGATTCATACTTTATGGAGCCTTGAAAGTCAAGGAAAAGAATCAGTTTCTGAAATTCCGCCATAAGGACGACAGGAGGGATGAGGGGAGGGGGTTTTAAAAGTTTTGAAAAACAGCGGCGTGCTTCTTATGGAAAAAGGAATACCCGTTCGTTTTTCTCAGGGGATTT
>Ga0180009_10008412_pt1 | contig 10230 bp, 6 predicted proteins | sample OS_PC_MetaG_FD_123537 | JGI IMG/M metagenome (GOLD analysis project Ga0180009, IMG submission 123537) | Groundwater microbial communities from the Aspo Hard Rock Laboratory (HRL) deep subsurface site, Sweden - OS_PC_MetaG | ecosystem: Environmental > Aquatic > Deep subsurface > Groundwater... | reverse complement strand
CAAGCGGCGCGGTCGATCTGGCAGCGGGCGACGAGATGGGGCGGTTCTATCTCGGCTCAACCGTGGTGCTATTGTTCGAACCCGGACGCGTAGCTTGGCTGGAAGGTCTGAAGCCAGGCGATCCGGTTCGGATGGGGCAGGCGATCGGGGACTGTCAGGAATTTAAACCAAAGTTCGATGAGCCTGACTCATCGCACTTTGGTTAAGCCCGTGCGGCACCTGAACATTTTCAGCGCGTGATGCGTCAGCATCTTAGCGCGCTGGTATTAGCGCGCCGCCGGACGGTTGAACATTTCGCCGCCATGGCCTTGATAAAGCGTTCAGCGAACGGCACGGCGAACTGGGCCTTGGCCATCGGCCACTCACGTGGCGGCATTCCCCACTCCATCTTGGATCGGTGCAAGATCAGATAGAACGGCTTGGTTGCAGCATCGTCACTGGGGAAGTGGCCTCCTGCGCTAACGGAACAGCCGACCGGCCACCGCGTCAAGCTTCGCCATGACTGCGGGATCGTGTTCGTCAGGCGCGGTAATGATCGCGTCGTCCAGAGCGGTGTCGATTGGGGAAGCCGCGCGCTTTTTCGGCAGGGTCGCGATGAAATTTTTCACCATCGCATGGGCAAGCGCGCCGTTCGCCTGCATTTGCGCAACAACCTGCGCTACATCAACAGCCTCTCCGTCTCGCCAGCAATCATAATCGGTGATCATGCCGACCAGAGCATAGGGCAGTTCCGCCTCCCGCGCGAGTTTGGCTTCGGGCATCGCGGTCATGCCGATTACGTCGGCACCCCATTGGCGGTACATCCGGCTTTCGGCGCGGGTGGAAAACTGCGGGCCTTCGATGGCGAGATAGGTCGCGCCGACCGCGACCTTGCCTTTGGCCTTGGCAACGGCCTTCGCCGCCATTTCTGACAGGTGCGGGCAGACCGGATCGGCCATCGACACGTGGGTAACGAACCCGCTGGTGTAAAAGGTGCTGGGGCGGTGCACCGTCCGGTCGATGAATTGTTCAACCACGGCGAAGCGCCCCGGCTCCAGTTCTTCGCGCAGGCTGCCAACTGCGGACACCGCCAGAATATCAGTGCAGCCCGCCCGCTTGAGCGCATCGATATTGGCGCGCGAATTGAGTTCGGTCGGGGAAATCGGGTGCCCGCGTCCGTGGCGGGGGAGAAAGCGCACCTTCACTTCGCCAATCCTGCCGCACAGGATCTCGTCCGAGGGTTCTCCCCACGGCGTATCAATCGCAATCCACTGCGCGTCCTCGATGCCGTCCATGGCATAGAGGCCCGATCCGCCGATGATCCCGATACACCATTCGCTGGCCATGCCTGCTGCCTGTCCTTTGCTAGACCTAGGGTGGGCTTAGGTCAGGTCGAAGCGGGTCGGCAAGGCCTTGCGGATCATCTTTTCCGCTGCGGCGTAAGGCCCGGCAATCGAAGGGCGCGCCTGCATCGCGGCAAAATGCGCGGCGAGCGCGGGCCACTTGTTCAGCGGCGTTTCCGCTACCAGTGAAACCTGCATCAGCACGGTCGCCACGGTAATGTCGGCAATCGACAGCGCGTTGCCCGCGAAAAATTCGCGACCACCCAGCCGCGCTTCAAACCCGTCGAAAATCGGCGGCAGTTGATTTGCCCAGGTATCGCGCGCCTTGTCGAGATCGGGCTCCTGCCCTTTGCTCACCGCGAAAAAGATCGGACGGAAGATGCCCATCCCGCCTGCCATTGCCAACGAGGTGTCGGCATATTCTTCGATGAACAATGCCTCGCCCAAAGCCATCGGAGCGTCCGGGTAAAGTGCGGGATCAGGATGCTTGCATTCGATCATCGCGCAGATCGCGCTGGAATCCGCGATCGTGCCCGCGACCCCTTCTTCGGCCACGGAACGATCCCGCAGCACCGGGATGCGCTTCATCGGCGAGATATCCATGAACCACTGCGGAGGGTCGAAAACGTTGACCGCCTCAACCTCGTAATCCACGCCCTTTTCAATGCAAACAGCCGCAACCTTGCGCACAAATGGTGAAACCGGGCTGCCATAGATGACCAGATCGGGACGGGAATCACTCATGAGGCTCTCCTTGTAAGGCATGTTTGCGGCCTTCCATAAGCCCCGCCCGCAATAGCGCAATCGCCAAGCGCCCGGCTTGGCCCAGCCGCCTAGGCCAATTGGCAAAGCAGCGATTGCATTTTGCAACGCAACGCACCACCTTGAGCCTGCGAAAAACGACTCCCTGACAGGACGAGAGAGGAACAATCATGGTCACCCAGTACAAGAACCTTATCGGCGGCAAGATGGTCGCCACCGAACAGATGCTCGATGTGGTCAACCCGGCCACCGAGCAAGTGATCGGACAGGTGCCGGCCTGCGGCAAGGATGAACTCGACCAGGCAGTCGCCGCAGCGCGCGCCGCGTTCAAGACGTGGAAGAACACGCCGATCGAAGAGCGCCGCGCCGCGATCATGGCGATTTCGGGCGCGATCAAGGAAAACGCCGAGGAACTCTATCGCCTGCTGACGGCTGAACAGGGCAAGCCGCACGATCAGGCCAAGGGCGAAATCTATGGCGCAGCGGGGATGAGCGCGGCGCAGTCCACGCTGTCGCTTGACGACGAGATCAACGAAGATAGCGAGGCGCGCCTCAGCCGCACCCGCCGCGTGCCGGTCGGCGTGGTCGCCGGGATCGTGCCGTGGAACTTCCCGGTGATGATGGCGGTTCAGAAAATCGCGCCTGCGATGCTGTCGGGCTGCACGATTGTGCTCAAGCCTTCGCCCTTCACCCCGCTCACCACCCTGCGCATCGCTGAACTGATCGCTGACAAGGTGCCTGCGGGCGTGGTCAACATCATCACGGGTGAAGATTCGCTCGGCCCGCTGATGACTGCGCACCCCGATATCGACAAGATCACCTTCACCGGATCGACCGCAACCGGCAAGAAGATCATGGAAGGCGCGAGCGCCGACCTCAAGCGCATCACGCTGGAACTCGGCGGCAATGATGCGTCAATCGTGCTGCCCGATGCCGATCCCAAGAAGGTGGCCGAGCAGCTGTTCTGGTCAAGCTTTTCCAACGCCGGACAAATCTGCGTCGCGGCCAAGCGCGTCTATATCCACGAGGATATTTATGACGAGCTGTCCGCCGCGATTGTCGAATATGCCAAGACCGTGACCGTGGGTGACGGCGCGCAGCAGGGCACGGGCGTCGGCCCGATCCAGAACAAGAAGCAGTTTGATCGCGTGGTTGAGCTGATCGAGGATGCCAAGGACAATGGCTACAAGTTCCTGCTCGGCGGGAATGTCGATCCGTCGGGCACCGGCTACTTCGTGCCGCTGACCATCATCGACAACCCGCCCGAAGATGCGCGGATCGTGGCCGAGGAACAGTTCGGCCCGGTAATGCCGTTGATGAAGTTTTCGACCGAAGAAGAAGTCATCGCACGCGCCAATGCGTCCGAATACGGGCTGGCTGGCGCAGTGTGGACCGGCAACCCGGACAAGGGCGTTGAAATTGCCGAACAGCTTGAAACCGGGACAGTGTGGGTCAACGAATACCTCCACCTTTCGCCCTTCGCGCCGTTTGGCGGGCACAAGCAGTCCGGCTTTGGCGCCGAATATGGCAAGGAAGGCCTGAAAGAGTTCACCTATTCGCAGGTGATCACCGTGAAAAAGGACAAAGTGTCCGCGTAACGCCATGGGTATGTCCCCGGACGAACTGAGCGCCGGGCTGGCGCGGGTGTGTGCCCGCGCTGGGCTCGGCGCTTTGTCGTTGGAGCCGCAGCGGCTCACCGGCGGGGCGGTGATGGAAAGCTGGCGGTTTGTGGCGGACGACAGCGCCTACGTCCTGCGCCGCGCACCCAGCCTCGCCTTTATGGAGGGGCGGCCTTATGGGCATTCGACCGAGGCGGCGCTGATCGAAGCCGCCCGCGCCAAGGGCGTGACCGCGCCCGAAGTGGTTGCTGTGCTGGAGCCGGGGGACGGGCTCGGATCGGGCTTTATCATGCGGGCCTTGCCGGGGACGGCTGATCCCAAGGTGATCCTCGGTTGTGACGACCCGGCAGGCTTGCTGCGGCAGGCGGCGCGGGACTTGGCGCGCATCCATCGCTTGCGGCAAGCGGACGTGCCGGAGGGCGTGCCGGTGATGGATTACCGTGCCGCGATTGCCGACCTGAAGGCGCAGTTCATCGAGGCGGGCGGCGACCGGCCGATCATCGCGCTGGGGCTGAAGTGGCTGGAGGACAATTGCCCGCCAGAGGTCGAGCCCGTCCTCAACCACGGCGATTACCGGATGGGCAATCTGCTGGTGGAGGGCTCGACGCTGACGGGGGTGCTCGACTGGGAGATCGCCCATTTCGGCGACCGCCACGAAGACTTGGCCTTCGGCTGCATGGCGGTGTGGCGCTTCGCCCGCCACGACCGCCCGGCGCTGGGGCTGGGGAGCCTTGCGGACTACTTCGCCGCCTATGAGGCCGAAAGCGGCACCCGCGCCGATCCCGCCCGCTTCCGTTTCTGGACGATCTACCGCACCGTGTGGTGGGCCTTGGGCTGCCTCAAGATGGCGGCGCAATGGCGCAGCGGCGCGGACCGGATGCTCGAACGCGTGGTGATCTCGCGCCGGACGAGCGAGCAGGAGCTCGACCTGCTGCTGCTGCTGGAGGAGGATGCGCCGGAGGTAGAGCGGGCGCGCCGCTTGCCACCGCGCAAGGAAACGGCCCACGACACTGCGGGGGATGCGACAATCGCGGAGATCGCGACGGCGGTTGCCGAATGGCTCGCAAGCGTCAAGCATCGGATGGAAGGGCATGACCGTTTTCAACTGGCCGTGGCTAGGAACGCGCTCGGCATCATAGCTCGTGAACCGGAACTCGACTTTTCGGGGATCGATGCAAAAGACCTGTCCGACCATTTCCTTTCAGGCGATGAGTCCCTGAAGACCAAGGGCCTGCTGGCCAAGCTTCGCTTCGATGCGCTTGAGATGGTCAGGGTGGATAGCCCCAAATACCCCGCGCTCGCCCTTGCGCACAAGAATTGGACCGGAGAGCAATAAATGGACTTCGCCATCCCCGCCGACCTTCAGGCTTACCTGAACGAACTCGACGCCTTCATCGCTTCCGAGATCAAGCCGCTGGAGGCGCAGGACGACAACATCCGTTTCTTCGACCACCGCCGTGAATATGCGCGGACGGACTTTGAAGCGGGCGGGCTGCCCCGCCGCGAGTGGGAAGAACTGCTCAAGGAAGCAACCCGCCGCGCCGACCGCGCCGGACATTGGCGCTTCTCCGCCCCCAAGCGTTACGGCGGCAAGGATGGCAGCAACCTCTGGATGGCGGTGATCCGCGAGCACTTCGCGCGCCAAGGGCTGGGCCTGCACAATGACTTGCAGAACGAACACTCGATCGTCGGCAATTTCCCCTTCGTCGCCATGTTTGACCAGTGGGGGACCGAGGAGCAGAAAGCCGAGTTCATCACCGGCGGGTTCGAGCGCGCTTACGGGAAGGGGCGCCGCGTCGCCTTCGGCCTGACCGAACCCGACCACGGATCGGATGCCACCCACATGGAGACGGTCGCTGTCAGGGAAACCCGCGACGGGGTGGACGGCTGGCGGATCGATGGCGCAAAGATGTGGATCACCGGGATGCACGTCGCCACCCACTGCGCGATGTTCGCACGCACTTCCGGCCAAGCAGGCGACGCGAGCGGGATCACCTGCTTCCTCGTCCCCAATCCCACCCCCGGCCTCGAAATCGAGGAGTGGATGTGGACGTTCAATATGCCCACCGATCACCCGCGCCTCAGCGTCACCAATGTCTGGGTGCCCGATAGCGCGATCCTCGGCGTGGAAGGCCGCGGCCTCGCGCTGGCGCAAAGCTTCGTCCACCAGAACCGCATCCGGCAAGCTGCGAGCAGCTGCGGCGCGGCGCTCTATTGCATCGACGAAAGCGTGAAATACGCGCGGGAACGCAAGCCCTTCGGTGAGGAACTGGCGCGCAATCAGGCGATCCAGTTCCCGCTGGTGGAGCTGGCGACGCAGGCGGAAATGCTGCGGCTGCTGATCTTCAAGACCGCGTGGGAGATGGACAACATGCCCCACGAACAGATCGAACGCACGATCAGCGACAAGGTATCGATGTGCAATTACTGGGCGAACCGGCTGGTATGCGAAGCCGCCGATAGGGCGATGCAGGTCCACGGCGGCATCGGCTATTCGCGGCACAAACCCTTCGAACACATTTATCGCCACCACCGCCGGTATCGGATCACCGAAGGTTCGGAGGAGATCCAGATGCGGAAAGTGGGGGCGTATCTGTTCGGCTATCTGGGGCCGAAGCGGGGACAATTCGACTAACGACATCGGACCAAGGCTGGCAATATCCTTGCGCGGCGTTAGTCTCCCGTTCCAACAGAGGGAGATACATTCATGCGCCATATCGCCGCCGCCCTGCTCGCCGGGGCCGCCTGCATTGCCACTCCACTTGCGGCTCAGAGCAAGAAAGCTCCGAAGGCCGAGGCAAGCTGGAGCGTTGAAGCACCCAAGGGTGCCACCATCAAGCAAGTGCCAATCCGCACCGACGAAGGCACGTGGATGGACGTGGACGTTGCGCCCGATGGGCAGACGCTGGCCTTCACGCTGCTCGGTGACATTTACACCATGCCGATTTCGGGCGGCACGCCCAAGCGGATTGCCGATGGCCTTGCATGGGACGTTCACCCGCGCTTCTCCCCCGATGGCACGCGCATCGCCTTCACCTCGGATCGCGGCGGCGGGGACAATATCTGGGTGATGAACGCCGATGGCAGCGACAAGCGGCAGGTCACCAAGGAGGATTTCCGCCTTCTCAACCAGCCCGCATGGTCGCCCGACGGACGGTTTATTGCTGCGAAAAAGCATTTCACCACTGGCCGCTCGCTCGGCACTGGCGAAATCTGGCTCTACCACGTTAGCGGCGGCGGCGGGGTGCAGGTCGTCGAACGCGCGAACGAAGCCTTGCAGAAGGAACTGGGCGAGCCGGTGTTTGCGCCCGATGGCAGCGCAATCTACTATACCCGCAACACCACGGACGGGAACATCTTCGAATACGCGCAGGATTCGCAAAGCGGTATCTTCGCGATCGAACGCCACGATCTCGCCACCGGTGAAGTGACCACCGCCGTCAGCGGCTATGGCGGCGCGGTGCGCCCTGCGCCTTCTCCCGATGGCACGGAACTCGCCTTCGTCCGGCGCGACAAGGATCAGAGCCAGCTGTGGATCAAAGACCTCGCCAGCGGGCGCGAGCGGATGATCTACGGCCAGCTTGACATGGACGTGCAGGAAACCTGGGCGGTCACCGGGGTCTATCCTAATATCGACTGGCTGCCCGATAGCAGCGGGATCGTGTTCTGGGCGGGCGGGAAACTCAACCGCGTGGCCCGCGACGGGAGCGGTCATGCGGTGATCCCCTTCACGGTCAACGACACGCGCGGGGTGGCCGATGCGCCGCACCCGGTGATCGACGTTGCGCCCGATAGCTTCACCACCACCATGCCGCGCTTTGCCACGCTGTCACCCGATGGCAGCCGCGTGGTGTTTGAAAGCCTTGGGCGGCTCTACAGCAAATCCGCGCGGGGGTGTGATGCGCCTGCGCCGCTGACCGGCGATCCGGCGGATGCGGTGGAAGCCTTCCCCGCGTTCAGCCGTGACGGTAGCAGCCTTGCCTATGTGCGCTGGAACGATGCCAGCTTGGGCGAAATCATCCTCGCCGATGCCAATGGGCAGAACCGCCGGGTGCTGACCGGGCCGGGGCATTTCGGCAATATTGCCTTCTCGCCCGATGGCAGCATGATTGCGTTCGAAAAGCGCGAAGGCGGATACCTAACCGCGCCGGACTTCTCCGAAAACGCGGGGATCTATGTGATGCCGGTCAGCGGCGGGGAACCGCGCCTTGTCAGCCGCAGCGGCGGCAACCCGCAATGGGGCACCACCGCCGACCGATTGTTCATGCTGGCACGGGACGGGGGCAAGCTGGCGCTGGTTTCGACCGACCTCAATGGTGAGGCGAAGCGCGTCCACGCCAGGGGCGAACTCGCCAATGACATGCGGATCGCATCCGATGGCCGAACCATTGCCTTCCGCCAGAATTACGAGGTGTTTGCGATGCCGCTGATCCCCGGCGGCAAGCCGGTGGATGTCAGCGAAAAGGGCGGGCCGCTGCCCGTAACCAAGGTCAGCACCGGGGGCGCGGATTACCTCGGCTGGGCGAACGGGGGCGAGACGCTGTTCTGGTCGATCGGCCCGTCGTTGCAGAGCGCCAGCGTCAGCGCGCTGTTCCCCGCTTTGCCCAAGGCGGATGGCGACAAGACCGCTGCCTACACCCCGCCCACCACCGGCATCCCGCTCGGGGTGACGGTGCAGGCGGCCAAGCCCAGCGGCACCACGGTCATCCACGGCGCGCGCATCCTGACGATGAAGGCGGGGCTGGCCCCCGATGACGCGGGCGTGATCGCAAACGGCGTGATCGTAATCGAGGGCGACCGCATCACCTCGGTCGGCGAAGGCTCGATCGCGGCCATGACCTTCCCCGAAGGCGCCCGCTTCATCGACGCGGCGGGCAAGACCATCATGCCCGGCCTCGTCGATGCCCATGCCCACGGCCCATACGGGGTGGGCGATCTCATCCCGCAGCAGAACTGGACGCTATTGCAAGACCTCGCGATGGGCGTCACCACCGTGCACAACCCGTCGAGCCAGGCGAGCACCGTGTTCGCCGCTGCCGAACGCCAGCGCGCCGGGCTGACGCTGGCCCCGCGCATCTTCTCGACCGGTGAGATTATTTACGGCGCGAAGGCACCCGGCGTCTATGCCCGGATCGACAGCTACGACGATGCGCTGGCCCACGTGCGCCGGATCAAGGCGCAGGGCGGGATTTCGGTCAAGAACTACAACCAGCCCCGGCGTGAACAGCGCCAGATGGTCGCGCGCGCGGCGGCGGCGGAAAACATGCTCGTCGTGGCCGAAGGTGGATCGCTGTTCGGGATGGACATGAACCTTGTCGCCGATGGCAATTCGACCCTTGAACACAATGTCCCCGTCGACGTGTTCTACGAAGACGTGTTGCAGTTCTTCGGCCAGTCGAACAGCAATTACACGCCCACGCTGGTGGTCACCTATGGCGGGCTGGCGGGCGATCCCTATTGGCGCCAGGCAATGGACGTGTTCGATCACCCGCTGATGATCCACACCCCGCCCAAGGCGCTGCTCGCGGAAAATGGCCGCCGGGTTAAGGCCCCTGAATGGGCCTTCGTCGATGACAACAACGCCCGCGAGGCGCGCAAACTGGCCCAGCGCGGGGTGAAGGTCAGCATCGGTGCGCATGGCCAGCAGGCGGGCATCGGCGCGCATTGGGAATTGTGGAGCTTCGCACGCGGCGGGATGAGCGCGGTGGAAGCGTTGAAGGCAGGCACCATCACCTCGGCGCAATCGCTTGGCATGGCCAAGGACATTGGCAGCATCGAGCCGGGCAAGCTGGCCGATCTTGTGATCCTGTCCGACGACCCTTCGCAGGACATCGCCAATTCGGACAATATCGAACAGGTGATGATCGGCGGGCGGTTGTATAACGCCGCGACGCTGAACGAGGTCGGCACCGGCACCGCCACGCGGCAACCCTATTGGTGGGAAGCCCATGACGGCAAAGGCGCGGGCGGATCGGCCGAGGCGACCGCAGAAGGCCGGGGCCATGCAGACGGGGACGCGGGGTAAGCTGTGGCACAATCGTCATCCCAGCGAAAGCTGGGACCCAGGGCGGCAAGCGTCGGGTTACGAAGCCCTAGGCCCCGGCCTGCGCCGGGGTGACGACGAAAGTGAAATGGGGGCTAATAATCCCCCTCCATCAGCGCGCGCAGGTCTTTCAACGCCTTGGCGCGCAGCTGGTGGACGCGCGGCACGCTGACTTCCAATACGGCGGCGATTTCGGTGAGGTTCAGTTCTTCGACAAAGAACAACTGCAACACCAGTTTCAGCCGGTCGGGCAATTGGATCATCGCCTCCACCAACCGATCGCGGTCTTCGGCGGCGCATAGCGCCTCGAACGGGTCGGGATCGTCGCTGGCAAAGGCGAGGCTGGTTTCATCATAGGCATCGTCAATCGGGGTGAGTTTGACACCCGATGCTTCGATGGCGCGCAATTCGGCATCGCTGACCGCCATCGCCTGTGCCAGTTCCGCCCGGCCCGGCTCCCGCCCCAATTCGCTGCGCAGCCGTT
>Ga0180009_10008411_pt1 | contig 10230 bp, 9 predicted proteins | sample OS_PC_MetaG_FD_123537 | JGI IMG/M metagenome (GOLD analysis project Ga0180009, IMG submission 123537) | Groundwater microbial communities from the Aspo Hard Rock Laboratory (HRL) deep subsurface site, Sweden - OS_PC_MetaG | ecosystem: Environmental > Aquatic > Deep subsurface > Groundwater... | reverse complement strand
CTTAGTCGGGACCAAGAACGCAAAGTTTTAAGTTCGCAAATATTTTAGCAATTTCATTTTCTGTCATAACTACTTGCGTTCTTTGCGACTTTGCGTGAAACATTAAATTTCATTAATTTTGACCCATTCGCTTTGCTCAGGGCATGCTTTTTGGAGTGGTATCATCATTTAAAAATTTTGATAAATTTACAAAATTAAAAATTTTATCTTTAATTACTTTTATTTTTATTAATAATTTAGCAAAATCTCAGGATTTTTGCAATTCATCACTCCCAATGGAGATGGAATTAATGATAAGTTTGTAATAGTAAATGCTGAAAAATACCCAAACAATGTATTGCGGGTTTTCAAACAGGTGGGGGAAAAAAGTTTTTGACCAAACAAATTATGATAATACATGGGATGGTGAAAACCTTTCAGATGGAACATATTTTTATATATTTCAATTAATTTGAGTCCACTCCAAAAAGCCCAAAAACGTTATTCCGAGCAAAGCGAAAGAATCTCATGTCATTGCAAATCAATATATTGAGATTGCTTCATTTCATTCACAATGACGAAATACAACTTTTCGGAGCGGACTTATTTTTTGTATTTTTGTATAAAACTTTTATAAATTGGAGGTAAAGTAAATGAAAATTAAAGTAATAATAGAAAAAGGTGAGGATGGTTATTTTGTTGCTCACTGCCCAGCGTTGAAAAGTTGTTGGAGTCAGGGAAAGACAGAGGATGATGCCTTAAAAAATATTAAGGAAGCGATAGAATTATATTTAAAGTCAGATGAGGAATTGATTGAATATGAGAATCATAAAATTTATGAGGTATCTGTATGAAACTTCCACTTTTATCAGGACAAAAGGTATTAACAACATTAAAGCGGATGGGATTTAGAGAGGTTCACAGGAAAGGTAGTCATGTGAAAATGAAGCACACAGATGGAAGAATAATGGTTTTTCCTTTCCATAAATGAAATTGATAGATATACACTGAAAGGAGCTTTAAAAGATGCTGACGTTGACATTGAAGAATTTTTGAGATATATATAAATATTTTTCACTTAAAAGAAAAATTAATATTTCAACGTGAGTTTTTTTCAAAATAACTTTGTAAAAACTCCTCTAATTGCTTACCTCTTAAATTTTTTGTAAGAATTTTGCCTTCTGCATCAACAAGAAAATTTGCCGGAATACCTCCAACACCAAAATTTCTTGCAACTTCAGATTGCCACATTTTTAAATCGCTTACATGGAAAGACCAATTAAGTTCACTGTTTTGAATAGTATTTACCCAGTTTTGTTTATTTCTATCTAAAGATATTGAAAAAATCTCAAAGCCCTGAGCATTAAATTTTTTATAAGCCGCTTTTCTATATGGTAATTCTCCCCTGCAAGGTCCACACCATGAAGCCCAGAAATCTATTAAAGTCAACTTGCCTTGCAATGGATATAACGACAAAGTATCTCCGTGTTGATTAGGGAGTTTTATATTTTCAACTTTTGAGCCTGTTTTTGTATTAAGCAATACTCTGATTTTATTTCCCAATTGCTCAATAATTTTATTATCGGGGTAAGCTTTGACAAGTGATTTTTCCACTAGTTCATAAACTTCGTAATATGCATCAAAATCCAATTTTTCAATAAAAAAAACAACCGCAGGATTACACGAGTCTTTCTTTATAAAGTTAACAATAATACTATCATTATTATTGATTGCTATTATCTCTTCTAACTCATAAATCATCTGAGTATTATCAGAACCTTTAATATTAATCGTGCCTAATAAATTAGAAAGGTCGGCAAATATCTCAATATCTTTATCCGGTTCTACAATTAAAGCAAGATAAGAATCGCGGGAAAAACTTAATTTAAAAAAATCAATACTTGCAATCTTAAAAGCGAATTCAAAAATTCCGTCATTTATATTAACTTTAATGGATTTAAAATTTTCATTATAAAAGGGCTCAAAAGTAAACTGCGAAACAGAAGAATTTTTAAACTCTCCTTTTACTGTTACATTATTTTGCCCAATGCTTATCAGAGTAAGTGAAGATATTATTAAAGTGATTAAACGCATATTTTTTTTAATTTGCAAATCTACAAAAATTTAATTTCATTCATATAGATAAGATTATATTTTATACTTTTGCTTTTTTAATTTTAAACATATGAAATTATCAGATTTTATTAAGCCAGGAATAGTAACAGATAGTGATGTTATCAAAATATTTAATTACGCAAAAGAAAATCAATTTGCATTACCTGCCGTAAATGTTGTAAGCACAAATTCAATTAATGCCGTTATGGAGGCAGCTTCAAAGGTTAAATCTCCTGTAATTATTCAATTTTCTAATGGTGGTGGACAGTTTTATGGTGGAAAAGGATTAGAAGATAAAATGAAAGCATCTATTTTGGGAACGGTTTCAGGAGCTCTTCACGTTCATATACTTGCTGAACTATACGGAATACCTGTAATATTACATACCGACCATGCTGATCGTAAGTTATTGCCTTGGGTTGATGCGCTTTTAGATGAAAATGAACTATTCTTCAAACAACATGGGAAACCACTTTTTAGCTCCCACATGCTCGACCTTTCGGAAGAAAACCTGGAAGAAAACATAGAAACTTGTAAGAATTATCTCGAAAGAATGACAAAAATTGGGATGACTTTGGAGATAGAGTTAGGCGTTACGGGAGGAGAAGAAGACGGCGTTAATCATACAGGGCTGGATAGCTCTAAACTCTACACTCAACCGGAACATGTCGCTTATGCTTATGAACAACTTAAACAAATAAGTGATAATTTTACCGTAGCAGCTTCTTTTGGAAATGTTCATGGAGTTTATAAACCAGGCAATGTGAAACTACAACCGATAATTCTTAAAAATTCTCAAAACTTCATACACGATAAATTTAATCTTAATGAAGAAAAGCCTGTAAACTTTGTATTTCATGGTGGCTCCGGTTCGTCAAGAGCAGAAATCAGGGAAGCGATTTCTTATGGAGTTATCAAAATGAATATTGATACCGATACTCAATGGGCGTTCTGGGATGGCGTTCATAGATACTACAAAAACAAAAAGGAATATCTTCAAAGACAAATTGGTAACCCCGAAAGCGATGACAAACCAAATAAAAAATACTACGACCCAAGAGCCTGGCTAAGAGAAGGCGAAGTTGGTGTTGTTGAAAGACTAAAATTAGCTTTTGAAGACCTTAATGCTGTTGGTAGATATTAGTATCTAACATTGAAATTAAACGATTTACGATTTACGATTTACGATTTACGATTTACGATTTACGATTTACGATTTGGAAACATTGGACACGAATTAACACGAATAAATTGAAAATAAAAATTAGTGTAAATTAGTGTCTAAAAATAATGAAAATCAGCGTAAATCAGCGTAAATCAGCGTCTAAAAATTTGGGGCTTGGGATTTGAAGTGAGAAATGAGAAGTCAGAAGTAAATTCAGTAATTCAGTTGATTCAGTAACATCAATCACACTTTGAAGCGCCACAGCTAATACAAATTAAGCATCCATCTTTATAAACAAGTCCTTTTTTATCTCCACAGCTATGGCATTCTTTTCCTGAAACTTTAGTGCCGTCGGCGATATATTTTTTCAACCCTCGTGCAACACCGTTTCTCCATGTATTAATAGAGTCATTATCAAATACTAAATTACTAATTAGCTCTACAACATAAGGTAATGGCATACCATGTCGGAGAATACCGGAAATTAATTTTGCATAATTCCAATAAATTGGGTCAAATAAACGAGATAATCCGCTGATAGTGTGTTCATATCCATGCCTGTCAATAAAGCGGAAATCATATCTTGCCCCTTTATTGGATTTTTTTGTTTTGGTAATATATCCTTTTTTTACACTTTTATGAAGCAAGAGATCTTCGGCGTTTCCTGTAAAAATTTCATAAGGCTTTCCGTTTAACAGTCCTACAACAGCAATCCAGTCTTCGTTTTCATTTTTAAATCTTATAACTTCCGCTTCAAGTTTTTCAGGTCTTTGGGGAGCATTGGTTTCTTGTATTTTATCACAATTATTTTCTTTTTTAGTTTCAGGAACCAAAACACCTGCTCTTGAGCCATCCCGATAAACAGTAACGCCTTTACATCCGCTCTCCCATGCTGTTTGATAAACCTGAGCAATAAGGTCTTCAGTAACATGTGAAGGCATATTTACAGTAACGCTAATAGAATGGTCAACCCATTTTTGTATTCTCCCTTGCATTTTAACTTTGCTAATCCAGTCTATATCGTTGCTGGTAGCATTATGATAAGGTGATTTTTTAATAAGTTGTTGAAGTTTGCTGTCTTCCATTTCTTCTAACTCTGATTTTGTATGTCCTTGAGTTTCCGCCCACATAATAAATTTGTGATGAAATACTCTGTATTCTTCCCAAGCATCTCCAACTTCATCAATAAAGCTAACTTTAATATTTTTATCGTTGGGATTTATTTTACGTCTTCTTGTGTATGACATCATAAAAGCAGGTTCTATGCCAGAAGTTGTTTGTGTACAAATACTAACACTTCCTGTTGGAGCGATTGTCAGAAGGGAAATATTTCTTCTGCCTTGCTCTTTCATTGTAGTCAATAAATCAGGGTCTTCTTTTGCTAATCGCTGAATAAAAAGATTATTCATTTCCTTTTTATAGTCAAAAACAGAAAATGCACCTCTTTCGGCAGATAATGAAGCTGATGCTCTGTATGCTTCTATGGCTAAAGTTTTGTGAACTTCTTCGCTAAAATCAATAGCTTCGGGTGAACCATATTTAAATCCTAATGCTGCTAACATATCACCTTCAGCGGTTGTGCCTATGCCTGTACGTCTGCCTTGGAGAGATTTTTCTTTAATTTTTTCCCATAATTTAATTTCTGTTTCTTTTATCTCATAAGGCTCTGGATCTGACTTAACTTTATTTAAAATTTTATCAATTTTTTCTATTTCAAGATCAATAATATCATCCATTATTCTTTGTGCATAATAAGTGTGTTCTACAAAAAGTTCTGAATTGAAAGTAGCATCTTTAGTAAATGGATTAACCACATAACTAAAAAGGTTAATAGCAAGCAATCTACAGCTATCATAAGGGCATAAAGGAATTTCGCCGCAAGGATTAGTTGAAACTGTGCGGAAGCCTATGTCGGCATAGCTGTCGGCAACTGACTCTCTGATAATTGTATCCCAGAAAAGTATTCCAGGTTCGGCTGAAGCCCAAGCATTGTAAACAATTTTATTCCAGATTCTACGTGCATCAACAGTTTTTGTAATTGCGGGATTTGCTGAGTCAACAGGATATTGCTGTATATAAGGCTTATTTTCTATAACGCATTTCATAAACTCATCGTCTATTTTCACAGAAACATTAGCACCTGTAACTTTTCCTTTAGTCATCTTAGCGTCAATAAAATCTTCCACATCAGGATGCTTAATACTAATGGATAACATCAAAGCTCCTCTTCGTCCATCCTGAGCTACTTCGCGGGTAGAATTAGAATAGCGCTCCATGAAAGCGACTATACCTGTTGATGTAAGTGCACTATTTTTAACAGGGCTTCCTTTGGGGCGAATTCCTGAAAGATCATGACCAACGCCACCTCTACGTTTCATAAGTTGAACCTGTTCCTCGTCAGTTTTCATAACACCACCATAAGAATCTGCATTATCATATCCTATAACAAAACAGTTGGAAAGTGAAGCAATCTGAAAATCATTTCCTATTCCCGACATAGGGCCACCCTGAGGTATAAAATATTTAAAACCTTTTAATAATTCATAAATTTTTTCTTCACTAAGTGGATTTGGGTATTTAGTTTCAATTCTTGCTATTTCTTTTGCAAGTCTTTTATGCATTTGGTCAGGATTAGACTCATATATTTTACCTTGAGGGTCTTTTAGTGCATATTTATTAATCCAAACTGATGCTGCTAATGTGTCTCCGTCAAAGTATTTTGTTGACTCCTGCATTGCTTCTTCTGATGTATAAGTTTTCATTTTCTTTTTTTCATTTTTTTCCCACACCTGCGGGGTTATGTTTTTTTCTTTATCTTCAATACTGATACCAACAGAATCATCATCATTTGGACGTTGTCGCTTTTCAGCTAATTCATCATAAGCGCCTTTTAATTGTGGCTTCTGTTCCTTAATTTCTTTTCCTGATAGAGTAAATAATAAACCTTCTTTCATTTTAATTTCTTTAATTTGTAAAGATAATAATGAATTAATGAATATTCCAAAACATTTTATTAACAATCACTATAAACTTATTAACTATCTTTGTAAGTATTTGAATTAAAATAAAGTAACTATTCAGCCACATTATTTTTTTTTGCCACAGATTACACAAATTTTCGCAGATTTGTTGCACAGATTTTTTTAAGTTAATTTTTTATTTTAATCTGTGAATGAAATCTGTGCGAATCTGTTTACCCCGTTGGATAATCTCATTGAGTAAAGGCTGTGGAATAAAAAAAGAATATCCTACGGGGTGAATCTGTGGCAAAATTAACACCGATAAACGTCGGGCTGAGTAGTTACCAAATATTTTTACAAAGAAAAAAATTATACATTTGTTGCGCTAATTTAATACTACTTTTTATGAAAGCATTTGTATTTCCCGGTCAGGGAGCTCAATTTCCCGGAATGGGTAAGGATTTTTATGAAAAATATGAAATTGCAAAGCGATTATTTGAGCAAGCGAACGAAATTTTGGGGTTTAGTATTACAGATATTATGTTTGGTGGCAGCGAAGAAGAGCTAAGACAAACCAAAGTAACACAACCTGCTATTTTCTTGCACTCTGTTATTTCATCAAAAATAATGGAAAATGAAGTTAAACCGGATATGGTAGCAGGTCATTCTTTAGGAGAATTTTCGGCTTTAGTAGCCAATAATTCGCTTAGTTTTAAGGATGGATTGCGTTTGGTATATCAAAGGGCATTGGCAATGCAAAAAGCTTGCGAAATACAACCATCAACCATGGCAGCTATTCTTGGTCTTGATGACAGCAGGGTAGAAGAAATATTAAATGATATCAAAGATGAAATTGTTGTTCCTGCCAACTATAATAGTCCGGGACAAATTGTAATTTCCGGAAGCATGGAAGGCGTTGCCCGAGCTTGTGACATGCTAAAAGATGCCGGTGCTAAAAGAACTTTACCTCTTAAAGTTGGTGGTGCATTTCATTCTCCTTTTATGGAACCTGCCCGTATTAGATTAGCACAGGAAATTGAAAATACATTTTTCAAAAAACCTACATACCCTATATATCAAAATGTTGATGCACTTCCTCATACTGATGAAACTGAAATAAAGAATAATCTTATTTCTCAATTAACTTCGCCTGTTAGATGGACCCAAATAGTCGAAAATATGGTTAAAGACGGAGCAAAAGAATTTGTTGAGCATGGTCCGGGAAATATACTGCAAGGATTAATTAAAAAAATTACCGGTTGCAATATTGAGACCACTCCAAAAAGTCAAAATTAATGAAATTTAATGTTTAATGATTTTTTTTAACTTTGCGAACTTAAAACTTTGCGTTCTTGGTCCCGACTAAGTCGGGAAGAGATTAAAACGACTTTTTAGAGTGGTCTCAATATTGTCTAAAAATATTCAATTTTTCTTTCTTTAATTGTTTGAGAAACATCATTCTTGAATCCTGTGCATTTTAACCAATTTTCTTTTGGGTCATACTCATATTCGTAAGTATATTTCCCCTCAGTGCCTCCATAGGCGTTATACCAGTTCTCTTCAATAATATTGCCTTTACTGTCATATTTGTATGTATATTTCCTGTAAAGGCTTCCATCGTAGTTATAGTTGTTCTCTTCAATTATACTGCCTTCGCTGTTATGTTTGTATGTATATTTCCTGTCAATACTTCCATCGGAGTTATAGTTGTTCTCTTCAATCATATTGCCTTTGCTGTCATATCTGTATTTATATTTCCCGTCAAAGCTTCCATCGGAATTATAGAGGTTACATTCAATTTTATTGTTTTTGCCGTCATATTTGTAAGTATATTTCTTGTGAAGTCTTTTATCGGAGTAATAGATGTTCTCTTCAATTTTATTGCCGTTGCTGTCATATTTGTATTTATATTTCCTGTAAAGGCTTCTATCGGAGTAATAGATGTTCTCTTCAATTTTATTGCCGTTGCTGTCATATTTGTATTTATATTTCCAAAAAAGTTTTCCGTCGGAGGTATACCTATTCTCTTCAATTTTATTACCTTCCTTATTGAACAAAATAAAAACATAAACCCCTTCTTTTATACTCCCTTTTTGTGTTTTACCAAACTTTTCAACTGATTCAGCTGATTTTTCTCTTAATGATTTTACATTACCCTTTAAATTCATTTCTTTCAAATCATTCTTTTTTGCATGTGTGCTATTGGACAGAAAAAAAAGAAGTAAGATAAAAAGAATAATACGATTAAATAATGAAATTATCTTTTTCATTTGTGTATTTTAAATTTATATATCCAAAATGCCTATGTGAAATAATATGAATAAAAATATTAATAATATTTTCATCATTTAAAATTAAAAAATATTTTATTTATCTATGAAAACTATTTTTTATAGATTTTAGTATAAAACAAAAAAATAAACAACCTTACTTCCCTACACAAAAGTTTGAAAAAACCGACTCTAATATATCATCGGTAGTAATTTCGCCTGTTATGGTGCCGAGGTGGAATAAAACATCGTGCATATCGGTTGTAATGAGGTCTAATGGAAGATTATCTTTCATGCCTTCAATAATATTTTCTATCGCTTGTTCGGCTTTATGCAGGGCTTCGTAGTGACGTATGTTTGAAACTGCAAAGTCATCGTTAATATTTTGATTTTTAACAGTTCTAAGCAAAGCATCTTCTATCATTTCTATGTTTTCTTTTCGTTTTGCCGAAATAAAAACTGTTTCCATCTCTATCATCTGCTGAAACCCTTTGGGCATTTCAATAAGCATATCTATTTTGTTGGCGGCGATAATGATTTTTTTCTTGTCTAATTCTTCAACTTTTTCTGATAATTCGGCGATTTCGTTTTTAATATCTTCTATTGTATCTTTAGTTATATCAACAACTAAAATTACTATTGAGGATTGTTCTACTTTTTTAAGAGTTCTTTGTATGCTAAGAACTTCAATGGTATTATATGTTTGCCTCAAACCAGCTGTGTCAATAAACCTGAAAGAAGCTCCGTTTATGCTGATAATATCTTCTAATGCATCTCTTGTTGTTCCTGGAATATCAGAAACTATAGCTCTGTCATCTTTTAGCAAAAGGTTTAGCAAAGTAGATTTACCCACGTTGGGTTTGCCAATAATAGCAACGGGAATACCTTTTTTAATAACATTACCTTTTGAGTATGATGCTTTAAGATATTTTACTTCGCTATAAATTGTTTGCAATAGTTTTTCAAGGTCTTTTCTGTCGGCAAACTCAATATCTTCTTCGCTAAAATCAAGCTCAAGTTCAATTAATGTGGAAAAATTAAGCAATTCGGCTCTAAGTTTAGATATTTTTTTTGAAAATTCACCTCTAAATTGTTTAAAGGCAAGAGTATGCGAAGCTTCGGAGTGAGAAGCGATAATGTCGGCAACGGCTTCGGCTTGCGACAAATCTAATTTTCCGTTCATAAAAGCGCGCATGGTAAACTCTCCGTTATTCGCCAGACGGGCCCCGTAATATACCAATGCTTCAGATATACGATTTATTATATATGAAGACGAATGAACAGAAAACTCAACAACATCTTCGGCTGTATAGCTATGCGGTGCAATAAAAGCGCTCATTAACACATCATCAACAAATCCGTTAGAATCATGTATTTGTCCAAAATAAATTTTATGAGATTTTATGTTATCCAACGAAAAATTTTTCTTCTCAGAAACAAAAATTTTTTTACAAATTTCAAAAGTTTTACTCCCCGAAATTCTTATTACAGCAATAGCAGCATTACCATGTGCTGTAGCAGTTGCAAAGATTGTATCATCCTGGTTTATTCTCATGTAGAAGGTTTGAGATTTGATGTTTGAGGTTTGATGTTTGAGGTTTGAGGTTTGAGGTTTCAGGTTTCAGGTTTCAGGTTTCAGGTTTGAGGTTTGAGGTTTCAGGTTTCAGGTTTCAGGTTTCAGGTTTCAGGTTTCAGGTTTCAGGTTTCAGGTTTCAGGTTTCAGGTTTCAGGTTTCAGGTTT
>Ga0180009_10008410_pt1 | contig 10230 bp, 12 predicted proteins | sample OS_PC_MetaG_FD_123537 | JGI IMG/M metagenome (GOLD analysis project Ga0180009, IMG submission 123537) | Groundwater microbial communities from the Aspo Hard Rock Laboratory (HRL) deep subsurface site, Sweden - OS_PC_MetaG | ecosystem: Environmental > Aquatic > Deep subsurface > Groundwater... | reverse complement strand
GTAGCCAAGGAAGAAGGCGTGCCCATACCTGAGCAGTTTGAATCTGTTGAGGTCACTGCCATCTAAGGATTCCACCTTATGAGGCGAGAACTACCAGTTATAAAACCTAAGCAGGTTGTGGCAGTTTTAGAGAAAGCTGGTTTTGAAGTAAGAAGGCAAACAGGCAGCCATGTGATTATGTCTAAAGCTGGCATCCGCCACCCTGTTTCTATCCCCCAACACCCTGTAGACCTACCAAAGGGGACACTTAGAGCCATAATTAGACAAGCAGGATTAACCGTAGACGAATTTCTAGGCTTACTCTAATTGACCGATGGCAAAAGGCTGTGGGTGGGGTGGGAAAAAGGCAAACCACACTAACCTTTTCATTCCATCTGCGTTATAGTACAATAGGGATAATAAACAGGAGGTTGCCTTATGAAAAGGTTGATAATGCTCGTAGGGTTGCTGCTGGTGGTGTGTCTGCTGGTGCCTGCTTCCTGTGCCAAGGCGCCACCCCCAGCACCAATGCCAGCGCCAGCACCAATGCCAGCACCTAGAGTGGAGATGCCACCGCCACCGGAGGGGGTCGTCTATAAGGAGACCGGGGCAGGAGCTTTACCGTCAACAGAGGAGCGGATGATAGTCCGCACCGGGGAGATGTCGCTGGTGGTGGACGATGTAATTCAAGCCCGGGATGAGATAGCCCAGCTTGCGGTAAGGTTTGATGGTTATGTGGTATCCTCCCGAATCTCAGGGGAGGAACAGGATATGAGGGGGACGATTTCCATTCGGGTGCCAGCTGAAAGGTTTGAACAGGCACTAACCGAACTCAGGGAGCTGGCGGTAAGGGTAAAATCGGAGAGCACCGATAGTCGGGATATAACCGAGGAGTATGTTGACCTCCGGTCCAGACTCAAGAATGCCGAGGCAACCGAGAGCCAATACCTGGCCCTTCTGGATAAAGCCATTGATGTGGAGGACATCATCAGAATCTATGACAGTCTGTCTCGGGTTCGGAGTGAGATAGAGCAAATCAAGGGTCGGATGCAGTATCTGGAGCGAACCTCGTCAATGTCCCTGATAACAGTAAGTCTAAGGCCGGCAGCTACTGCCAAGCCGTTGGTTCGTGCCGGCTGGAGCGCTTTGGAGGCACTTAAATCTGCCGTCAGAGGAATTGTTACCTTCGGGCAGTGGCTAGGCACTATAGCTATCTGGCTTTTAATCTTTTGTCCCATATGGGGAGCTATACTTGGTGTTATCCTATGGCGTCGTCGCCGGAAGCAAAGGGCATAATGCTTTGACTGGATGCACTAACCGCTTGCCATTTAATAGAGCCGATAAGCTTAGCTATTCATAGCCACCGCGACCCATAGCAAAAGCAATACAGATTAGGAGTAAAATCGCACTCAGCACCAACCAGAACATCCAGGTGAGTGCGGCAACCTCTGGAATTACGGCTACGGCAGTGACAATACCCATCACCATGCACAGCCCACCAAGGATACCAAAAATCCAGGCTAACATCCCCATGATAGAACCTCCTTTTTACCGTTAAACAGGGCAAGACGTGCCTTCGCTTTATTCTATCCTGTAATTACTATATAATCAATATGTATCTATAGGTTACTTAGTACGGGATTAAAAGGGGGCTTTGCCCCCTTTTAGAAACTTCCTTCCCTCTCCCCTTCATAAGGGGAGAGGGATAAAGGGCGAGGGGTTGGTAAACAATATTAATTTAGAAGGCTATGGAGGGAAAACAAACAGTGGCATATTCTCTTGAGCTTGGACCAATTAGGCCGCCGAGCGAGGCTTACTCGTTGCTTATCAGGGTAACCAGAAACTGCCCCTGGAACCGGTGCAAGTTCTGCCGCACCTACAAGGGGGAAAAATTCCAGCTCAGGTCAGTGGAAGAGATAAAGCAAGATATAAAAACAGCCAAGCTCATACGGGATAAGATAAAGGAGCTTTCGTGGAAATCTGGCTACGGCGGCAGGGTGAAAGAGATAGCTGGTATGATGCTTAATAACTCACCTAATGAAGCCTTTTACAATGTGGCTCTATGGCTATATGCTGACGGTGAGAGTGTCTTCTTGCAGGACGCTAATAGCCTAATTATGAGGACTGATGAATTAGCTGAGGTAATAAGGTTCTTGAGGGAAACCTTCCCTGATATCAAGAGGATAACTAGCTATGCCAGGTCGAAGACGGCAGCCAAAAAGAGGCTGGGCGAACTGATAAAGCTACGCGAGGCTGGGCTTTCCCGGCTGCATATCGGGCTGGAGTCAGGTTATGACCCTCTACTTCAATATATGGATAAGGGGGTTACTGCTGCTGAACATATTAAGGGAGGCAGAAACGTAGTTGAATCAGGTATATCACTGTCAGAATATGTTATCTTAGGGCTGGGTGGAAAGGAAATGTGGCGGGAGCATGCCACCCAGACAGCCAGGGTGCTGAATGAAATAGACCCTGACTTCATCAGAGTCAGGACCTTAACCATTAACAATAGAATGCCTTTATATGATGAAATAGAAAACGGCAATTTTATTCGGGCAACAGATGAGGAGATTCTGGAGGAGGAAAGGCTGCTAATTGAACACCTGGAATGCCACTCAAACTATGTAAGTGACCATATTACTAACCTGCTACAGGAGATTGAAGGCAAATTGCCCCAGGATAAGGGGAAAATGCTGGCTTCTATAGATAGGTTCCAGGCTCTATCGCCTGAGGAAAGAGCCAACTTTAGAATTGGCAGAAGGTTTGGCATATATAGCCACCTGGATGACCTCTACGACTTGCACCGGCGCCAAGCGGTTGAGCAGGTTGCACATCGGCTTGGTCAGGGTAGTAACCAGATAGACGACAAAACAATATATACCTTAATGGAAGGATTTATATAAAGTCATGACTAGCCTGGAGCAAGAGGTGGGAAATCTGCTTCGCCAGAAAGGGCTAACCCTGGGGTTAGTTGAATCAGCCACTGGAGGGCTAATATCCCACCTGATAACCAATGCCCCCGGTAGCTCGGACTATTATAAGGGGTCGGTTACTGCTTATAGCAATGAAGTCAAGGTTAAAATAGTTGGCGTAAAAGAGGACACCATCAACAAATATGGTGCTGTGAGTCACCAGGTGGCTGAGGAAATGGCGCAAGGGGGTAGAAGGATATTAGCCGCCGATATATGTTTAGCTGATACTGGAATTGCCGGACCTAGTGGGGCTACCCCCGGAAAACCACTGGGGCTATTCTACATCGGGTTATCACACCAGGCGGGAACCTATAGCCAGAAGCACAACTTCCAGGGAAACCGAGAGCAAAACAAGCGAAGTGCTGCCCAGGCAGCCTTGGGCTGGCTAAAAGAATACCTGGTAAGCCTTTAGGGTGTTTAACAGGGGTGAAGCCCCTTTTTATAGAAATCTTCCCTCTCTCGTTTGAAGGAGAAAGATTACCAAAAGGAGAGTCAAAGAGAGGCATCGCCTCTCTTATATAACCAGTCCCCCTTCCCCTTGATAAGGGGAAGGGGGATAAAGGGGGATGGGGTTGCCTAATAAAAAGCTAAGGGGGTGAGGTAGATAGACAATCTCAAGGAAAAACGGGTTGTTACCTGCTTCCTTGAATCTAATGGTGAGATACTACTCCTGTGCCGCAGTGGCCGGGTTGGCAGCTATTGGGGAAGGTGGGCAGGGGTTAGCGGCTACATAGAGACAACTGCCGATGAGCAAGCCCTGGTAGAGATAAAAGAGGAAACCAGCCTGGATAGGGAAGACCTTAAATTGATAAAAAAGGGCAAACCGTTACCGATTAAAGATGAGGGGCTCGGCATTAAATGGGTAGTCCATCCTTATCTTTTTCACATAAAAGACCGGGGTAAAATCAAGATTGACTGGGAGCATAAAGAGACGAAGTGGATAGCACCTAAAGATATAGATAACTACCAAACCGTGCCCATGCTCAAGGAAACCCTAGCTAGGGTTTTATATTGAGAAGGATTAAATCCTAAATCCGAAGCACCAAATCCTAAACAATATCTAAATCCAAATAACCAAAAACCTATTTTATCTTTAAATCATACTGTTTTGAGTTTTTAACTTCGGTCATTTGAATTTGTTTAGAGTTTAGAAATTAGTATTTAGAATTTGCCGGTATCCTTTCCTAACATATAACTGATAACCTCTTCTGGTGTAAGTAGCCCATTCTCGGTTACTACCCCGCTAACCAGCTCCAGCGGTGTAACATCAAAGTAGGGGTTTTTAACCTTGACCTCTGGCGGCAACCTCCCCGGTTCGACCACCTCAGACGGGTCTTTCTCTTCCAAATCAACCTCATCACCCCTCAGCTTGGGGTCAAACTTGAGCGTCTCACATAACACATAAAAGGGGATACCGGTTCTTTCCGCAGCTAAGGCTAGCTGATAGGTGCCTACTCCATTAACCACCTTGCCGTCAGCACATACCCTGTCGGCACCGACCATCACCTTATTCGCCGTTAATATATAAAGCCCCATACCTGCATCATCAATAAAAGTAACCGGTATTCCGTAAAGCCCAAGTTCTTGGGCAATCCTCTCACCGGTGCGACCCGGACCCGACCTGGTAGTAATCACTTCAATATTCCTGTGTTTAGTAAAGGCTGTCTTCAGCGCTGCCACCACTGTTGAACTATAGCTATGAGTCATTATTCTGTCGCCATCAGCAATTAGCCCCGAGCCATATTCAGCAATTTGGGCTATAGCCTGTAGTGAATGAGTAACTACTTCATCGCTCTTAGAAATTGTTAGGCGCCTAATTGAATCCAAATCCATTTCGGTAGACTTTCCGGCTATTATGCTAAGCAAACGACTGACAATATTAAATACCGGTGCCATAGCCGGGCGGACTGACATTAACCTCTGCCCAATCTCTTTCTGCTCCACTAAAAACTGCTCAGTGGTGTCTGCCTGGCTATGCTCAGCCGCCACCTTTAATGCCTTCACTGCTTGCCTTGCCAGCTGGCTGGCACCATGACTCCTGTCATCCCTGATTTCTTCTATCAGACCAGTAATTTCAGGGCTAATGTTCATGGCGTCATTCTATCAGCACGAGCATAGAGGGTCAAAGCTAACAACCTAGATGTTATCTATTAACAAAGAGATAGTTTTACCAACCCCTCACCCTTTATCCCTCCAACCGCAAGAAGGGGTGTTTAAGAGGGGCGTTAGCCCCTCTTCTATTTATCCCCCCTCTCTAGGGATAAAGTTTGGAGGAGAGTCAAAGAGAGGCGAAGCCTCTCTTATACAACCAATTCCCCTTCCCCTTGCTAAGGGGAAGGGGATACAGGGGATAGGGTTACCAAAAATAAAGGGGGTGAGGTAGATTAGTGACACTATAAAGTATAAGGGTATCCTCCACTTTGAGTAATGTCATTGCGAGGAGCTTTGAGACGAAGCAATCTGGGGAGGGGAACGAGATTGCCACACCTTCGGTTCGCAATGACGGGTGATGCGTCACTGATGTACTGAACCAGTAGATTTGATTGCCACTATCCCTTAATCAATGCTATACTCTGGCATAAACCGCAAGCTAGAAGGGAAGATTTTGTATGAAAAGAGCCGATAGGCGTGCCTACGATGAGTTGCGACCAATGAAAATAATACCCGGATTTCAGAGCTTTGCTGAAGGCTCAGCCCTAATTGAACTGGGCAAGACCCGGGTGCTGTGCTCGGTTAGCGTGGAGGAGAGGGTACCGGGTTTCCTCAGGGGGGGAGGTGGTGGCTGGATTACTGCTGAATACTCCATGCTACCCCGCGCCACCGTCACCCGCACCCCCCGTGATTCTTCACTGGGCAGGGTTGCCGGCAGAAGCCAGGAAATCCAGCGCCTCATCGGGCGCTCACTGCGGGCAGTAACCGACCTCAGTGCATTGGGGGAAAGAACATTAATTGTAGATTGTGATGTATTGCAGGCAGATGGCGGCACCAGGACGGCGGCTATTACCGGTTCCTATGTAGCCCTGCATCAAGCCCTCCAAACCCTGGCAAATATGGGGGTAATATCATCTATTCCTCTCAAGAGCGCTGTCGCTGCTACCAGCGTCGGCATTGTGCACAGCTATATGCTATTAGACCTGTGCTACGATGAAGACTGCAATGCTGCGGTTGACTTCAATGTGGTGATGACCAGTAAGGGGGAGTTTGTTGAGATTCAGGGCACGGCTGAAGGTAAGCCTTTCACTAAAGAGACCATTGATTCCTTACTCTCCCTGGCTGAAAAGGGCATAAAACAACTTTTTCAAATCCAACAAGCTGCTCTGAAGCAATAAGGGCAGGCTAGGCGTTTAATGGCGCACCTGCCCGCTGCCGAAGATAACCCACTTATAGGTAGTCAGTTCCTTTACCCCTAACGGACCGCGGGCATGAAATTTCTGGGTACTGATGCCAACCTCAGCCCCCAGTCCGAATTGACCGCCATCGGTGAACCGGGTGCTGGCATTAACATATACGCAGGCGGCATCCACCTCATTAAGGAAGCGCATCGCTGCTTGATATTCCTCGGTAATAATAGCCTCAGAATGCCCTGAGCCATAGTGCTCAATATGCTCCAGCGCCTCATCCAGGGAGTCCACCACCCTAACCGCCGCCACCAGCGACAGAAACTCCTTGCCCCAATCCTCACCCGTAGCTGGCACAAGCTTCAAAGAAGAATTTGGTTTAAGAATAGCCAGGGCACGCTCATCACAGTGCATCTCCACCCCTGCCTTAGCCCACTCAGTAGCTACTAGCGGTAGGCAGCGCTGGGCAATATCAGCATGAACCAACAGGGTATCCAAGGCATTGCACACCGTAGGCCGCTGCACCTTGGCATTAAAGGCTATAGCTACTGCCTTATTCACGTCGGCGCTCTTATCAACATAGGTATGGCAAACGCCAACCCCACCACTAAGCACCGGCATAGTGGCATTCTCGGAAACAAATTTTATCAACTCGGCTCCACCCCGGGGAATAAGCAGGTCAATAATGTCCCCCAGCTTGAGCATTTGATTGACCAGGGCTCGGTCAGTATTCTCAATAAACTGCACGACCCCATCAGGCACCCCAGCCCTTATAATAGCCTCCTGAACTACCCTGGCTAAGGCGCTATTGGAGTGGATTGCCTCCTTACCTCCCCTGAGGATGATGGCATTACCCGACTTCAGGCAAAGGACAGAGATGTCTACAGTAACGTTGGGTCGGCTCTCATAGATGGCGCCAATTACGCCCAAAGGAACCCGCTTTCTACCTATCAGCAAGCCATTGGGCAGGGTGCGCATATCAAATACCTCGCCCACCGGGTCGGGAAGAGCTGCCACTGCCAGCACATCCTGGGCTATAGCCTCAAGACGGCTGGAGGAGAGCATCAATCGGTCAAGCATGGCAGCACTCATACCCGATGCCTCAGCCTCCTTATAGTCAACTTGATTGGCTGCCAGTATTTCATCCTTCTTAGCTAACAGGTCATCAGAAATATTACCTAAAGCCCTATTCTTGACCTCGGTTGAAAGGTAAGCCAACCGCCGAGAAGCTGCCTTAGCCGCCCTGGCCTTTGTTTCCAGTTCTTCTATCGCCGATTTCATATTTTTTCTCCTTTGCCGTTTATCGGCTTGCCGATAATTCTATCTACCTCTCCCCCTTTATCCCTCTCTCCTTCTGTCTGACGTGTCATTGCGAGCCAAAGGCGAAGCAATCTTACCTTTTAGTTTGCTTCGTCGCTCCGCTCCTCGCAATGACTTCTACGCCCCAAGAAAGGGAGGTTGTTTTTAAGAGGGGCTTCGTCCCTCTAACACCCCTGATGCCAGCAAGGTATTGACAATGTATATAATATATACTATAATTACTTTTACAGTAAGAAAGGCTCCTGGAGATCGGTTGGTCACCTGCTAAAGGTGGCAGCGTCTGTAGAGGCGTGGGATCCTACCGCCGGGAGCTATTTTTTATATATTATTCAGCCATTTGTATGTCCCTGATAAGAGTTGCGGAACCAGTTTGCTTTTGTGTGGCATAAACTTTATGCCATAGCCGAATACCTTGCCGTCTCGTCTATACAGTTTGTCCTTCAGCATCAGCAGGTACGAGTCTTCAATCACACCATATTTATACTCTACAGCATTCTGAACTGCACCACAAACACAATCCGCAAGTTGTAGTAAGTTAGATTGCGTCTTGGCTTTGGGCTTCACTCCCAAGATACAACCCTTTCCTAATTTCGCAGTCTGGTTGGCTCTGGATGTAGTTTAGATAGCCATTCAACTCCCCATATTTAATTCCACCCTTATTTTCCGCATATATCCTCACTTTGTAACCTTTATCATCACAGTACCAAGTAATGCGTTCCACTAACCGCCTGAATGTATAAAAATATAACCTACCCCCTAATTTCAGGTTGGTATTAACAATGTCTTGGTGTTGTGTATCTGCTAACACTGAGCAGATAGAAAAGTCATTATTGGCTAACTCCTCGACTACAGCCTTTTTTCTTGGATGACTGAGTTCCGACCAATGCAGAACTTTATCGGCATCCAAGTTAATTCGCTGTTTTATTCGGTGATAAGCGTCCCCTAGCACAGCAGCCTCTTCCTGGCTAGCAATTAGTGCCGTAACGACAAACCACTTTGTTCCCTTCCCACCTGTACCCTCATCCCCGGATTCATCTATGTAAGCGTACATTTCCATTGATTAGTTTCCTACAATACCACCAGGTTATTCCGGTGCACTACTTCTGAGCCGTAGTCGTAGCCAAGCATGGTGGCAATTTTTCTGGAGTGTGCCCCTTTAATAAGGCTAATATCACTGGAACTATAGTTGGTTATGCCGCAGCCAAGGCGAGACCCCTCAGGGTCATAGATATTGACTATGTCACCGCGCTGAAAATCACCTTCAATCCCCCTGATGCCAGCCGCCAGCAGGCTCCGGTTCTGCTTGCTTAAAGCCATAGCTGCCCCGGAATCTACTATTAGCTTTCCTCTGGTGGAAAGACCACTGAGCATCCAGCGCTTACGACTCTCCAGCTTGCTGGTGGTTGGCAGGAAACGGGTGCCTATAGACTCACCGCCTGCCACCCTTAAAATAATATCCGCCTCCCTGCCATCAGCTATAATTAGAGTTACCCCGGAGGCAGTAGCCAGCTTGGCTGCCTCTATCTTGGTAATCATTCCCCCAATCGCCAGACCGTTGGCAGTACCAGCCGCCAAACGTTCAATCTCCGAATCTATCCTTTCTACTTGCGGAATAAGGCGGGCATCAGGGTGGCGGTGCGGGTCAGCAGTATATAGCCCGGCAATACCACCAAGGATTAACAGCAGGTCGGCATCAACCAGATTGGCTACCATAGCTGACAGATTATCATTATCACCGAACTTAGCCTCCTGAATCTCGTCCACAGCTACCACATCGTTTTCATTGACAATGCACAACACCCGAAGCTCTAGTAAAGCCAAGAGGGTATTGCGGGCATTCAGATAGCCAGCTCGGTCGGAAAGGTCAGCCTTGGTCAGCAAAGCCTGAGCCACCGTAATATTATGTTGGCTAAATAGTTGTTCATAGATATACATCAGGCGATTTTGACCCACTGAAGACAGCACCTGCTTAAAGGGAATGCCTTTAAGCTCCTTGGTCAGCCCCAGTTTATACTTGCCGGCGGCTATGGCTCCGGAAGAGACTACAAGTAGCTCCAGACCCTGCTTATGTAGCTGTGCCACCTGGGCGACTAGGCTTGATATGATATCCTGATTCAGATGGTTACTGCCACCGGTGACGAGACCGGTGCCAAACTTAGCCACTATTCGGTGATAAGGTGAAGCGTTTAGATTAGATTTTCTCATTTACAGTAAACCTGAATAGATTGGCTCTATTATAACAAGCCGAGGCAAGTTGAACAAGGAGGTTACTCTATAATCCCTTATATGCTATTATACCAGCACTGCGGGATGAACGAATTAAAGCAGCCACAAACTAAAAGGGTCTTACCCATTACCTCTGTTGTAACCTTCCTTGGCTTTCTTGACACTCACCTACTTATACCAGTTATGGCTCTCTATGCCTACGAGCTTGGTGCCAGTGTAGGTATTATCGGGCTTATCATAGGGCTATACTCTATAACCAATACCCCAGCCAATATCCTGTTTGGTCGGTTGATTGATAGAGTGGGTTATAAGGTTCCGCTAATTGCCGGTCTAATCGGAGATGCCTTAAGCATGTTTTTTTATTCCGTATGCCGATTGCCGATTCACCTGGCTTT
>Ga0180009_10008409_pt1 | contig 10231 bp, 7 predicted proteins | sample OS_PC_MetaG_FD_123537 | JGI IMG/M metagenome (GOLD analysis project Ga0180009, IMG submission 123537) | Groundwater microbial communities from the Aspo Hard Rock Laboratory (HRL) deep subsurface site, Sweden - OS_PC_MetaG | ecosystem: Environmental > Aquatic > Deep subsurface > Groundwater... | reverse complement strand
TCTATCTTGTATTTCTTCCAACCTCAAGGCCTCGATAATATGGTCAGGTATATTTTCGATTATCTTTTCACGAAACTTCTCTACCTGGGGTTTTTTAAGGATTTCTGAGATAAATTGGCAGTGGTCTGTGTAAATTCCGGGACCAAGACGGCAGGCTTCCTCAATCACATTTTTGGTCAAATGAACCAGATCTTCATCCACGTAAAAATGAACCATAAAATCCACAACTGCGCGAACCCGGCTTGAAGGTTCTCCCCGGCGGCGCATAAGGTGATAAATATTGTACATCCTTTCGGCTAGCTGATACCATTTTCTGCGTCCTTTTTGATCATAAACAACCACAGCCCCTTTTGATATAAGACGCTGCAAATAAGCGCTGGCCTTGTTGACATCGATTCTGGCGGATTCAGCCAGCTCTCGGGCCGTAGCCGGACGCCATATATCTGCCAGGGTAACAAATACCTTGCGTTCTAGCGCAGGTAGATTGTCCAGGTGGCTTTTAAAATATTCGGTATGTTCGTCAACCAACTGGGTTAAATCCTCCATAAGCTCCTTAAAAGACCTTTTAGCAGCAAAACTTGAAATAATAACCAGAAGCCTCGGGCTGCCGCCTGTCAAAATCTGGATTGGTTTTATCCGATTAATGCTTGGTCTCTGACCGGTAATCGATTCCCAGAGCGTCCTGCACTCCTCTGTATCAAGTGGTTTCAGATCGTGAATTTTAAACAGTTCGAACATTGCATTTCCCGAATTGTCGAGCTGATCAAATCTGGTAGTTGCCGTCCCTATAAGCGTAATTCGTGGTTCATTCAGTAGCGTATGGCGCAGTTTCCATGCATCGTCCGAGGTGATTTGCTGGCCTAACAGCATATTGAGGTTCTCAACCACCAACAGAAGCCGTTTTTTCTTCTGATCCGCAAAATCCATTAATTGGGATAAAGCTCTTTCCCGAAGCCTTTCCTCATCGGTTTCTTTATGCAGATCTTCGTATGCCTTTTTCCAGCGGTTTTTTCTGGTTTGTTCACCAATACGAAAGAGTGCTTGAAGCCAGAACTCTCCGGGCGAACATACCTCGTAGCTTTCTTCGGGAAAGACAACCGGATACCATTTGTCAGCAAACACATTGTTCAGCCTGATTTCGGAAGCAACTCTTAAAACCAGGGTTGTTTTCCCTGCACCGCGTGGTGCGACAACCAGAATATGTTGGCTGCTATTTTCCTGGCTTTCTCGAATTGCTTCCAGTATCAGTTCAAAATCATTATGACGTACGGCAAAGGTCTGTATTAATTCCTTTTCAGTCAGAAAGGCCGGGTTGTATTTTATTGTACCTGGCAATTTCATTTACACCCTCCTTTCAAAAATCGGAATGTAGCCGAAAGCAAAACGCGCTTTCCACCAGTCTTTTAACAGGCGAGAAACAAAAACAAACCGCTTACCATCTTGGGCTAAATAACCATCGTGTTGCAAGATTTCTAAAATTTCTCGCAGAATCTTATTTGGATCAGCTTCGGCAATTTCATAACTTTGGCAGATTGCCAGTGCTGATTTACCGTCCAGATATCCTCTAACCGCCGCTTCAGTAAGAATCTCTAACGCGATGGGATATATTTCCAAACCAAATGCCATTTTTAGCCGTTCTTCCAGGTGGCTTAATTCGGCATGCCCCTGAATACTGAGCATTTTAGTTTCATAGATTTCAGTTACATGATTTTCGGTAACCTTTTTATAGTCTCGCCGTTTGCAATCCATGTAAATATTGTCGAAAAACAACTGAACATGATGTGGAATCAAATACCCCAGTTTTTCAATGATCATGTTTACGGCTTCCGGGGACAATGCTATTTCATATTGATTTGCAAGAGCTTCCAGACAACCTTTGGCGATTTCGTCGGACCATACCGGCAATACAAAAGGCATAAATGTGTTTAAAGACGCGCTGAGGTCGGCCTGTCTTAATGCAGGCTCAATACCGATAGAACCTGTTATAACAATCCTGACTTTCCCTTGATGACGAATGCTGTTGTCCCGCACCCAGGACATAAACACATCCGTAGCCTCTCTTCGCTCCGGCGTAATCCGGAATTCTTTCCCTTTAAGGAGTCGGTTGACTAAAATGGGGAATTCATCAAAAAATATAACCACCGGTTTGTCGGTCTCAGCCAATGTTAAAAAAAGCTGATCCCCTTTGTCCTGCCAATCTCCGGCGGTCAATCCACTCCGCAAGGTGACTGTTAAATCATCAATTCCAAGGCTTTCGATATTGTCTTTTAGGCCACTTAAGATGTTCTTAAAAATCCCTTTGGTTTTTTCCCAGAGCTGTTTATAAGGATGTGTCGCCTTGCTAAGTTCCGCTACAGCATCTGCCGGCGATTCTGCTTTTTGCAGGTCAACATGTAAACAATAGTATCTATCCTGAACCCGGTTTGCGACTTCCCGCATAAGACTTGTTTTGCCAATACGCCGGGGGGCGGCCACTAGAATATGGGCACCCTCGTCAAGAAGATCCTTAAACAATTCAATATCCTTTTCACGATCCCAAAATTTTTCACCGGTCACATAATTACCAACCGCCCGTTTAAGTTTTTTCATGGTCATTCCTCCAGCAATTTTGTTGCCAACAATTCTGTTGGATAATATACATCCCTGACAATGCCTTGTCAAGAACTTTCCAGCAATTTTGTTGGCAACAGTTTTGATGGAAGGTTAACGCGTTGATATTAGATACAGTTTCGTACACATTGGATGACTTTCTCTGCCCACTTGTCCCGTTAAAGGTGAAGTTTTTTCAGAGAAGCCGGCTGGCGATCAGGTTGGCAGGTATGTTTTGCAGATGATTTGCCCGGTCGAAATCAAACTAACCACCAAGAGCACGAAGGTCACGAAAGGGAATAAAGCTAAAAAATCCTTCGTGTTTCTTCGTGCTCTTCGTGGTTAAAAGTTTTCAAAAAGGGATTAAAGCCGATGTTGTGCAATCCGGGTTAAATTCCTGTTTTTGATTCTTTCCAGAAGGGCGACAGCTCCCGCAGCCGCCGGATAATCGGCGGCAGCTTTTCAATGATAAAGTCGATTTCTTCTTCAGTGTTGTAGACGCTCAGACTGAATCGAATCGAGCCGTGCGCCGCCGTAAACGGCACCCCCATTGCACGCAGGACGTGGGACGGTTCCAGGGAGCCGGATGTGCAGGCCGAGCCTGAAGAGGCACAGATACCGAACTCATCCATCATCAGAAGAATCGATTCGCCTTCCACGTATTCAAAGGCAATACTTGAAGTGTTGGGCAGACGATGTTCCCGGTCTCCATTGACCAAGGTGTTGGGAACTCGTTTGATGATCTCGTTTTCCAGCTTGTCTCTTAGCTGTTTGACTCGGGTGTTTTCTTCCTTTAGGTGGGTTGCTGCCAGCTCGGTGGCTTTTCCCAGCCCGATGATGGCGGCAACGTTCTCGGTTCCGCCCCTGCGGCCTCCTTCCTGATGACCGCCGATTAGAAAAGGAGAAAATTTTGTCCCCTTGCGAACATAGAGCGCACCGATACCTTTTGGTCCATGCAGTTTATGGCCGGAAAGGGAGAGCTTGTCTACGGCGGATTTTTTAAGATCGATGGGTATTTTGCCGACAGCCTGGACTGCATCGGTATGAAATACAATCCCCCGATCTTTCACAACCTGGGAAATTTCTTCAATGGGAAACACGACGCCGGACTCGTTGTTGGCCCACATCAGGCTGACAATGGCAGTATCTTCGAATAGGTTTTTGTACAGATAATCCACGTCGAGGCAACCCTGGCGGTCAACGGGCACAAATGTCACGCGATAACCGTTTTTGGAAAGGTATTCAAACAGGTTTTTTATCGCGGGATGCTCGACCCTGGAGGTCATGATATGTTTCTTGTTCGGATATGACTGAATTGCGGCCCGAATCGCCGTATTGTCGCTTTCCGTACCGCAACTGGTAAAAATGATCTCCTCCGGGGCCGCACCCAGCAGAGCGGCCACCTTGGCACGGGCTTCTTTCAATTTCCGGCCGACCTTTCCGCCAAACGAGTGCATACTGGAAGGGTTTCCGTAAAATTCGCCAAAGTAGGGTTGCATTTCCTCCAGCACTTCCGGCGCAACCTGAGTGGTGGCGTTGTTGTCTACATAGATAACACGCATGATGACACCTCCTCCACAGTAAGATCGGGAGCCACAAGTTCACGCAGCTTTGTCTCAACATAGTGTTTGAGGGTAAGCTGAGATTTTGTGCAACTGGCGCATGTCCCCCGCAGTTCCACCAAGACCCGGTTACGATCGACATCCACCAGTTCAATATCGCCGCCGTCTTTTTTCAGGGCCGGTTTGATTTCGCGCTCCAAGGTTTCTTCGATCAGTTTGATTTTCTGGATGTTGGTCAAACGCGCCGGCTTTCTCACCGCCGGGCGCTCTCTGCCGAGAACGGAGTCGATAATCTGCTGGATGTGTTCGTGACAGTTGCCGCATCCGCCGCCGGCCTTTACATAATCGGTTACATCTTCAATTGTGGTAAGATCGTTTTCTCTCACAGCCCGCTGAATTTCAAGGTCGGTCACCCCGAAACACTCGCAGACAATTTGACCTTCAACCTTTTTCTCTGCTTCCCCCAGGTGGTTGGCAATCGCTTTTTCAAGAGCATCTCGCCCCATCACCGAGCAGTGCATCTTTTCTTTTGGCAGCCCGCCAAGATAATTGGCAATATCTTCGTTGGTGATACGTTTGGCTTCATCCAGGGAGAGCCCTTTTACCATTTCGGTCAGGGCCGATGAAGATGCAATCGCGCTGGCGCATCCGAATGTCTGAAATTTTGCATCTTTGATCAGCTTGTTTTCATCAAGTTTGAAATAAAGGGTCAAGGCATCACCGCATGCCAGAGATCCAACTTCTCCCACACCGTCGGCATTTTCAATTACGCCCACGTTCCTTGGATTCAAAAAGTGATCTTTGACCTTGTCAGTATATTCCCACATAACGTCCTCCTATGTTTTTACAAGTGTGATAACTATTAATAATCATTCGATTACAAAAAGAAAGGCCGACGTTAAAAAATATAAAGAATCATTTTTGATTGAAAATATCCCGGCTATTTATTACCGAAAGCATTCTGGAGGACGTTTAATCCAAAGTAAATATAATGAAGGCCGGAAGTAATGGTTATTGCGGTTGTCAGCCAGAAAAGGGACCATTTTAGCGTAATAACTTTAAAAAAAGTTAGATCCAGCAGGGATATGAGTATTGTCAGCATCTGTAAAACAGTTGTAAATCTGCTGACCAGGCTTGGTTTCATTTCAATAGAAATATCCGTAATTGCAAAAACGGCGATTCCGGTGACAATCAATATATCACGACTGAGTACGATAACCGCCAGCCAGGCGGGAAGAATTTTAAGGACCGCGAGGCTAACAAAGGCAGACGATAACAACAGCTTGTCTGCAATAGGATCAAGATAGGTGCCAAGCACGCTATGCTGATTAAAATATCTGGCACAAAGGCCGTCAAGGCTGTCACTGATTGCCGCAATGAAAAAAACCAATAGTGCCAAAGAAAACAAATCTTTTAAAAGGAAAATGACAAAAAGGGGCGTCAGCAATATCCGGATGAGTGTTAAAATGTTGGGAATATTTATGATCAATTTCGACCGCTTGGATATTAAAGAAGTGTTTAACCGGGTATTAGTTGAATTCTTAGATGGTCCTCCGACACCTCATAGATGTTAATACCAACCGACTCAAAGGTTTTTAAAATCAAAGCGTCGGCAAGTTTTTTAGCATTTCCTTGAAAGGAAACCACGATGATGGCCTGATCAGGCTTCATTTCCTTGATCTGCATTTCCCGTACACCGGGCAAATCTTTTAACATATTGCGAAACTTGACAAAATTTGCAAGGTTGCCGGTTCCTTCAAGCATAATCTCCAGCATGTTGGCTTGTTTGTCTTCTTTTTGCCATGCCGCCGCAATCTGTGATGCAAGCTCCTTGCCGGCAAGGACGCCGGCAGCTGAAAGCGCTTCGCGGCCTCCGACAATTTCATCGCTGTTTGCCGTCACAGCGCTCTGCGTGGTGGATGCTACCTGGGCACCTGTATCTGTTCGAATTGCTCGGGCCATTACAGTGCCTTTGAACGATTTTATGTTCGTTCCCATGATGTTCGTCATTTTACTGGCAGTCGACGTTCCGACCACAACGACTTCCGCCTGAAAACGGTTGCCCAGGGCCTCGACTTGTTGGTTGTTTAGATCCGGCCTGTCGTAAACAGCGTCAAGCCCCTCTTTTCCCATGATACCATCATGATTTATAATTGAAAAACCTTCTGCGGTTAAGGTTTCAGTTAGGGAGGTTTCCGCAACAGCTTTGAAAAAGGCCGAATCTTTCCTCCACCAATAATTTAAGAAATTGTCTTGCAAGCGCTGTTCCGCTACCAGGAACAAAACCTTGGGCAGGGCTTTTTGTCGAACCACAATTCCTGCTTCTGACAGTTTTTTCTCTAAAACGCTTATAGACACCGTCGCCTGTACCATTACCCTGTATGTTTTTTCGGACGGAAACTCGGTCAGAACTTTGTAGCCTTGAACAAACTCGCCGGTCTTACTATAAAGAATTTTATTGATGATTGTAAAGTTCCGAACAACAGATTCGATCGGCAGAATCTCCATCGTCGCCATGTTCACCGCGGAAATCAGGCTACTGGAGATTGCCGCCTCTCTGGCACTGGCAGAGTCGTTTTTATAAATCGTGCTTGCTCCTATCACCACGACTGTTTTTGTATGACCCTGATCGTCAGCTTTAGCGTCGGACAACGGCACCACAACTGGAAACAAAAAGAGGATGATCAGTAACGTTCTGGCAATATAAGAGGGTAAAGACATTGCTATTTTACCTCCACAAAAAATAACTTGGCTATCCACCTTACTCCATTAATAGTTTTACTTTTGCAGATTGCCTTTAGCAGAAATTATATGGTTTGGTTTCAGGTGTCAGGTGTCAGTGTTCGGGCTTCGGTAATCAGCACCTTCCCCCCTGAAACCCGACACCCGACCCCTGACATCTTGTTATTCCATCTAAATTTAAGAATCTAACGCGCAAATGATGACTGTTCAATTATAACTTAAGCTTCGCGGACCAGTGTATAGTCGGCGAGCATCATCAGGATCTCTTTGGTTGTTGAGCCCTCAAAGACAGCAAGCGCACCTTTGGCGTTTTGACCATAATCTGCCGCCAGATTCTGAGTGTAAGTAATCCCGCCGTATTTATGCAGCAATCCTATCAATGTTTTAAAATCATGAACAGAAAAATCTTTGTCTGTAATTATTTTTTCCATCAAACGCCGGTCTTTTGCATCGGCGGCCCGGAGGGCATAAATAACCGGCAGTGTTAGTTTTCCTTCTTTAAGGTCTGCGCCGACGACTTTACCCAGAACATGGGTATCCAGGGTGTAATCGAGCAGGTCATCGATCATCTGGAAAGCGATCCCGAGATTGAAGCCGTACTTTGCCAAGGCAGCTTCCTTTTCTTTGGATGCTTCTGCGATCAGGGCACTTACCCGGCATGCCCCCTGAAAAAGAACTGCGGTTTTGCGCCGGATAATGTCCATGTATTCGGCTTCTGTAAGGTCTAAATGGCCTTTTCTCATGAGCTGATGGATTTCACCCTGGGACATGTTCTCGGTGATTTCCGCTACAACCTGAATGACATCCGGCTGCCGGACTGCGGCGGCAATCGATAGGGCTCGTGCCATCAAAAAATCACCGACAAGAACGGCACTGGGATTGTCCCATACCAAATGGGCGGCCGGTTTACCCCTTCGCATGGCGGCTTCGTCCACAAGGTCGTCATGCAGGAGGCTGGCGGCATGCAGATATTCAAAAATGGTGGAAAAGGTTTTGTCATAGTTCCCCCCGTAGCCGCAAAGTCTGGCAGAAAGCACCATCAGCAGAGGCCTTAAGCGCTTGCCGCCGCTGAATAAAATATGGCCGGCGATCTTGGAGACCAGGTCCAATTGAGGTCTTAAATTTTGCTCTAAAGCAACTTCGATTTCCGCAAGGTCATCTTTTACCATGGCAAGGATCTTGTGTTTAAGATCGCTCATACGGTTTCTCCTATAAGATCATATTCAAGAAAATCGGTGATCTTCACCCTGGCAAAAGAACCGGTCAACAGGCTTTCGGAATGAATATAGGTGATGCCATCCACTTCCGGAGCTTGAAAACAGGTGCGACCGGTGAAAAGGTGTTCTTTGGCTTTGGTTTCCACCAGTACGCTATAAATCCTTCCGAAATGTTTTTGGTTATTCTCCAAAGAAATTTGCAACTGGCGCGACATCAGCCGCTCATACCGCTCCTTGGCCACATATTCCGGAATGTGACCGGAAAGTGGGTGGGATGGAAGGTCTTGGGAGTCGGAATAGACAAACACACCCAGGTGATCAAAACGGATCTCTTCGACAAAGGCTAAAAGCGCTTCAAAATCTTTATCTGTTTCTCCGGGAAAGCCGACTATTACCGTCGTCCGAAGAGCGGCAGCGGGTATAAGCGATCTGATTTGGTCATAAAGCCTGTAAAGGTCGCCGGAGGTATAATTTCTTCCCATCCTTTTTAAAAGTCTGCTGCTGGCATGCTGAATGGGAATATCAAAATATGAGCATATGTTCCGATATGTTGCAACGGTGCGGACAATTGAAGCATCCATGCTTTGCGGGTGCGCATAGAGCAATCTTATCCAGACGTCACCGGATATGCCTGCAATGCTTTCAAGCACCTTGACAAGAGAAACGGGCGGGTCCAAGTCGTTTCCATAAGCGGTTGTGTCCTGCGCAACCAGTATCAGCTCTTTTATATCTCTTGATATCAGAGACCGCGCTTCGGAAACTATATTTTCAAGGGATCGGCTTTTTTGTTTTCCACGCAACTTGGGAATAATACAATAGGTACAATGCCGGCTGCATCCTTCGGCAATTTTAAGATATGCCGTCTGAGCAGAGCTCAACAGCCTGTGCGGCTCGGTATCCTCAACGCTTATCGAATCCGGATGCGGCAGAAGACATCCTGAGGGTGTTAACGGTCCTTTAACGGCCTTTACGATTTCGTGAAAGGCTCCTGTTCCCAGAAAAAAGTCGACCTCCGGCAAAGATTCAATGATGTCTTCTCGGAAACGTTCGGGAAGGCATCCGGCAACGATCAGGCGTCGGCAGGTTCCGGTTTGCTTGAACCTCGCCATTTCAAGAATTGTATCAATGGACTCATTGATTGCAGATTCGATAAAACTGCAGGTATTAACAATAATGGTCTCTGCTTCTCCCGGCTCGGGCGTATAAGGCCAACCGGCTTGCATCAGCCGGCCCAGCATCCTTTCGCTGTCAACAAGGTTTTTGGCACAGCCCAGACTGACCAGATGAATTTTCATTCCTTTAGTTTTTTTACCTTCCGGGTAATCAGCGGTACAATTTCAAACAGATCACCTTCGATGCCGTAGTCGGCCTTGGAGAATATCGGTGCGTCAGGATCTTTGTTAATCGCCACAATAACTTTGGATGAAGACATCCCGGCAAGATGCTGGATGGCTCCGGAAATTCCGCAGGCGATATAAAGGTTGGGAGAAACAACTTTTCCGGTCTGTCCGACCTGGTCTGAGGCGCGCCGCCAGCCTTCATCCACCGCCGATCGCGATGCCCCCACAGCTCCGTTGAGCGCCTCGGCCAATGCTTCCAGTATCATGAAATCCGAGCCACCCATTCCTCTGCCGCCGGACACGACCGTATCGGCTTCCGTAAGTTCCACCTTGCCGGTATCGAGGCACTTTTCGATAAACTCAAATTCGCTTTTGCCGGCATCGATGGCAAGGGTTTCAAATGATCCGGAACCGTCTACGCGGTTTATCGGCATGGCATTCGGCCGAATCGCCACGATCTGCGGTTCGCCGTCAAGGGCAACATCTGCCATGATCTTGCCGCCGTACATCGGCCGGGTTGCCGTAAGGTTTTGGCTCTCAACCCTTATGGCAATACAATCCATGGCAACCGGGGCATTCAGGCGGGCGCCCAGGCGCGCCGCAAGATCCCTTCCCTGGGTGGAGGCGCCTAAAATTACCACAGCCGGATTTTCTTTGCGGATGACATCGGCAGCTACACGGGTATAAATATCGGTCAAATATTCGCCAAATGCCGGGTTGTCGACTGCCAGGATTCTATCGGCACCGTATTTTTCAAGTTCTTTGGCTTTGTCTTCAATAT
>Ga0180009_10008408_pt1 | contig 10231 bp, 5 predicted proteins | sample OS_PC_MetaG_FD_123537 | JGI IMG/M metagenome (GOLD analysis project Ga0180009, IMG submission 123537) | Groundwater microbial communities from the Aspo Hard Rock Laboratory (HRL) deep subsurface site, Sweden - OS_PC_MetaG | ecosystem: Environmental > Aquatic > Deep subsurface > Groundwater... | reverse complement strand
GTACCCGAAATCTGCGTGCCTGCCGAATTCGACGTTTTCACTCCCCCCTCTCTCACCCCCGCGCGTCGGCCCAGAAGGCCTCCTGCACGCCTTTCTGGATCTCGCACCAGTAGTCAAAGGCGGCCTCGTTTTTGTTCCGCCCGAAGGCGTCCAGCCAGCGGTCGATGTCCTCGCCGCCGTGGCCGCCCACCTCGTGTTGGCGCACCAGCGCGGCGTGTACGTAGTCCACGTTGCGCTCGGACTCCCAGAAGGCGGCGGCGCTTCGGCTCTGGATGAGCCGGGCCGTGCGTAGGGTGACCTCCCCGAAGGCCTCCCCCTGGCCGAAGACGTGCTCGATAATTTCGGGCACCATCTCGTCGGCCCAGCCCCGGTGGAAGCGACAGAAGCCGGAGTTGTCCAGCACCAGCTCGGACTTCATGTGTTGCACGTTCATGCGGCCCAGGGCCCGGGGGGGCAGATAGTCGTCGCCGTAGTAATTGTAGTACTTGCCCATGATGGGCATGGGGGAGAGCACCCCGGGGGTCAGGTACTGGTTGGGCACCATCCACCCGTGGCGGGCGTTGGCGGTGAATACAAATCGGTCGAGCACCTCGCGCCCCTTGTCCCGGGAGAGGCTGTGGGCCAGCAGGCGCGCCCCCGAGCTGAGATCCGCCCGCCCCTTCTGCTGGACGATGGCGTCCAACAGGGCGATGCCCAGGTCGGCGTTGTGGGCCGAGTCCGTCTCCACCGCGAAGCCCTCTCCGGAGAAGACCGGGCGCTCGGTGACGCCCAGGTCCGCGGGACTGAGCAGCCCATCGGCGAGGCACTCCATGAACCACGCGAGCACGCCGCCCACCGAGATGCCGTCAAAGCCCAGCGTGTCGGCGTGGTGGTTCAGCCGCTCGGCGGCGCGCTGGTCGAAGACCCCGGTCAGCGGGCCCATGGTCTGGTAGGGCTCGTAGTCTTTTTTGTAGATGCCGTGCATCTTTTTGCATACGGCCACGCAGGGCTCACCGCAGTTCTTCATGGACTCCCGGGTGGGCACCGAGCCGAGGTCCTCGTTGAACTGCTTGAGGTAGTGGTCAGTCACCAGGCGCTGCTGCAGCTCCAGCCGGTCGGCTTCGTTCAGAAAGATGGACCGGTAGTTGAAGGCCATGAGCTTGGAGCCCATCTTGCTGTAGTTCACTCCGAAGGTTCCGCCGGTCTGCAGCTTCTCGTCGTAGTGGTACTTGACCGTGGCCTCCAGATCCTGAGCGATGAGCTTTTTTTGGTAGCGCTCCTCGAACCAGGTGTTGGCCACGTTGCGGTCGCGGAAGTCCTCGTCGATGAAGGTCCCGCCGTAGATCACACCCACCAGACCGTGCTCTTGGAAGAGTCGCGAGCCGAAGCCGCCCCGGCCCGCCCAGGTGTCCACGTAGGTCAGCTCGCCCTTTTTGATGGGTACGCTCACCACGCCGCCGATGTCGGTGGTCTGCGCGGCGGGACCCACGGCCAGGATACGCGGGTCGGTCTTGTACCGCGCCCCGAACCGCTCGTGTGCCAGGTCCATCACCGCGTAGGTGCCGCCGCGTCCGGACCGCCAGATCTCATCGGCGTCCACGGGCAGCAGCTCCACCTCGATCTCCTCACCGTCGGTGCGGTTCAGATACAGCAGCGCCGGCTGGGCCGACCGCTTGTGGATGGAGAGCATGTTGATGCCGAGGTTGTCGAACACCAGGGCGGCGCCGCCCATGGAGGAGATGTAGAAGTTGTCCCAGCACGGGGAGTAGCCGGTGAATACGAGCCGGTTGGAGCCGGGGAAGATGGAGCCCGCCAGGAGCCCCGCGCCGATGTTGAGGCAGTTGAAGCGGCTGGCGAGATGCAGCCCCAGGTCTACCGGGCCGAAGAACCGGCCGATGGGGAAGCGCTCCGTTTTGTAAAAGCCGGAGCCGGCGTCCACGTGCAGGACCCTCAGGTGCGAATCCATGTTCAACTCCCTCTGGGATAGTGATCGTTTCGCGAGGTTCCACCGCCCGGGTGTGGGGCCGCTATGTGCGTCTGCGGCGGCGAGCGAGGCCGAGTAGGAACAACAGCACCAACCCCGCGGGCGCCTCCGATCCGGTGGCCCCGCTGCGACACCCGCAGCCCGTGCCTTTGGCGTCGATGTCCGTGGCATCCCCTGACGCATCCACGCTCACGCCGGCGTCGGCGCTGGTGCCCCCGTCCGGCCCCGGCACGCCGCCGTCCGGGTCGGGATCCAGCCGGGTAAGCCGCAGGGCGTCAGACACGATCATCAACCGGTCGGCATAGAGCTCGCCGGTGGAGTCCTCCAGCCGCACCCACTGGTCTCCGCCCACGGCGAACTGATAGTCCCCCACGAGGGTCCAGCCGTCGGTCACGCTCTGGTCCACCGGGGTGGGCGTGGTCGCGCCTTCGTGGTGCACCTGGTAAACGGCCTGCTGGGATTCGGCCCAGGCGCCGTCGGTGTAGGCCTCGAGGCGATACTCACCCGCTTCGTCGAAGGTCAGGTTCCACAGGCCCACATTGTCCGCCGGGGAATCCCAGGCGTAGGTCCAATGGAGGGTGCCGCCGTGGCCGGCGTTCTCGGTGCGCCACGAGCTCGGGGTGCCCAGCGCCTCGAAGCACAGATCAGTGTCGTCCACGATGCGGCCCAGGGGCGGCACGGGCTCACAGATGGGGCAGTCCTCGGGGCAGTTGTCGTGGTCCTCGGAGCCCACACAGTAGCCGTCGCCGCACACGGGATCGCCGAAGGTGAGCGCCTGGAGGGCCGCCAGGTCGCCGTTGAAGACGTTTACGTCCACGTTGGTGTTGGCGTTGCCGATGCCGTCCACATGGCCGCTACTGCTGTACTGCCAGATGGCCCACTCCGTCCATTGGTTGGCGATGTTCGGGCAGGAGGACGGGGTCCAGTTCCCCGGATATGCCGCGTGCCACAGGGGGTAAGACGCGAAGGCGGTCGATTGCACATTGTCCTGCCAGAAGTACTTGCCCGTGTAGATGATGGGCGTGACCCCCAACACGGTCTCGATGCGGTCGATCCACTCCCCGATGGCGGCCGCCACCTGGGCGGGGGTGCGCCCGTCGGTGGCCTCCACGTCGATGACCGGAGGCAGATCCCCGGGCGTCATGGCCCCGCCGATCTCGCTGATGAGCAGGTCGGCCTGGGCGGTGGGACTGTCCGAGGGGCGGAAGAACTGGTACGGCCCGCGGATCACGCCTGCGGCCTTGGATCCGGCCCAGTTGTCCTGGAACTCGGTGTCGTAAGTGCCGCCGGTGGCCGGATCCCCATCCGAGACCCGCATGATCGCAAAGACGATGCCGTCGGCGGCCACGAGGGGCCAGTTAATGTTGGGTTGCCAGTACGACACGTCGATGCCGTCCACCTGGGGCCCCACCGGACACACCACGGCTTCCTGCTGGAGCTGATCGAGATCCGGGCTCCCCGCAAAACAGCCCGCCGCTGCCACCATCCCCCAGGCCACCAGCGTGGCCAGGGCCACCCGCTGCGATGCGTACCGTGCGAAGCCTACCATGTCGTCACTCTCCCCGCGGGTGCCCGACAGGCCTCCGCCTCAGCTACCGCCGTTGTTGTATGGATCAGACCACAGGGTAGGCACTCCTGTCATCCCAAAAAGAAACACAGTGTATACTCTGGCGGAATATTAACGGAATATATACGGCGGGTATCGGGGAATCTAACGTTCGATCACTCTGGGGTGACCGCGGCTTGACGTGGCCCGAGCGCCGAAATACTGTCTGGAGTCCGTGGATTGCGCAGGGGCGCCGGTGGCCGGAGGGGTGATCGGCGCTGCGGAGGCAGAATGTCGAAGCGAAGTTTTCGTCTGGGGTGCGACATCGGGGGGACGTTTACCGATTTTGTGCTGCTGGACGATGAGACCGGGGAGCTCCGGATCAATAAGTGTCTCACCACGCCGGTGGATCCGTCCGATGCGGTGGAGCAGGGGATCCGGGAGCTGGAGCGGCGGTTGCCGGGTTTTTTGCCTGAGCTCGAGGAGGTGATTCACGGGACGACCCTGGTGATCAACGCCATCATCGAGCGCAAGGGCGCCAAGACGGGGCTGATTACGACCAAGGGGTTCCGGGATGTGCTGGAGCTGGGGCGGGAGATCCGCTACGCTCCCTACGACATCTTCGCGGAGTTCCCGGCGCCGCTGGTGCCCAGGGCGTTGCGGCGGGAGGTGGACGAGCGGGTGCGGTCCGACGGTAGCGTGCTGCGGGCCCTGGACGAGGGGGAGGCCCGGGCGGTGGTGCAGCGGCTGGTGGACGATGATGTGGATTCCATCGCCGTGTGCCTGCTCAACTCCTTTGAGAACCCCGCGCACGAGCGGGCCATAAAGGCCATCATCGCCGAGGTGGCGCCGACGCTGAGCGTGTCGATTTCGTATGAGGTGCTGCCGCAGATCCGCGAGTACGAGCGCACCTCCACGACGGTGACCAACGCCTACGTCAAGCCCCTCACCGGGCGTTATCTATCCAAGCTGGAGGGGCGGCTGCAGTCCATTGGCTTCGGCGGCAAGCTGTTCATTATGTTGTCGTCGGGGGGCGTTACCTCGGTGGAGACCGCCGCGGAGGTGCCCGTGCGCATCATCGAGTCCGGTCCCACCGCGGCAGTCATCGCCGGGCAGTATTACGGTAAGCGCTTCAACTTGCCGGAGATGTTCTGCTTCGACATGGGAGGCACTACGGCCAAGTCGTGCCTGATCCAGGACGGCAAGGCCGGCGTGGTGCCCACCTTTGAGGTGGGGCGGGTGCAGCGGTTCATGAAGGGCAGTGGTCTGACCATTCAGGTGCCCGTGGTGGACCTCATGGAGATCGGCGCCGGCGGCGGGAGCCTGGCCAAGGTGAGCCGGCTGGGCACCCTGCAGGTGGGACCCGAAAGCGCTGGCGCGGACCCGGGGCCCGTGTGTTACGGGCGCGGGGGCACTCAGCCCGCCGTGACGGACGCGGATCTGGTGCTGGGCTACCTGGACGGTGACTATTTTCTCGGCGGGGAGATGAAGCTGGACCGCGCGGCCGCCGAGCGGGCCATTCGGGAGCGCATCGCCAAGCCCCTGGGCGTGGATCTGGTGGCGGCCGTGTGGGGCATGCACGATCTGATCAACGAGACCATGGCTGCGGCGGCCAAGACCCACATCGCGGAAAAGGGCGGCAACCCGCGGGTGGTCACGGTGGCGGCCTTTGGGGGCGCCGGGCCGGTGCATGCCTATGGTCTGGCGCGGAAGCTGGGCGCGCCCCGACTGTTGGTGCCGCCCAACGCCGGCGTGGGCTCGGCCCTGGGGTTCTTTACGGCGCCGCGGGCCTTTGATCTGGTGCGCAGTCACAAGGTCGCCCTGGAGGCGGCGGACTTTGACGAGCTCGAGGGGATCTACCGGGAGCTGGAGGTCGAAGCGCGGCGCACGCTCGAGCGGGGGGGCGCTGCCGAGCAGATCACCTTCGCGCGATCGGTGGACGCGCGTTTCGTGGGGCAGGGCGCCGAGACGAACATTCCGTTGCCCCCGGGGGACTGCACCGTGATGGAGCCTGCGGACATGCGGCGTCGCTTTGACGTCATCTACGAGCGGCTGTACGGGCGCACCTACGCGGACGCGGCCCTGGAGCTGGTAAGCTTCCGGGTGCGGGCGAGCCTTCCGGAAAAGCTGTTGGAGCTGCCGCGGTTGGAGGTGCGGGCGAAAGACGCTGGAGCGGCGATCAAAGGCGAGCGGCCGGCGTACTCGGGCATCGCCCGGGACTACGTGACCCACACGGTGTACGATCGATACCGGTTGTCGCCCGAGGCCACATTCAGCGGGCCGGCGATCATCGAGGAGCGGGAGTCCACGGTGGTCGTGGGGGAGGACGCCAGCGTGCGGGTGGATGAGTTCGGCTTCCTGTGGATCGACTTCGCCCCCGAGGAGGCGGACCATGACGAGTAGCTTCGATCCGGTGACTCTGGAGATCCTCTGGCGGCGGCTCATCTCCATTGTGGACGAGGCCGACGGCGCGGTGGCCCGCACGGCGTTTTCGAGCCTGCTGCGGGACGCCCACGACTACACGTGTATGTTCACCGACCGCCGGGGGCGGGAGCTCGCCCAGGGCTCCTTTGCCACGCCCGGACAGTCCGGCGCCATGGCGCTGGGCGTAAAGGGGCTGGTGGCCGCGCTGGACGAGGGCTCCTGCCGGCCCGGTGACGTCTACATCACCAACGACCCCTGGGCCCTGGCCGGACATCTGAATGACGTCTGCGTCATGAGTCCCATCTTCCACCGGGAGCGGTTGGTGGCCTTCACCGCCTGTGTGTTTCACCACTCGGACATCGGCGGACGGGTCTCATCGGACAATCACGATGTGTATGAGGACGGCCTCTTCATCCCCTTCGTCAAGCTGTTTGACGGCGGCGTGGAGAACGAAGCGGTCATGCAGATGATCCGTTGGAACGTGCGCACCCCCGAGGAGGTGACCGGAGACATCCGCTCGCAGATCGCCGCCAACCACGTCTGCAGTGAGCAGGTGTGTCAGCTCATGCACGATTACGAGCTGGAGGATCTGGACGCGTTGGCAAACGAGATCATCTCTCGCACGGAGCGGTCCATGCGGGAGGCCATCTCGAAGGTGGCCGACGGCGTGTATCGCGCCGAAGGCATTATCGAGCAGCCCGAGGGCAAGGGAGACATCGTCATCCGGGCCGCGGTGCGGGTGCACGGATCAGACATCACCGTGGACCTGGCGGGGACCTCGGATCAGGTGGACTGGGGCGGCAACGTGGTGTTCAATTTCACCTATGCCTACGTCTTCATGGCCTGCAAATCCATCTTTGACCCGGAGATCCCGAACAACGACGGGTGCGCCGCGCCCATTCACCTCCAGGCGCCCGCGGGCAGCGTGGTGAACTGCCGCTTCCCGGCGGCCGTGGCGGCGCGGATGCAAATCGGTCACTTCATGACCGAGGTCGTGTATCGCGCCCTGGCCGAGGCGTTGCCCGGGCGGGTGCTCGCCGGCGGCGGCGGAACCCCGGCCACCATGAACGTCTTTTACGGCCGGGACGCGGACGGGGGACCCTGGCACACCGTGCTGATCCGGGGCGGCGGCATGGGCGCGGCGGGGGACCGGGATGGGCCTTCGTCCTACATTTTCCCGGCCAACGGCGCCAACACTCCGGTGGAGATCCTCGAGAGCGACACCCCCTTGTTGGTGGAGTGCCGCGAGCTGCTGCCCGATACCGGAGGCCCCGGTCGGTTTCGCGGCGGCCCGGGACGCCGGGTGGTCTTCCGGGTGCCGGAGGACAAATACGCCCCGCTGCCCCCCGTTAGGCTGGCCATGCAAGCCGGCCGATTCCGGTATCCGCCCGAGGGCCTCTTCGAGGGGCGCCCCGGTTCACGGGCGCGGTTCCTGGTCAATGGAGAGCCGGGCGATCCCTACGGCCTGACCCAACTCCAGCCCGGGGACGTGGTCACCATGGACGCCGCCGGGGGGGGCGGTTACGGTGATCCCCGGGAGCGCGATCCCGAGCTGGTTCGCCGGGACGTCGCCCAGGGCTACGTCACCCTGGAGGTCGCTCGCCGGGACTACGGCGTCGTGCTCGACCCGGACACGCTCGGGGTGGATGAGGCCGCCACGTCGGCCCTGCGCCAACACGCCGGCAACGCCTGATTTGGGGCAACGCCTAATTCGAGCGGGTCCAGGTCACCAGGGACGCGGGATCAGTACAGGCCGTTGGAAAACTGTAGTGAGTACGTGGCGCAGGTGGCCTGAGAGGCGGGCTGTCGCACGCGCACCACAAAGGTGGCGGTGTCGTCGCTGCAGATGTTGTAACCCGCGGTATTCAAGTTCTTGCAGTTGCCCTCGCCGCAAGGTGCGGTCATAGTGCAGCCCACGCTCGTGCGGTTGAAGTCGGTGTACCAGTCGAACTGATCGTTCTCGGCCGTGGCGACCTGGGTGCCCGTGCCCGGGCATCCGCCGCGGTAGACGTCCATCACGTAGGTGGTGCCCGGATTCGTGATAAATCGCACGTCCGCGTGGAACTCATCGCCATTGGTATCCGCGTCATCTACGGCGGTGAAGGTGTACCAGATCTCCCGACCGGCGACGGGTGTGTTGCCGGTGCGCGTGACCGAGGAGGCGGCGGCGTCCGTGAGATTGCCCAGGGAGATGGCGTTGGCACACGAGTTGCCGGTGCTCACCGGGGAGGGGGCTGCCTGACACTCACAGCCGTTGGCATAGGTGCCGTCGAGGTCGTACCAGTTTGCCGCGCAGGACGCGATGAAACAACCGGCTGCGCCCCCACAGCCTTCGGTGGCGTTGGGCACGTTGCCGCACATGCTCAGCACACTCGCCTGGTCCACCAACCCGTCGCAGTCGTCGTCGATGCCGTTGCACTGTTCGGCGACCGCGCCGGCGAAGGGATTGCAGAACTGGGTCACGCCCCCCACGCAGTTGTCCACGGTGTGTAGGCAGATCCCCTGGCCGCACGTTGACTGCCCCAACCCTTCGTCCGTCTGGCCGTTGCAGTTGTTGTCGAGCAAGTCGCACTGTTCCGGGGACTGCCCCGCCATGGGGTCGCAGACCTGCGTCACGCCGCCCACGCAGTTGTTTATCGTGTGCAAGCATTCTCCCTGACCGCAGGTGGTTTGGCCCAGCCCCTCGTCGGTCTGGTTGTTGCAGTTGTTGTCGGCACCGTCACACACTTCGGTGGCCGCCGGGTTGATCTGGTCGTTGCTGTCGTTGCAGTCGTTGCTCTGCGTCGCGGTGTAGAAGGTAGCCGGCGCCGGCGCGCACAGGCAGCGCCAGTCCGCGGTGACGCCGTAGGTGTCCCCGTCCTGATCCCGGAAGTAGGTGACGCAGCTGATGGCGCCCTCATCGTCCGTGGTCCCATTGCAGTTCTCGTCTTCGGCGTTGCCGCAAATTTCGGGCCCCGAATAGATGCAGAAGTACTCGCAGCCGTCAGACGGGTCGCCGTTGACGTCCCATTGGTTTGCCGGGCAGCCGCTGACCGCGGCGGAGATGGGCACGTTCTTGCCGGCCGGATCGTTGGATGTGATGAGGATCCACGTGTTGCTCACGATTCCGTCCACGTTGGCGCCGAAGGTGACCTCCGCGTAGAGCAGGTCGGGCGCCACGGCCGTGGCGGGATCACCGGCGCTGAGGAACAGCGGTGGTGTGACGTCGATCTCGGTGACACCGTCAGTGTCGTACATGAACAGCCGGAGGGACATGTCGGCCTCGATGTCGATGTTGTCCGAGTGGATCTCCACGTTTTCGATGTGCAACGGAGCGTTGCCGTCCGCCTCGTTCCGGATGACCGCCGGCCGCATGACAGACACGCCGAAGGGCACGACGCCAAAGTCCATGAGGGGGTCGCCGCCCACGCTGTCCACATCGCAGTCCACAAAGGGCACCGGCGTGGTCACGTCGTCGTCCAGGACGCACACGGCCAGGGTGGGATCTCCTTTGTAGGAGGACTCCAGCTGCACGGTGATCACGGGGTTCACCGGATCGTCTGAGTACACGGTCAATGAGCCGAAATCCAATTCCGCATCGGCGGGGTGCAGCACCACGGCGATGTTTTCGGTGCCGGCAGGCGGGATCACGATGTCCACGACGCCGGTGGGCTGGCACGTGTACTCGTCCAGGAGATCCTCCTCGGTGAGCACGAGCTGGGTGACCGTGATATCGCCGTCGCCGATGTTGGCCAGCGTGACGTTGCGCAGGGTGTCCAGGTTCAACGGCGCGTTGCCAAACTGCACGGGGTCCGGGAAGACGGTGAGTTGCCCTGGCAGGCCCGCATCGATTCCCGCGTCCGTGACGTTCAGGTTCACGCAGATATTGCCTTGGCAGGTCATGCCAGCCGGACAGTCCTCTTCCCCTTCACAGGGGATGGCCGCGTCAGGCTGTTCGCCACCCGGGGTCTTGTCGCCGCAGGCAGGGACTCCCACCAACCCGAGAACCAGGACAAAAAGCAACTCCAGAGAGAGTCGCTTGCTCATTACATTAGCCGTGCGCACGGTGCACCTCCGCGCCCGCGTCCGGTCGGTTTCGTCGCCGGATTGGGGGCAATACGATGAAAAATATCAATCCACGCTAGATTATACCTGGGTTGGAGTCCGCGGTCTATGGCAGAGATAGGGGGGTCTCAGGGCGATCGAGTTCTCCGCTGTGTGATGTGCATGGCGGTGCAGTTGTGTCTGCATGAGGGTGCGCTGGGCGACTCGGCGCCCCGTTGGGGCGCCGACCGGGCTACTACGGGCTCCGCTGTCGC
>Ga0180009_10008407_pt1 | contig 10232 bp, 9 predicted proteins | sample OS_PC_MetaG_FD_123537 | JGI IMG/M metagenome (GOLD analysis project Ga0180009, IMG submission 123537) | Groundwater microbial communities from the Aspo Hard Rock Laboratory (HRL) deep subsurface site, Sweden - OS_PC_MetaG | ecosystem: Environmental > Aquatic > Deep subsurface > Groundwater... | reverse complement strand
CACCGCCGTCTGCTATGACAATATCTGTCTTCTGATTCATAAATTCATTGATTTCCTTTGCAAGACGTAACGGATGAATGGGTACATTTTCAGACTGCCAGTCCTTTTGTGACAGATCTTTGCCTTCCTTGTGGGCCTGGGTAAGTTTTTCAATCCAGGGGGCAAATTTTGGTTTTAATTGATCCTCAAGTTTATTATCAATGAGCTGATTGCAGGCACAGAGGAATCCTTTTACATCACTGACAACTGGCAGATCAACGCTTCTGTTCCTGCCGATCTCTTCTGCCTCAATATCCACCTGGACAATTTTTGCCGCCGGGTTGAAAATATCACCAAACAGATAATAGAGACCTATTCGAGAGCCAAGGATAATAATAAGGTCTGTCTCAAAATATGCGGTAAATCCGCACCCCGGACGAATGGCAACCGCCCCTTCAAAACATAAGGGATGATCATCTGATACCACACCCCTGCCGGACAGGGAGGTAAACAAAGGCATGCTTGTTTTTTCGATAAATTCTTTCATCTCTGCCTCGGCATGGGACTGCCATACACCGCTTCCGGCAATCACAACCGGATTCTGGGCCTTTTGGATCATCTGAATCAATTCTGCGGCCTTTGCAGGATCAACCGGGTTTGATATCACACCTGTACTGGTATATCTAACTGCATCCTTTTGAACCGGCGTGGTTAATACATCAACTGGAAATTCAAGATATACAGGCCCGGGCCTGCCGCTCTGGGCAATCCTGAAGGCCATATCGATATATTCATTGACCCGTTCTGCTTTCTGGCAGGCCAGTGTCTTTTTTACCAGGGGTTTGATCATGGCCTCCTGGGGTATATCATGGAGATCCAATTTTTCCTTATTGTCAAGTCCCACACAGCCGGCAATCAACACAAGGGGAGTGTTTGAAAAATGAGCGCTGGCCACACCGGTCAAGGCATTGATAAATCCTGGGCCTGCTGTTACCATGGCAACCCCTGCTTTCCGGGTCAATTTCCCCCAGGCTTCTGCCATAAATGCGGCAGACTGTTCATGACGGGTGTCGAATATTTTTACGTCAGATCCTTCAAGATACTGATAAATCGGTGTGATATGCCCACCGCTCAATGAAAAGATATACTCTACTTTTCTTTGAATTAATGCCTGGGCTACAATTTCTGCTCCTGTTATTGTTTCTGCCATTTATTGAATTCCCCTTCTTTGAAAAATGGTAAAAGAAATTATTATCCTGAATAGTGCCTGAACGAAAACCTTGTTCAGGCACGGTTTTAAGTTTTAGGTTTTAAGCTAAATCCTAAAACCTAAATCCTAAAACAATCTCAGATAGTTACAAATCTCTAACCAAAATTGGAAAACTATATTTCGGGGGTTTCGGTCAGACACTATCTATAGTAATCTTATTTGTTATACACTTTTACAACTCCATCAATTGCCCACCGCAAATATTCAAGGCCTGGCCCGTGACATAAGAGGATGTCTCTGATGCCAGGAACAAGGCCATATCGGCAACCTCCTGTGGTGACCCGATCCGTCCCATGGGAATGGTTTCACACATCTTTTGTTGCCGTTCCTCGACCGTGGTATTAAAAAACTGTGCCTCCAGTTCAAACCCCCATTTTTTAAGGTCTGTCATAACCTGCCCCGGACATATGGCATTCACCCGGATATTCAGCCCGGCAAGTTCTTTGGCCATCACCTTGGTCAGCATGATCACCCCTGCCTTTGACACAGCATAGGCACCATTAAAAAGTGCCGGCACCTTACCCGCTCTGGATGCAATATTGATAATATTTCCGCCATTTTTCTGCATCATGGGGACAATAGCCTTGGATACCCTGAAAACACCATGGAGATTGACATCAATGGTTTTCATCCAGGCTGTTTCATCATAGGTATGGATACCATTGGGCACACCAAATGTGGCACCTGCGTTATTGCATAAAATATCCACGCGATCGAATTTTTCCTGGATGACAGACACCATATTCCGGATGGTTTCCATATGGGTCACATCAACGTTGACGACAATGGTCTCTACCCCATACTCCTTATGCAGTTCCTCTTTGATCACCATCATTTCATTCATGGAACCGGTTTTCACATCAGCATCCTGGCCTTTTTCGCTCCCATAGTCTGCAATGATGATATGACAGCCTTGAGAAGCAAATTTCTTTGAAATGGCATACCCAATTCCGGATTTTTTACCGGAGCCCGTGACCAATGCGATTTTTCCTTTTAAATTCAAGTCCATATCTTTCCCCTTAAGGCAATGTGATGTGTTGTTTTTCCTTATCACTATTTTGGCGATACAAAATAACCACATGCCCGACCATACCAGCGATATGAGACCCCGTGACTTTCGCAATTTCTTCGGTCAAAGAATTTTTCAAATCCTTTTCTTTATAATCATTAAATTTTACTTTGATCAGCTCAGTGGCTTCAAGAGCCTTATCAATTTCTTTCAGCAATGTTTCAGTAATCCCTTTATGCCCGATAAACGCCGCCGGATTCAAATTGTGAGCCAGTCCCCTTAAATATTTTTTTTGTGACCCTTTTAATTCTTTCAAATCATATATCCTTTAAAATTTTATTTTTAAAGTTGTCATCATATCATAAAAAAAAATAAAATTAAAAAAAAATTACCATTTAGGGAAAATGGCAGTAGCGCCAAATTCCCTAAATAGCGATCTTTTTGAAAAATTTCACCCGTCCACAGGTCGTGAAAAAGCATGGTTGGAAGCAGACTCAGGTTATTCCGACATTGCTCCGGCATGGTCATATCGGTTATCACGAGATCAAAATCATACGGGGTTTTCCGAAACATATTCAAAGTGTTGAGGCTAATAGACCCCAACCCTTTGAATATTGGGTTGTGGTTGTTTTATGATAATTTTATCCTTTCTCATCTTCAGCACGCTATGTGTATGTTATTTCAAAAATAGTCCTACCGCTTTCTGTTCAGTTGAGAATGTGAAGTCTTTGAGTTGAAAAAACTTCAAATTAAACCTTGACAGAAATTTCAGATTGTGTTTAAGATGAAATACAATTATTTAATTTTAACTTGGAGAGGTCATAACCATGTTAAGTATCCCGCTTGAAGGATCAAATTTTTCACTAAACAAAGAGTCCGGCCCGGCGGAACCCCTTTCACTGAGAGACAAAGTCTATGGATATCTCCGTCAAAAAATGAACAACGGAGAGCTGCTCCCTGGGGCGATCATAAATCAAAAAGAAATATGCAGTGAGCTGAGCATTAGCCGAACCCCGCTATCCAATGCTCTGATTCGTTTGGAGGCTGAAGGTATTCTTACTATCCATCCCCGCAGCAAAGTGATCGTCAACAAGCTCGAAGAGGAAGACATCCAATACCTGTATGAGGTGATTGGCGCCATTGAGGGCACACTGATTTCCAAGGGATTCCCTAATTATACACTGGACATTTTGAACATGATGGACGTCTGGAACAAACAGATGCGTGACCACATCACAAGCGGTGACTTGTTCGCTTACGATCCCCTCCACTACAGATTCCATCAGGTATTTGTAGTGATGGCCCCCAATAAATTTGCAGAACGAATCCTTAATCCCATCAAAAATAGACTTTGGGACATCACGAAAAAAAGCTTTCCTCAGCAGTGGTATCTGGACGCCTGTACGGAACACCAGTTCATTATTGATGCTTTACGCGAAAAAAATCTGGACAAGGCAATAACTTACCTAAAGCATGTCCACTGGGATTTTGAACTGAATAAAAAGTATATAAAAATGGCCTATTACCTATAACCAGTGACACAACCCGATGGATTGATTCGACCTGAAAAGTTGATTTCAATTTATCAACTACCCAAAAATAAGGAGAAGAAAAATGCGAAGCTTAAGTCTTTCAGTGTTGGCAATGACAATTTTGGTATTGATAGTTCCGTTCAAGGCAATCGGTGCCGAATATACTATCAAGCTGCAAAGCTACTATCCTGCGGGAATGATGGATGCAGAAAAACAGTTTGCCGAAAAGGTGTCTAAAGAAAGCAACGGGCGTATCAAGGTGCTTCCTTACTCCGGGGGCGAGTTGGTGCCTTCACCCCAAATCCTGAGCGCCGTCAAAACCGGCACCATCGGCATGGGTCGTGGAATGGGCCATCATTTCACCGAAACTCCCATAGGACCTATTGAATCTGGTATGCCTATGGCATGGACGTCTGTTAAGGAGGCCCAAGCGGTTTTCAAGGATTACGGACTGGAAAAAATTATTGGTGAAGAGTATGCAAAACACGGTGTCAAATACCTTGGGCCAGTGTGGGCAGCACCCTATCATTTTTTATCCAAACGGCCTATTCGAAGCATCGATGATATGCGCAAGCTAAAAATCCGTGCAGTCGGTGCAAGCGCCAAGATGTTGAGCAAGCTTGGGGTCAAAACCGTTTCCATGCCCCCTGAAGACATTTATCTGGCGCTGACAACTGGGCAGATCGACGGCGTTCTTTACGGTTCGGCCTTCGAATACAAAGAAACCAAGTACTATGAGGGGGGACGGTTTTTCAATATGACCCCGGTTTTGGATCCGATTGTCGACACCTTGGTCATCAATCAAAAACTTTGGGATTCCATGCCCAAAGACCTCCAAGAGATTGTTCAGAAGGCAGCAGATGAATTCCGCAGCGGGTATTACAATTGGATCACCGCTCAGGATAAAGCCACTATCAAAGAACTGTTCAAGAATACATCGACCTCATTTTCGGCCGAGGATATGAAACAGATGACTAAATCGGCAATGTTGGTCTGGGAAGAAGAGGCGAAAAAATCTCCGGCCAACCAGAAGGCCGTGGATATCATCAAAAAAGCGGCAAAGGATGCGGACCGTCTGTAAAATGACGTCATAAAAGTCAATCGTAGGGGTAAAGGAAATCTTTTCCTTGCCCCTACATACCACGGGACATCGCTATGGAAAAATTAAGAAAAAACTTGAAGGCATACGTCAGTATCGTTTCAAAAATGAACCTAATGGTTGCCCATGTGGTGGGGGTTGCCTTGTTGATTTTCGGGGCTATCATGCTTTATGAGGCTATTTCCAGGCATTTTTTTAACAGTCCGACTACCTGGGCTTATGAATACAGCAAAATGCTATTTGGTTTCTACATGATTTTCGGGGGGGGATACACCATGCTGTGTTGTGAACACATAAGCATGGATCTTTTCTACAGTAAGTGGCCCCAAAGAACAAAAGCAATTGTGGATTCCATTACCTTTATATTTTTTGTCCTCTTCTTTTCCACACTCCTTTACCTTATAACGGATGATGCCATAAATTCCATTTCCTTTCGAGAAACTTCAAATTCTACCTTGGCACAGCCTCTGTACCAATGGCGAGCCAGTCTTGTGGTAGGAGTCTTGTTATTGTTTCTGCAGGGAATTGCCGGTTTTGTGAAAAATATATGGTTTGCCATTTTTCAGGAGGAACTGTGATGACAGACCGCTATAGCAACAAGTCATTAAAAATACTATCTATATTTTATTTATTATATTTCCTTTTGATTGCTGCCCTCCATTTTAACGATATGCTTACCGCCGAAAGTACTACCGGGGTGACTATTTTCATGTTTTCCAGCATGTTGATTTTGATGAGCACAGGCTTGCCCATTGCCTTTACACTTGCCAGTGTCGCGATTGCCACTGCATTGATCTTCCAACCGAACTTGATCAATATGCTTCTGTTTCAGTTCAAGGACTTTACGCTTGAATCTGGTAAGACTCTGATTTGTATACCATTGTTCATTTTTATGGGATTTGTGCTGCACGATTCCGGTATTGCCAAAGATCTTTTTGATGCTGTTTATTTGTGGTCTGGTAGATTGCGCGGCGGGCTCGGCATGGGTACGGTTCTCATCTGCGCAACAATGGCAGCAATGATAGGGGTCAGCAGTGCCGCGACTTTGTCCATGGGGATTATAGCTGTTCCAGCAATGTTGGCCCGAAATTATGACAAACGTATCGCAACCGGCATTGTTCAGGCCGGAGGAGCGCTTGGGTTTTTAATACCGCCAAGTATCATGATGATCATGTACGCTTTCGTGGCCCAGGAATCTGTCGGCAGGCTCTTTGCCGCCGGATTGGTTCCAGGTTTGATGCTGGCTGGCATGTACATCATTTACATCGGTGTGCGCGCCTATATCAATCCTGAACTGGCTCCAGCATTGCCCAAGGATCAGCGTGGTTCTTTCAAGGATAAACTGTTTGCCCTGCGGTTTCTTATTTTGCCGATGATCATCATTGTCGGTGTTCTAAGTTGCATTTTTACCGGCGTTACCTCACCTACCGAAGCTGCCGCTTTGGGTGCGGCCGGGGCCATCATCAGCGCTGCGATTCGACGCAAACTCACCATGAAGAATTTCAAGAAGAGCGTTATGCGGACTTTGAGTTTGTCAGGCTTTAATGCCTATATAATTCTTGGTGCGATTGTCTTTAGCGCAGTTTACAGCGGGCTAGGGGCATCAACTATGATCAGGGACACAATCACCGGCATGAATGTCAGCCCATGGGTTGTCATCATTATGATGCAGATCAGTTTTTTTATTTTAGGTATGTTTTTGGATGACATCGCCATTCTGTTTCTTTGTATGCCGATTTATGTCCCCATTATCAAAGCGCTGGGGTTTGATCCGGTATGGTTTGCAGTCCTTTATGTAATGAACATGCAGATGGCTTATATCACTCCACCCTATGGGTTGAACCTTTTTTATATGAAAGCGGTTGCCCCAAAAGAGATCACGTTATCCGATATCTATGGTTCCATTGTGCCGTTTTTGGGTTTGCAGGCGATCGCTTTGATACTGCTTATCCTCTTTCCGAAGATTGCTTTGTGGCTTCCCAGCTTGATTTTTGATTATTTCCAGATGATCATGCACCCTGATCTACTGTTCAGCAAGCTAAATGTCCTTCTTACATATCCCAGTCTATACCAGGTGCTTGTTGACAATTCATTCATGCTTTTTGATGCCGGAAATATGGCCAATATCCTTGGTAACTCCGATGTCGCAAATGTCTTGTTCTCAAATCCCAAGTTTTCCCATTTTCTGATCAGCAGTCCTGATTTTCCAAAGCTTTTGCTTTCCGATGACTGGTTGATACAAATTCCGAACATGAAAGCATTTTTGCTTGATCACTCGCAATTTTTACTAACGCATCCACAGATCAATTTACTCATGCAATAACAAAGGAGTTGTCCATGTTAAAAAAAGAAATCGCCTATAAACCCATAGATTCCCTTAAATCTCCGCGATTCAGTGGAGTCAGGACATTCATGCGCCTGCCTCATGGATCAAATCTTGAAAAAGCGGATGTGGCCATATTCGGCATTCCATTCGATACCGGTACTTCCTTTCGACCCGGTGCACGATTCGGTCCTGCGGCCATACGCGATGCATCTTCAATTCTCAAGCCCTATTGTCCACTGACAGATGTCAACATTGTAGAAAATATCTCTGTGCTGGACTATGGTGATATCGACACAGTACCGGGCTACATGGATGACAGCTTTGCCAAGATTGAAGATGGCATCACCAAAATTTGCAAAGCCGGCGTAATCCCTCTGGGAATGGGTGGAGACCACTCTATCTCCCTGCCACTTTTACGGGGGCTGACCAAAGTGCAGGGCGGTCCTGTGGCACTGTTACACTTTGACGCCCACAGCGACACGATCCCAGATTATTTCGGTCGTCCCTACAACCATGGCACGCCTTTTTACTGGGCCATTAAAGAAGGACTAATCGAGCTGAATCATTCCATACAAGTTGGTATCCGCGGACCTTTATACAGCAAAGATGCCTTGGATTATCCCAAAAGCAAAGGGATCGAGATCATTACAGGTCCTCAACTGCACGACATGGGGTTGGGTTGCGCTGTTGAAGCCATTCGCCGCCGAATCGAAGGTCGACCGGTTTATGTAAGCTTTGATGTAGACTTTCTTGACGCTGCCTATGCTCCAGGAACAGGAACTCCGGAGATCGGGGGTTTTAGCACGCATGAAGCTTTGCAACTAATGGTTGGATCCTGCCGGGGCATGAATCTGAGAGGAATGGATTTGGTTGAAGTGATGCCTGCCCAGGATAACGCTGGAATCACGGCCCTGGCCGGGGCGTCCTTGATGCATGTGTTTTTGGCGCAGATCGCTAAGAAGATATCATGAAGTCTGCTTTCAATGTCATTAACTTAAGGTTCTGATAAACATAATATAACAAGTTGATTTAAAACTGTTTGTAAATATCTGATATATCAGATATTAGTTAGATAGCAGAATAATGAACTCAAATCACAGGCAGTGAGTATTGAAAACAATTTTTTATGGAGGTTAAAAACCGGATTTGAAAATTGGCTTACATTCGTTCGGATAATTCATCCAAAATTGACGCTTAAATTGAGCAAAAAACAGTCTTGACATTGGGGTCCACTATAATCCATCCTGTACAATCCTTGCGCCAAGTTCTCTTAAACTGTTTTCATCAAAGTATTTGCGGTGCTGATAGGGAGAAGGATCTATCTTTTTAATGTCTATCAATGTGAAAAGTCACATTGAATCTTACCCATGCCCAGACCGGGTTAAAATAAAGCTGGTATTTTTCAGATACTTTCCTTTTAATGCAGTGCCGGCATGTTGACGAATATTTTTCAATTATTATTGTATACCGATATGGTATGATTTAACTTAATATCGATTTTAACTTTTTAACAAGGACGGTTTAATATGGCTTTACAAAAAATAACCCTGAATGTAGAGGGAATGAGCTGCGGTCACTGCTCGGGAATGGTCCAGAGAACTCTGGAAGAGATGGACGGTGTTTCCAATGTATCTGTGAGTCTTGATGAAAAGAAGGCCTTTTTTGATGCAGATACCTCAGACCTCATTGATAAGGCAATTAAAGAAGTAACTGAGGCCGGGTATAAGGCATCAAACGCATAGTGAATCTAAAAAGGGCTCGGTCGAAAACCACCAATTTTTAGTTTAAACACTAAACTGGACTTTCAAGCCCAGGCTTCAAATCACCTCAATGGATCCAAAGGACAGGGCGATCTTAAAAAAATGGATGATTCAGGGTTTATATTAGCCTTTGAAGGCCCTGTTTCACTGTTTTCCGCTTGACAATACCAAAAAATTGCTTTTAGATAGAGAATCTTTGGCCGCAAACTGATTTCTATTATAAAGAAATAAAAAGGGCGATGAACATCCTTATAAATTTTTTGAAAATTTATGCACAGAATAAAGCATATAAAAATTTTATTTTTTATTTTGCGGTCTTTCTTATAGCATGGATCTTTCCTGCCTTGTCTGGAGCACAGGGGAAAAAAATTACCAATCATCTGGGAATGGAGTTCATCCTGGTTAATCCTGGATCATTTATGATGGGCAGCCCTGAAGATGAGCCACATCGCGATCATAACGAAATTCTGCATGTGATGAAAATTTTAAAACCCTTTTATCTTCAATCAACGGAGGTCACCATTCAACAATGGGAAGCTGTTGTCGGGAAAAAAGCATTTAATCGTAAAAAAGGAACGGGCAACACCCCCGTGACCCGGGTTTCTTTTTTTGACGTCCAGAATTTTATTAAAAAACTGAATGCCCTGAATAAAGGAATTTATCGGTTACCAACAGAGATGGAATGGGAATATGCCTGCCGGGCAGGAACAACCACTGCCTATAGCTGGGGGAATACAATTGACTGTTCAAAGGCCATGTATGGGAATAACCAGCAAAAACAAACCGAGTGTATACAACACTTCAAATCCATGGGGTTTCGCACGAACCAGGCCGCGCCAGTTAAAAGTTTTGCCCCGAATCCATGGGGCTTTTATGATATGCACGGGAATGTCTGGGAATGGTGTGCTGATCCATACAGGGGCTACAAAAACCATCAGATTGATAAAGGGTACGACCCCATAACAACAGACACCAGAATCAAACGGGGGGGAAGCTGGTACAAATATGGGTGGTATTGCCGAAGTGCCAACCGCGCTTATGCTCATCCAGGAGCAAAATTTCAAACAACGGGTTTCAGACTGGTCCTTGAGGCTGATTAATGCGGGCAAAATTCCTGGGATTCTTAAAGCTGTATGAAGAAGAGGTCAATCTGCTCCTTTGGACAGCAGCCCTTTTGTTTATTATCAGAAGTTCAGGGATCATTCTAAACAATTATGCTGAAACAGCTTTTCTAAAGCGCTATGGTGTTGAATATCT
>Ga0180009_10008406_pt1 | contig 10232 bp, 12 predicted proteins | sample OS_PC_MetaG_FD_123537 | JGI IMG/M metagenome (GOLD analysis project Ga0180009, IMG submission 123537) | Groundwater microbial communities from the Aspo Hard Rock Laboratory (HRL) deep subsurface site, Sweden - OS_PC_MetaG | ecosystem: Environmental > Aquatic > Deep subsurface > Groundwater... | reverse complement strand
CTACTTTCTTGAAAGGGGTCTTTCTTCGGAATTAGACCCCTTTCCAATTTAAACAAAATAATTAGTGAATAAAATAATTGACTCCTAAAAGAATTCTCAATGTTTTTGTAACTGAATCGCCAATAGAGTAAACTGTAGATGGGTTATAGCTTGTAAGTTTATAATCGATTCTGCCTTCAACTGCAAAATAGTTTGTCATGAATAAATTAGCTCCTACATTGAGAGCATATTCATTGAATATTAAATAGCTGTCTTGTTTCAAATAACTATAACTGAGACCAATAAACGGCTTAAGCGTTTCATTTGCGTCAAAATAATATCTTATTGATGGTCCAATCCCAAAACGGGCAGTGGAGTTTTTATTATGTGTATAGTTAACGTAATCTAAAGATAAACCAGTGTAAATATTATCGAAGAAAAAATAGCCCGCACTCGGAGAAAAAAGAAATAGACTACTTTCATTTCCTTTTTCTTCATCTGAGCTGCTGTATGCGATAGACCCTGAGACTGAATACACACCTTTGCTTACGGGAGATTGTGCCAAAGAAGTTGAAAATAGAATAAACGATAAAACAAAGAGAATTGACTTTTTCATTTTAATACCCACAAATTGATTGATAGTGATTTAGTTGCTTTCTTGAGTCAACAAGCACTCGTTTAACATCAGGAAACAATTTATTAAAAAATCCTCAAGCCAATAATTCCGCCACCGCGCTTCTAACAGTAATAAGATCGACTTGAGGAATAAAATTTAGAAATTTACGCTCAGCCCGAATAGAACATAAGGGGATTCAATCTTCCAGACCGAGGATGAAGACGAATGCTCTTCTCGACCCGGAGAATAAGTTTGGGTGGATGTTAGACCGGCAAGGGTTTTTATTTCTTCACTTCGTTTATACCAAGAATAGGTCCCAGCCAAACTATATTCTGCATGCAGAGACATGTGCTCAGAAAAGAAATATTCCAAACCGCATGAGCCGAGAATGCCGATAGAAAAAGTTTTATGTGTATAACTCCCATTATTTTTTAAAAAGCCAAATTGCTCTGTTGAGTTATTATTAATATAATCGTTAGTTCTCCACGTTAAACCTACCAGTGGACCAAAAGCGAAATAAAGCGATGTAGTTTTATTTGGTGATGAATAAGTGAGATGCTGCACTGTAAATTGAATTGAACTTCTGATGTCATCGTTATTTCTTGTATACTTAGAGTACAGGGTATCAAATCGAAAATGCTTACCATCGGCTTCCTGAGAAAGAGCATCTAACGATGTGCTGATACCAAATCTAATTTTTTGGTAATCAGAGATAAAGCGGCTCAATGAGATTGCAGTTCCTTGAAAAGACGATAAAGTAAAATTTGAGGCGATACGAAAATCCATTGTCCAAAGATTTTTGTTAATCGGCGCAGTTTTTGATGAGTCGGTATCCTGCGCTAAACTAAACGAGCTAACGAAACACAGCCAAATAATTACAAACCACAATTTTGGGATTGACATTTTATTTACTCCTCCTTGATTAAGAAATTATTTAATTATACCGACAAGACGAAAAACGAATAATATATTTTATAATGCCATTGAAATACCGACCCTAAAAAAATTTGAGTCTGTAAACCAACCGTCTCCTTCAGATTTATTAATTGTGGTGGATGAATTTCCCGAAGACTGTTGGAATCGGGATGAATATTCGTTTTCGACCCAAATTTTGCCTATGTTAAAATGAGATTCTGCAAAAAAACCAACATTTGCTGAAATATTAGCTTTCAGACCGAGCAAGAGATTAAGTCCCAAACTATATGAGGTATTAAGATTTTTGTATGAATTGGAGTATCTTTCAGGGGAACCAAGCCTTAATTCATTGTAGGATGAACCAGTTTCGTAGATGTGTTTTGAATAGCCGATGCTAGGACCGCCACCCAAATAAGCTATGCCGAATTTAGATTCATAAAATTTATACAAAAAGTGTGAGGCAAGAGAAATAATTATGATTTCCGTTTTCTTGTCTTCAGAGTACGGTTGACTGTCCATTGAAATTGCAGGGGAATTTGTTCTGCTTCCCTCACTATCAATTGATAAATAATTATTATGAAGGTCCACTTGAATTCTGATAATCGAATTATGGCTTTTAATTAACTCATAAGACAGTCCATATCCGTTAACAAAATAAATGTTAAATGTTTCGTAGTTGTCGCCTTGGACGCTTGAAGAATCAGCTTGACTGTCTTGGGCAAGAATAAATTTTGCAAAAAGAAATGACAATAATAGTAACGTGAGCGAATGCTTTGAAATAGTCTTCATTTTTAATTCCTTATTTGGTTATATCTTTTATAACATTTAGTGTTAAAATCGCTTTCTATGTCCGCAAAATATTTTATTACTCAAAAGAAAATTTAATCCCTGCTATCTCAATGCGAACCGTTTCGGTACAATCTTTGAACCAAAATCTTAAAATTGAAAATTCAGAATCATTCTGATCACCAATCTTCTCGAAGTAATCAATTAATGGTATTTGTAATTTCATCCACCGGTTATCACTACTTTTCTCTATGAGATATTTATTATTCGCGCTGTCAAGCGGAACCTTATAGGTATAGTACTGATTTGTCCTATCAAGCGTCCAGTTATTATTTAGGTCTTCAGAATCAAGAATATTATTTTTTTCTGGGAAATTGATTTTTTCATATTTCAGAGTTATTGAGGGATCCGAGAAATCATCATTATTAGGGTCTGGATTATTTTGCTCATCAAAGTATGTTTCTTTGCTATTGATTAGTTCATCTAACCCTCTATCCTCATCAAAATATGTGAAAGTCTCTAACCGTTCATTAGCGTTAATATCTTCGGAATTCATCATGAGATTTGGAATCACATCTTCAGATATTCTTCCAAGGTCAATGAATAGATAATTTTGGTGAGCATTTATTAGATAGCGTACCCAGATTGATAAATATCCTCGATCAAATTTTCCAACCAATTGATCTGCGTCGTCAGAAATAATAGGAGTCATAACTCCGCCCCAAGAAGTATCAGTAACCGAGTAGTTGAGATTGGTGTTATAACAAGCTCTCTGTTCAGGGGAATATGCTAAATAGAGCGCCGGAACATGAAAGAGTTTTGTAACATTATTAATACTAATCGGAATAGAAATAGGGGATTGATAAATATTATACCAATAAACATTACTTTTAAAATTCATCAAGTTTTCAGCCGGAATATTCCAAGAGTTAATGATCTGTACAGGAATACTTGACTGATGCCATCTCATATAGGGAATATAGTCAGCGTTGAAGTAATCCTTTTTAATTTCAGTAGAGGAATCAAAAATATCGCATCCATTAAAAAGAAAAATCAACATTGAAATCAAAAAATAATTGACATGCTTGGGATTAAAGAAATACATTTTCACCTCAAATTAATTGAATAATTAGAACGTAAAAAGATTCATAGGATCACTCCCAAATTAGAAACATTACATCGTCTAGGCGCAAAAACACTCTTTATATTACTCTAACAAAAATTTATCCGTGATATGAACAGTCCATAACAATTATTTCTCATGGACCTAAAATCATTAATTTATATTTGTTGATTTTAATAAAATCGTAAAAAAAGATTAAAGCTATAAACATTTACAATACCCTTGATTACCCTGATGGAAATTTAAATTGTTAATAGCTGGTTGTCAAGGGGAAAAAACGGGAACCATTTAAGGCTGGCTATTTATTAGTCAAAGAGCGGCTGTTTGAGACGGGTGCTTCTACTTAATAATATAGATCCCATCACCAGATCCAATCCAAATGTTATTATTACTATCTACGGCAATGTCAAAAACGCTGCTTTCTATTATTATTTTCGATTCTCCGAAAATCCAATTTTGCCCATTATAAACTACAATTCCATTGAGCGATGTATTTGCCCAAAGATTACCCTTTAAATCAACGGCTATACTATTTACATATCCAAGTGACTTACCTTTTTTATCAACTGGGTTAATAATTTTCCATTTTTTACCATCAAACGAAATTATATGGGGACGATTAATATCTGCGCTGCTTGAGAGAGAATAATCCAACGCTGCATAAATATGATTTTTTGCTCCGCATGCAAGTTCACCAAAATAATATAGAGGAATTCCTATTTCTTCCTCGCTGAAGATAGAAATGTTTTCACCGCTTATTTTTGCGATACTGCAGGTATTTATTCCATCGTTTACGGCTGCCCAGATATTATTTTGACCATCAGTCATAATATCGCCCAATAAACTTCCGGGAAATGCTGAGTTTTGAGGAGTGAATAACGTCCAATTTAATCCATCGAATTTCATAATCCCGCCTTCTTTAAAAACGCAGGAAGAAAACCAGATATTATTATTATCATCAATTGTTAATGTAAAAACATTGGCTGTTATTAGCGGCGCGTTAGATTTATTGTACAAATGAAATGTATCATCCTCAAATTTTATCAATCCTTTTGAAGAACCTATCCATAAAACATCATTATTGTCAACTGCTAAATCCCAAATGAAAAGACTATCGGGAAGCGTTGAATTAGAGGCATCGTAAAGTGTAATTGAACCATCGTATTTAATTAAGCCTTGCTTAAATGTTGCTATCCACGCTATATCTTTACTATCGAAAACGATGGAAGTAACAAAATATCCTTCCAAAATGTAATCTGATATTTGAAAATCATTTAAAGGTGATGTTATGTCATCGTTGCAGGAGATAAAAAACAGTTGAGAAATTACAACCGACATTGAAATTATTTTTTTCATATTTACCTCGATGCAATTTTAGTGCATTATAACTGCGTCGTTTTTAAATCGCTATTAATTTGAAGCTACTTTTTACCTTTTAAAATTGAAAATGTATTCGAAGTATCTCTCAGCGTATCCACTTCTGTTTTTGAATATTTTTTATAATAATCAATTCTCACTCTGCATTTTCCATAGCTATTTGAATCCACAATTGACGTTGCATGAAGATTATATTTCATTGCCGGAAGAATTCTTATGACCTTACTTCCCTCGTATAACATTAGGCGATCCAATTGCTTCCAATTATTATCACTAATATTTTTTTCAATATAACCGTCTGTTCCTTTAGCAATCAACAAATTATCATGGTCTATTCCAGCTAGAAAGCCATCACCTAAATCGGAGTAGAATGTGTCTTGAGAAGTATTAAGTACCGTGGCTAATACAAAAATTTCGATCTTTGAGGAAACACTTTCAATGAAATATTCTGACTTCTCTGTTTTAATTTCCAAGTTTCCATTGAAATTGTTTTCTACCGGCAAAAGAGGATTGCTCTCTCTTGAACAATGCCACGTAAACAGAATAGATGATATTATTAAAGCAGAATAAAAAATTATTTTTTTCATATTGCATTCCTCTTTATCAATCTATATCAATTGAGATGTTTGGTGCAAAATAAAATAAGTTTGACTGATTCATGAAAACTAATTTTCAAAACTAGCCGGTTTTTTTACTTTAAAATTTTTATATAGTTTCTTGTAAAACCATCGTGTCCATTATCCGCTAAAGAGAGCGTATCCCAAGATAAGCGCCATATTACGTCAAAACGAGAATTATTTGTGTAATAGATAAAATCCAGACTGTCCTGAGAATAGATTGACCTATTTTTTTTAATATAAAATGGACTTGTCCATAAAAGAGTATCATTATACAAATAGGAAGCAGTATTATCGGATTGGAAATTGACCAAGTAATTATCCTTGTGAATATCAATCGTATGTGTAGAGCCAGTGAAACCTCCGGATACTATTTTTAATTGCCACGTTCCGAACAATTTATTCACAGGTTCATTATCAGTGGGTGTTTGACATCCATGCATAAAGATGAAGCAGAGAAGAAATACTATTTTGGCAATGTTTGGATTTATTTGATAATATTTGCCGCGAGACAAAGAAATAGACGAGCCATTAAATGGTTTAGAACCAGGAGAAGGAGAGCATATATTAAACATTTGGAATCCCTTTGATTACTCTGGTAGAAATTTAAGTTTTTAAGAGTTGGCTGTCAAGGGGAAAAATTAGAACCTTGAAGTTGGAAGGGTTGGTACACTGCTACCCAAATAAGTGAGAGAGTTTAAGAGTAAAAAAGGAGTTGTCCCGCCAGGACTCGAACCTGGAAACCATGCTCCAGAGGCATATGTGTTGCCAATTACACCACGGGACATTATTTGAGAACTTTTGTGGCACCAAAGATATTTATTCGATCATGGAAATGCAATTCTAGTAATTGCGTGAATCTTTTTAAACTATTGTCATGGTTGATTTTTCTAAAAATTCTTTAAGACTTTTTTTAATAAAGTATGTCCACCCAGCGATACAACTCTCTCTCTCTCTCGTGAATTCCGGAATTTCTTCGGGAAAGTTTTCCAGAATTTTGAGCGTTAGTCTTAATTGCGTTTTACTATTTTGTTCAAATAGCTCAAACACGACTAAAGAATCTCCGGGATAACCTTCATAACTCCAAGTATACTTTAGCATTTTCAGAGGGACTATTTCTGTCACCTTCCACATGTGTAGAAAATTTCTGCTATTACTCTGAACATTAAATTGAGTTTCAAATCCAACTTCGGGCTTAAAGGACGGAATATTCTCAAAATACCATTGACGCATTTGGTCAATCTCAGTAATGGCGTTCCAAACTTTTTCAACAGATGTATTAAAGAGTTGCTCTACAATTATTTCGTCATTCCTTTTCACAGGATACCGCTTTATATTTGGGAATTCAATATAAGATTTGTTGTTCCAATTTCCTTCACACAAAACAACTAATTGACCAATCGTGAGGAAAAAATTTTGTGGGAATTTCTTTGCCTATCACAAACTAAGAACTAAGAACTAAGAACTAAGAACTAAGAACTAAGAACTAAGAACTAAGAACTAAGAACGCTGGAGTTTCCACACATGTCTATATTTATTTCATCACCAAATTTGTATTTTTTCATTGCGAATTGTTCTTTGCATTTTACTCCCGCTTTAATCGCATTGCTGGCTAGGCGCAATATCTAACAATGAGGGAAATAAATGGAACAGCCAATTTTAAGTGATAAGAATGAATTCCCCACAGAAGAAATAATTTATTCCCATATTGGAAAATCTAAAATACTGTGGCGCTCGCTTTTTGAATATATTCATGAGAATCATTCAGACTTTTGTGAAGAATGGAAATACTACAATGATGGGAAAAGCTGGCTGCTGAAAGTATCAAAAAAGTCCAGAACAATATTCTGGATTTCTGTTCTTAAAAATTCCTTCAGAATGACTTTCTATTTCAATGATAGAGCAGAACAAGTTGTAATTAACAGTACAATTGCCGATGACTTGAAGGAGCAATTTATAAACGGAAAACGATTTAATAAAATCCGCGGTCTCACAATAACTTTTAAGTACAAGAAAGAAATTGAATTTGCTAAATCATTAATAGCAATTAAACTTAGCATTAAGTAGTAAATTTATTTTCGTTGATGCTCTTTTCCGGTCGAGGAATAATTGAATTTACAACGTTTGTAAATTGAATCAATCTTCTTAAATTAAAGACGAGTTAGTATCCCTTTTACTCATAACAACAAATAAAGTATCATCTATGAAACCAAGAGAAATTTTTTATATCCTATCATTTGCCGTCCTGGCGCTTATAACATTAATTTCATTTATCTGGTCGCCAATCGTTTGGAGTCTTGTCTTTTTTGGACCCGTAATAATTATTGGGTATTATGACGCGTTTCAGAAAAAGCAATCAATAAAAAGAAATTTTCCTGTAATAGGACATTTCCGATATATTCTCGAAGAGATGCGCCCGGAGATAATGCAGTATTTTGTTGAGACGGATACTGAAGGAAGACCGATAAACCGAATTTTTCGATCTCTGATTTATCAAAGAGCAAAAAAAGCAATTGATACAACGCCATTCGGAACGCAGTTGGATGTTTACGAGGCGGGTTATGAATGGATGGAACATTTGGTATATGCAAAGAACTCAAGTGAACTCGAAAAATCGCCAAGAATTTTGATTGGAGGTTCAAATTGTAAGCAACCATATTCCGCGAGCATATTAAATATCTCTGCAATGAGTTTCGGGTCATTAAGTCAGAATGCCGTTCTCTCAATGAATAAAGGAGTTAAACTCGGAGGATTTGCTCAAAATACAGGCGAGGGAGGAATTAGTCCCTATCATCTTCAACATGGGGGAGATTTAATCTGGCAGATTGGCACGGGATATTTTGGCTGCAGAGATAATGGTGGAAATTTTCATTCCGAATCGTTTAAATAAAAAGCATCATTTGAAAAAGTAAAAATGATCGAGCTGAAACTATCGCAGGGCGCTAAGCCGGGGCACGGAGGAATTCTTCCGGCAAAAAAGAACACACCGGAAATTGCAGAAATTCGGCGGGTTAAACCGTTCACCGATGTTCATTCACCTCCCGGTCATTCTTCGTTTAATGACGCAGAAGGATTAATGAAGTTTATTCAAAAATTAAGAGAAATATCCGGCGGCAAACCCGTTGGCTTCAAATTATGCGTCGGCAGAAAGGAGGAATTTATTGATATCTGCAAGGCAATGATTAAGACCGGAATTAAACCAGATTTTATTACGGTTGACGGCGGAGAGGGCGGAACAGGCGCAGCTCCTGTCGAATTTTCCAACTCATTGGGAACGCCGCTGCGCGATGGATTGACATTCGTTAGTAATACACTCGTTGGCTATAATTTGAAATCTGAAATAAAAATCATCGCTTCCGGAAAAATAATTACGGGGTTCCATATCGTAAGAGCATTAGCGCTTGGCGCAGATCTTTGTAATTGCGCTCGAGCAATGATGATGGCTGTCGGATGTATTCAGGCTTTAAAGTGTAATACAAATGCATGTCCGGTGGGAGTGGCAACGCAAAATAAAAGTTTAATGAAAGGACTAGACGTGGAAGACAAAGCAGTAAGAGTAGCGAATTTTCACTATTCAACGCTGAAAAGTTTTAATGAACTGCTTGCGGCATCGGGAATGACTTCTCCGGGAGAAATAAGACGAGAGCGCATTTGCAGAAGAATAAACGAAGAGAGAGTCCTAAAATACAGCGAGTTGTATCCGGAAATAGAAGCGGGTTCTTTATTATAGATGGGGAAGTTTATTGTGATTTCAACTGATGCAGAGGATAAGATTATTTATACCGACCGCACTCTTTTAAGAAGAGTTTAAGGTAATTTGACTAAGAACGCCCTTGAAGCAAGTTCACCAAGGCAAACAGTTACACTTTCTTGTAACGTAAAAGCTGGAACGATAGATTTTAGGATCGAAAGCCTGAATGTAATTCTAAGAGAAGTTCAGTTAGAACTGTTTCAAAAATCATTTTCTACTAAAGGAAGCGAAAGAGGTTTGGGAACTTATAGCGTAAAATTGCTTACAGAAAGATACTTGAGATGCAGAAATCTGCAAATCTAGCTTCTAACTCAATAGGGCGCGAAGGAATTATTGGAAAAGATGAGGCTAAGTTTTTCTTCTCTATAAAGGATATTATGCTGGACGGTGAAATTGTTGCGTTCGCAGAATTGGACGATACCACAGCAATAACTAATCTTAGCCAATTGAATAGCTTTTTAAAATCAGAACCATTTTACTTGTCTAATAATTCGGATTTTAGTTTTTCCGCATCATACAATTGCGGTGATAGCACAAAAGTATATAAAGCAATTTCGTATAATTCCTCGGTTATAATTGCCGTTGAATTAATAGAAGAAGGCACGGGAAATTTACTCGGTTCATATTTAGAAAAAGAAATTACAAAGCAGACTTTGATAAATTTTTCTGAAGCCGCATACAAAATAAATACCGATGGAATCGGAAGTAAAAAAGTTAGGCTGCAATTAAGAATTGAAGAAAATGTTGGGGCAGAATATGCTCTGGCAGATATTTCAAAATCTGAGTTGGAACTACCGAAGCAAGGCTTTGTGCAGTCATCATATGAAGGATCATTAGAAGTAAAGGATTATCATTTGTCCCAAAACTACCCGAACCCCCGCCTTCGTTATTCCTAAATAAGATTTTATTTGAATTCATTTTTCAATTAACTTCGGCGGGCAAGCTTTCAATCCGAAAACAGTTATAAAGTTTCAAGTTCCAAGTTTGTCAAGTTGCAAATCCATGATTTACTTGGTAGAGAGGTTCAAACTCTTGTTGATGCGCCAATGTCTGCGGGAGAGCATGAGG
>Ga0180009_10008405_pt1 | contig 10232 bp, 8 predicted proteins | sample OS_PC_MetaG_FD_123537 | JGI IMG/M metagenome (GOLD analysis project Ga0180009, IMG submission 123537) | Groundwater microbial communities from the Aspo Hard Rock Laboratory (HRL) deep subsurface site, Sweden - OS_PC_MetaG | ecosystem: Environmental > Aquatic > Deep subsurface > Groundwater... | reverse complement strand
GCCTCGGCTGCTGCGCTTTGGCGCCCGTCATGAAAGTGGACGATGCCTACTACGGGAATCCGTCACTCGAGGAGCTCGAACAGATCTTCGCGACGCACGGTGGCAAGGAGAGAAGACAATGATCAAGCGAATCACCACAGCCGCCGATCTGGAGACGTTGCGTGAACATGCTCGGTCGGCGCGAAAGCTAAAGCCGATTCAGGTGGCCGTCTGCTCGGGCACCGGATGCCTGGCCGCCAAGTCAAAGACGATGGCTGACCTGCTGGAGGAAGAAGTCGACCGCCAGGGACTCACGTCCCGCGTCGAAGTCCGCAGAACCGGCTGCTTCGGGTTCTGCGAACAGGGACCGGTCATGGTCATCCAGCCGCTCGACGTCTGCTACCTGAAGGTGGGCGTCAACGACGTGGAGGAGCTCGTTCGTCGTACGCTCGCCGAGGGCGAGGTGGTGGAACGCCTGCTGTTCCACACGCCGGAGGGTCGTGCGGTGCGCGCATTGAACGACATCCCGTTCTATGTTGGACAGTCGAGGGTGCTGCTACACGCGAACACCCAAATCACGCCGACGAGTCTGGAGGAGTATCTGTCGATTGGCGGCTATGGCGCACTATCGCGGGCCCTGTTCGAGATGGCCCCCAGGGAGGTCGTGGACCTCATCAAGGCCTCGGGGCTTCGCGGTCGCGGCGGCGGCGGCTTTCCCACCGGCGTCAAGTGGGAGTCTTCCCGCAACGCGCCGGGCGACGAGAAGTACGTCATCGTCAATGCCGACGAAGGCGACCCAGGTGCCTACATGGATAGGAGCCTGCTCGAGGGCAACCCCCACGCCATCCTCGAAGGACTGATCATCGGCGGCTACGCGGTGGGCGCGCGACAGGGCTACATCTATGTCAGACAGGAGTATCCGCTCGCCGTGGAGAACGCTCAGCGCGCGATCGACCAAGCCTACGAATACGGACTGCTCGGCAGCGACATTCTCGGGTCAGGCTTGCGGCTCGACGTCAAGATCCATCGCGGCGCCGGAGCTTTCGTGTCCGGCGAGTCGACGGCCCTGATGCGTGCCATCGAGGGATTCGTCGGTGAACCCCGACCCAAGTACATACATACGTCCCACCACGGATTGTGGAATAGCCCGACCGTGCTCAACAACGTTGAGACGTGGGCCAACGTGCCGGTGATATTGAATCTCGGGTTGAAGCGGTACCGAGCACTGGGTACGGACGGCAGCAAGGGCACGAAGATCTTCTCGTTGGTGGGCAAAGTGCGCAACTCCGGGTTGGTGGAAGTGCCGATGGGCATGACGCTCCGGCAGTTGGTCGAGGACATCGGAGGCGGTGTCCCGGGCGGCAAGGCGATCAAGGCGGTTCAGACCGGGGGGCCCTCGGGTGGGTTCATTCCTGCTTCCCGACTGGACTTGCCAGTCGACTTCGATGCGCTGGACGAAGCCGGATCCATGATGGGTTCCGGCGGTCTCATCGTCATGGATGAGGACACGTGCATCGTGGACGCGACTCGCTACTACGTGAACTTCCTCGCCAAGGAATCCTGCGGTCAGTGTGTTCCTTGCCGCGAAGGGCTCCGACAGCTCTCCAAGATCCTCGACGGCATGGTGGAAGGCCGCGGCACGATGCAAGACATCGAGACCATGGAGGAAATCTGCGAGCTGCTCGAAACCGCATCACTCTGCGCGCTTGGCAGGACGGCGCCGAACCCGGTCCGAAGTGCGCTGCGGTACTTCCGCGACGAGTTCGAGGCGCACGCGCGGGATCGCCGATGCCCTTCACTGGTGTGCGAGTCGATGACTCGCTACGTCATTGACGCCTCGTCGTGCCCGGGTTGCCTGCTGTGCATGAAGGTGTGTCCGACCGACGCCATCGAGGGAGAGCGCAAGCATCCGCATCGAATCGATCAGGACAAGTGCATTCAGTGCGGCAACTGCCTGGCGGCCTGTCCACCGAGGATTTCCGCGGTGCACAAGGTGCCAAAGTCACCGTCCATGGACGCGCCTCGCCCCCGAGCTCAAGTGTAGGAAGGAAGAACGCCATGAAGACCGTTCAATTGACCATCAATGGCAGGCGCGTCGAGGCAACCCCGGGGACAAGCCTGCTCGTGGCCGCGCGCGAAGCCGGTATCGAGATTCCCACCCTCTGTCACAATGACGCCGTCGAACCCTACGGCGCGTGTCGCATGTGCCTGGTCGACATCGAGAAAGGGGGACGGAAGAAGACCGTCGCGTCTTGCTGCTACAACGTCGAGCAGGACTTGAACGTGACGACGTCGACCCCGAAGCTCGAGCGGATGCGCAAGCTGATCGTCGAGCTTCTGTCGCCCGCGTACACGCCCCCGTCCCCGGAGCACCGGGTGGAGGCGCCCAGGTTCACGGGTGCGCTGCCCGACTGTTCGCTATGCGGTCTGTGCGTGCGCTATTGCCGTGACGTGGTGGGGCGCAATGCCCTGTACTTCGCGGGGCGGGGCGTCGACCGTAGAATCGCGTTCGTCCCGGGAGCGGCGTCGGAATGCGACGATTGCCGCGCTTGCTTCGATCTATGCTCGAGTGGCTGGGTCGTTTCCCGGTACACTTCGGATGCGGCGTCGGAGTGGGAAGACCGACCCAGGTTCCGCGGCGCCTGCTGAGTAGGGCTCCCCCGCGTCGTCAACGCGAGGCGAGACGGACGTCGACCCTTCGATCCTCCTTGTACGACGCTTCATCCGATCCCTTCGAGTCGAGCTCGCCGCGCGACGTCATGTCGAGTCGGGAAGTGCTGACGCCCAAGGCGCTGAGCGCGTCGTGCACGGAGCCTGCCCGCCGACCGCCCAACGCTAGGTTGTAGTCCTCTTCCCCTCTGGGATCCGCGTGGCCGACCAAAAGCAGCTTCCTTCCCTTGAGCGCACCGTCATTCATGCACTTGGCGAGCTCGACGAGACTGCTTCGAAACCTCTGGTTCACGTTGGCCGAGTTGTAGGCAAACTTGGGCGCGGACACGTTCGGGCACAGACGCAGGATCTCGTCGTCGAAGTTCAGTCCATTCGGTCCCGTCTCATTGTGTGCTTTGGCCACGGCATCGTGCTGCAATGGGCTGAGTCGATCGCCATCCTCGTTCTGGGCCGAGGGGGTCTTGGGCGCGGGCTTGTCGGAACTGCAGGCAATCATGGTTCCTGCGAGCGCGAAGGCGATCAAGAGCGGAAGTTGTCGCATTGTCTACCTCGACGGTTGGGGGAGCGAAGCTCCTCTTGGTCCGGACAAGCGCTGAGCACGAAGCGCGCCAAACCGGAAATGTGCTTCAATCGCGGCCGCTCCCACCTCCGAAGCGCCCCCTGCCTCTTCTCCCGTCCGGGGCGCGGGGCAATTCGCCCCCACCCGCGCGGGCCACGGGGTTGTTTGCCCCCTAAGATGGAGGTTCCCCAGCCCCGTCGAATCCGCTAAGAGCACGGATCTGGTCCAGCAGTTGCTCCTGCGAAAACGGCTTGGCGAGCACCGCGGTCCCCCCATTTCTGCACTCCACCTGACAAGGGATGGATCCGGAAACGCCGTGATGAGCAGGAAGGGGCCCCGATAGCCCGCGCGACGCGCCAGCGCCACCGCCCGCAATCCGCTGGGCGGAGGCAGGTGAACGTCGATCACGACGATGCTGATGCGGCCCCGATTAACGAGCACATCGAGCACATCGGCGCCGGTGATAGCCTCGACGACTTCGGCACCCACCCCCAGCAGAACTTCGCGAATCCACGCGACCATGTCTGGATCGTCATCAGCAACGAGGACGCGTGGCGTTTCCATGGCTCATCTCGGCGGGGCAAAGTGCAGAAGGAGGGTGCGTAAGTCATCGAGATCGAACGGTTTGTCCAGCACGGCTTGGACCCCGCTTTGCTCCGCGTCCCGGTGGGTTGACATGCTGCCAAACGCGGTGATCAGGATGACCGGCACGTCCCAACCGATGCCGCGCAGCAGCTTGAGTACGTCCAACCCATCGTGCCCCGGCATGCGTATGTCGCTTACGATGACGTCCGGTCGTTCTCCCAGCGGCCGATCCATCATCGCCAGGGCCATGCTGATCAGCTCCTCGCCGTCGCACGCCTCGGTTACGAGATAACCGTCTTTGGCGGCCATGGTCACCAGCATGCTGCGCATCTCGTCATCGTCTTCTGCGAGCAGCAGGTGGGTCGGCGCCACGGCTCCGACAGCGCTTCGGTGTTGGTGATCACGCATGGACCCAAGCTCCTGGTGATGGGGCGCCCAAGCGCCCGGCAAGCAACAAGCTTTCAAGAACCGAGCCAGTCGCGAGCTGGTGCGACAACCCGGAAGTTCGTTCCGGATTTCGTTGTTCGGTAGGGCGCCCGTATCGGCCGCCGAAAAGCGATCGCAGACGCCGCCGGATTCTCTCTAGTAGCTCTCGGAGACGTCGACACCAAACGACCGGAGCTTGCGGTACAGTGTCTTGCGATCGAACCCGAGGATCCTCGCGGCCAGGGTGCGATGCCCCTTGGTCAGCTCCATGACGCGGAGGATATAGCGACGTTCGACCTCTTCCATCGGGGGGAGCTCGGTCGGGTCGTCGCCTGCCACCAACACGTGCGAGCTCAGGTGATCACGCACCTTCGGCGGCAGATCGTCCAAGCCGATCTCGTCGAAGCGAGTCAAGGCGACCGCGCGCTCAATGCAATTCTCCAGCTCCCGAACGTTGCCCGGCCACGGGTAGGCCAGCACCTTCTCGGCGGCGGGTGCCGAGAATCGATCGACCGGCTTGCCAGACCGCGTCGCGTGCTTCTCCAGCAGGGCCTGCGCCAGCAACAAGACATCCCCGCCGCGCGTCCGCAACGGCGGAACATCGATCTGGACGACATTGATGCGATAGAGCAGATCCTCCCGGAACTTTCCTACCTCGACGGCGGCTTCCAGATCCCGATTGGTCGCGGAAACAATTCTGGCGTCAAAGGGGACCTCTCGCTCGGCCCCAACCGGACGCACCGTTCTCTCCTGCAACGCTCGCAGCAGTTTCGGTTGCAGTGCGAGCGGCAACTCCCCGATCTCATCCAGAAGCAGGGTCCCACCTTCCGATTGCACGAAGAGCCCGACTTGACCGCGGTGGGCGTCCGTGAACGCACCCCGCACATGCCCGAAGAGTTGGCTCTCGAGCAGCGCCTCGGGAATCGCCGCGCAGTTGACCGCCACGAAGGGTCCTTCGGCGCGCCGTCCGTGGCGATGGATGGCTCGAGCGACCAGCTCCTTGCCCGTGCCGCTCTCGCCCGTCACCAACACCGAGACGTCCGACGCCGCGACGCGGTCCACCAGGTCGAACACCTCGCGCATGGCACCACTTGCCCCCACGAGGTCTTGGAAGCCTGGGGGCGATTGCATCGCACGACGGAGCCGACGGATCTCTGCCTTGAGTGACTTGCGCTCGATGGCGCGACGGATCGACACCTCGAGCAACTCGAAGTCGACGGGCTTGCTCAGGAAGTCGTACGCACCGGCCCGCATCGCCGCCACCGCGACATCCAGGCTACCGAACCCGGTGATGAGCACGACCGGCAGGTCGGGACGACGGGCCACCAGTTGCTCGCAAAGCGTGATCCCCGGCATTCCCGCCATTCGGATGTCCGACACGCAGACATCGAAGTCCTGACGCTCGATGGCTTCGAGCGCGCGCAAGGGCTCGCGAAAGGAGACGACCTCGAATCCTCGAGCTGTGAGTACTTCCTCGACGAGCTCACAGAAAGCGAAGTCATCGTCCACAACCAGAACCTGCCCGTTCATTTCGTCTCCACGGGTATGCATATCGAAAACGTGGTGCCTTTGCCGACTTCACTGTCCACGGTGATCCAACCGCGGTGTTCCTCCACGATTCCATGCGTGACCGACAGACCCAAACCGGTGCCCTGCCCCACATCCTTGGTGGTGAAGAATGGGTCGAACAAGCAGCTGAGGTGCTCTTCGGCAATCCCCGTGCCCTCGTCATGAACAGCCACACACAGCGTGTCGCGCAGCGTGTCGCCGGCCACCTTCGGATTGCGCCTCGGTGCCACGTCCAATTCCACGTGCAGCTCGCCGCCGGACGGCATGGCCTGCATGCCGTTGACGATGACATTGGTGAAAGCTTGCTGGAGCTGGCCTGAGTCCACCCGCGCATGGCTGACCTCGTCGCCCTTCGTCACGCGGAGGCTGACGTTACACTTCTTCGCCATGGGTCGGAGGAGCTCGATGGTCTGGTCGACGATCACGCCAACGTCCGCGGAGGTCATGTCTGGCCCGCGCTGACGCGCGAAGTCGAGGAGCTGCCGAATGATGATGGTCATTCGTTCGACTTGCTGGCCGATGATTTGCGCGTTTCGCGCCGCGCTCTGCCCCACCTCGGGATCCGAAGCAATCATCTTGGAACGACCCAACACGACGTTGAGAGGCGTGCCCAGCTCGTGCGCGATTCCGGAAGCCAGCTTTCCGACCGTCATGAGACGGTCAGCGTGGCGAAGTTGTTCGAGCGTGGCGATCCGGGCTGCGGATTCCGCGTCGAGACGTTCGCGGCCTTCGCGTAGCTTGTCGAACATCCCGTTGAGCTCCGAAGCCAGTTGGCCGATCTCGTCGTTCTGCGTGATGCGGATGGGGTGCGTCAAGTCCCCTTCACCAGCGCGTCGAGCCGCTTCGACGAGCACGCGGATGGGACGTCCCACGAGGAACAAGCCGATCATCAGAATCCCGGCAAAGGACGCTCCGAGGGTCACGGCGGTGCTCCAGACGGTTCGCTCGATCGACATTCGCACGTACGCGGACTTCTCCGCGAGCGATTCGGAGAGGCGAACGGCGCCGACGGTCGCACCGTCGACAACGACGGGCATGACGGTCACGACGCGGCCCTCTTCCTTTTCCGAGTCCGGTGTGACCCAGGTGATCGCGCCCGGCGCTTTGATGGACGATGTCACCGCAGCACCTTGCCGGTGTGTCGGAATGTCGCGGGTGGCGAGCCAATGGATCGCGACATGGGTATAGTCTGCATCCGCGTTTTCGACGAGGGCGGCCGCGTCGTCGGGACCACGCGACTTGAACACGCCGGCCGCGGTGAGGGCCAGCGCCCGGCCAAGGACGATTTGATCTTTGGCGCTGTCTTGCTCGAACGTTTCCGCCTCGCGCCGCACGCGCAAGAATCCGTAGAACACTTGGACGGAAGTGATCGCGAGGACGAGCGCGAGCGCAACCTTGAAAGCTAGTCTCACAGCCGGAAGCTTACTCGACACGGACGTCGTCCGCCGGGTGAAGCGACCGATTGGTTGGCCATGCCACCCAGGCCAGCGCTGGCACCGCAGCAATCCGGCACCGCCACGGCAGCGCTCAAAACAAGTTGACCATCATTCGCGTACCCACGATGTACAGGAGTAGGGCAAACACTCTCTTGAGCTTTTCCACGGGCAGAGCATGGGCGAGCCGCGCACCGAGCGGTGCGAAAAGCACGCTCACGACGACAATACCAGCGAGTGCCGGAAGGTAGATGTACCCCACCGAGTGCGGCGGAAGTCCGGTGTCGCGCAAACCGTTCGCCACGTATCCGATCGTGCCGGCCACGGCGATGGGAAAGCCGATCGCGGCGGAGGTTCCAATCGCAGTGTGTACCGGCAAGTTGTGTAAAACCATGAACGGAACCGACAGCGTCCCACCCCCGATCCCGACGAGACTTGAAACCATGCCGATCCCGTTGCCGACGCCGAACATGCCCACCCGCCCGGGAAGGACACGCGAGGCCTTGGGCTTTCGCCCGAGCAACATCTGCGTGGCGACGTAGTAGAGAAAGATGACGAACAGGACGATGAGCGATCGGTTGGACAGGCTCGCGGCCACGAAGGAGCCCAGCAAGGTACCGAGCAAAATTCCCAGGACGATCCGTCGGACCACGGACCAATCCACGGCGCCGCGACGGTGATGAGCCCGGGCGCTGGAGATCGACGTGAACACGATGCTCGCCATGGACGTGCCCAAAGCCAGGTGCATTGCGTGAGCGTCCGTGATGCCCTGGCGGTGAAAGCCGAACATCAGCATGGGCACGATGACCAGCCCGCCACCTATACCGAGCAGGCCCGCGAGGAGGCCTGCGACCACGCCTATCAGCGAATACATCAACAGGATTGAAACCATGGCGAATCGCTTCGATTGCCCTTGCTCAAGCGGTCGTCCCGTATGAACAAGCTCTCCTTCACCGGACTGCGAGTAGTTTTTCGTTGGAACTCGCCGTCAGGCGGGAACAGTCTGGGCCGCCCTTGGTCCAGACCCCCAGTGGCGCGAGATCCACTTCTCCAGGGTGATGAGCGGCAGTGTGATCACCCCGGCAAGCATCGAGACCCCCAATTCTTGCCAGTCCAGCGCCGCTGTGCCGAACACGGCCTGAAGCGGCGGGGCATAGATGAACGCACCTTGAAGGGCGAGCGTGACGCCGATGCCCACAAAGACCCAGGGGTTGCTGAACACCCCAATCTGGAACATCGAGTTACGCAGCGAGCGGGAGTTGAGCATGTAGAAGACCTGGAACATGATGACCGTCGTCACCGCCATCGTCTGGGCCTCCGCCAACGAATCAGCGCCGCTCGCACCGCGCGTCATGACCGCATCGTACTCCCACTGAAAGAGCCCGACCGACGCGACGGTCATCAGGATCGATGCGAGCACTGTGCGCCGAATGACAAGCTTCGACAGGATGGGTTCAGACGGGGATCGCGGCGGGCGCTGCATGACATTCGGCTCTTTCGCCTCAAACGCGAGGGGCAGCGCCAGCGCGACCGCTGCCACCAAGTTGATCCACAGTAGCTGCGTGGGCTGGATCGGAAGGAGCAACGACTTGGTGGAGGGATCGAAGGGTAGCAGGAGCACCGCGTACATCAGGATGAACGCCAGTCCCAAGTTCGTCGGCAGCACAAACGCAAGGCTCTTCACGAGGTTGTCGTAGACGCGTCGCCCCTCTTCCACCGCCGCGACGATGGTGGCGAAGTTGTCGTCCGTCAGCACGACGTCCGCGGATTCCTTCGAAACCGAGGTCCCGGAGATCCCCATTGCCACGCCGATGTTCGCCTGCTTGAGCGCGGGGGCGTCGTTCACGCCGTCCCCCGTCATCGCGACGACGTTCCCCTCGGACTGCAGCGCCTTGACCAGCATCATCTTGTGCTCTGGCGCGACGCGCGCGAACACCGAAGTGTTCGCGGCAGCTTTCCGCAGGGAAACGTCATCCATGCGCGCGAGGTCCTTGCCTTCGAGCGCTCCCGACACGTCTGCGAGCCCGAGTTGTTCTCCGATCGCCTGCGCTGTTCCCTTGTGGTCGCCCGTGATCATCTTGACCACGATTCCGGCGGCTCGACATGCGCGCACTGCCTCGATCGCCTCGGCGCGGGGGGGATCAATCATTCCCACCAACCCCGAAAAGGTGAGCGCCTCGGCCACGTCCGCTTCCTCGAGCTCATTACGGTCCGCGTCGGGCCAGGCTCGCGTCGCTACAGCAAGGACCCGCATTCCCTCGGACGCCAACCCGTCGACGTGGGCGCGGATCGTCTCGTGGTCAACCACGTTGTCCGTCCCGCCGCAGCGCTGGAGCACGGCTTCGGGCGCTCCTTTGAGCACGATCCGGCGCCGTCCGTCTTCGTCGTGCAAGGTGGCCATGAACTGATTTTCCGACTCGAAGGGGATGACGTCGACTCGCCTAGCGCGCGCACGAAGTGCATCGACGTCCATGTCTGCTTTGGCCGCTGCCACGACCAAGGCTCCCTCGGTCGGATCGCCGGTAATCGTCCAAGCACCCTTCTGCTCCAACAACGTCGCATCGTTGCACAGCGCTGCATCCCCCAGGAGGCTACGGCCGCTGTCCGGCAAGCCCGGGGCTCCTTCCGTGACGAACCCACCGACAGGCTCGTAGCCCACTCCTTCCACACGAACCATGCCGTTCTCGGGCGTCCACAACGCCTTCACCGTCATCTCATTTCGGGTCAGCGTTCCCGTCTTGTCCGAGCAGATCACCGTCGTCGAGCCTAGCGTTTCGACCGCGGGCAGCTTGCGGATGATGGCGCGTCGTGCGGCCATACGCTGCACGCCAATCGCGAGCGCGATGGTTACAATCGCCGGCAGGCCTTCCGGAATCGCACCCACTGCAAGAGCAATGGCAAAGACCAGCGTCTCTCGCAGGGCGACCGCCAACTCCACCCCAGCTTGAGTGGCGCGGAACACGCCGAACGCCAGAATTACCGCGGAAACGACGAGAATGGCGATGGTAATC
>Ga0180009_10008404_pt1 | contig 10233 bp, 5 predicted proteins | sample OS_PC_MetaG_FD_123537 | JGI IMG/M metagenome (GOLD analysis project Ga0180009, IMG submission 123537) | Groundwater microbial communities from the Aspo Hard Rock Laboratory (HRL) deep subsurface site, Sweden - OS_PC_MetaG | ecosystem: Environmental > Aquatic > Deep subsurface > Groundwater... | reverse complement strand
CTGGATGAGGTAAATTGAATTTCATACATCATGCTCATAGTACAACCTTATCCTTTTGTCCAGCACTTTTTTCGGCTTCTACCGGAATTTTTTGAGAAGTTACGGGGATTGAGCAACGACAATTACCCGTTATCGAATTCTGGTGTTTAGTCGACTGAACACTTTTCAAATGGTGGTTTGGGCACTGCCAGGCGCGCCCGGGCATGAGATCGTTATTGGGACCTATCCATCCTATACGATTATTTTGATCGGGTGCCAGATTTGAGATCAGAGGAGGGTTCGGGATGTGAGGATAGTGCCGGGATGGGTATGGATACTTTCAGTCTCTAAACGATTCGAGGTGTTCAGCACGATGAGACCTTATTAGGCACAGAGGGATCTGGAAAACAATTCGCTGACAAGGAGATCGATGCAGTATGCAAGACGGGTGGTTTAGGCGGGTTTGACAAATCTCCGCAAACCCGTATCCATCAGGGGGCAGAACGACTATTCTGGGATTTAATGGATTGATATTGTGAGAAACTTAATTTACCCATATGTCAGACTTATGTTGCCAGCTGATAACCTGCGGTCATGAAAAGATATTTGGAATTATGAAATTTTTTGCTGGATTGTGCTTGCAATCATAATATTAAAAATAGTGGGATTGTCCTAATTGCAAATCTTTCACCAAAACAGGGCAACTGCCCAGGCATAAGCTGATGAGGTGGCAAAATTTTCATTTTCTATAAATATCGACTTTAGTTTCTAAACATTTTCTAAGTGAAAGATCGTTCACTCCGACTTCGAACCAGCTATCTGGTTTCTGATAAAAGTCGAGGCCCCGACCGATTTTTATCACCCATCCATTATCAATTCGGATCTCCCGGTCATGCATGTTTGGATTCAGTTTGATGTCTAAGACTACATCTATTTCTAGGAGGCTTTGTTTGACCTCTTCAAGATTATCACGCATGTCGGAAATGTTCGTTTTTTCATCGTAGCTGGTGATAAGGTTGATCTTACGAACCATTGACAGCTTTACCATTGTTTCACAAAATCTCACAAAATTCTGTATTTGATGCGTTACCCGAACGTATGGATCTTCGACCGTAACTTCCTTGGCACCTTTGAGGTAAGGCCCTATAATGGAATCATACCCGTGGCCTGTATCGCCATAAAAAATCGTGAAGTGCTGCTCCTGCGGTTCTTGATCTCCATCTGAACTCGGCTTTAATGTTTCTTCTTTTATTGATTCTTCTGTACGTTCATGCTCGGGCTTTTCAGTGGTTTCCGGTTTCGTGTGAGGTTCTTGATCAGGTACGATGACAGGTTCTTCACTTTCCATATCCGAATCAAGTTTTTTTCGAACTGGCTGTTGTGTGGCCTGCGCCTCTTTTGATTCGGGGCAATAGACAACCGTCTCTTTGCCCTTTGCAGTGAAAAACGACAGGTTAATATTGACGAACTCATCATCCGGTTTTCGCTTGTTCATCTGCTCTTTTATTCGACGTCGGGCCTCTATAGCATAGGCAACATACTCTTCAAATTCATCGTCAGTAGGCTCACTGAGAGGGTGCAAAATTTTTAAGAATGCGCAAAGGGTTTTATTAATACCTTTTTCATCACGCCCTTCGATACTTTTACCAAATCGGATACGGTTACTCACCTCTTCATAGCGATTCTTGTGTTTGAGCTGATAATGAAAAGCTTCAGCAAGATAGTCAGTTATGAATCCATAGTTGCCTGTCAAATATTCCGAGGTATTTTTTGGGAACTCCCACCCTGGAACATAACAGGCAAAACGATCCATAATTGCGAGGTCAAACTCTTTAGGTAGAGGCAAGAATAGATCATAATCGGTTGACCGAACAATTTGTTCAATGGAATGATCAATATTACCAATAAAGGCCATGCTCGCGTCGGCAATGATTTCCACGCCACGGGAAAATCGACCGTTAGCCATATAGTCCTTCATGATTTGGATAGTATCAGGGTCTTTAATTTTTATCCCGGCTATTTCGTCGAATGCAACCGTGTCCCAGAATCCAACCAAACCAACTTTTTTACGGGCATTGTTATAAAACAGGACGGCTTTGGTCGACTGGCCACCGCTTATCAGTGTGGAATAAGGTGAAAATTCACTGAAAAAATAAGACTTCCCCGTTCCGCGAGGCCCGAGCTCGATAAAATTGAAATTTGCTTCAACGAGCGGTGCCAGGCGGGCAATATAATGAAATTTAAGTCGAGTCGTTAACTTCGAGGGTTCTAATCCGACTGACCTGAGTACCACATCCACCCATTCGTCACGTAAAAATTCCCTTCGCCCTTCTGCATAGCGTTGAAAATCAAAACGACTGAGTTGAATGGGACGAAGTTCATCAATAAAAAAAGCATAATTATCTTCATCAAATTCATTATAAGCAACGGTTACCTCAGCCCAGATTCCACCTTCCAATAACCGTTCATTGTCTCGATAATATTTTTCACCAATAGCAATTCGCTGGGAATTGAAATTTTCCAAGGCGGCCCAATGGCGTTTTTCCTTTTCAACGTATCGGACATGGACCTTATCTATAAAACGGTGCTTGCCTTTTGTTGCAACCTTAGACTGGGCGGCATTAGATTCATCAGGTCGAACATAGTTGTCCTGAAGGGTTGCGAGCACCGCTTCCATTCCTGCTTGTATTTCTGTTGGTTCATCACTGGCGCAGTAGCGTGCTAATAGGAACTCTAACACAAACGTCGGTACATTCGTTCCTTTTTTAATCCTGTGCAAAAGGTCCTTACGGACGACCCGGCCCTCGAAGATGCTTATTAGCTTTTTATCTAATTGGTCCATGCCTTACACCACGTAATCGGTTTCCAAATCAAGTTTACAGAAAATTGCAAAATTATTTGGGTTCATTGCTTTGACCGTAAATTTGCCCTCAAATTCGAGTAGCATCTTTATCGTCACTTGAGTTCGTTCGCCAGGTTTCATTGTTATGGTCCCAGTCGCCGGATTGACGGGACCTCCAGCTTTTGCCTCACCGACCACATTGCCTTTCTTATCATGAGCTTCAAGAAGCAGTTCAAAATCAATTTGCTGTGGAAACAGCTCTTTCTGTTTAGATACCAATTCTATGTCAATAACGGGCAGACGCGTTGTTATTCGTTTCGCCTCATTTTTGTATGATAAATTAAACTTGGGTTTTTGGATTTCCTTTTGTCTCTCTCCAAGCTTAATCGAAAGAACAGGTAATATGCATTCCTGCAATGAAGCACCACCATGAAAATATAGTTCTCCTGCACGATATGGGGCCAAACCTCTTGGCCCGCTCGCTTGCACAAATTCCCCTCTTATACCAAGGTGCTCTGCCGAAATTACAAAATTTGCGTCATCTGCAGTTCCGTTACCCAATGCGAACCGGTCATGAACGATTATCCAGTTGCCTTCAGGTTTAACGCATACATCCCCAGCCTCAGCATGGGTGTTTAAGAAAAAACCGTGATCGGTGGCGATAACGACATTTTGGAATCCCATCCCTTTTAATTTATGGATGGCGACACGAATCCGTTTGAGTGTGTCATGAATAAGTCTTAGAGCTGCCTCTGGCGCGGTTTCAAGCTGGCTGTCAATTTCAACACTTCTCAATACTAAGAGTTCAACTGTCTCTGATAGCTTCTTTTTAGAACGAATAAAATTGGTGAGGGTCATTTCGGAGAATCGTTGACCATATTTACTGCGAAGAACATCCATTCTTTGGATGACTCCAGCTAATTTTGAGGTTCCCAGCATCGGTAAAATTTTATTGTCATCTTTAACAAGGCTAAGTGCCTTGCCAGCTTCAGGAAGTAAGCTCGCCATGCCCACAGTGGTAATTGTTGGCAATTGGGAAAATGCAGGGCTCAACTCGACTGAGTCGTCTTCGGAAAGTTGTTTTTCTAATGCAACCCCCAATTCATATCTCAATGCGTCAATCAGTAGATAGGCGACTTTGCGACCACTTTCCTGCAATTTGGGAGCGATCAATGTGTCAAATACATCTGCATTTGCCAACCTCCCCAGAGGAGGCCATCCATTTGTTTCTAAATGTCGAATGAATAAATCATGAACTTTTGCAGATAATCGTCGATAATTATCGCGTGCTTTTTCAACGATGCTATCCATAATAGTATCAACATCGACTAAATCGGCAATAGATTGTTCAAATTCCCTTTGAAGCCGATCAACCTCACGAAACCGACCAACGTAAAAATCTATAATGCCATCGAGGCTGCTTGAGTGATCGGGCAATTGTCGTGCATAATCGTCACAAGACTCACAAAGAGCAAGTGCGGATCGAATAAGCCCCCATTGGGCTTGGCTTTCACCTTTTCCAACCCAAACAGAATGCTTATGCCGTCCTAAAATGGAACGAACCATATCCGTTTCGTCTCGATTTAATGCATCTACTGCCTGTGTCAAAAATGACCTTTCCTCAAAAGGAAATGTATCGCGAACTCCGAGGTCATTCAGCGATTTACAGTGTCCAGGCAAATCAAGGTCTTGTTCAATTGATTCAGCTCTGTCTATATAAATTGATTGAGTTCGTCGATCGTTTCGAAGCCGATCACATAGATCCTCAACTAAATGCTTGGCTTCGTCCGGAGCTCGCGGGACATTAGATAGAGACTCAGGTAACGATACAGGCAGGTCAAAAACGAATTCGCTGTAAAGTAGAAAGCGCCACAATTCATCGCCAATGGACGGCCATGTTTTGCCGCGAGTAATCAGCTTTAAACCAATACACGTATGAAAAAGCTCCCTGGCTTCAGATACCCAAGATTCATTTTCCTTCAGTGAATCCTTTTGTCGCTCAGATGGTGCCAATATGGCAAAAAGTATATCGCTGGCCGATTCAACACCTAAAATTACCTGAAGATTTGGCCAACCAGAACCTTTACCCAATGCATCCATAACCGCAAAGGTTGGTAAGGGGTTTTCACTGAATATTCGTCTGATTTCGGTACTTTGATCAGGCTTTGCCTTTAGACATAAGTGCATGTATTCATCACCGGCACCATCCGGAAAAATACTACCACAGGCAGAATATAAGGAGAAAGGATCAACTTGTTTTTCTTCATCAGACAATGGGGCTTTTGCCGGCACATAAACCAGCATACCCTCTAATCCCTTTGAGCTGCCTAATGATTGCAGTGTTTTCAAGGCTTCTTCTCGGCTTTCTATGCTACTCTCACTTGCATCAATAATCCGTATAGTTTCCGTTGCCATCTCCAGGCATAGCTCATGGTATAGATGATCTGGGTCATATACAACCAACACACCGCTTTTCTTAAGGCGAGGCAACAGTATTTGATCTTGAATAAAACATTTAATATTCATTGAAACATCTCTGGTTGTCTGATTCGTCCGGTCATGTCCGGTTGGTTGATATTAATAGGTGAAAACAAATGACATTATATAAGTTTTTTCAAATGGTTGAAGACATATCATAATCTTTACCCTTGACGCTTACCTGTCCGGTTCATGTCCGGTCATGTCCGGTGCGTTGATATCAACAAGTGTGACAAGATGACTTATATAAGCTTTTTAAAGCAGTTACAGGTGAATCACAATCTTTGCCCTTAACTCTCACATGTCCGGTTATGTCCGGTTCTTCCGTTGATAGCGGGTGCCAGCTCCCTTTCCTTTGCGTGCAAGTACCGATAAATCTTCCAACTCCGATAAATCCCTTCGAGCCTGCCGTTCAGATACATCGGATGCAAATCGTTTTCGATATTCAGCCGGTGTAATCTCACTGCCTGATGAAAGCTCCTTCATCAATGCCTGCTGTCGTTTGTTCAATAATATATCATCACTTAATGATAATCGCGCTGAATACAAAATCAGAGTCACACCAGAGGGTCTGTCCATCCATTTGGGAGAAGGTAAACCATAATCCTTACAAGAAGTTAGTATTTTCTGCGTACCGCGGCCAACTCGTTCCATCAGTCCGCGTATATAGAGCACATGCGCAATATCCGGGTTGGTAGGCACCGAAGGGTGATTCCGTCTCAAATCGCTCGGTTTCAGACCTTCAGGCAAACGCCCAGAATTCCAAATTTCAATGCGAGAAGGGTATATTCCGACAGAAATACCACCAGAGAATCCAGAGTAGTCTCGGTGCGCAAATGCGTTTACCAAGGCTTCGCGTAATGCATACATGGGATATTCAGGCAGGTCCTGGCGGCGTAATCGATCACCGTCAAAATGAGCAGTCAAAGCTACATTCCGATTCACAAAATCGATGACGTTGTTGAGCATATTTACGAGTGGTCCCTGGAACACTTGATCATCCAGGTATTGATCGGACTCCTTGTCCTCAGCATAACGGGTTGCCCGGACACGCACCTGAGGATGTCTCAAAGCCGGATTGTTTGCAAAGAGTACATCAGCAGCTTGTGAGAAGCTGCCGGTACGGTAAAGTCCTAAATCCTCTAAGATAGGTATGACTTCATTAGAATTTGAAAATGTGAAACGTCTCGATTCTTCACCTTCCTTTGCAGTTTTAAAAACCTCATCGGGATCAAGGTCTTCCTCTTCTAGAGCCATAGACGGACGTCGTTCCCAGCGCTCTGGTTCAATTGATTTTGATTGTACCATTTCTCTAAGTGTTGCAGAATCAGCGGTCCGAGTCTGAGATCCATGGCGCACATAGACGGCCCCTTTATAAACATATGGTCGATCTTTCCCCTGGGGCACTTCTATTGTAACGATGGTTTTGCCATTTTCTTCATCCAGACCTACGGATAAAAGTGCTTTTGGCGAAATTGCATCATTAAGAAATACTTGAAGACTATCTGCCTCTGGCTGCGCATCAGTGATTCCAACAATTTTGCCTTTATCGTCAACTCCGCAGAACACAGTGCCGCCTTTAGTATTGAGAAATGAACATATAGTTTTAGCAATTGCGCTTGAATCTCTGACGGATGTTATAAACTCTATTCCTATATTCTCACCGTTGACAATTTGCTTTTTGATGGCGGCAGCAATCATGACTTCACCCCCTTTGCCATCTGTTTGCTTACAGTTGCATAATCCTTAAGCTGCTCTTGAAGAAAATGCTCTACTTCTTGATAGCGATAAAACTGCGCTGAGGCAAAAAGTTGAGCATCCTCTGAGGTGACAAATTTTTGTACCCAATTTCCTTTCCGATCTTTTATTTGGATATCATGTCGAATTGCGGCTTCATACATATCGATGACACGAAGATCATCAATCACAGGAGTCTTTTTCAAAGGCAGTTTGGAACGCTTTTTTGCCGTATCATATCCAAGGTTTCTTAAAAGAGTTCGTGCAAAAACAACCTGGTCGTGAGCCAAAATCCAACTGGGTTTATTTTGTTCAATTGCTTTCAATAATTCCTGATGGGTAATTGACAGTGCACCTTTATCTTTACCGCTGCCGTATTGAGTTGTTATAATGGCAAGGAATAAATCGCATGCTTCTACTGCCTGAAAACAGTTTTCGAAGGCAGTTTTGTCCGGAAAAACAGGCAGGGTTCCTTTGTGTGACATCCAAACTTCATAACCAAAACTCGTCAGGATTGCATACACACGCTCAAGGAGTTCCTCAATCCCATAAACGGTGGAAGAAACCATTACTACCAGTTTTTTTCGTTTTGCTGCCATTAAGTTTTTCCTTTAGATTTTTCCATAATTATGGCCTTGAGAGCCTGTTCACTCAAATCCTTTGGCACCCATTTGTATTTTGGATTGCCTTGCCGGTCTGTACCATTCTCGATTTCCTCCCACAAATCAGATTCCAAGTCGTGGGCGATAGCGTAACTGCGGTCTTTATGGCTCGCCCGGATAACACGGTCAGGCCAGATACTGTAAGCAAGGTGTGACCAATCGTAATCGCCTTCTTCCAGTTTTTTCCATGTTTCTTTCAGCTTCTTTTGCCAGGGTTTGTGTTGGAATAATTTCCATAAAGGTGCTGCTGTGATTTGGACGCCGTCGTTTTGGTTTGGTTTCCAGAATTCGGCAATACGCAATAGCTCGTCTCGAAAATCCTTTATTTCAATTTCCAAATCGGCAAGTTTTTCCAGCTTTTTTTCTTCCTGAAGCGAACGGCTAGCTTTGCGACTAAGCTCTGCCACTGCTTCGGAAATCTGTTTGAGCTTCGGCTCCTCCACAAAGTCGTTGATGCAGGTGTAGAGTGTCTGATCGGTCAGACGGTGATAGTTAAGCCAGAGGGTGTAGGAGCCAGATGCTGTAGATAGCGGCCAATAAATGGGGGCCTGACGGCGGCTCTTGGAATACCGCTTTAGGTGGTCGGCAAAGAATTTGATTGGATTTGTTAAGTATTCTCGCAAAGAGCGCACACCCAAGATTTCGCAGGTTTCCTGTTCGATTTCTTCTGCTTTGTCATTCCAGATGACCTCTATAGCTTCGCGGACCCGAGTTACGATGTCTTCTATGTGGCCTTCATCGTCTACTATTATACCTGACCAGGAAATTCGTAGCGGGTAGTCTGCTGGAACATCTTTGGGGTTGGCAGGGAGGCCGTTTGCGTTTTGGAGCATACCAGTTGGACAATGTAGCAGTTGATCAAAAGGATTTGGTACTTTCACCGATCGATTTTCATCAGTTGAAAAAGTAATATTCCAACGGCCAATAATTAATCCAAAATAATAACTAATTAATGATTTAGCATCAAAGGCTAAATCTTTAATAATTTTTCTTTGAATCGCTTTGACTAAAGAAAAACCTCTTTGTTTTAAAAACTTTTTTGCCTCTGACAATTCACTTTTACCCAGGTTAAAACCAGATGTTACTAACCGATTAATTTCCTCAATTGAATTATTTAAATCTTTTCTTATATCAGGTGATAAACCAAATTTTTTATACGATTCAAATATTGGTGATGTTTCATTTCTTAGGCTAGTAGCCTGGATGCTTTTCACTATTTTAAGAGTAATGTTTCCTATTTTCTTTAATTGTACATCGTTTAGCTGAGGAAATGGTATGTTGGCCACTAAACCTTCTTCATATGATTTTGCTGCCCCCTCTGCAGCTCCAACAAGAGAATGAACGAAGAACCTAAATAAATCCGAGTTTGTGATTCCAATAATTGCTAAGTTATTATCGATGAGATCCTTTTCGCCAAAAATGCTTATACCTTTATTGGTCCAAAAACATCCTGCTGGTAGAACCCTTGGAGCAAAGTCACTTGTTGTGCGAAGTGGATATGTTGCTCCCGATCTCCCATATTGGCACTCGGGATGGAGAACCCAATCTGTATTTCCCTTAAGGTAATGATATTTTGAAACGATTGTAGCCTTAATTTCTTTGAAATCATTTTCAGCACGTACAAGTAAATGTATATCATGATAAAAGGGCGAATATTCACCCCCTTTACTTAAGTAAGACCAAGTACCACGAAACCAAATGTGCTTAGGAGGTACTTCCCAAGTCAGTCTAATATATCGAAAATCGTTAGAAGTAAAAAGACCACGTTCTACACATCGTCCTTCGCTTTCTAATTTGATATTTTTTTGAAATATATGTAGTTTCTTACTTGAAAGCCAATAACAAAATGTGTAATTTGGGACTAATTTAAATTCGTTTGCTTTAAAATAAAATTCCCCGGGGCAAGCCCTCTCGCTTAGGCTCGACTTTCGCTTCGCTCAAACGGGGTATTTTTTCGGAATTTCGATTATAAAAACGCCGCAAGCGGCGGGGTATTTGACCCGAGCTACGCAATAAAAAATGTCAGGAGAATCTATATCATTTCTAACCATATTTACATGTTTTAATAGGTATTCATCTTTCAAACTTTCGATATTTGTTGTACGTATCGCCGTCCCATAATCATCAATCTTTGTACTCCCATTTCTTACAACATATGCAGCAGCTTCGACCATTGCATCGTCAAGAACACCTAACCCTAAATCTGCAATGTTAACAATCTGTGCGTTTTCGATAAGGCACTTTTTACGCCATTTATCAAAAGATTTTAAAAATAAAGCAGTTCTATTGGTTATGGCACCTATTTTACCATTAATATGAATTCTGCCTTCAAGCATTTCAATGAATGCCGACAAAAGATCAACTTTTGATTCGGGATATTTAAAACCTATATATTTTTTTGAAAATATACTAGCTGCACCAAATGGAGGATTTGTGAGACCCACATCAAATCGTTGGTGGCAGAGGTCAATTAAGGCAAATCCCTTAGCAGCATCCTCAGCAAAGAGTCGCAGAAGGGAGCTATCTCCCGCTTCG
>Ga0180009_10008403_pt1 | contig 10237 bp, 11 predicted proteins | sample OS_PC_MetaG_FD_123537 | JGI IMG/M metagenome (GOLD analysis project Ga0180009, IMG submission 123537) | Groundwater microbial communities from the Aspo Hard Rock Laboratory (HRL) deep subsurface site, Sweden - OS_PC_MetaG | ecosystem: Environmental > Aquatic > Deep subsurface > Groundwater... | reverse complement strand
TTTATTAAGGTCCGGCGCGGATCCCTTTAAATCGGAAACTTGGCCGCCGGCGCCGGTTAAGGTCGGAGCCTGCTTGGAAGTTATATTAAAATCCTTGTCGGTGAGCTTGGGATCTGTTCCATCAAATAGCTGGCTGTTCCGGTTATATAGCTTGCTGAGCCTGTCCTTGGCGTTTTTATCAAGCCCTTTACTCACGTCTGCTATATCCGGCGCAAGGCCTTTTAAGCAGGAATCATTCGCCTTTTTCTGAGCGGCTTCTATCAAGTCCTGCTTCTTGTTGATTAAGCCGCAGTTTTTCTTACAGCTCTTTACAGCGGCGGCGGATTTGGTGTTCTCGTCGTTGAGAAAACCGGTGATTGCCGAGCATAGCTGGTCTTTGATAGACGCTTCACAGTTGGAAGGCTGGAATAAGATCGCAACGCTTGCGTAGGCGCCGTAGGCAATAGACGCCTCGCATTTGGGCGGGATAGATACAACCACGGCAACGGCCGCGACAGTCAGAAGCGTTCCACCTGGAACGATTTTAGGAGCATGGGGTAAAGCTAAAATGACCGTGGCGAAAATTGTAAATATTATTGAATTAGCTTTCTTCTTCATATCCCCGCCGGAAAAATTCTTAGCCATCTGAACGCTGTATATAGGATAGCAGATAAACCGGGAATTTCAAGGGGCTGATATTCCGGGCCAAACCAGACCAGCATTCCGGGCCAAACCAGACCAGCATTCCGGGGCAAACCAGACCACCGGTCCAATCCAAACCAGACCACCGTTCCGGGCAAACCAGACCACTTGGTTTTGGGTATAGCGCCTGAAGCCTATTGAAGCGGCGCCGGGTAACAATGTTTCATGAAATCTACGTTAAAACGGAGATTGGTAGGAAACATAAGATAAGATTATCGTGAGTAAGGGCAGAAAAATCAGCCAAGATTGATTTTCCCGTAAAAAGTCTTCGCTTTTTCCGGGCAAATCGCGCGACCCTATAATTGTAGCAAAAAAAGGCAGGCGCAATTTCTGAAAATGACCGGGAAAAACTTCGGCGGATTTGCTATGGCAGCCAAAATCCGGCATAATTGTCGTACGCGCGCGCGTACGACAAAAGGAGCAGATATGTTTCGCCTAAGCGACCGCCAGTGTAAACTGTTTGACGCATACGGGCTGATGACCCCGCATAAGAAAGCCGCCTGTGAAAAAAGCTGGGCGGGGCCGTTTCATGGGAAGGCCCTGCCGATTCTATTTGGAGCCGAGCCTGAGTTCGCGGAACTCTACGACGAGCGCATGGGCAGGCCGAATTGTCCGGTAGCCCTGCTTGCGGGCCTGCATATACTCAAAGAGATGCGCGACCTGACGGACATGGAAGCGCTTGGCGCCCTGGAGTTTGATGCGCGGTGGCGGTATGCGTTCGGGCTTGAGCCGGATGAGGCAAAGCTCTGCCAGAAGACGCTGCATAATTTCCGTGAAGCGGTTATGAGACGTGAGAAGGGGCGCGTTATATTCAGGAAAATTACCGATGCGCTTATTTCTGCGCTCGGCATAAGCGTAACGCGCCAGCGGCTTGATTCCACGCATATCCTGTCAAATTTCGCGGCGCTGAACCGGCTCGGGCTGTTTTGCGAAACGATGCGGCTGTTTTTACATACACTGAAGAAAACGGACAGCGGCCTCTATGAAAGCGCGGGCGGCGGGATATTATAGACTTACGTCAAAGTAATAGAAAGCTGTTTCCCGGCGATACGATATTTCCATTACTTATGCGTTTATCAATAAAACGCTACAGCGGGGAATCGCGTTACCACGACGCCCGCAAAGAAGAAGGGCGCAGGCGGCTGTCAGTGGCGGCGCGTGATTTATACCGGCTGGTTGAGCGGTTTAAGGGCAATGCCGCAGTGGAAAAGCTCAATGAATATGGCCTTATGAAGCGGTTGTTGTCGGAGCAGTGCGGGATTTCAGACAGACCTGAGCCTCCGGCGAAAGACGATGACGACGGCGGGGAACCGCCGGTTCCGATAAAGCTGAAAGCTCCGAAAGAAGTTGAGAGCGCTTCCCTGCAGACGCCGCACGACGAGGACGTTACCTATTCCGGCCACAAGGGCAAAGGCTATGAAGTGCAGATTGCCGAGAGCTGCGTGGAAAGCAATCCCGTTGAGCTGATAACGGAAGCGCAGGTGACGCCGTCAAGCGGAAGCGCCAAAAAGGCGCTTTTTACGGGAGAATCAAATGTTCGCGCCCTTCTTTATCGTTGGCCTTTATACGCACCTTTTCATGTATGGAGAACCCGGAATTCTTCCAGGAAAGCATCTGTTCGGCCGCCTCCGCGCAGAGGCCGCCTATCTTGCCCAGGCGCCTGATAACCTTACGGCGCACCGCCTCCGTGATGGCTGCCAGCTCTGCTTCTGTCGGAAAGCGGACCGGCGTATAGCACAGTCTGCCGTCAGCCCCCGGAGTAAATTCCGACAGGGTGTCGGTGACGATGCGGTTAAGTACGTCGCCGCGCGGATCGCGGGCGCGGTAGCCGGAAGTTTCCCGGCATGAAACGCCGGCTGAATGGGAACACTTTTTCTGAGATGCCCCGCGCGCAAGCATAGCCGCACCCCCGGCGAACAGCGCTTTTATCAGAATCCTCAAATATTATAAAGGAGCGCCGCGACAGCATCATGTCGTGGTTAAAACAGGAAAGGAACCGGATTTTTTGCAGTTATAAGGCTGGCAGTGACCTTGGGGGCGGGTATAGAAGTATCTTGAGGGCGTGGTTATATTTTAATAAACGCTAAAGATGAATTGACTGGCCAGCCGGCAAAACCCCGCCTCCCCGGCCAATTGTATGAAGTGTTAGTAAAAACCTACTTATAAATTCGGGGAATCCGCAACTGGCGGCGTCTGCGCTCTGATGGGTATAATGCTGGGATAACGGCAGGGCCGGTGGCGGCGTTTACCGCTGGTTTTTATCCTGCTGCTTTAACCTGGCCCATTCGCGGGTGAATTCCTCGGGCGGCTTTACGCTTATGGAGGTCCTTTTGTCCTTTGACGGGGGGGTGAAGATCACCTCATAAGCGTGGAGCATCAGCCGGGCGGCGGGCTCGCCGCCGTAAAGTCGGTCCCCCGCTATGGGGTGCCCGATGAACTGAAGGTGTATCCGTATCTGATTGGTCCGTCCCGTCTTCGGATAGATCTCAAGCAGGGCGTGCCGATGCGCCTTCTCTATCATCTTGAATTCCGTAAGCGCGTTCCGTCCGTATTCCCAGACCTTTATTTTTTTAAATCCGGAAGCCCTTCCTATGGGGGCGTCTATGGAACCTGTTTTTTTGGCCGGGACTCCGCCCACCACTCCCAGATAGGTTTTGGCGACTTCTCTTTCCCTGAATTGTCTTTGAAGGGTAATCTGTGCTTCTTTCGTTTTCGCCACCAGCATGACCCCGCTGGTGCCCCGGTCAAGCCGGTGCACAAGGCCAAGCCGCTCTATTCCGTTTTTAAGGAGCCCGGGGCGCGCTTTAAGCAGCATGGAGACGACCGTCGCCTCCGCCATCAGACAGGCCTGGGGCCGTCTCATCCAGTTGGAATCGTTCGGGTGGACCGCGACGCCGGCGGGCTTTGATATAGCCAGCAGATCCCTGTCCTCATAGATCATTATGGACCCAAGGTCCTCTTTGTCTTTTTTGCCCGCTTTGCCGTCGGCCTCAAGCAGGGTTATCGTCACCGAATCGGCCGGGCTTAAAAGGAAAGACGGTTTCCTGACCTTGCCGTTTACCAGTACCCGGCCTTCGTTTATCATTTTTTTGGCGAATTCCCTGGAAAACCCCGTTTCTGTTTCTGTTACAAACACGTCCAGGCGCTGCGGGACGCCTTCAAATCTTAAGTTTTCCATTTTTCCTCGATTTTACAAAGATGGCCAGAGCGATAAGCCCGAAAACAACCGAAAGGAGCTGGGCCGGGGAGAGTCCCAGCCAGGAACCGCCGCGGTCGTCCCCGCGCAGGAATTCCACCGAGAACCTGAGCGCGGAATATGACGCCATGTAGGCGGCGAACACCGCGCCGCGCCCGGAGCTTGCCCTGAGCGAAGTCGAAGGGCCGGCCTTTTTACGGCCCAGGATATGCAGGCCCAGGAAAATAAGGAAGTTCCCGGCCGCTTCGTAAAGCTGGGCGGGATGAAGAGGCACGCCGAGATAGGCCGGGGCTACTTCGCACAGCGGGTCCGAAAATACGACGCCTAAATGTCTCCCCCAGGCCGCTATGGGGGAGCCGTGGCAGCAGCCGGCCAGGAAGCAGCCCACCCTGCCGAAGCCGTGGGCAAGCGGCAGGGCCGGGGCGAAATAATCCAGGGTCCTTAAAACATCAAGTCCGCGCCGCCGGCAGTAATACAGGAAAACCGCCGTTCCCGCCGCCAGCCCGCCGTAAAACACGAAGCCATAGGGGAACGACCTGAAAAGAAAAAGCGTTCTGGCCAGGAAGTCCGGTCCCAGCTCTTTCCAATAGGTGACGGCAAATACCGCCTTCGCGCCCAGAATGCCGGCTATGGCGGAGTAAAATATCAGGTCCGCTATATGGTCCCGCGTTAACCCGCCCGCCTGCCAAGTGCACAAGCCAGCGTCGGTCGGTCGCTTTCCGCCGGAGGCGGATCCCCGCCAATACAACCCGGCGGGCACAGCGCCGGACTGTTTGGCGGAGGCGGGCAGGTCGCCGGTCTTTTTTCTGTGCAGGTATATGATGGCCGCCAGGTACCCGGCGGCCACCATAAAACCGTAGGCCGGAAATTTGAAACCGGCGATGGTAAAAAGGAACGGATGCATAATGGATATTGATAGCAACTGAAGGCCAGGGAAAGCTATGGAAAGCTGCAGAAAGTAAGAAGTTGATTTTTACTTTCCATTGCCTTCTTTTGCCTTCCCTCGCTTTCCGTTGCCGTTAATTCCTGGTTTTTTAAAATAAAATCCTTGACGGCGTGAAAATTTTTCAAACGGCGGTTCGGTATGCCCGCTTTTTGACAGAATGTCCTGAGCCTTTTTGTCGCGAATACCGCGTCCGCCGCGCGCGCCGCCTTTATGTCGGTGGCGCCGTCCCCGCAGAAGGCCACCCGGCAGCCGAGCCGCCGGTAATGGCGCACCCGGGCGGCTTTGAAGGCGTCCAGGGTCGAGCCTTTCATGCAGGGATAGTCCACCAGCAGCCCCTTGGGAGTAAAGCGGGTCCGGCCGTAAAACGCTTTTACCTTCAGGCCCCACTTTTTCAGCAGGCAGTCGAGATACAGGTCTACGCCGCCGCTGACTATCTCAAGAGGGACGCATGCCCCGGCGCAGAACTTATGGAATTCACGGAAACCCCCGCGCAGGCGGGCGGATGCCAGCACGTACGCCTCAATATCCTTTTTCGGGATTTTGAGCGGACGGAAGTATTTTTTCATCCACTCTTTCATCTTCACGCCGGGGGCGCAGGAAAGGTCTATCTCTTTTCTGGTTGCGGCTTTGAAATGGATAAGCAGAACGTCGCCGACATCCTTAAGGGTGACGGTGCCGTCGAAATCGGTGACCACGGCCCATTTAGTCCGAAAATTGCGCTTAGAATCGATTTTCATTTGGAAACCGGTTTATAAAATATCCATAGCAATTTTCGGAAGGCTAAAGGATAAAGGCTGAAGGATGAAGGAAAAGCCACAGTGGATTAAAGATTTTTTTCCGACCTTTAGCCTTTATCCCTCATCCTTTATCCTTCCCTAAAAATTCAACTGAATTTTTAGGGCTTATACCGCCGCTTTCAGGAACTCGGCCTCGCTTTTGGCGGCGAGCTTCATGTAAATATTGTATTCCTTCTGCACGCCTATGGTGGACGTGTTGCCGTTATAGGCATGGCCGGGCCAGACAACGGCGTTGTCCGGCAGCGCGGCGAGTTTTAAAAGGCTTTGCCTGAGGGCTTTGGGATCCGAGCCGGGCAAATCCACGCGGCCGCATTCTCCGACGAAAAGCGTGTCTCCGGTGAAGACGGCGCCGTCGGCCGCGTAGGAAACGGAGCCGGGGGTATGTCCCGGAGTATGGATGACTTTTATCTTGCCGCGTCCGAGCGCCAGCTCTTCTTCTCCGTTCAGCAGTTTGAGCGGTTTTCCGCCAAACAGCCCGGCGGATCCGCCTCCGGCGGAAACGGCGTCATCCAGCAGAAAAGCGTCCTCTTTATGCATGGTCAGCGCCAGGTCCTTGTCTTTCTGAAGGAAATAGAGGGCGGCGTTGGCGTGGTCGGGATGGGCGTGAGTGAGCAGCAGGAGTTTAAGGGCGAGCTTTTCATGCAGCAGGAACTCTTCTATAGCCCCCGGCTGCCAGGCCGGGTCTATGACGGCGGCTTCATTTAAACTCTCATCCCACACGATATATGAAAAATTATCCATGGGACCGAGTTTGAGTTGTTTTATTTTCATTAATTATCCTTTTCGGAGGGCGGCGTAAACCTGTATTCTATTTCATCCGGCCGCTTCATGCCCAGGTCTTTGCGGGCTGTTCGGCTGATGTGGGCCGGTTCTTTTATGGCCTGGAGCTCTTTTTTAAACCGGACCTTCTCATGCACCAGTTCTGTTTTCTGGGCGTTGAGCCTGCGGTATTCGAGGTAATTTTTGATGAGCGCTCTGAAACCCCTGTTGCTCAGAAAGAGAATAGCCGTCAGCAGCAGTAATATATATTTGAGTTTGGCTTTATGTTTTTTAAGCTGCATGCCAGGGGAAGTAGATAGTAGATAGAATGTAGTAGGTAGGATAATGAAGGGCGCAGACTCTCATTTATTTAAACCCTATCTACTACCTACCACCTACTACCTACCAAATTTATTTAAATCTAAAGACCAAGTCTTTCGCGTATCTGCATTTCTTGCCCAGTTCTTCCTCTATCCTTATGAGCCGGTTGTACTTGCTGTTGCGTTCCGAGCGGCATGGCGCGCCGGTCTTTAAGGCCCCGGCGTTGACGGCGACCGCCAGATCCGCTATAAAATTGTCTTCGGTCTCGCCGGAGCGGTGGGAGATGACGGTGGCATAGCCCGCTTTATGGGCCATCTCAATTACGCGGATGGTTTCGGTCAGCGTGCCTATCTGGTTGAGTTTTATCAGGACGGCGTTGGCTATGCCTTCCTCTATGCCCCTTTTGAGGCGTTCCGGATTGGTGACAAAAAGGTCGTCGCCTATCACCCTGGCCTTTTTAGCCAGATGCTTTGTCAGATGTTCCCAGCCGTCCCAGTCATCTTCGGCAAGCGGGTCCTCGTAGGAAACAATCGGGAAATGCTTCTTCCATTCCGTGTATTTAGCGGTCAGTTCCTGATAGGTGAGGTTGGAGCTCTCAAAGACATAACGGTCGTTCTGATAAAACTCGCTGGCGGCGGAATCAAGCGCAATCTGCACTTCCTTGGAGGTGTAGCCCGCGTCCTTAATGGCTTTCACGATGGTCTCAATAACGGCCTCGTGGGTGAAGATCTTCGGCGCGAATCCGCCCTCGTCTCCGACGGCCACGGTATAGCCGCCCTTGGAGAGTATTCCCTTAAGGGTGTGGTAGATCTCCGAGGCGATGCGGATGGCCTCGGAAAATTTAGACATCCCGGTCGGCACTATCATGAACTCCTGGATGTTTATGCCGGAGTCCGCGTGCTTGCCGCCGTTTATGATGTTTAACATCGGCGTAGGGATGAGATAATCCTTGTACTTTAAGCCGTAAGCTTTCCTGATATAGGCGTAAAGCGGCATTTTTGCGGATTCCGCGGCCGCCCGGGCCAGCGCCATGGAGACGGAAAGGATGGCGTTGGCGCCAAGTTTCGATTTGGTCTGCGTGCCGTCCATCTCTATCATCGCCGCATCTATCTTCATCAATTCGGCTTTAAGCCCCATTATTTCGGGTGTTATCACATGGTTGACGTTTTCCACGGCCCTGGTCACGCCTTTGCCCAGATAGCGTTTTCCGCCGTCCCTGAGCTCAAGCGCCTCATGCGTGCCGGTGGAAGCCCCGCTCGGCACCGCGGCGCGGCCGAAAGAACCGTCCGTCAGATAAACATCGGTCTCAACGGTCGGAAAACCCCTGGAATCAAGTATTTCCCTCGCCTTCACTTTTTTTATTTTAGCGTCCATATTTTTTCTTCTCCTCTTTAAAGCTTTCCGCTCAATATCTTTTTGCCGGAATCTATAAGGGCATTCATTTTGGGCAGGCTCGCGGCCTCCGCGTATATCCTCATTACCGGTTCCGTGCCTGAAAGGCGCAGCCCGAGCCAGCTTCCGTCCTTCATGATAAACTTAAAGCCGTCCGTATGATCTATCCTCCAGACCGAAGACCCGGCCAGGTTCAGCGGAGGGCGGTGCTGGAGTTTCTCTATGACGGCGGCCATGTTCATGTTTTTGTCCAGGCGCAGGTTTATCCTGGCGTTGACGAAATTTCCGACCTTCTTATTCAGTTCGGCCAGGATCTTTTTTATCGGTTTTCTTTCATAAGCCGCCATCTCCGCCATCAGCAGGCACGCCAGGATGCCGTCTTTTTCAGGCACATGGCCCATGATGGAGAGCCCCCCGGACTCTTCTCCGCCCAGAAGATACTGGCCGGTCCGGAGCAGATTGCCTATGTGTTTAAAACCGACGGCCGTTTCGCGCACTTCAAGGCCGTGATAGCGGGCTATGGAATCCGCGAAATGCGAGGTCATCACGGACCGGGCCAGGTTGCCTTTAAGGCCGCGATTCTTGACCAGGTGTTCCAGCGCGAGTCCCAGCACCAGATTGGGCGAGATCCAGGCGCCGTCGGAATCTATGATGCCGAAGCGGTCGCCATCCCCGTCGCAGGCCAGTCCCAGATGCAGCTTGTTTCCAACCACGGTTTCTTTCAGCAGTTTCAGGTTTTCCTCATCGGTGTCCGGGGAACGGCCGCCGAACATGACATCGCGGTTTTCCCTGAGGCCCGTCACTTTGGCGCCCAGGCGCTCAAGGGCCGGCCTTAAATAGGTGCGCACGGCCCCATGAACCGAATCAGCCGCGATCTTCAACCCGGCTTTCTTTATGGCTTTTTCATCCAGAAGCGAGAACAGCTGCTTGAAATAATCCGTGCGGAAATCGATAACTTTGATAAGGCCCGCCGAGACGCCCTGCTCAAAAGGCATGAATTTCTCGGATTCGGCTATGGTCAGGCGTTGAGCCCTGGCTTCCAGGTCGTCCGTGATAGCCGGCGTAGCGGGGCCGCCCCAGTATGGCAGCCATTTAAAACCGTTATAATGGGGAGGATTGTGGCTGGCTGTGATCATTACTCCGCCGGCCGCGTAAGTGTTCATAACCGTCCAGGCCGTCACCGGCGTGGGCGCCTCTGCGTCTGAAAGAAGGGCGCAAAAGCCCTCCGCCGCGAAAGCTTCGGCCGCATTTTTCGCGAATTCCTCGGACATGTAGCGGGTGTCGCAGCCTATGGCCACATGCGGGATCTTAGGGGAGGGCTTTCCGTTTGTTTCGAAATGCAGCAGGTATTCCTCGCCTTTGTAGCCGTATTCACGGTTTTCCCTGATGTGTTCGGCCGCGGCATGGGTGACCCTGCGGAGATTGCTTAAAGTGAAATCCTCGGCGATAACGGCTCTCCAGCCCGAGGCGCCGAACTTGATGGTTGCGGTTGCCATGTATTGAAATATAGCAAAAAACCCAAAGTAAAGCAAAAAAGTTTTTAAAGCGTTTATTATTACGGCGCGCAGCTATTTTTTGTAAAATATTGCCTGTATGAAAAGAATATCCACGAAGCCCACGGTGTATCTTATAGACGGCTCTAATTTTTCAAGGAGTTTTTGGGACCGTCGCCAGGGCGGAAAACCGGACGCGCTCGAGAGCGAGTTCTTAAACTGGCTGGACGAGGTTTCAAGGCTTAAAACGCTCAGGGCCTCGTGTTTCAGGGTCATATTTGACGGCGGTTTCAGGCAGATAAAAATCGTTCCCAATCCTTCCATCAATATCTACTTCAGCGACGCGGAACCCGCCGACGATCTTTTACTGGAGCGGGGATATTTCATGTTCGTGGAGGGCGTGCGCTGCATAATCGTGTCTTCCGACGGAGAAATAAGGCGCAAAGCCGCCGCGGAACACATCATGTCGATGCCCTGCGACGCGTTCTTCCGGCTCTGCAACGGGGAACTGGAAAAATGCTAAAATTTAGTAACTACTCACCACAGAGGCACAGAGGGCACGGAGTTTTATGGAAATAACCCTATTAGCAGTTTTATTGTTACTACTCAGCCACAAAGTCACAAAGACACGAAGGAAATCAGACAACAAACC